>Ga0209347_1001184_pt1 | contig 46506 bp, 41 predicted proteins | sample AutmiccommuBRH23_FD_187382 | JGI IMG/M metagenome (GOLD analysis project Ga0209347, IMG submission 187382) | Deep subsurface microbial communities from Mt. Terri, Switzerland - Autotrophic microbial communities BRH/23 (SPAdes) (version 2) | ecosystem: Environmental > Aquatic > Deep subsurface >... | reverse complement strand
AACTCTTCTCCCAGTAATGTTTTATTGATGCTTTCAATTTCGGTCACAGTTTCTCCAAGAAGAATGGCGACAACCAGTTTTGAAAAACCCCTATAGGATTTTTTTGCAAAAACAAGCTTTAAGTTTTGCAATAATTCTTGCTTAGAATTGGCTTTGTATAATTTTAAAGCGGCATCATTAATATCTTTAATTTCAATGAGATCAATTAATTTTTTAATAAATTTTGGGTTTTCTGCAATATATGATTTTATATCAGTATTATTTTCTTTCGCAATTTTATCAAGAAAAAGCTTGGCTTTTGAGAAATCCTCAACCCATAAGGCTACCGGGGCCTGTTCAAAAAAAGTAAAATACATGTCACTATTTAATATGATTTTTTTCTCTAGACTTTTGTTGTTAGCAGTCTCATCTTCAGCATCAACAGAAATAATCTTCATGGGATCTAATTGTTTCATTCTCTCACTCTTGGGGTTTAAGGGGCGTAAAATACAAATTATTTTGAATGATTGTTCATTTTGAATTTTAAAAATTAAGGAACTTAAAAATAACCAATGAACTAACTTTAACTATTTGGAAGGATAATTTTAAAACTAGAGCCTTTTTCCAATGTGCTTGTGGCTGAAATTTTCCCATTATGCAGTTCAATTATTTTTTGGGCAATAGCCAAACCCAAGCCAATACACTTTTGTTTGTCGTCCGAATAAGTATTGACCACATAAAATTCTTCAAAAACATGGGCCAGATCTGCTTTAGAAATTCCCATTCCTTGGTCGGTGATGGTTGTTTCAACATTATTTTTATTTACTTCAATTGTAATGTTAATGGTTGAATTTTCATTGGAATAACGCAACGCGTTGTTTAAAACGGCAGTTAACGCCTGTGTAATTTCAGCCTCGTCAAGTGTTAAAAAAATCTCTTTTGCAGGAACCGCGATTTCTAATTCAATATTTTTTTCGGAAGCTTTAAATTTAAACAAGGATACAATTGCGTTTAACAATTCAACATAATTAAGACATTGGGTTTTTATAATAAAATTTGGCGATTGTACTCTTGTGTATTTTGAAATTGAGTCGAGAAGGGCCAATGAAAATGTGGCTGAATTTTTAATGATTTGCAAATGCTTTTCTAATTTTTCAACAGAATAATTTGAAAGGTCTTCCAACATCATTTCAGAAAAAGAAAATATGACACCAACAGGATTTTTTAAATTGTGGGTAAATTTGCCAAGTATTTTTGAATTGGTTTCAATGGCTGCATTAAGTTCATTAGATTTACTTTTAAGCTTAAGGCTAAGATCAATGATTTTTTCTTCCAATTCTGGAATATATTTGTCTGAATTTTTCTCTTTTTTTGCCAAACCGAAGTAATTTTAAGTAAATATAATTTTAAAATAGTTAGATTCAAATAATTATTTTGAATTTCCCGTGTGTAATTATGATTGTGGTCGTTTTTTACCCAAACATCTCAACAGTTATTAGGTGATAAACAGCAAAGTGTTTAATAGAACGTTGTTTTTTCATTACTTTTACATTCCAAAAGTTTAAACTACAAGAAAATGTCTACAGCAAAAAAAGATTATAAGAGAATTACCACTAAAAGTGTGGTGGAAATGAAAAAAAATGGCGAAAAAATTGCCATGCTTACCGCTTATGATTATACCATGGCAAAAATAATTGACAATGCCGGAGTTGATATTATTTTAGTGGGTGATTCTGCCTCTAATGTGATGGCAGGCCATGAAACCACCTTGCCCATTACGTTAGACCAAATGATTTACCATGCAAGTTCTGTGGTAAGGGCAATTCATAGAAGTTTGGTGGTGGTAGATTTGCCCTTTGGAAGCTATCAGGGAAATTCAAGAAACGCGCTGGATTCGTCCATTCGAATTATGAAAGAATCGGGCGGCCATGCGGTGAAACTAGAAGGCGGAAGCGAAATTAGCGAGTCCATCATCAGAATTTTAACTGCAGGAATTCCTGTGATGGGACATTTGGGATTGACACCGCAATCTATTTATAAATTTGGTACTTACACGGTTAGGGCGAAGGAAGAAGAAGAAGCCGAAAAATTAATGGAAGATGCTTTATTGCTCGAAAAATTGGGTTGTTTTGCCTTGGTTTTAGAAAAAGTTCCCGCAAAATTGGCGAAGAAAATTGCCGAAAGCATTTCTATTCCCGTTATTGGAATCGGGGCCGGAAACGGTGTGGACGGACAAGTGTTGGTTACGCATGATATGTTGGGAATGACCCACGAATTTCATCCGCGATTTTTACGTCGCTATATGGATTTATATACCGAAATGACCAGCGCCTTTGAAAGCTATATTTCCGATGTAAAAAGCAGGGATTTCCCTAGTGAAGAGGAACAGTATTAAATGCCTTCCGGCAAGTTAAAAGTTAAATGTTAAAAGTTGAAAATGTTTAATCGTTTATTTGTTTAAAACTTTAACTTTAAAAACTTATAACTAATAAACTATAACATATAACTCCACAAAACACCAACAATGAAAGTCCTTCTGATAGACAGTAATCACCCAATTCTGCAAGCTGGTTTGGAAAAACTTGGATGCGTTTGCGAGGAAGATTATTTTTCAACCAAACAACAAATTGAAGAAAAGATTGCGGGTTATGATGGCATTGTTATCAGAAGCAGGTTTAACATTGACCAGCAATTTTTAGAAAAAGCCACCAATTTAAAATTTATTGCACGTGTTGGTGCCGGATTGGAAAGTATTGATGTTGATTTTGCCGAAAAAATGGGAATTGAATTAATTTCAGCGCCCGAAGGCAACAAAAATGCCGTTGGAGAACACGCGCTGGGAATGATTTTGGCTTTGTTCAACAACCTAAAAAAAGCCGATCTTGAAATCAGAGATGGAAAATGGTTGCGGGAAGCCAACAGGGGAATTGAGTTGGAAGGCAAAACAGTGGGCATTATCGGCTATGGAAATATGGGGAAAGCTTTTGCAAAGAAACTAAAAGGCTTTGAGGTTGAGGTGATTTGTTACGACATTAAAGAAGATGTTGGCGATGAAAATTGCAAGCAGGTTTCTCTGGAAGAATTACAGGAAAAAACTGATGTATTGAGTTTACACACACCGTTTAACAAACTGTCTCACCATATGGTAAATGCACAGTTTATAAGTAATTTTAAAAAACCTTTTTACTTGATTAATACCGCTCGAGGTTCTGCTGTTGTTACCGATGATTTGGTGGAAGCCTTAAAAAGTAAAAAAATATTGGGCGCATGTTTGGATGTGCTGGAATATGAAAAACTGTCCTTCGAAAATTTGTTTGAAAATGATTCTTTTCCCGAAGCATTTGATTATTTAATCCATGCCGAAAATGTGTTGCTCTCACCACATATTGCAGGCTGGACGGTTGAATCTAAAGTAAAACTGGCGCAAACAATTGTTGATAAAGTGGATGCCTTGTTTTTTTCAAAAGAATCAGTAAAAAGGGAAGATGAAATAAAAAGAGTTACCGGCATTGGCGGCCTTTTTTTTAAATCGGATGATCCTGCCAAACTGAAAGAATGGTATAAAAAACACCTTAATTTTAATGTTGACGATTGGGGATCAACTTTTTGGTGGAAAGACAACAACGGAAAGCCCGCATGTACGCAATGGAGTCCGTTTAAAAGTGATACGGTTTATTTTTCTCCTTCAACAAAAGATTTTATGTTTAATTACAGGGTGGAAGATTTAAGTTTACTTTTAAATAAATTAAAACAAGAAGGCGTTGCTGTAATTGGAGAATTTGAAGAATATGACTACGGCAAATTTGGATGGATTTTAGATCCTGAAGGAAATAAAATTGAACTTTGGGAGCCAAAAGATGTTGCTTTTTTGACTTAATAATTTTTTTATAAGTATCAAATCAACAAAAATATTGGTATTAAAATTATAGGAAATTTAAAGAAGTTTCGTTTTCTTTATTTTCGTTTTCAAGCGATTTTTCCAGTTCCGCCTGAAATTCTTCCATCACTGGTTTCACGGTACTTTCAGGGATATCGGCTACCCTAATGTACATTAAACCGTCGATGGCATTGTTAAATTTTGGATCCACATTAAAGGCTACCAATCGGGCATTTTGCTTCACATATTTTTTAATTAAGACAGGAATACGCAGAGAACCCGGCTCAATTTCATCAATAATCTTGTCGAATTTGTTCATATCAGCTTGGGTTGCATCAAAAACAAAATCTTTATCGGCATCTTTTAATTTAACTTTATATTCTTTTTTAGGATGAATATACTGCGCAACATAAGGGTCGTAATAATGAGATTTCATAAACTCAATCATTAACGATTTTGAGAAATTAGAAAACCGATTGCTGATACTTACGCCGCCAATTAAATATTTATACTCTGGATATCTTAAGGTGATATGAACAATTCCTTTCCATAGCAAAAATAACGGCATCGGTTTTTGCTGATATTCTTTAATCACAAAAGCGCGCCCCATTTCAATGGAATTCTCCATCATAGCATACAATTCGGGCTCAAATTTGAAAAGCGTGTGCACGTAAAAACCTTCAATCCCGTATTTTTTAAAAATATTTTTTCCCAATCCCATTCGGTAAGCGCCTGCCACTTTGTTGGCTTCATTGTCCCATAAAAACAAATGGTGGTAATAACTGTCAAAAGCATCTAAATCAATAGATTCATTGGTGCCTTCTCCCACTTCCCTGAAAGTAATTTCTCGTAAACGACCAATTTCAAAAGTGATATTTGGAATTTGTTTGCTTAAGGCAAAAAACACTTCATAATTTTTGCTTTTTAGCAAACGTCCATCTCCATTTCTTAGGGCTTCGACTTCCAAAATCATTTTGTCAATATTTTTTTGGCTTACAATATTTTTGGGAGGCTTGGGTATTTTTAAAGAAGGAGCCTTTAATTTTATGGGCTCTTTCTCAAAAGGATTTGCCAGCATATATGTTTTTTTACGAATGAAATCGCAAAAATCTTGCGTATTATCATACTCTTCCAACTCTTTTACCGGGATAGGTTTTCCAATCCTAACTTTAATCACACGGCCCTTTTGTGACAATACTTCGGAAGGTAATTTGGCGGTGCGAAATTTGGAATTAAGTTTAGAAAGCAGATAAAAGAACCTGCTGTTTCTTGCATGAAAATAAATAGGAATTACCGGCACTTGCGCTTTTTGAATTAATTTAATGGCACTTTCTTCCCAAGGTTTGTCTACAATTAATCTTCCGTCCTTATAGGTTGAAACTTCACCTGCCGGAAAAACGCCCAAGGCATTGCCATCCCTTAAATGTTCCAAAGCATTTTTTAAACCTGAGAGGCTCGATTTTTTGTCTTTTTTATCTTCAAACGGATTTACAGGCATAATAAAGGGCTTCATCGGCTCAATTCTTTGCAGTAAAAAATTTGCTATAATTTTATAATCCGGACGGTTTTCAATCAATAATTTTAACAATAAAATACCGTCTATTCCTCCTAATGGGTGGTTGGATACGGTAATAAAAGCGCCAGTTTTTGGGATTCGTTTTAAATCTTCTTCAGGAATTTCAAATTTAATTTCCAAATCACCAAGCAATGCTGTAAAAAACTCTAAGTCTTTTAAATGCTTGTGTTTGTTGTAAATTTTGTTAATGGTGGAAATACGAAGGATTTTCATTAATGTCCAGCCAAAAAATGTGCCTATAAATCCGTATTTATCAAGGTTTACGACTTTTGCAACTTCTTTAGCTGAAACTAAACTCATTCAAGTATAATTGGTTAATTTTAGGGAGCTACAAAAATACGCAATTTTTTATCATGAGCCGACTTATATTATCAGTTATGGGTGAGTTAGCTCAGGCAATAGCACTCATTTTATTGGACTTAAACCATCTAACTTATTTTATAACCAACTGAACAGTTCCTTTCGTCGCCTGTTTTAAAAGCACTTCTCCTTTTTGTTCAATTTGATCAATGGCCTTTTCGGTGGCATGCCTTATGGTGTACAACAAAACATTTTCTACATAAGTCACTTTATATTTCGATTTCAATGCGGCTAAAAAATGTTGAAAATTGTTGAATTTATCTTCAATGCATACAGAAAAACTGATGGCTGAATTTTGAATTAAATTCACTTTCAATTTGTTGTCGTGTAAAATGCTGAAAATGTCGCTGAGGTTAGATTCAACCATAAATGAAAAATCCAAGGCAGAAATAGACACCAATATCTGATCTTGTTTTAAAATAAAGCAAGGAATTTCGGGAATTAAATCAATTCCTTTTCCAACGGTTGTTCCTTTTTCTTCCAAGTTAAAAAAAGAACGAACATAGAGCGGAATGATTTTGTTTTCAAGCGGTTTCAACGTTTTTGGATGAATAACCGAAGCGCCGTAAAACGCCATTTCAATGGCTTCGCTGTAGGATATTTGATGCAATAATTGTGCATTTTCAAAATAACGCGGATCAGCATTAAGCACGCCGTCAACATCTTTCCAAATGGTCAAACTTTTGGCGTTTAGGCAATGCGCAAATATGGCAGCGGTATAATCGGAGCCTTCGCGGCCCAAAGTTGTGGTATTTCCCTGCGCATCTTCGCCCAAAAATCCTTGGGTAATGTATATTTTATTGGGATTTAAGCTTGAAATATTTTTGGAAGTCAGTTCCCAATTTACATAAGCATCCCGGTAACTGTCATCGGTTTTTAGGTATTTTCGCACATCAATCCACTGATTTTCAATGCCAATTTCATTTAAATAAGCGCTCACAATTTTGGTTGAAAGAAATTCACCAAATCCAACAATTTGGTCGTAAATAAAGTTATAGTCGGATGAATTATTGGTTTTTAAAAATTTGTTTAGTTCTTCAAAAAGTATGTCAACTTCCCTAAAAATAGAATTTGATTTATTTTCAAACAAACCAGTCATGATGGCTGAATGGTAATCTCTTACAAATTTAATATTTTGCTGTAAATCATCGGTTTTTTGATGATAGGAATTGATGATTTTTTCAAAGGCATTGGTCATTTTGCCCATGGCAGAAATCACAATGAGCGTGTTTTTAAATCCTTCGTTATTTAAAACGCGCACCACATTTTTTATGCCTTCAGCATCTTTTACCGAGGCGCCTCCAAATTTGTAAATTTTCATAAAGTTTCCAAATAGTTTTTTATGGCTTGTTCATTCATTTGAACCGTTTTCCAATCTTCTAAAATGTGCCCTCCGGTTTTTTTATAAAACTCAATAGCGGGCGTGTTCCAGTCCAGCACTACCCATTCTATTCTTTTGACGCCCAAATTATAGCCATATTCTATCACTTTTTTATACAGGGCGCTTCCAATATTCAATCCTCTTTTACTTTTTTTGACGATTAAATCTTCCAAATGAATGGTTGGCCCTTTCCAGGTAGAATATCTTGGATAAAACAAAGCCATTCCAACAATTTCTCCCTCAACTTCAGCAACAAAAGTTTTAAACAACGGGTAATTTCCAAAACCGTCTTTTTCTAGGTCGGCTATTGAAATTTCAACGGCATCGGCTTCTTTTTCAAAATGCGCCAATTCTTTTATCAAGTTTAATACCAATGGCATGTCTTCTATTTTTCCTTCCCTAATGCTAAAATTCATCTGTTTAAACTTTATTTTTTAGCGGTAACAGCTGCTGTTCGCCATTAATCATTTCCTTGTGTATCAAAATTTTATATGCTCGTTTCATCTTTCATTTATATTTTAAATAGTATTGGCTAAAGTAAAAAATCTTTATACAAAGTATCTCAAAACAAAGGTCTTTTTAAAAATAATTTTTTCGATATTTGTGCAAACAAACAACTACTTGCACCAATGAAAAATAACAACCTTACCTTAGGAGAGTTTATTATTGAAAATCAGAAACATTACAAGTCAACTTCAGGAGAATTTACGCGATTGTTAAGTTCTATCAGATTGGCGGCGAAAGTGGTGAATTACAAGGTAAATAAAGCCGGTTTGGTTGATATTTTAGGCAATGCGGGAGACACCAATATTCAGGGTGAAGACCAGCAAAAATTAGATGTTTTTGCAAATCAGGTGTTTATGCAAACGCTCATCAACAGAGAAATTGTTTGTGGAATTGCCAGCGAAGAAGAAGATGATTTTGTGACTGTAAAAGGGAAACATGGCACAAACGAAAATAAATATATTGTGTTGATGGATCCGCTGGACGGCTCTTCCAACATTGATGTAAATGTTTCTGTAGGAACAATTTTTTCTATTTACCGTCGCGTTACGCCCATTGGAACACCTGTTGAAAAAATCGATTTTTTGCAACGCGGAAATCAGCAGGTTGCTGCAGGTTACGTGGTTTACGGCACTTCAACTATGTTGGTTTATACATCGGGACACGGTGTTAACGGATTTACGTTGAATCCGGCAATTGGTTCCTTTTATTTATCGCATCCAAATATGAAATTCCCTGATATTGGGAAAATTTACTCCATCAACGAAGGAAATTACGTACACTTTCCTCAAGGCGTTAAAGATTACTTAAAATATTGCCAGGAAGAAAAAGACGACAGGCCTTATACATCACGTTATATTGGTTCGTTGGTTTCTGATTTTCACAGAAATATGATAAAAGGCGGCATTTATATTTACCCAACAAGCTCTATCGGTCCAAAAGGAAAATTGCGATTGTTGTACGAATGCAATCCGATGGCATTTTTAGCGGAACAAGCCAACGGAAAAGCAAGCGACGGTTACACCAGAATTATGGACATTAAACCAACCGAATTGCACCAGCGCGTTCCTTTTTTCTGCGGAAGTATTAAAATGGTGGAGAAAGCGGAAGAATTTATGGCAAAGTATCCTAAAGACAAGAATTATTAGGCCCCCTCACCCCCAAAAGGGGGAATTCACAAAAGTTAAAAGTTAAAAGTTCACTGAAATAGTTTGTTAGTCTATGATATAGATTTCCTCAAAAGCTAGCATTGAGAGTTTATAACTTTTGACTATAAAAAACCAACGCTTCTGCTTGTATCATCGCACTAATCCCCCCGCAGTTTCTTGCAATGTTGCACTGAAAATGTTTGCGGAACAATTTTTCGCTTTGTTCCCCCTTCGGGGGCTAGGGGGCTTTATAACATTTAACAATACAACTATAAACACATTTGATTTTATAAAACGAAAAGGGTTTGGTACCTTTGAAGATATTTAAGTTTAACTAAAACACATGATTATGGCCTTTGAATTACCGAAATTACCGTACGCTTTTGATGCGTTAGAACCAAATATTGATGCAAGAACCATGGAAATTCACCACGGAAAACATCATGCAGCTTACACCAATAATTTAAACAATGCAATCGCCGGTACCGCTTTAGAAGGAAAATCTATTGAAGCAATTTTATCCGGATTGGATATGAACAATGCCGCAGTTAGAAATAATGGAGGCGGTTTTTACAACCACGAACTTTTTTGGAATGTGATGTCACCAAACGGCGGCGGAAAACCAACAGGCGAATTGGCTGCGGCCATTGATGCTGCTTTTGGCTCATTTGAAGCTTTTAAAGATGCGCTTTCTAAAGCTGCTGTTACCCGTTTTGGATCGGGATGGGCGTGGTTGTGCGTTCACAGTGGCGGAAAAGTGGAAGTTTGCTCTACTGCAAATCAGGACAATACCTTAATGCCGGGCATTGGCTGCGGAGGTTTTCCAATTTTAGGATTGGATGTTTGGGAACATGCCTATTATTTGCATTACCAAAACAGAAGACCTGAATATGTTGAGAATTTTTTCAATGTGATTAACTGGGATTATGTTTCAAAACTTTATACTGAAAATAAATAATGATTACTGCTTGCTAAAATGAGTTATTCCAGAAGTTTAACGATATTTAGCAGTCAAATTTTAAACCAAACCGAGACAGAATTAATTTTGTCTCGGTTTTTTAATTTTAAGATACTTTGCGCAATTTTTCTTATTTTTGAAAATCAACGAATTCACTTTTAAAACATAAACTTATGGCATTTAAAAAATTATTTTTATTCATTGCTTTTTTTACATCAGCAATAACTTTTGCCCAAATTGATTTAAACTATCAAACACCGCATCAGGACATTTTATCCTTGGCGGATGCGCCGATGCCACCGACAATGAATATCAATTTTGATGGCACAAAAGCCATTTTAGTTTATAGAAATCAATATTCATCTATTGAAGAGCTTTCGGAAACTGAATTGCGTTTGGCGGGATTGCGTATCAACCCAAAAATCAATAGCGCAAGCAGGGCCAGAAATTTTAACAAAATCAGTGTTTTTGAGGTAAACACAAAAACGGAAATTCCTATTTCCGGAATGCCTGTGAATCCAAAAATCACCGACATCAGCTGGTCAAATGCCCAGGACAAAATAGCATTTTTGAATACTACAGAAACCGGAGTGTCACTTTGGATAATTGACTACAACAAACGAAAAGCCACCAAACTGACAGATGCAAATTTGAATGCCAATATCGGAAATCCATTTACTTGGCTGAAAGATGATTCGGGTTTATTGGTGAAATTTTTGCCGGCAAACAGAAAGCCATTAATCAATACTGAAAATGCTGTTCCAGCCGGGCCAATTATTTCTGTAAATGAAGAAGGCCAAAAAGCGCAAAACAGAACCTATCAAGATTTGTTGAAAAACACCAATGATGAAGCTAATTTTGAAACTTTGGTGCGGTCTGAACTTTGGAAAGTTTCATTGGACGGAAAAAAAACCAAATGGAAAGACGTTTCACTTTACAGAAGCATTTCAACTTCACCCGACGGAAAATATTTCTTGATTACAGAAATGAAAAGACCTTTTTCTTATATCGTTCCGTTTTCAAGGTTTCCAACTTCCTATAACATTTACGACAATAAAGGAAGTTTGGTAAAAACCATTGTTGATGTTCCTTTAATTGAGGAACTTCCGCAAGGATTTATGGCGGTGCAAACCGGCCCTAGAAATATTTCATGGCGCGATGACCAACCTGCAACACTTTCTTGGGCTGAAGCACTAGATGGCGGTGATCCGGAAAAAAAGGTCGATTTCAGAGATCAAATTATGTTGCTTGAAGCTCCGTTTACGGCAAGTCCTAAACCTTTGATAAAAACCAAAATGCGATATGGAGGCATTGAATGGGGTAACAGCAAATTGGCCATCATAAACAGTTATTGGAGAAATACCAGAACGTCACGCACTGAATTTTTTGATCCTTCCAATCCGTCTAAAGAAACAATTCTTTTTAGCGAACGTAACTCACAAGACAGTTATGGCGATCCGGGAAATTTTGTGACTGTCAGAAATCAATTCGGAAGAAATGTTTTAGCGGTAAAAGACCAAGCACTTTATCTTGTTGGAGATGGTTTTTCGGCAGAAGGTAAGTTGCCTTTTGTGGATAAATATAGTTTAAGCGATAATAAAACGCAGCGATTATTTCAAGCTGAAAAAGGAGAAATGTTGGAGAGCATTGTTAGAATGATTGATTTGGACAAAGGTATTGTTCTTACGCGTTTAGAAAGCAACAACATATTCCCAAATTTCTACCTTAGAAATATTTTTACAGGCGAATTAAACCAATTGTCGTCATTTGAAAATCCGTTTAAAGCCATTCAGGATGTTCATAAGGAAGTTATCACTTACAAAAGAGACGATGGTTTAGAACTTTCAGCCACATTATATTTACCGGTGGGTTATGACAAAACCAAAAAAGAAAAAATGCCTATGATTATGTGGGCGTACCCAAGAGAATTTGTTGATGCCGCAAGCGCCTCTCAGGTTACCAGCAGCAGTAACCAATTTACCTATCCAAGTTATGGTTCGCCTGTATATTGGGTAAATCGTGGCTATGTGATTTTAGACAATGCTTCTTTTCCTATTGTTGGCGTAAATAAAGAAGAACCTAATGATACTTTTTTAACGCAATTGGTTGCTAACGCAAAAGCAGGCATTGATGCCGTAAACGCTTTGGGATATATTGACAGGGAACGTGTTGCTGTTGGCGGACATAGTTATGGTGCATTTATGACTGCAAACTTGCTTTCACATTCCAATCTTTTTGCCGCAGGAATCGCCAGAAGCGGCGCTTACAACAGAACATTAACACCATTCGGATTTCAGGGAGAAGAACGCAATTATTGGGAAGCGCCGGAAATTTACAATGCAATGTCTCCTTTTATGCATGCCAATAAAATGAAAACACCAATGCTTTTAATTCACGGAGAGGCTGATAACAACTCAGGAACATTTCCTTTGCAAAGCGAGCGTTACTTCAATGCGTTAAAAGGACTTGGCGCTCCAGTTAGATTGGTGATGCTTCCAAAGGAAAGCCATGGTTATGCAGGAAGAGAAAGCATTATGCATATGCTTTGGGAACAAGATAATTGGCTTGAAAAATATGTGAAGAATAAAGGGAAGTAAGCTATAAATAAAAAAGAGCATTGTAATAACTATGCTGCATCAATCAAGGAAGTTCAAAATACGCGAGTTTTAGTAATAAGTACCATATTGAATTTTATTGTTGATGCGGCATTCTTAATTGCACCCCCCCAGAAACTTATTTACGTTACAGAGATTTAAAAAGACCTTGATCTTGTAAGTTTTATTTTCATTTTCTAAAATTTGTTAACGGTAAAAACTTTTCTATTTATTTCCAAGGTTTTTTTATCTTTAGCGACAAACTAATCACAATTTCAATGAAAAATATAAGCCTTTTTCTCTTCTTTATTGCCTTTGTTGCCAATTCACAAACCAATCAGTTAAACTTATCTTATTATCTCCCCAATGATGTGACTTACAATGGCGATATTCCAACGCCAAAAAGCATTATTGGCCATGAAGTGGGTGAATGGCATGTAACCCATGATAAATTGGTGAACTACATGCAGATTTTGGCAAACAGCAGCGACCGAATTACTTTTGAAAACAGGGGAACCACGGTTGAAGGAAGACCCTTAATTTTGCTTACCATTACCTCGCCAAACAATCATAAAAATTTAGAAAATATCAGGTTGAAGCATTTAAGCATCACTGACGCAAATTCATCTGGTTTAGATTTATCTTCCATGCCGCTTGTGGTAAATCAAGGTTTTTCCATACACGGCAACGAGCCCAGCGGAAGCAATGCGGCGCTTGCAGTAGCTTATTATTTAGCCGCTGCACAAGGTGCTAAAATTGATGAATTGCTTAACAATACCATTATTCTTTTCGATCCATCTTTTAATCCCGACGGATTGCAACGGTTTTCCTCCTGGGTAAATATGCATAAAAGCCAACATATAAATCCAGATCCAAACGACCGGGAATTTTCGGAAGCTTGGCCCGGAGCAAGAACAAATCACTACTGGTTTGATATGAATCGCGATTGGTTGCCTTCTCAATTGCCGGAAAGCAGGGCGAGAATTAAAACATATCATCAATGGTATCCAAATATTCTTACTGATCACCACGAAATGGGAACCAATTCCACTTTTTTCTTTCAACCGGGAGTTCCGTCAAGATCCCACCCTTTAACGCCTAAAAGCAACCAAAAATTAACTGAAGAAATTGCAGAATTTCACGCCAAAGCTTTAGATAAAATTGGAAGTTTCTATTTTGCTGAAGAAAATTTTGATGATTTTTATTATGGAAAAGGTTCTACGTTTCCAGATATTCAGGGAAGTATAGGAATTCTTTTTGAACAGGCATCATCACGCGGCCATGCGCAAGAAAGCGATAATGGATTGCTCACTTTTCCTTTTACCATAAGAAACCAGTTTGTTACGGCATTATCTACCTTGGAAGCGGGTGTTAAATTGAGAGAAAAACTACTTAATTTCCAACGAGAATTCTTTCAGGATGCCAGAAAGGAAGCAAAAGCCACCGCCATTGTTTTTGGCGACGAAAAAGATGCGGCAAAGGCCTATCATTTAGCCGAAATTCTGCAACAGCACCAAATTAAAATTCACGAAATCAAAAATGATTTTACCCAAAATGGCAGAAATTATAAAAAAGGATACAGTTATATTCTGCCTAAAAATCAAAAGCAATCGCGTTTAATTGAGGCTATTTTTGAAAAAAGAACCTCTTTTCAGGATAGTTTATTTTATGATATTTCTGCTTGGTCATTTCCGCTGGCTTTTAATTTAGATTATAATGAGAATGCGCCAATTTCTCAAATGGGAAAAGAAATTTTAGAGTTAAAACCACGCGCTATTAATGATATGGCAATTTCCAATTATGCCTATTTAATGGAATGGCACGAATATTATTCCCCAAAAGCATTAAATCAAATTTTAGAAGCCGGAATTATGGCGAAAGTTTCGCTCAAACAATTTTCTATGGATGGTGTTGATTTCGATTATGGAACCATTCTTATTCCTGTTCAAAATCAAAAATTGTCAGCCTCAGAATTGATGCAAATACTCAATAAAGTCGCGCAAGAATCAAATATTTCCATAACGCCGGTTTCAACAGGTTTGGCAAAAGGAATTGATTTGGGAAGCAGTAATTTTAAAACCATTAAAAAACCAAAAGTGGCCTTGCTTGTTGGTGACGGCATTACTTCTTTAGACGCCGGCGAAATTTGGCATTTGTTTGACCAACGTTACGCTATGTTAATTACCAAACTGGACCTTCAAGGATTTGGCCGTAAAAAATTAAGCGGTTATACCCACATTATTTTGCCAAAGAGCCGAGAGAATGCCCTGGATAAAAATAATTCCGAAAAAATTAAAACCTGGATAAAAGACGGCGGTATTTTAATTGGCTATAACAATGCGGCAAATTGGGCCAATGCCAACGAAATAATTAAACTTAAAATTGATGAAAAAAAGGACACTGCCAGAAATATTTCTTTTGAAAACCGTATGGATTACCAAGGCGCTAAAGAAATTGGCGGCGCTATTTTTGAAGCAAAATTAGACCGATCACATCCTGTAAATTTTGGCTATAAAAACAACACACTTCCATTATTTAAAAGCTCAACATTGTTTTTAAAGGCTGATGAACAAAGTTTTAACAATCCTATTCTTTTTTCCGAAAAACCTTTGTTAAGCGGTTATATATCTAAAGACAATTTAAAAAAACTGGCAAACACCAGTGCTTTTAAATCGGCCAATTTTGGAAGCGGTAAAGTTTTATTGTTTGCTGAAAACACAAACTTACGGGCATTTTGGTTTGGCACCAACAAATTATTGATGAATGCTGTTTTCTTTGGTGATTTTATGTAAATAATATTCAAAAAAGAACGCATTATTAATCGTTTTATAGCAAAGAGCCATCAATTTTGATGGCTCTTTGATTTTATAAGATTATGTAAAACGAGTTTGCTTTAATCAAAATTTAACGGACCAAAATAATTCATTTGCCTCATAATCCAGTTTTTCCTGTTTTCAATATAGCCCGAAGAGCGGGTTGCTCTGTATTTTCTTGGATTAGGTAAAATGGCGGCTATGGAAGCAGCTTCATAGGCGCTAAGTTTGGCCGCCGGTTTTCTAAACCAATGTTGTGCCGCCGCTTCTGCACCGTAAATGCCATTTCCCATTTCAATGCTGTTTAAATACACTTCTAAAATGCGTTCTTTGCTCCAAAAAACTTCAATTAAAAAAGTAAAATACACCTCAAATCCTTTACGAACATAGCTTCGTTGAGGCCAAAGAAATACATTTTTTGCCGTTTGTTGTGATATGGTGCTTCCGCCTTTGATGCGTTTTCTTTTTTTGTTTTTTTCAAATGCTTTTTCAATGGCTTCAAAATCAAAACCTGAATGTTCCATAAATTTTTGGTCTTCGCTCACAATAACGGCTTTACCCAAATTCGGGGAAATTTTTTTCATCGAAACCCAATCGTGTTCAAATGGCGCTTTTTCGCCTTTGCCCCATTGCTCCATATTGCGAATAATCATCAACGGTGTAAAAGGAACGGGAACCCAGCGAAAAACAATCACTGAAAAAACCGATAACGCGATAAAAAAAATGACGGCTTTAAAAATCCATTTAAAAAGTTTCGTAAAAAATCCCTTCATATTTTTTTAATCTTCTAATTGATATTCAATGGTTGAAACAACTCTTACAATTTTAATGTCGGAAGTATTTTGATCCAAATCTGTGATAGAAAATAATCCTTGTTGTGCACTTTTAATTTTACTGACTTTAGAATTGGAATCGAGCGCAAATTTTTCGGCCACTTCTCTGGCATTTTTAGTCGCTTCTTCAATCATTTCAGGTTTCAATTTATTCAATCCCGAAAAACTGTACTGAATAGGTTGCCAAGTATTTTTGGAGCTGATTAAAATTCCTTTTGAAATAAGTTCCAAAGAATTTGTAAGCGCTTTTTGAAGTTTTTCAATATCGCCGGTTCTCACAGTGAAATCTGAACTTGCAATATATCTGAATTCCCGGTTTTGTTCATTTCCACCATATAAAGCAGCTTTTGAATCGTTAATGTTTGTGGTGCCGCTATTCAATTCTTTTTCCGTAAAACCTTCCTTCAAAAAAAAGTTTTTGATCTCATTGTTTTGTTTTTCCAGGTCGTTTTTCAGCATATTTAAATCGTTTCCGGCAATGGTGATGCTAATTGGCCAAACAGCCAAATCGGCCTTTACTTGCTTTTCCGACAATCCTTTTACTTGAACAGAACGCTCAAATGCTTTTCCGTTTTTATAGGTATTGCTAATAAAGTAACCGGCAACCACTATTGAAATGGAAATGACAATTGTTTGAATCCATCCGCTTTTTTCCATTTTCTTTCTTTTTTATTGAATTTTCTACTGTCCCCCTTTATTTTCAAAGGGCACCTTTTTACAAAAGTATGTCTTTTTGAATTGAAAATAAGTTAAATGTAAAAGAAGATAATTTGGACTTTCACTTATTTCATTTGTTGAAATTTTAACAGATTGGCGATAGCCATAATTATAAAAGTTTAAATCAACAATACACGCTTAAATTTACAAAACATATTGTTGGTTCGATTGATTTTAATCAGTAAAATAGATTGAAATTTAAAGTCTAATCAAAAAGAAGAAAAAAACTTAACTTTTAATGAGTTTCATTCTTTTGGGTCCAAACCAAAGCCAAAATCCCGTTACTGTAAAAAGAAATAACGCCAAACCCATAATGGTTGTATAAATTACTTTAATTTGACCATCAGAAGTTGCAAAGTAACGGTCCAGAATGGAGCCGTCGTGGATGTTTTCAAAAAAATCGGAATGTCTTTTGCCAATACTCAACAGGTTTCCAGTTGCGCCATCCAATTGAATTTCCCAATAATGATTTTTAAACACAAACTTTAAGATTCCTTTATTTTTTCTGATGTCAATGCGATCAAGTTCTAACGATAAATCTGGTGAAATGGAATTTTGTAGAATAAAATTTGCTTTTTTGTTCAAACTGTCTAAGGGCAGCCAATCTTTTAAATCGGCAGAGGTTCCTTCAAATGACTTGGGTATAATAAGTCCGTTGCTGTGGTTTTTCCATCCCAATATAATGCCTGAAATTGAGATCATAAAAAAGAAAATAAAAAGTAAAGCCCCTGTTGTTCTATGAACTTTTCTAAATTTTCGTATAGTTTTTGCTTGTTGTTTTTTGGAGTTAATTTTTACCATTGAATAAGTCCTCGATCTGTTTATACTTATAATTAAATTTTCGCGGCCTTCTCAACACTATTTTTAAATTGAAGTTTTTCATTTGGAATAAATCCTTTCAACATTAAAACAAAGCCAAAAATCATCAACATAATACCCATTGCCCGTTTTACTTTATAGGTTACTGCCGGCGTTAATTTCTTGATCAATTGTTTGGCCAGTAAAATTTTGCCAATATCGGTAATAAAGTAGCTGGCAATAATCACTGTGAAATAGTTAAAAATTTTGGCAGGATTCATTTGAAGGTTTGAGCCCACAACAACAATAAGTCCCAACCAAAAAGCCAAAACACCAACATTGATAAAATTGAGAAAAAAACCTTTTAAAAACAGTTTTTTATAATTTGTTTTTTCGGGAAGCACCAAAGTTTCATCCTGAATGATTCTTTTTTGACTTTTATCCAAATAAGTAACCAGGCCATAAACCAATAAAATAAAACCGCCAATCCAAAATAAACGCGGATCGTCTTTAATTTCTTCCAAAAGGCTTTTACTGCCATAATAGGCAATTAAAATAAAAATAACATCACCTAAAACCACGCCCAAATCAAATGACAACGCAGCGCGCGCACCTTTAATGATACTGGTTTGTATTAACATAAAAAACACGGGACCAATCATAAAGGACAGAAAAAATCCAATCAGTATCGCTTCTTTAATTTCGAAAAAGGTCATAAATTTTGTTTACTAAAATGTGAAATTACTATAAATTATTAAACATTGTCGTAATCGATGGTTATTTTTTGCGTGATTGGATGCGCTTGACAAGTTAAAATGAACCCGTCTTTTATTTCAGCATCACTTAAAATGGAATTTTTTTCCATCAACGCTTTTCCATCGGTTACTTTCGCCAGGCAACTGCTGCAAATTCCGCCTTGGCAAGAATATGGCGCATCCAAACCTTCTTTTAAAGCGGCGGTTAAAATGGTTAATTTTGAATCCATTTCAAAGGTAGTTTCTTCATCATCAACCAACACGGTAATTTCACAAGTGCCTTCAAAAGCAATGTGTATTTCATTTTCAGGAACAAGAGGCGGCGTAAACAATTCAAAATGAATGTTGTTTTTGTCCAAACCATTTTCTGCAAGCGTTTCTTTTAAGATGTCTATCATCATTTCGGGCCCACATAAAAATGCGGCGTCAAAAGAACGGTCTTTAAACTTATTTTTAAGGATAAAGTTGAGGTTTCCCTTGTCAACTCGTCCAAATAAAGCGTCATTTTTCTGTTCTCTGCTAAATACATATTGCACATTAAATTGCGTTGGATACGTATTTTGCAACTTATTTATTTCATCATAAAAAATAGTGTCGGCTTCCGTTTTGTTTCCATAAATAAGCGTAAAAGTGCTGTTCGGTTCTTCCGTCAATACCGTTTTAATCATTGCCATTATAGGGGTAATTCCGCTTCCCGCGGCAACGCCAAGATATTTTTTAGCGTTTGTTGAATCCGTTTCCAACATAAATTTCCCCAAGGGTTTAGACACCTCCAAAACATCGCCTTCTTTTAAAATGGTGGTGGCAAAAGCAGAAAATGTTCCGTTTTCAACTGCTTTTACGGCAATGCGCAACTCGCCGCTGTTTGATGCGGAACAAATGGAATATGCCCTGCGCAACGCTGAACCGGCAATGCTTTTTTTGATGTTGATATATTGTCCGGCAATAAATTTGAATTCCTCTTTTAAATCTGCAGGAATATCAAATAGAATGGAAACTGCATCAGAAGTTTCTTTTTTGAGTTCTTTTATAGTGAGTGGGTGAAATTTAAACATGTTCAATTTTTAAGAATACAAAAATAACTAAACTTTAGATAATATTTTTTTAAAAACGCTACATTTACCTCTTTCAAAATATTTATAAATTACAATCATTAACTACAACCAACCTAATGATCAAACATTTCATAAATTTTGAATGGAAACAATTTTTTCGTTCATCCTATTGGCAAAAAAGCATTGGCTTAAATATTTTAATGGCATTTTTGGCACTCTACTTTATGTTAACATTTTTGGCATTGGGCATAAGTTTGTTTCCAATTCTTGATGATCAATTCCCGGATTCTGACCCATTATTAATTCTCAACGGATTTCTGTTCTACTGGTTTTTAGCCGATTTGCTGATGCGGTTTTTTCTGCAAAAATTGCCGGTAATGAACATAAAACCGCTATTGGTTTTACCCGTAAAAAGAAGCAAAATTTTGCATTATGTGCTGGGGAAATCTGCCGTTTCATTCTTTAATTTTTTGCCGCTGTTTGCGGTTATTCCATTTGGCATTACGCTAATATTTGAAGAATATGGCACAAAAACTGCTTTGGTTTGGATGGTTGCTATGGTTATTTTTACCTTAATCATCAATTTTTTAAATATTATTATCGAATCAAGATCGGCTGAAACAGAATTTTCTTTTTTGCCCATAGTGCTTATCGCTTCCGGTTTATTCGCATTAAACTATTTTGAAGTTGTTTCTTTTTCAACCTTATTGGCAAATAGCATTAACGCCATCGACGCAAATCCGGTATTCATGTTAATTCCGCTGGCAATTTTAGGCTTTGTTTATTATCTCAACTACACATTTTTAATGAAAAAACTGTATGTTGACGGTTCCTTAAAAGCAAAAACACAAGCCGCTTCAACAAGCGATATGGCCTGGACGCGAAGGTTTGGAACGATTGCGCCGTTTTTGCAGCTCGATTTGAAATTATTATGGCGAAACAAACGGCCGCGCTCTTCCATTTTTATTTTGATTATCGGTTTGGGTTACGGCTTGTTTTTTTACCCAAATCCTATATACAATGGCTTAGAATGGCTCTATGTTTTTGTGGGAATTTTTGTTACCGGAATATTTATTATCAACTTCGGACAGTTTATTCCGGCTTGGGACAGCGGTTACTATAAATTGTTGATGAGCCAAAATATTAAGTACAAAGAATACCTGAATTCTAAATTTACACTGATGGTAATGAGTTCCATTATTATGTTTGTCCTAAGCATTCCTTATGTTTATTTTGGATGGAAAATTTTGTTGGTTCACTTTGCGGCGATGGTTTATAATGTGGGCGTAAACACATACATCATACTTTTGGCAGGTTCTTTTAACAGAAAGAAAATTGATTTGAGCCAACGCGCGGCTTTTAATTATCAGGGAACCGGTGCCGTTCAATGGCTGGTTGGTTTTCCCTTGTTGTTTGTGCCGGTTGGACTCTTTTTTGCGCCATACAAGTTTATCGGTTTTGAAGCCGGTGTGGCATTCCTGATTATTTTAGGCGCAATTGGCATTGTATTCCATCAAAAAATCATGCGGTTTATTGTGTCGAAATATTTAAATTCAAAATATAAAATGATCAACGCTTTTGAACAAGACAATTAACTTAGTTTGCAGTTAGCAGTTTCAGAAGGCAGTTTAAACAATTCAACATTTAAAATGATAAAAGCAACAGAACTTTCAAAAAAATACGGCGGGGTAACCGTTTTAAATATCGCAACTTTAGAAATTCCAAAAGGCCAATCTTTTGGGTTGGTGGGCAACAACGGTGCTGGTAAAACCACTTTTTTCAATTTGGTGCTGGATCTTATCAATCCAACATCTGGAAATGTCGTTAACCATAAAATTCAAGTCAATATTAGTGAAGATTGGAAACCTTTTACGGCTTCTTTTATTGATGAAAGTTTTTTAATAGGCTATTTAACGCCTGAAGAATATTTTTACTTTATTGGAGAACTTCGCGGAATGAACAAAGCCGATATCGACGTATTTTTAAGTCAGTTTGATGAAATTTTCAACGATGAAATTCTGAAAAAAAAGAAATATTTAAGAGATTTATCCAAAGGAAACCAGAAAAAAGTGGGCATTATTGCCGCATTGATCGGAAATCCGGAAGTGATTGTTTTAGACGAGCCATTTGCGAATCTTGATCCTACAACTCAAATAAGATTGAAAAAATTATTGAAGGATTTAACCTTTTCCACCAATGCAACGCTCTTAATTTCGAGCCACGATTTGGGCCATGTTACCGAAGTTTGTGATCGGATTGTGGTGCTTGAAAAAGGGGAAATTGTTAAAGACTTAAAAACTTCAGCCGAAACATTGCAGGAGCTGGAAACGTATTTTTCGGTGTAACTTAAATTAAATGCTTTGGTTTTTGTATTTTTACATTCCTAATTGCAATAATTTCACAGGGTAATAAGTTAATGGGTTAGTAAAAACAATTTCTTTTGAAAAATAGTTTTAAAATCATTGCAGGCTTTTTATTAGCGCTTTTTGTGGCTAATTGTTCCACAAAAAAAGATGCGTTTTTAAACAGAAGCTACCACTCGGTATCCACAAAGTACAACGTACTTTATAACGGCCATGAAGCTTTTCGCATCGGTTTGGAGCAATTAAATGCCAATTATGAAGACAATTATTGGGAACGTTTGCCTATTGAGCCTTTAAAAGTTGATGAATTGGCGATGCCGGGAATGCAAGCAGATACCGACAGTTCTCCGCAAGAATTTGAAAAATCCGAAGAAAAAGCGGTAAAAGCAGTGCAAAAACATTCCATGTTGATTGCCCGCGAAGAACGAAACAAAGAAATTGATGATGCCTATTTGTTGCTGGGAAAATCAAGGTATTATTCCAAACGATTTGTGCCCGCGCTGGAAGCTTTCAATTATGTGATACTTAATTATCCAAAAGCGAATCTAATTAATGAAACCATTATTTGGCAAGCAAAAACGCAGGTTCGATTGCAAAATGAAGAGCAGGCGATTAGAAGTTTAAGTAATTTGTTAAATGACAAATCGTTAAAAAGCAACATAAAAGAAGACGCGCATACCGTTCTTGCGATGGCCTACTTAAATTTAAACAGTTTGCAGTTTGGGATTAATCATCTTAATAAAGCGGTGGTTTCTAGCAATAATAAAGAGCAAACTGCCAGAAATTTGTTTATTCTCGGGCAACTTTACAGTGAAAAAGGATTGAAGGATTCTTCAAACATCGCTTTTCAAAAAGTAATCGATTTTAAAAAAGCGCCTTACAAATATAAAATTCATGCACAGTTGGAAAAAGCCAAGAATTCAACCAATAAATTGGATACTGAAGAAATATTGGCGATTCTAAAAAAATTGACAAAAGACAGGGATAACAGGCCTTTTTTAGATGAATTGTATTACAGAATTGGAATGATTGAGCAAGAAAGTAACACAGAAAATGCCATTTCAAATTTTAAAAAATCGCTGCAATCAAACTCAAACAACAATCTTCAAAAGGAACTTTCTTATGAAGCCCTTGGGAATTTATATTTCGACAAGGCGCAATTTATGGTTGCCGGAGCTTATTACGACAGTATTTTATTCATCACCAATAGCAATAACACAAAACGCGTGCGTCGTTTGGTGCGAAACCGAAATAATTTAAATGAGGTTATTTTATATGAAAACAGCTCAAAAATAAACGACAGTATTTTAAAGGTTGTTGCCATGGGCGAAGAAGCGCAAATAGCTTTTTTTAATGCACATATTGAAAAATTAAAAGCCATCGAAGAAAAACAGGCAAACAAAACAACGGTTAAAAGCGGTTTGTTCAATCCAAATTTAGGCAAATCGGATGTTGGCGAAAAGTCGGGAAAATGGTATTTTTACAATGTTCAGGCGCTTGGTTTTGGTGAAATTGAATTCAGAAAAATTTGGGGAAATCGTCCTTTATCGGACAATTGGCGTTTGGGAGACAAATCTCCATTAAGTTTGGGGAACGATCAAGGTCTTGACCAAAATATTGGAAATATCGACCAGAAAATGCTGGAACTTTCTTATTATTTAGATAAAATTCCTTCAGAAAAAGTAAAAATAGACAGTATTGCAAATGAACGCAACACCGCTTATTTTAAATTGGGAATTATTTATAAAGATCAATTTAACGAATTGGATTTGGCAAAAGAGAAATTCGAAAAATTAATCACTTTTGATCCAGATTTAACATTGTTGATTCCTGCCAAATATCATTTGTACAAAATTTATGAAAGTCAGGGCAACGAAAAAGCAATCGCCCTAAAAAACGATATTACGGCCAATTATCCAAATTCAAAATTCGCCAAGATTATTTTAAATCCGAACCAATTACTCGAGGAAGATGAAAAAAATGCTGCCGAAACGGAGTATGTGGCAATATATCACGAATATGAAGCCGAAAAATTTGAAAGCGTTATTGAAAAAACCAATCTTGCAATCGGCAAATATATGGGTGAACCAATTGTAGCGAAACTGGAATTGTTAAAAGCCTATGCCATTGGGAAAACACAAGGTTTGGCTGCTTTTAAAGAAGCTTTGAAATTGGTTGCATTAAATTATCCGAATACTGAAGAGGCAAAAAAAGCGTTGGAAGTGATAGAAACCATAAAACTAAAACTATAAAATAATACTCAAAAAGTAAAAGATGATGTTTTTAGAAAAAAAAGTAATTCCTCCCTTATCCTCAGAACGAAATGTGGTGGGAAAAAACACCTCCATCGTTGGTGACGTTCAATCGGAAGGTGATTTTAGAATTGACGGAACTATTGAAGGAACCATAAAAACGGTGGGTCGTGTTGTTATTGGCGCTTTAGGAAGTGTCACTGGCAAAATTATTTGCGACAATGCCGATATTGAAGGAATCTTTTCAGGAGAATTGATGGTGAATAATTTATTGACCCTAAAAGCCACCGCCAAAATTACGGGAGACGTTGCCATCAGTAAATTATTGGTGGAACCGGGCGCCGAGTTTAATGCAACTTGCACAATGAAAGGATCCGTAATGGAGCTACAAAATGATCAATCCAGACAAGAAAAAACAGCTTAATAAATACCTTCAGTTAACAAGTATTGCTTTTCAAATGGGCATTACCATATACTTAGGCGCATATTTTGGCAAAAAACTCGATGCACATTTTATGACTGAGAAAAAAACATATACCATTATTTTAACCTTGGTGGCGATGCTTATTTCACTTTGGAGCGTTTTGGCTCAGTTAAAAAACATCAATAAAAAAGATGATTAAACAAATAGCGGTTTTTGGCATAAAATTATTGATTTCTATTTGCGTTGTTTTTGGTATTCATAGCATTATTTTATTCTATTTAAACATTTCGATATTTCAAAACCTGCTTATTCCAAGCTATTTTACAAATTATTTTTTGGCAATTTTGATTTTTTTTACGCTGGTAAAACTGAAAAGAAAATATCTCGATTTGCTGGGTTTTGTGTTTATGGGAGGCAGCTTCGTTAAATTCGGCGTTTATTTTATTTTTTTCAATCCGGTTTTCAAACAAAGCGGAACGGTGAGTCCGCAAGAAGCAACTGCCTTTTTAACACCCTATCTTTTATGTTTAATTGTTGAAACTTTTTATTTGATAAAACTGTTGAACAATAAGCTGTAAAGGCTTAAAAATTAATAAATAAACCTCCAAAAAAAACAAATAAAATAGTTTTAGGTTTTTAATATAAAAATGTACATTTGCAAAATATTTTTAGGCACCACTATTAATAATGTATATGTATAGAATTAACGTATTAAAAACGCTAACATTCCTGTTTTTTGCAATTACAGTTTCTGTAAGTGCAACCAACATTCCTGATGAAGTAAGTTCTGCCGAACAAGAATCTCCCGTTAAAAATTTAAAAACCGAAATCAAAGAATATATCAACCATCACTTGTTGGATTCTTATGATTTTACGCTGTATTCCTATACAAACGATGCAGGAGAACATAAATACATCGGTTTTCCTTTGCCTGTAATTTTGATTGATAACGGGTTAAAAGTATTTTCATCCGCAAAATTTCACCACGGAGAATCAGTTGCTGAAGTGGATGGACAATTTTACGCAGTATACCATAATAAAATTTATAAAACCGATGCACTCGGCACCATAGAATATGATGAAGCGCACCACGCAACAAATGAAAAACCATTGGATTTTTCGATCACAAAAAACGTGGTATTCATTATTCTTGTAAGTTTATTTATGCTTTTATTATTTAGCCGAATGGCCAATTCCTATAAAAATAATCCAATGCCTAAAGGTATCGGCCGCATATTTGAACCGCTTATTTTATTCATCAGAAACGACATTGCAATTCCAAATATTGGTGAAAAACATTACAGAAAATACATGAGTTACCTGTTAACCGTATTTTTCTTCATTTGGATCATCAACTTATTGGGTTTAACGCCGCTTGGGGTGAATGTCACCAACAACATTGCCGTAACGTTGGCTTTGGCATTGGTAACTTATTTTATCACCACGTTTTCAGGAAACAAAAATTACTGGAAACATATTTTTTGGATGCCGGGCGTGCCGTGGCCAATGAAAATTATATTGGCGCCTATTGAATTGTTAGGAACGGTTATCAAACCATTTTCATTAATGATACGTTTGTACGCGAACATTACTGCCGGACATATTGTTTTGATGAGCATTATCGGCTTGATGTTTATTTTCAAAAACTGGATCGGAAGTCCGTTGTCATTCGGGTTGGCATTTGCCTTATCATTGCTTGAATTGTTGGTGGCAGCGCTGCAAGCTTATATTTTCACCATGTTATCTGCGCTTTACTTCGGTTCAGCCGTAGAAGAACACGATCATCATTAAAATTGAATGTTTAATTAATAATTATATATATTATGGAAATTCCAACTATTGTAGGAGCAGGTTTAATCGTAATCGGTGCTGGTTTAGGTATCGGTAGAATTGGTGGTTCAGCAATGGACGCTATTGCTCGTCAGCCAGAAGCTTCCGGGAAAATTCAAACAGCCATGCTAATTGCAGCAGCGCTTATTGAAGGTATTGGATTTGCTGCTTTATTTGCAGCATAAAAAGAAACAATTAGCCGCAACGGTTGGTTGCGGCAAATGTTTAAAACAGTAATCAGACACAAAAAATATTAAAAATATACCATGGATAAGTTAATAGAACAGTTTTCTTTAGGGTTGTTTTTCTGGCAATTAATTTTATTTGTTGCCTTGGTGCTTTTGTTAAAAAAATTCGCCTGGAAACCAATTTTAAATGCCGTAAACGATAGAGAAGAAGGTATTTTAAAAGCTTTGGAATCTGCTGAAAATGCCCGTAAGGAAATGCAAAATCTTACTGCGGATAATGAGCGTATTTTAAAGGAAGCACGTATTGAACGCGATGCCATGTTAAAAGAAGCGCGTGAAATGAAAGACAGCATAATTACTGAGGCAAAAGGTGAAGCGCATGCGCAGGCCACCAAAGTAATCGAGCAGGCAAAAGCAACGATTGAGTCTGAAAAGCACGCGGCAATTGCAGAAATAAAAAACCAGGTAGCCGAGTTGTCATTGGAAATCGCTGAAAAAGTGATGAGAAGTGAATTATCTGACAAAAACAAGCAAATTAAGCTTGTTGAAGACATGTTAAAAGAAGTAAAGCTATAAGAATTAATTTCAAATGAACGGATCCAGAGCGGCAATAAGATATGCAAAAGCAATACTAAGTTTTGCACTTGAACAACAAAAAGAAGTTGAAGTGAACAAAGACATGTTGCTTGTTGCAAATACAATTCAAGACAGTAAAGAGTTACAGTTATTGCTTAGCAGCTCAATTTTGAAAACTGAATTGAAAAAATCAACTTTAAAAGAAATTTTTGCAAGCAAAACGAGTGCTTTAACCATTGGTTTAATCAATCTTTTAATTGACAACAAAAGATTGCCGATTTTAGGTGAAGTCGCAAAAAAATATAATGTGATTTATGATTCATTGAAAGGAATTGAAGTAGCGAAAGTGACTACTGCAATTCCTTTAACAGAAGAATTGAATCAACAGGTTTTACAAAAGGTAATTGAAATTACAGGGAAACAAGCAACTATTGAAAGCATCATAAATCCTGATATTATTGGCGGATTTATTCTTCGTGTTGGCGATATTCAATATGATGCAAGCGTTGCCAATAAATTACAGGTACTGAAAAGACAATTTGAAAGCGAAAGTTTTAGCTCATAATTACAAAATAAAAAGAATTAAGTTTTAAAAAATATAAATAATGGCATCAATAAAACCAGCTGAAGTATCAGCAATTTTAAAACAACAATTGGCGGGATTTGAAGCATCAGCTTCATTGGACGAAGTTGGAACCGTATTGCAAGTGGGTGATGGAATCGCACGTGTTTACGGTTTGGCAAATGTGCAATATGGCGAGCTAGTTGAATTTGAAGATGGAATGGAAGGAATGGTACTAAACCTGGAAGAAGACAATGTTGGGGTTGTATTATTGGGTCATTCAAGAGCAATTAAAGAAGGATCAATTGTAAAACGCACCGAAAGAATTGCTTCATTAAAAGTGGGTGAAGGCATCGTTGGCCGTGTTGTAAACACTTTAGGAAATCCAATTGACGGTAAAGGACCAATTCAGGGAGAAACTTTTGAAATGCCTTTAGAGCGCAAGGCGCCTGGTGTTATTTATCGTGAGCCAGTTACCGAACCATTACAAACGGGTTTAAAAGCGGTTGACGCTATGATTCCGGTTGGTAGAGGACAACGTGAGCTTATTATTGGTGACCGTCAAACCGGGAAATCAACCGTTGCAATTGATACCATTATCAATCAGAAAGAATTTTACGATGCCGGCGTTCCCGTGTATTGTATTTATGTTGCCATTGGCCAAAAAGGATCAACGGTGGCGAATATTCATAGTTTATTTGAAGAAAAAGGCGCCATGGCCTACACCACAATTGTGGCCGCCAACGCTTCCGACCCTGCTTCCATGCAGGTATACGCTCCAATGGCAGGTGCTGCAATTGGGGAATATTTTAGAGATACTGGTCGTCCTGCGTTAATTGTTTATGATGATTTATCTAAACAAGCAGTTGCTTACCGAGAAATTTCCTTATTGTTACGTCGCCCACCGGGACGTGAAGCATATCCTGGAGACGTGTTTTACTTACACTCCCGTTTGTTGGAACGTGCCGCAAAAGTGATTAATAACGACACGATAGCTGCGCAAATGAATGATGTACCGCCTTCATTGGTTGGGAAAATAAAAGGTGGCGGATCTTTAACGGCTTTACCAATTATTGAAACTCAAGCAGGTGACGTATCGGCATATATCCCAACCAACGTAATTTCTATTACCGACGGACAAATTTTCTTGGAGTCCGATTTGTTTAACTCAGGTGTTCGTCCGGCCATCAACGTAGGTATTTCGGTATCTCGTGTTGGAGGAAATGCCCAAATTAAATCGATGAAAAAGGTAGCGGGAACTTTAAAATTAGACCAGGCACAATACCGTGAACTGGAAGCGTTTGCAAAGTTTGGATCAGATTTGGATGCAGCAACCTTAAACGTTATTGAAAAAGGGAAACGCAACGTTGAAATTTTAAAACAAAATCAAAGTGACCCTTTTAAAGTTGAAGACCAAATCGCCATTATTTACGCGGGTTCCAAAAACTTATTGAGAGCGGTTCCTGTTGAAAAAGTAAAGGAATTTGAGCGCGATTTTCTTGCTTATTTGAATGCAAAACACAGAGATGCTTTGGATTTGTTAAAAGCAGGTAAATTAACGGATGAAGTTATCGATACTTTAACCATTGCCGCAAAAGAAATTTCAGCAAAATACGTATAAAAAGCGATTAGCATTGAGTATTGAGAATTGAAAGCAGGTTTTTTTAATTCTTAATACCAAATTGTCAACACCAAATTAAAAATGGCAAACTTAAAAGAAATACGAAACAGAATTACATCCATTGGTTCAACCATGCAAATTACCAGTGCCATGAAAATGGTGTCTGCAGCAAAGTTGAAAAAAGCACAAGATGCAATTACACAAATGCGTCCGTATGCCAATAAGTTAACGGAACTTTTACAAAGTTTAAGCGCTACTTTAGAAGATGATATTGAAAATGTTTATGCCGAACAAAGAATCGTTTCAAAAGTGTTGATTGTTGCAATTACTTCAAACAGAGGTTTGTGTGGCGGATTTAATTCTTCTGTGATTAAAGGCTCTGTAAAACATATTGAAGACCATTACCAAGGAAAACAGGTTGATATTTTATCAATTGGAAAGAAAGGATATGATATTTTGTCGAAGAATTTTAATGTTATTGAAAAACATAACGAAATATACGACGATTTAACCTTTAACAATGTTGCCGAAATTGCGGAGAGCATTATGGAATTGTTTGCCAAAGGGAAATACGATAAAATTGAATTGGTTTACAACCGTTTTAAAAATGCAGCCACGCAAATATTAACTTTTGAGCAATTTTTGCCCGTTGAACTTGTTGAAGTTGAAGGCAAAATGAATGTAAGCACCGATTATATTTTTGAACCAAACAAGGCTGAAATCATATTGCAATTAATTCCGAAATCGTTAAAAACACAGTTGTATAAAGCCATAAGAGATTCTTACGCTTCAGAACACGGAGCTCGAATGACAGCGATGCATAAAGCAACCGACAATGCAACCGAATTGCGTGATGATTTAAAATTGATGTACAACAAAGCACGTCAGGCAGCCATCACCAGCGAGATATTAGAAATTGTTGGAGGCGCGGAAGCTTTGAACAATTAGGCGAGCGGAAGAGAGCCAAATTTCCCAATGGCGGAAGCCCTTAATAATTAGTAGAAGCTAAACAAGAATTCTACCAAAAATTCATTTTATAAAAATTTAAAAAAGAGTTTATCCACTTCGAATAAACTCTTTTTTAGTTTGGCATTCAATTTGCAAACTCACTATAAAACAAACCAATGATGAAAAAATTTATAGGTATAGGATTAGTCGCTGCATTGAGTATTGCACTTTTTAGTTGTGGGACTTCAAAAGTAAAAGCGCAAAACCAACATCCCTTTAAGGTATTGGAAGCGACCTATGTAAACAGTGTTGGTGAGCAACCTGATTTGGTTGAAACTACTATTAAAATCTCCATCAACAATAAGGAAATTCAATTAGACACTGTGTATTTCAGAAATCACAAAGCACCATTAAAACTTGTGGATAGCACTAAAAACTCCATTTTTTCGGGAAGTTTTATAACTTCAACAACACTGCACGACTATATTTTACACAGCGATCCAAAACAGGAGTTTGGTAATAAACCACCAGTAACAGTTTCAAAATTGCCTTTTGAAATTAAAGACAATGAAGCTGTTGTGAGTTATTTTTATAAAGACAAAATCCATTATTACAAAATTTTGGAAGTGAAGGAGGAATAAAGACGGGAGTCCGAAGGCCGAAGACCGAAGTTTTGAAAGTTGGAAGTTTTTAACTGCAAGACTCTTTTGACTGCACGACTGTACGACTGCACGACTGCACGACCCTTTTGACCGCACAACTAAAAATCTATAAATCTTCAGCATAAACCAAACCAATCTCTTTTCTTACAGCATCCAATAAAGTAATGAGTTCCATGCTGTTTTGGTGTGACCATAAAGGGCTTTCAGAGAGGTTCTTTTGCAAAGATTCATTGCATTCAATAATTTGATGGACAAAGCCAGTTCCCATAATCGGCAATAAAAATTTCTCTTCCTCTTTGCCTTTAACCAAGGAAAAAGAACTTGCTTCGTTCCATGGATTGTCGATTATAATTTCTCCTAAAGTGCCGCTTATTTTGGCCTCTCTTTTTGAGTTTGAGTTAAAACTGCTAAAAAGTACCGCCTGCGCATTTTTATAATCAAAAATAATAGACACTTGCGAATCGGCACCCGATTCAAAAAAATGGGCCTTGGCTATAATCTTGTCGGGCATTCCTAAGATCAAATACGCCAAAAATATAGGATAAATGCCAATATCAAGTATTGATCCACCGCCCAATTCTTTATCATAAATTCGTTGTATTGAAGGGTTTGCTTTGAAGGAAAAATCGGCATTCAGATACTTTATTTCGCCAATTTCGCCATTCTCAACAAGGTTTTTTATTTTTTTTATGGCAGGCAAAAATCGTGTCCAAAGCGCTTCCATTAAAAATGTATTGTTATTTTTGGAGGCTTCAATCATGTTAAAAACTTGGTGTTGGTTTATGGCAAAAGGTTTTTCACACAACACCGCTTTTTTATGTTCCAAAGCTAAAATAGTAATTTGTGCATGGCTGTTATGTGGTGTTGCGATATACACAATATCAATAAATTTATCCTGCAACAATGCTTCATAAGAACCATATAACTTTTTTGAACGATAAGTTGTGGCAAACACTTCGGCTTTAGCCAAATCTCTTGATGCAACAGCCTCTAATTCAGCAGTATCCAATAACAATAAATTGTTCGCAAATTTTTGGGCGATTTTGCCCAATCCAATAATTCCCCATTTAATTTTTGTGCTCAAAGTATTAAAATTTAGATGATTAAAATCGATATAAATGTAGTTAAAATTTATTTGGCACAGAATTTGAATTTCACATGAAATAACACAAAATACCGATTGATTATGAAGACAATAAAATTACTTTTAGGAACGTTGGTTATCGGAATGTCGTTCGCTTCCTGTATTGTTGACAACAGCATTGATGAACCTTATTATGTTTCACTTGAAGAAGTTGTTACGGCAAATGATTTGTGGTACATAGATTACAATAACACTACCGGAAGCGGAGATGTGCCATTTTTATCGAAAGCCTTCACCATCTCATTTATAAACGGAAAAGTTTACGCCAATAACAATTTGGTGGGAATTGGATCTGTAGGAAATGGATACGGTATTCAAATCGGTTTTTACGATACGTTTGACGGGAGTTTAAAAATAAGTCATAACTTAGATGGATATTACAATTTTGATGTCATTCAATTGTCGGTAAACAACATAAAATTACGAGATAATTATAACAATGTTACTTATAATTTATTGGGATATCAAAAATCCAATTTTGATTATGACCAAGTTTTTTATGACAACATTGAATATTTTTTGCAGGAATATCAAGCATGGGAAAAAACGTATACAAGCGTTGCGGGAACAATAAACGAGTTTGACAATGAGAACTTTTTACAATTCACCCCAGAAAATTTAACAACATTTTATTCTTCTCAAGATAATGTTGGCACACCTATTGCTAATATCTATTGGGATTATGTAGGAGATTATATGGTGGCCAACGTTCAAGGATATGACAATCTAAAAATTTTAACATTAGATTATGATCCTTCGGGCAATGAAAAGTTTGAGCTCACCGTTATTAATGATGGAAAGATAAGTTTGTATCACATAGCTTCTGGCACAACATATGAGTTTACAGGAAGAGGTTACATACAATACTTAAAACCAAGTTCAAGTTTGGCGAAAAGCGCCACAAGCGGTGAAGGCAGAGCGAGAACAAAAGTATTTAGAGAAACAGAAATTAGAAGAAATTTAAAATAAAGTTTGGTTAGTTGATTTTTGGTTGGTTATTTTTAATAACCAATTGAGTTAGCCGCTCCCTCATCGGGGCGGCTTTTTTTGTACCTTTATAGTTTAAAAAAACAATACAAATGAATCACAAAACAGCATTTATTACGGGAGCAACTTCGGGAATTGGAAAAGCAACCGCGCAACTTTTTGCACAAAACAACATACGTTTAATTCTTTGCGGCCGTCGTGAAGACCGACTTGCTGAATTAAAAGCAGCACTTAGTCAATTAACCGAGGTTACCACGCTTCAATTTGATGTTAGCAACAGAGAAGATGTTTTCAAGGCAATTGAATCTTTGCCAAATGAATTTAAAAAAATTGACATTCTGATAAATAACGCAGGAAATGCACACGGATTAAGTGCTATTCAGGATGGAGATATGGACGATTGGGATGCGATGATTGATATCAACGTGAAAGGTTTACTATATGTGTCTAGAGCAATTCTTCCCCAAATGGTAGAACGAAACGATGGTTTTGTGGTGAATATAGGCTCTATTGCCGGAAAAGAAGTGTATCCAAATGGAAATGTGTATTGTGCCTCAAAATACGCGGTAAATGCTTTAAATAAAGCAATGCGGATCGATTTAAGCCAGCACAATATTCGTGTTTCGGCCATTCATCCGGGCGCGGTGGAGACGGAGTTTTCGGAAGTTCGTTTTAAGGGCGATAAAGAAAAGGCAAAAAACGTTTACAAAGGATTTAAGGCTTTGCAACCAGAAGACATTGCCGATATTATTTACTTTGTGGTTACGCGGCCTTACCATGTTAACATAGAAGATTTAATAGTCTATCCAACGGCGCAAGCTTCGGCAACCATATTAAAAAAAGAGGTTTAAACTTAGTTTAAACCTCTTTTTTTCAAATACAAACTGCAATTATGGTGCAATTTTAGTGATTAAAATTGTTCCAACATTTGTGTCTTGTCCTAATGTTACCACAGTTGGAATGGTTGTAGTTAAAATGGTATAATCTGATTTTTCAATTTTCAGCAAATAATTTCCTGCTGGTAGGCCTTGCAAAACAAATCGACCTTCATTATTTGTATAAGTTGAGGCTACTGGCGTTAAAAAAGTCACATCAGTTTCACTAAAAACATACACAGTTGCGTTTTCAATAGGCATTAAAACTGTTTCGGTTTCTTCAGCATCTGCAACACGTCCTAAAATTGTTCCTGAATTTACTTCAGCAATCACTCTTATTACCGGTTTTAAATTATAAATACCAGAGGCCCCAGCTTTTACGATGGATTTTTGCACATCCCAATCTAAAATAAATGTGTAAGAAAATCCTGGCTCTAAAGTGGTGTTTAAGTGAAGTTTAAGTCCAGATTGCATCGCGCTTGGCGTACTAAGCGGTATTTCAGCTGTTTCACCGTCTAAGACTACGGCATTCCCTTCTCCAAGAATCAAGCGAATTTGATTTAACATCCCTGATTCAATATCTTCATCAGTTAAAACAAGGGTGTTTCCTGCCACAAGTTCTGTCAAATCAACACGATTTAATGGGTCGTCAGTATTCGGTAATGTAAAACCTTCAAAACTAATCCAGCCGCTATCACCGTCATTTCGGTTATATTGAACATCAATAATATTAACCAAAACTTTTTCATATTCACCTTCAGCATCCACTAATTTTAATTGAATACTTGAGGTATTCTCACCATTGCTGCCATTATTATCACAGCTAACGAAACTTAAAGTCGCAAATATCATTGCAACTAAAAATAAATTACTTAATTTCATATTTATATGTTTTAAATTTATATTTTTTAGATTTTAATTTGAGTTTGTGGAAACGCGTTTGCATTTTAACGAGGTAATTTTAAAGTTATTGCAATTTTTAACTTTTTTAACATGATTAACAAGAGGCTTTTAATAAAAAATTTGTTGGCCCACAACGATGAAAATAGCTTTTACGACAAGAAGCTGAAAATTTCATTGGAACACAAGGAAGGGAAAGCAAAATTTTTGAAAATCGTTTGCGCCCTGGCAAATTCAAATCCGGAAAATAATTCATATATAGTTATTGGTATAGATGATCAGTCAAACCAAATTGAAGGCGTCGATTTTTTTGACGACAGCAAGATTCAAAATTTAATGAATTCCTATTTTAACAATCCGCCAAAAATTCAATATGAAAATATTCCATTTCCACGATTGCCAAAGCACAAAGTTGTTGGTTTGGTCACCATTCATCCTTCAAAGAAAATTGCTTCGCTGAATAAAAATATTTGGAAATATGTTAACGGAACCATTTTTTACAGAAGGGGCAGCAACTCCTTATCAACGTTGGAAAATTTTGAAATTACAGAATCGAACAAAGACATTGTTGAAGCCATAGAAAAAAACGCCAGCAACAATATTCAACTCACTTTAGACGGCGTTTTTGATTTTATCAACCGTCACAAAAAAGCGTATCACCCAACTTATAAAGTTTTTAATGAGCAAATTGTGCTGTGCTGGGCCGGCGAAAAAAGAGTGGTGAAAGGTGCTGCTTTTTATTCACGCGTTGATATTGAGCTGATTAACGAGCAAGTTCGTTTGTTTTATTCGGCTTTGGATGATGTTAAAATTGAATTCGACAAAAACTCCTTTCGAATTACGGAGTTTGTTTATTTGGGTCTGAAAAAATCCTTCGATTATTATCCCTTGGAAAAAACAGTGATTCATTTCAAGGAAAACGGAAAATATAACATCGTGAGTGAGCTGTTATTTGATCCGCCGCAGTTTGATAAAAAATTATTGCATCACGTATTTAACAGCTGCAATGCCATTTTAGAAAAACTAAAAAAGAACTTGCCGCTAACGGAAATTGAATTGACAGATGTTCATGAAATGCCCACTTATTATTTAATTTGTGTTTTAAATAAAATTCCGAATGCTTATATTAAGCTGAAGGAATCGGAACTTTTGCTTAAAAATTTGGAAGACAAAACCGGATACATCAAATACAAAGAAGCGGTTAGAGTACTCAGAAAAGTAAAGTATAGTTAAAGGTTAAAATTCTTTTTAAAGGATAAATAACTATGATGAATTATCCCTTTAATTTTTTAAACAATTCCAGCGCATAACCGTCGGTTAAACTTGCCACATAACCGCAAATGGATAAAATTCTTAAATACAGGTTTTCTTTTGGTTCCTGCAAACTTTCGGGCAACAAGTTCAAAATTAATTTGTCATAATTTGTCAATGAATTTTCAAATTTTCGGTTGCTTGCCGATACAAAGACATCCAGTAATGTAGCAATTACGTTATAACCAACCAATTCTTTTTCAATAACTTCCCTGCTTTTATATATTTTTTCAACACTTAGTTTAATGATGTCATTTATTTGTGCTTCATAAATACATTTATCCAATAGGGAATGTGGATATTCCCCTTTTAAAATAATTTCTTCCTGCTTTAAAAAAACATTGGCTGCTTCATTAATCAGGTTTCCGATGGCCAAGGCGCGGAGGTAACTTAAACGGTCTTTTTTAAATTGTAATTGATGGTATTTTTTGGTATCGATGGTGTCTTTTACCAGTTTTATCAAATATTCTAGCGCAAAATCTTCTTCAATCAATCCAAGATTGATGCCGTCTTCAAAGTCGATGATGGTATAACAAATATCGTCGGCAGCTTCAACCAAATAAGCCAAAGGATGTCGGTGATAACTTGAATTTCCGCTTTTTGAAGCAAGTCCCAATTCCTGGGCAACGTCTTCAAAACAAGGAACTTCAGATTGAAAAATGCCGTATTTTTTATCGGCTACATGCGTGGTTGGTTTTTTTGGCAGCGACTCTTTTGGATATTTTATAAAAGTGCCCAATGTGGCGTATGACAGTCGCAAACCACCTTCCATGCCGGCTTTGCTTTCGGTTAAAATTCTGAATCCGTTGGCGTTTCCTTCAAAATCGACCAAATCTTGCCATTGTTTTTTGGTAAGATGCGCTTCATATTGTTTTCCGTTTCCATGTTTAAAATATTCGCCAATGGCTTTTTCACCGCTATGGCCAAAGGGCGGATTTCCAATATCGTGCGCCAAAGCTGCGGTGGCCACAATGGCACCAAAATCGTTCATGGTAAAACCTTGTTCCACCAAATCGGGATGATTTTTAAGCACTTGTTCGCCAACTCTTCTGCCTAAAGAACGCGCCACAACGCTTACTTCCAAACTATGGGTAAGTCGCGTATGCACAAAATCGGTTTTTGAAAGCGGCACTACCTGCGTTTTATCCTGCAAACTTCTGAAGGAATCGGAAAAAATGATTCGGTCATAATCTACTTCAAAACCCAAACGGGTTTCGTCTTGGTCTTTGCGCGGACGTATTTGTGTATCACCAAATCTTTTGAGCGATAATAATTGGCTCCAGTTCATACCCATTGTAAAATATTTTGTGCAAGATACTTAATAATTTATATTTTTTTGAGGGCTTATTTTTGTAAATCTGGCTAATTTCTGGTTACAATTGCATTTGCGTATTCTATGGTAAAAACCAAGTAAAAAGTTATAAAAAATCAATCCAAACAAAATTAGCATTTAACAGCAAAGAAAATTCGCAAAGCCCTCAAAAAAAATTTGAAAAAACAATCGAAAATCGTAATTCCAATAGCTATCGGGACGTAAATCATTTGCGTTAGGGATTGGCGTGAAAATCCTTTTTTGATTCGCCGGTAGGCGAATTAAAAAAGATTGCAACTAAAAGCCCGACCCTTACGGGAACGCCCACCAAAAAGGTCGGCAGGCCCAAAAAAATAGCTATAAATTGCTGTACTTGTTAGCATTTGATCCATAATCTTAACGTTTAGGTTATAAAACAGTAAACTTTGATTAACCATTAATTAACATTGGGTGGCTTAATTTGTAGTTCATAAAATAAATAAGAACGCGATGCGATTATTGGTTACAGCTTTTTTGATTTTTACCAGCACTTTTTTATACAGCCAGTCTTTTGAAGTAAGCTCTTTCTTTGCTGATGCTCCAAAAAACGGAAAAATTGAAGGCGTTGTATTGGATAATGAAGTTGATCATGAACCGTTGGCGTTTGCGACAATTACTGTTAAAAATACTGATTTTGAAACAAATTCAGATTTAAACGGTTCTTTTTCCTTCAATTTAAAACCAGGTAAATATACTTTGGAAGTTGCGTTTTTGGGCTATGCAACCATTGAATTGCTCGATGTTGCCGTTGTTGCCGGAAATACGATATCCATTACCCAAAAATTAAAAGCGTTGAAGTTGAATGCCGATATTTCACAGATTAATTAATTGAATTCCGCTTAACATTAACTTTACCCTTCCATCACTTTTTTATAACTTCTAAGTAACCTTCTGTTTAATTCAATGCAATTTCTTTGCATCAAACATTAAACAAATAAATTAAACTAAAATTTTACTTATGAAAACTTTTTATTACTTAATTGTATTGATTTTTATTTCAAATTTTGCCACAAGCTGTGGAAATGACAACGACTCTCCTATAATTATAGACGACGAAGAGCCAATTACGCAAATCACGAAAGCCGGAATTATTAAAGCGAATGAAACTTGGACTGCTGATAAAATATATATTTTAGGGGGAAAAGTTGTTGTTGATGATGGTGTAACACTAACCATTGAAGCCGGAACAATTATTAAAGGGGCTGAAGGTCAAGGTTCATTGGCTTCTGCTTTGATAGTTGACCAAGGAGGAAAATTAAACGCTGCAGGAACTGCTGCCAAACCAATTATATTTACGTCTGTTTTGGACAATATTCAAATCGGACAAAAAGCAGGAACCAATTTAACGATTGCCGACAACGGTTTATGGGGTGGTGTAATTGTTCTTGGCAAAGCGCCTATTTCTGTAAGTGGTGATGTTGCCACAAAACAAATTGAAGGTATCCCTGCAACTGATTCATTTGGTCAGTTTGGAGGTAATATCCCAAACGATAATTCAGGTGTTTATAAATACCTTTCTATTAGACATGGAGGAATCACCATTGGCGCTGATAATGAAATTAACGGATTAACGCTTGGCGGCGTTGGTTCTGGAACTGTTGTTGACCATATTGAAATTGTTGCCAACCAAGATGATGCCATTGAAATTTTTGGAGGTACCGTAAATGTAACCAATATTCTTACTTGGGCACAAGGTGATGATGCTTTGGATTTTGACGAAGCTTGGTCTGGATCTATAAAAAATGCTATGGTTATTATGGGTGTTGGCTCAGATAGTGCAATGGAATTAGACGGTCCTGCAGGTTCTGCTGCAACAGAAGCAGGTTATACTATTGAAAACGTTACGCTTAAAGGCGTTGGAACTTCAAGCAAATATGCCGATTTAAGAGACGGATTGATTGCTAACATGAAAAATGTGTTGGCTTACGGTTTTTCAGCCGATTCTAAAGTAAAAGTGAATGGCACTGATTCTGCAACTGAACTGGCAAATGGCAGAATTACTTTTTCTAATTGGCAAGTTGTTTTGCCGGTTGGCGTTGTTGTAGCCGATTTAATTACGGGAGCCAATCCTGCTGATGTAACAAAATTTACCAGCAATGTAACTGCTATTGCTTCACCAAGTGCAGCAACAGTTGGTGCAACTGCTTCTGTATTTTCTTGGACTTATGCGGCTTCAAAAAGTGCCTACTAATATAATTTTAAAATTTTATAACGAAATGTCCATACGCCTATTTAGGCTGTGGGCATTTTGTTCATTCAACTAATATTCAATTAAAATAAAAGAAATGTTAAAAAAGGGAATTCTTATCATTGTGTGTTTAATGATGGCTATGCAAGTGGTAAATGCACAAACAGGAAAAGTGACGGGAAAAATTTTGGATGGTGATTATAATGATGTGCTGGCGTTCGCCAATGTTTCGGTAAAAAATACTGAAAAGGGGACAACATCAGATTTTGAAGGTGTTTACGCTTTGGAACTTAAAGAAGGCGTTTATTCCTTGGTTTTTTCATTTATTGGCTATGAATCAAAAGAAATAACAGAAATTAATGTTAAAGCCAATGAAGTGATTACCATAAATGTGACCTTAAATTCTTCGGTTTTGTTAAAGGAAGTGATGGTTACCTCTTCAGCCAGACAAAATACCGAAGCATCCATCTTATTTTATCAGAAGAAATCGGCGACATTAATAGACGGTTTGTCTATTGCGAGCATTAACAAAACCGGCGCCAGCAATATCGCTTCAGCAATAAAAAGCGTTCCTGGGGTTTCTGTTCAGGACGGAAAGTTTGTATATGTCAGGGGTTTGGGCGACAGATACACAAAATCTATTTTAAACGGCATGGATATTCCAGGACTGGATCCCGATAAAAATACCATTCAAATGAATATTTTCCCTACCAATATTTTAGAAAATATTCTCGTTATTAAGTCTGCTTCTGCCGATTTGCCAGCCGATTTTACGGGTGGCGTTATTGATATTGTGACCAAAGATTTTCCTACACAAAAACAAATGGAATTTTCTGTTTCAGGAGGTTTTAATCCCAATATGCATTTCAAAGACAATTATTTAACTTATAAAGGTGGCGCAACAGATTTTTTGGGTTTTGATGATGGAACCAGAACTCTTCCAATTTCAACCGCTCAAATTATCCCAAATCCAGCTTCAGCAAAAAACAGAACCTTAGGGCCAATAACCCGTGCTTTTAATCCTACGCTGGCAACGGAAAACAAAACAAGTTTGCCCGATTTTGGCATTGGTTTTAATTATGGAAACCAGTTTGATGTGAATGACAATAAACTTGGTTTTATAGCTTCTTTTGATTATAAAAATACGACTACTTTTTATGAAGGTTTTGAAAACGGAATTTATCAAAAGCCTGAAGAAAGAGACGAATTTGAGCTTCGTTTTGACAGAAGACAAAGAGGAGATATTGGCACAAACAATGTTTTAGCCTCTGTTTTAACGGGTTTGTCTTATAAAACCTTAAAATCAAAATACAATCTTAACTTTTTGCACATTCAAAATGGTGAAAGCAGGGCGGCTTTATTTGATCAAAAAACGGAGATCTCAAACGCGATAGATGTTGTAAAAGACAATTTAGAATACACAGAACGCGCCATTACCAATGTGCTTTTATCTGGTAAAAATACCAGTGAAGACGCCTCGTTTATTACTGAATGGAAAATATCGCCAACCTATTCCAGAGTTTATGATAAAGATGTTAGACTGACAACGTTTATAAAATTGCCTGATGGATTTACCATCAGTTCAGATGCCGGTTTTCCTAACAGAATTTGGCGGAATTTGGAAGAAATAAATGCGGTTGGAAAAGTAGATTTTACCAAAAAATATGAGCTGTTTTCGAATAAGGCGGTATTTAAATTTGGCGGCTTATACAGTTATAAACAGCGTGATTATTCTGTTTACAGTTACGAAATTGCTTTTAGAAATATAAGTCCGACGGTATTTGGCGGCGACCCAAACGCCATATTGGCCGATGAAAATATTTGGACGCCATCCACCAATTCTGGTTCCTATATTCGTGGTAATTTTGAACCTGCAAACTCTTTTGACGCCAATCAAAACACTGCAGCGGCCTATGTTTCCAACGAATTTAAAATTGGAGAAAAATTGAGAACAATTTTAGGGGTAAGAGCAGAGTATTTCACAACTTTCTTTACGGGCCAAAACAATTTAGGCAGCCAAATATATGACCATGAAAATACCCTTGAAGAAATGGATTTTTTCCCTTCTGCAAACATCATATATGAATACAACGACAATACAAATTTTAGATTTTCCTATTCTAAAACAACAGCAAGGCCAAGTTTTAAGGAACTTTCGGTGGTTCAAATTCCTGATTTACTGACTGGGGTAATTTTTCTAGGAAACATTGATCTAAAACCTTCATATATTGACAATTTTGATTTCAGATATGAAGTTTATGGCAACCAAAATCAAATGCTTGCATTGAGCGGTTTTTATAAAAATTTTAAAGATCCTATTGAATTGGTTGCATTTTCTGTAATTGCGCCAAACCAATTTACGCCAAGAAATTCACCATCTGCTGAAGTGCTTGGTTTTGAGTTTGAAGGCAGAAAGAATTTTGGTTTTATGGCTGAAAGTTTAAAGGACCTGACTTTAAATGTAAATGTTTCCGTTATTGGTTCTAAAATAAAAATGAATCAAGGGATAAATGAAGAGTTTGATTCAAGAAAAACTTTTGCCAGAGATGGAGAAACCATTAAAGATACCCGAGAATTGCAAGGGCAATCGCCATTTCTTATCAATGCCGGATTGAATTACAACAATACAACCTTTGGATTGGAAACAGGATTGTTTTACAATGTACAGGGAAAAACACTGGAAGTTGTTGGTTTTGGCCAAAACCCCGATGTTTATGTACAACCTTTCAACAGTTTAAATTTCAATTTTTCAAAAACGATGGGGAAGGACAGTAATTCATCCATAAGTCTAAAAGTTGATAATATTTTGGCTGAAAAACGTCAAAGTTTGTACGATTCTTTTGGTGCGACCGGACGGTCTTTCTCTTTAAGGCAACCGGGAACCTCTTTTTCATTGGGATACAGTATTAGCCTATAAAAATTTGGGGCATAAAAACAAAAAGGCTGAAATTTAAATTTCAGCCTTTTTGTTTACAAAATATCACATTTATTTTTTCATTAATTAACCACCAATGCTTTTTCTTCAACATGGGTAATTTTATTTTCATTGTAAGTTACAACTGTAATTTTATCAGTTTTAATGTAAGTCCAAACACCCTCTTTTACACCATTATTATAGGTGGCAATAGCGGTTTTATTTCCTTGTAAATCATAGCTGATCCAAGTGTCATGCAGTTTGCCTTCTTTATTGAAATATCCTTCGCGTTCAACAATGGCACTGTTATCGGCAAAATAATAGGTTGCTTTTACCAAATCATTCTCCATTTTTTGATAAGTTATTTTTTGTTCTTGAGAAAATGCTGTTATGCAAAACAACATTACAACGATGTTTATAAAAGTTTTCATGATCTGTTTATTTTAAGTCCTTTTTTTACGCATTATAAAAGTATGTTATTTGCTTTTTATTTACTTTAAGTTATCGTTAAGTTTACATTAAGTTTTTTTATAATTCTGTAAAGTACTTAAAATCAATAAATTAAAAACATCGTAATTTCTTATTTAAATTAGGTTTTTAATAAAATAGCTTTTCTTAACATAAAATTTACATTGATTTCGTATTTTTTATCTAAAATTTAATAAAGATATTGATGTTGGTTTTCAAAGTATTTGTACCTTTGTTTAAAATCATTCTAAATAAGCATTTTTGGAAACTACAGATATTTCAGGTATTTTTAATTACGATTTTGATTGGAGTGCTTCAACCAAAAAGAAGACACACATTGATATAAATGATAAATGCTGTGAAAAATTCAAGAATAAAAGCAACAAGACTTGTAAAAGATGCCCAAATCGCGTGGTCGAATAGCTTTATTTTAATATTTTTGCACTTCCTTTCAGAAACATAAAATGTCAGCATTTTCAAAAAAATTATTTCTTAAATTTTTAAAGTGGAGATATCATCATATTTCTAACAAACAATTCACCAATATAGCGAGCGCCATTATAGGATTGTTGGCAGGGTTGGCTGCTGTGGTTCTAAAAAACTTAACGCATTTCATCCAAAATTTACTGGAAGACGGATTTATCAAACAAATACATCAGGCATTTTATTTTATTTTCCCAATTCTGGGCTTTTTAATCGTATTACTGCTTATAAAATATGTGGTACGAAAAAAAGTAGGACACGGAATACCATCCACCTTATACGCCATTTCAAAATTAAAGGGAATTATGCCCAAACACCAAATGTGGGCATCTTTAATCACGGCGCCGCTTACAGTTGGTTTTGGAGGGTCTGTCGGACTGGAAGGTCCAACCGTTGCCACTGGCGCTGCCATTGGTTCTAATTTTGCCCGTTTTTTTCATTTAAATCAAACCACAAGAACCTTGCTTATTGGAGCTGCGGCTGCCGGTGCCATGTCGTCAATATTTAAAGCGCCCATTGCCGCCATTGTTTTTGCGGTGGAGATTTTTAGTTTGGAACTCACGCTGGCTTCTATGATTCCATTATTATTGGCTTCAATTACTGCCGTGCTAACTTCCTATTTCTTTTTTGGGGACGATGTGTTGCTTCATTTTATTATACAGGATAAATTTGAGCTAAACGATGTGTTGTTTTATGTTCTATTGGGCATTGCCTGTGCAACAGCTTCCATTTATTTCAGCAAAATGTATTTTGCGATCAGCAATTTCTTTAAAAAATTCGAAAATCCCTATGTTCGATTGCTCATTGGAGGTCTCTCGCTTGGTGTGATCGTCTATTTTATTCCAACACTTTTTGGCGAAGGTTATGAAACCATCAACAATATTTTGAGAGGAAATATAGGCAGCGTGGTTCAAAATAATATTTTTCAGATATTCACGGATAATTCCTATTTCATCATCCTGTTTTTAATTTGTTTGATTACCTTTAAAGTAATTGCCACTTCGCTCACTTTTGGGGCAGGCGGTGTCGGCGGTATTTTTGCGCCAACGTTATTTACGGGCAGTGTAACGGGCTATGTTTTTGCGATGATGGTGAACGCCAGTAAAATGTTCAGCCACCAGCTTTCTTTGACCAATTTTGCCATGGTTGGTATGGCCGGCTTAATGGCGGGTATTTTACAGGCGCCTTTAACAGCGATATTTTTAATTGCCGAAATTACCGGTGGTTATGAGCTTTTTGTGCCCCTAATGATTGTGGCGCTGATTTCTTTTGTCATCACCCAAAAATTTGTGCCTTATAATATTTATGCTTCCGAATTGGCGAAAAAAGGGCAGCTCATTACCCACGACAAAGATAAAAACGTGCTCATGATGCTCGATTTGGATAAATTGATTGAAAAGGATTTTGTGCTGCTTCATCCCGAAATGACCTTGGGTGACGTGGTAAATAATGCCATTGCAAAATCGTCCCGAAACCATTTTCCTGTCGTAAATAAAGAAAATGATTATTTGGGAATCTTGACCATCAACGACATCAGAAGCATTATGTTTGATAAGGATTTATACGATACGGTAAAAGTCGAAAGTTTAATGCACGCCGGTTCCGATATTATTTATTACGAAAAAGATTCAGCCGAAGATATTTTAAATAAGTTTAAAAGGTGCGGCGCCTGGAATTTGGTGGTGTTTAAAGACGGCAAATACTTCGGATTTATATCCAAATCGCGCTTGCTTACCGCCTATCGAAGAAAATTGATTGATGTAACTTCATAGTTTACAGATTTAGCTTTTAAAAATAATATTTTGGGCGTTCCCCGCCAACTGGCGGGTCGGGTTTTTCGTTTCAATCTTTTTTACTTCGCCCTTTGGCGAATCAAAAAAGGATTTTCACTTCAACCCCTAACGCAAATAGGATTACAATTTGTGATTTAATTAAATATTGTCATCGCATACTTTATTGCTTTTTATCAATAAACCCAATCGCTTTATCAGGAAAATCGGTAAAAACGCCATCAACATTTGCTTCGTATAATGCAACTTGCAGCAATGCTTCAAACGAATTAAAATCGCCCAATTGATCGGCCCTGAAAGTATAGGCGTGAACTATTAAATTAAGTTTGTGAGCGTTGGCAACCAAATTGGTGATTTTCCATTTCCCGTTTATATCTTTTCCATCAATTATTTGATAATACCAAGGACCGATGCCATCAGCATAAGTGGCAATTTCTTCCAATTTTTCATCTGTTTTAAATTCCATCAATTGCACCAAAAAAAGTTCGCTCTTATATTCATTTCTTATTCTTTTTAATTCCTTGGCATCAAAACATTGTAATATACAGTTGTCTTTTTTGGTTTTATAGCCATAATCATTCAAAACTTTCAGCACAATTTTAGAAATATCCTTTCCTTCTTTACGATGAAATGCGGGATCTTTAATTTCCGGATAAATGCCAATATTTTTTCCGGTGCTTATGTTCAATCCTTGAATGAATTCAATTTCTTCCTGCAAAGAATGCAATTTAAAGGTTGAAGTCAATATGGGAAACCGGTTTGGAAAAACAGCTTTGCTGGTTGCGGGATCAAATCGTTCCGAAACATTTAATTGTTTCAGTTCTTCAAAAGTAAAATCGATCACATAATATTTTCCGTCCTTTCTTTTTTTCTTCGGAAATTTTTTGGCAACATCTGTAACGGTTTCCAAATGAATGTCGTGAATCACCACAGGAATATCATCTTTGCTCAACACAACATCCTGCTCCAAATAATCGGCTCCCATCGCATAAGCCATTGCTTTTGCCGGCAAGGTATGTTCTGGCAAATATCCCGAAGCGCCTCTGTGCGCAATCACCACTTTTTTGTTTTTTTGTATTTCCACTTTTTGTTCTGGTTGATGCTTACTGCAAGATACGGACAATAGTAAAATCAGGATGAATAAGCGATTCATTTTTACAGTTTAAAGTTTATTTAAATGTAAGGTTTTTTGTAGTTTTACACACAATAATTTTCAATAGAAAATGATGAAACGAGCCATAACAAATTTTGATGCACAGTATAATGATTAATGGCGAACCGCATCTGTACCAATAAAAAATAAAATATTAACAGATGAAAC
>Ga0209347_1001183_pt1 | contig 46517 bp, 40 predicted proteins | sample AutmiccommuBRH23_FD_187382 | JGI IMG/M metagenome (GOLD analysis project Ga0209347, IMG submission 187382) | Deep subsurface microbial communities from Mt. Terri, Switzerland - Autotrophic microbial communities BRH/23 (SPAdes) (version 2) | ecosystem: Environmental > Aquatic > Deep subsurface >... | reverse complement strand
GCCCGCGCGGGCCTCGACGTCGTCGTCGTCGAGCAGCGCACCGGTCCCATCGACAAGGCGTGCGGCGAGGGTCTGATGCCGCACGCGGTGCGTCAGCTCGATGTGCTCGGCGCGCACCCGGAGGGCAGAGCCTTCCACGGCGTGTCCTACTTCGACGACCGTCGTTGTGTCACCGCGCAGTTCGGCTCCGGCGCCGGGCTGGGAGTGCGGCGCAAGACCCTGCACGAGGCGCTGCTGCAGCAGGCGGCCGCGTCCGGGGTGTCGCTGGTGCACGCGAAGGTCGACGGGTTCGACCAGGACGGTGAATCGGTGACGGTCAACGGGATTCGCGCCCGCTACCTCGCGGCGGCCGATGGCCTGCACTCGCCGATCCGGACCGGCCTCGGCCTCGGCCTGCCCGCGGGCCGGACCCGGCGTTGGGGGATCAAGCGGCACGTCGCCGTCGCACCGTGGAGCGATCGAGTCGAGGTGCACTGGTCGGCCAAGCCCGGGGCCGGCGAGGCCTATGTGACCCCGGTGGCCGACGACTGCGTGGGTATCGCCATCCTCACTTCCCGGCAGGGCCGTTTCGAGCGCCATCTCGAGGCGTTCCCGGCACTGCGCGAACGCATCGACGGCCATGCCCACGAGCCCGACCGGGCGGCCGGTCCGCTGCGGCAGCAGGTGCGCAGCCGGGTGGCCGGACGGGTACTGCTGGTCGGCGACGCCGCGGGGTACGTCGACGCGCTCACCGGGGAGGGCCTGGGGCTGGCGTTCGCCGCGTCGCGCTTGCTTGTCGACAGTGTGGTCGCCGACCGCCCCGGTGACTACGAGCGGCGGTGGCGCCGGGCGACGCGCCGCTACCGGTGGATGACGGCGGGGGTGTTGTCCGCGAGTTCGTCGCCGCTGCGCTCACTCATCGTGCCCGCCGCCCACCGGCTCCCGCGCGTATTCACCGGCCTGGTGAACCTGCTCGCCGAGTAGCACCGCCTCCGCGCGGTCGTCGCGGGACAGCGCGATCGCGTTGCGTCCCTGCGACTTGGCGGCATAGAGCGCCTTGTCCGCGCGGTCGAGCAGTTCGCCCACCGCCGCGTCGGGGTCAGACCTCGCGGCCTGCCACGGCCGCAGCGTGGCGACCCCGATGCTGACGGTCAGGTACCCCGAATCCGACCCGAGGTGCGGGATCTCGAGGTCCCGGACGGCCGCGGCCAGTCCGCTTGCGAGCCGGCGCGGGTCCTCGCATCCGGAGAGCACCACGGCGAACTCCTCGCCTCCGTACCGCGCCGCCAGCCAGGACCTCGGGACGGCGAGGTGGCGCAGCACGCCGGCGACGTGCCGCAGGCATTCGTCGCCGGCCTGGTGGCCGTAGACGTCGTTGAACGATTTGAAATGGTCGATGTCGACGAACAGCGCCGACACCGGTTCCCCGGTTTCGTGTGCGCGGGTCCAGATGTGGGCCGCCCTGTGCGACAGTCCGCGTCGATTGGCCAGACCGGTGAGCGGGTCGGTGTTGGCCATGTCGGTCAGTGAATCCTGCACCTCACGTTCCAGGGTCACGTCGCGCATGATCGCCGCCGTCAGCCCCTCGGGAGTGCGGCGGCTGTGCACCACGTACCAGCCCCACGTCCCGTCGCGGCGGCGGACGCGGAACGGCGCAGAAGGACCGGGCTGCGTCGACTCGGGGAAGTGCTGCCTGGCGGCGCGGTCGTCCGGATGGACCTGCTCGAGCCACTGCGACTTGGTGACCGGGCTGCCGGGGAGGTCGAGGATCTCGTAACCGTGCGACGCGCGGTGCAGGACGTTGCCCTCCTTGTCGACGACGATCACCACGTCCCCGGTCAGCTCGGCGATCAGTTCGTAGGCCTTGTGGCTGGCGTCCTCGAGCGCTGCCAGTCGCATCCGATCCTCGAGCGCTGCGGCCACCATGACCACCATCGTGAACGCGCCGAGCACGAAGACCTGGGCCGAGATCATCGCCTGCCCGGGTTCCTCCAGCGACGCGGCGAACGGGCCGTAGCCGGCGAACGTGCTGCCGAGCACCAGCGCCGATCCGACGGCCATCTCGGCGAAGGCCGCCGCGATGCCGGAGCGGATCAGCACCAGCAGCGCGGGCAACCCGGTCAGGAAGACCAGCACGAAACTCGACTTGGTCGCCGATGCGGCGCACAGGCCGACGGTCAGCGCCGTCATCATCGTGAACCACAGCACTTCCCGCCACGAATGGCGCCGCCGGTAATGCTGCCACCGCAGCATCAGCGGAACGAGGAACGCGATGCCGACGGCCTCGGTGAGATACCAGGCCATCGCGGCGTACACCAGCGAGCGCGGATCGGTGGCGATCTCGCCGTTCCACACCAGGCTGGCGATCCCGATCGGACTTGCCAGCAGCGGCGCGACGAACACGCCGTAGAGCAGGAAGCGCTGCCAGCTGCGCAGCGAGTCACTGCGTCCGGTCACCCAGTCCCGGTCACGGTGCAGCACCGTCGCGGCGAACACCACCGCGGTCATCGTCGACACCACACCGACTTCGGGCGACATGTCCAGGAACAGCCGCGCCGGGACGATCTGGATGGCGGCGAACGCGGCGAGGTACACCGGCCACTGGCGCCGCGGCGAGGTCAGCAACGCGACGAGCTGAGGCGCGACGGCCGGCCAGACCATGGCGTAGGACCAGCTGTCCAGGTAGACCAGCGAGCGGACCAGGAAGCACAGCACACCGACCGCCAGGGTCCAGCCGACCAGACGCGGCCACGGCGGCATCGCCCAGGACACGCGACGGGGCAGCCGCGCCCAGCGGTGCGTGCCGATGTCCATCTGCACAGTCAACCGCGTCAATATTCAACCGGCAACGCTTTCGCGGTCCTGGCCCCGGCGGGACCTCCGCGCGGAGTTCACATCCCGGACCCTTCCAAGAAACACCGAGACGACAGAATGACCCGTCCGCGCAACTTCGGCCCAGAACGCAGGAGACTCAGTGACCGACGTCGTGAACCCCGCCTCCCCGGAATCCACGGAGGTCAACGGCCCACAGCTGGGCCCCACGGGGCAGACCCGAAGTGGCTTGTCCGCCGATGCGCTGCGCCACGCAGTGTCCGATCACCTGCTGTATTCGATCGCGCGGCCACCGGCGGTACTGACCCCCGAGCACTACTACCGGGCGCTGTCGCTGGCGGTCCGCGATCGCATGCAGAAGCGCTGGATGGCCACCACCCAGGACTGGCTGGACCTATCGGCGAAGGTGACGTGCTACCTGTCGGCGGAGTTCCTGATGGGTCCGCAACTGGGCAACAACCTGCTCAACCTCGGCATCGAGGAAGAGGCCCGCGCCGCGATGGCCGACCTCGGCCAGGACCTCGACGTGATCCTGGCCTGCGAGGGCGAGCCCGGCCTGGGCAACGGCGGCCTCGGGCGGCTGGCCGCCTGCTACCTGGACTCGCTGGCCACGCTGGAGCGGCCGTCGATCGGCTACGGCATCCGCTACGAGTTCGGCATCTTCAAGCAGGAGATCGCCGACGGCTGGCAGGTCGAGAAGACCGACAACTGGCTGGTGCACGGCAACCCGTGGGAGATCGACAAGCCGGACGCCACCTACCCGGTGAACTGGGGCGGCCACACCGAGACCTACGAGGACGTCACCGGCAAGTTCCGGGTGCGGTGGGTGCCGCAGCGGGTGCTCAAGGGCGTCTCCTACGACACCCCGGTGCAGGGCTACGGCGTCAACACCTGCAACACGCTGACGCTGTGGAGCGCGCGGGCGGTGGAGTCATTCGCGCTGGATGCCTTCAACACCGGCGACTTCTACAAGGCCGTCGACGAAGAGGTGGTCTCCGAGACGGTCTCCAAGGTGCTCTACCCCAACGACGAACCCGAGGCGGGCAAGCGGCTGCGGCTGTTGCAGCAGTACTTCTTCGTGACGTGCTCACTGCAGGACATCCTCGACATCCACCTCAAGCGGGCGCACCTGCCGCTGTCCGCGCTGCCCGACAAGTGGGCGATCCAGCTCAACGACACCCACCCCTCGATCGCGGTGGCCGAGCTGATGCGGCTGCTGATCGACGAGTATCAGTTCTCGTGGGACCACGCGTGGGACCTGACGGTCCGCACGTTCGGCTACACCAACCACACCCTGCTGCCCGAGGCGCTGGAGACCTGGCCGCTGGCCATGTTCGGGGAGGCGCTGCCGCGTCACCTCGAGCTGATCTACGAGATCAACGAGCGCTTCCTCGAGGAGGTGCGCGCGCAGTTCCCCGGCGACGAGGAGCGGGTGGCGCGCATGTCGCTGATCGGTGAGGACGGCGGCAAGTGCGTGCGGATGGCGCACCTGGCGACCGTGGGCAGCCACGCCGTCAACGGGGTCGCGGCGCTGCACTCCGAGCTGCTGAAGGCCAGCGTGCTCAAGGACTTCTACGAGATGTGGCCGGAGAAGTTCGGCAACGTCACCAACGGCGTGACGCCGCGACGGTTCCTGGCGCTGTCCAACCCGGGTCTGCGTGAGCTGCTCGACGACACGATCGGGCCCGGCTGGCTCAAGGATCTGGGTCGACTCAAGGGGCTGGAGTCCTTCGTCGATGATCCGGCGTTCCGGCATCGGTGGCGAGAGGTCAAGCGTGCCAACAAGTCCCGGCTCGCCGAGTACGTCCACTCGGCAACGGGCATCGAGCTGGACCCGACGTGGATGTTCGACGTCCAGGTCAAGCGGATCCACGAGTACAAGCGCCAGCACCTGATGATGCTGCACATCATCACGCTGTATCACCGGCTCAAGCGCAACCCCGGGTTGTCCATCCCGCCGCGGGTGTTCATCTTCGGGGGCAAGGCCGCGCCCGGATACTTCATGGCCAAGCGCATCATCAAGATGATCACCGCCGTCGGTGACACGGTCAACGGCGATCCTGACGTCAACCGCTGCCTCAAAGTGGTGTTCCTGCCGAACTTCAACGTCAAGACCGCGCATCTGGTCTACCCGGCGGCCAATCTGTCCGAGCAGATCTCGACCGCGGGCAAGGAGGCGTCGGGCACCGGGAACATGAAGTTCATGATCAACGGCGCGCTGACGATCGGGACCCTCGACGGTGCCAACGTCGAGATCCGCCAGGAGGCGGGCGCGGAGAACTTCTTCCTGTTCGGGCTCAACGAGAGCGAGGTGGCGTCGGTCAAGGCGAACGGCTACCGCCCGCTGAGCTACGTCGAGAGCGACCCGGAGTTGGCGGCGGTGCTGGAGCTGATCGCGCGTGGGGTTTTCACCCACGGCGACACCGAGGTGCTGCGGCCGATCGTGGACAACCTGGTCCACCACGATGCGTTCCTGGCGCTGGCCGACTACCGGTCCTACGTCGACTGTCAGGACGGGGTCTCGCGGGCCTGGCTCAACGGCGACACCTGGTCACGGATGTCGATCCGCAACACCGCCCGCAGCGGCATCTTCTCCTCGGACCGTGCGATCAAGGAGTACTGCGACGAGATCTGGGGAGTCGGGCCGATGTCGGTCGACCTGGACTAGCTCCCGTCTCCGCCGAAACGGCATTCCAGCAGCGAAAGTGCGAGAAGACTTCTGCGTGGATGCAATCTCGGCGCTGAAAACCATTGGCGGGCAGTGCGCCTGATGTGCCACCCTCACCCGATGGTCGATGTCGAGGCGTTCCTCACCGACGGCTTCGTCAAGGTCGAGCAGGCGGCACCGCGAGCGGTCGCCGACGCCGCCCGAGCCCTGCTGTGGCGCCAACTCGGCGTGTCACCGGACGATCCGGCGTCGTGGACGCAGCCGGTGATGTGGGCGTCGGACCTGACGGGTTCCGGCCCGTTCGGTGAGCTGGCACGCAGCCGGAGGCTCGCCGAGGCGCTGGATGCCGTGTGCGGGGCGGGCGGCTGGCTGCCTCGCGGGTCGCTCGGCAACATCCCCGTCAGGTTCCCGGTGTCCCCGGCCGCCGAGGATCGCGGCTGGCACATCGACCTGAACACCCCGCTTCCCGACGGTTCGTGGGTGGTGACCGGCAGGCCGCACACCACGCTGCTGCTGACGCTGCTGTCGGAGGTGACGATCGACGACGCGCCGACACGGATCCGGGCAGGCTCGCACCGCGACGTCGCCGCGGTGCTCGGTGAGGAACCGCTCGACGCGGTCTCCGCCGGCCCTCTCGTCGACGCCGCGTCCGCCGACCGACCGGTGACGCACGCGACCGGCTCCCCGGGCGACATGTACCTGGTGCACCCGTTCACCGTGCACGCCGCCGACGAACACCGCGGCCGCACTCCGCGATTCATGGCCCAGGCCCCGGTGCTGCTGACCCGCCCCTTCCAGTGATCTCGCTCAGGTCACAACCCGATCACTGCCCCGCGCGGCCAAGCGGGTACGCGGCAACCCGCTGTTAGGTTCGCGCCCGTGGCGATCTTCGGACACCGGGTCCGCCGCGTCGGCACACGGCTTGCCGTCGCGGTACTGCTGGCTGCCGGGCTGACGACGGTCACGGCCCCGCAGGCCGACGCGTTCTCCCGCGAGGGCCTGCCCATCGAGCAGCTCGACATCCCGTCCCCGGCGATGGGGCGCACCATCCGCGTCGAGTTCCAGCACGGCGGGCCCCATTCGGTGCTGCTGCTCGACGGCCTGCGCGCCCAGGACGACTTCAACGGCTGGGACATCAACACCGCGGCGTTCGAGTGGTTCCACCAGTCCGGGATCTCGGTCGTCATGCCCGTCGGCGGCCAGTCGAGCTTCTACGCCGACTGGTACCGGCCCGCCAAGAACAACGCCGGCACGGTGACCTACAAGTGGGAGACGTTCCTGACGCGCGAGCTGCCGACGTGGCTGGCCGCCAACAAGGGCCAGGATCCGTTCGGCAACGCCGTTGTCGGGCTGTCGATGTCGGGCAGCGCTGCGCTGACGATGGCTGCCTACTACCCGCGGCAGTGGAAGTTCGCCGCCTCGCTGTCGGGGTACTTGGCGCCGTCGCAGAAACTGTGGCCTCCGCTCATCGACATCGCGATGCAGGACGCCGGCGGCTTCGACTCCTTCGACATGTGGGGCCCGTCGGGCTCACCGGCGTGGCTGCGCGCCGACCCCATGCTCAACATCAACCGGCTCGTCGCCAATCGCACCGCACTGTGGGTGTATTGCGGCAACGGCATCGCCTCCGACCTCGACACCGGCACGGACCTCGGCATCAACATCAGCGCCGGTTCCCTGGAGACGATCACGCTGAGCACCAACAAGGAGTTCCGCGACAAGTACCTTGCCGCAGGCGGACGCAACGCGGTGTTCAACTTCCCGCCCAACGGCACTCACAGCTGGGGTTACTGGGGCGCGCAGTTGCAGGCGATGAAGCCGGACATCGTGCGCCTGCTGACGACGCCTCCGCCTCCGCCACCCCCTCCGCCGCTGCCGGTTCCAGGCGCCCCGCCACCGCCACCGGCGCCCGCTCCGGGGTAGCGGCTATTTGAAGTGGGGTTCGAGCAGCGTCGACCAGGCCTTGTCCAGCTGAAGCCACTCGTCCTCACACCCTGACGCGCGGTCTTCGGGCAGTTCACCGCCTGCGACAACGTCGCCGTTGGTCTCGGGATCCGCGCCGTAGATCCAGCACTGCAGGTTGAACATCCGCGTCTCGTCCAGTGAGTGCACGTCGGCGAAGTCCTCGCTGCCGAGTTCGCTGCGTTGCTCACCGGACGTACCGAATGTCCGCGCGAAGTCCTTGACCGCCTGCACCGACGCTGATCGCCATGTGCCCGACCTCGTGGTAGAACGTCGCGTACTCGGAGTTGAGCGCGGACACAACGGGATCGGGGAAGCCCGCCTCGGTGAAGATCTGCTCGGCCAGCGCGGCATCCTCGTAGCACAGGGTGATGGACTGGGCGCCGGAGTCCCAGAAGGCGTTGGCTTCGTCGCACTGCGAGCCGAGCAGCGCGACGTCGTCCGGCAGTGCCAGCGACTGGTTGATGTCGTCGGCGAGGTCTTCGAGCACCTGGTTGTCCTGCAGCAGCGCGCGACCGGCGATGGCCTCGGGGGTCTGGGCGTCCTCGTAGGTGACGATCATCGTGCCCGCGCCGTCGGGGGTGTCGTCCTCCGGACCCGGGACCAGACTCGGTGCCGCGGCCGTTCCGGACGACGACGGCGGTGCCTCGGACTGCTGCTGCGCGCCGCCACAGCCCACCACCGACAGCCCGGCCGCCAACACCGCCAGAACCTGTGTGCGCATGTACCCCCACCCTTCGCCGCGCCGACGGTCGAAGACTATCGCGACGGGCGGGGTCACTTGGAGTAAGCGGTGCTCAACCAGCGCTGTGGACGCATGCGGACGACGATGGAGGTCGGGGTGAGGTTCTCGTCGGTGAACTGCCCGCCGGCTTCCTGCCCGAGGTAACGCACCGCGATCGCGCGGACGGTGGCGTCGTCGGCGGGCCCGATGCCGGTGACGTCACCTTCGGCGGTGACGTACTTGTACGGTGGCTGTTCGTCCTGCACCGTGATGGCGAACCGGCCCGCATCACGAATCACCTTGTGCTTCACCGACTCTGTGTCCGTCCACAGCAACACCTCGCCGCCGGGCTCATAGCCGTACCAGATGGGCACCGCCAGCGGCGCCCTGTCAGGTCGCTCGACGGCGATCACGCCGACGTGGACGTCGGCCAGATACTGCTCACGCTCGTCACTCGTCATCTTCGCCATGACACGTGCCAACGAGTGCGAGCGCCGTCACATTCCCGTCAGCCTGCGGGCACCAACTCGAAGACGGGGATGACGCGGTCGGTGCGCGTCTCGTACTCGGCGAAGCCGGGGGCGCGCTCGGCGATGACGGCGTAGACGTGGTCGCGTTCGTCCCGGGGCAGTTCGCGGGCGGTGACGGCCCTCGGCGGGTCGGCTCCGATCTCCACGCTGGCCTGCGGGTGGGCGCGAATGTTGAACGCCCACGCGGGATCCCGGTCACGGCCTGCGGACGAGCCGACGACGTAGATCTTGCCGTCGACGTCGAAGTAGGCCACCGGGTTGACGCGCTCGGCGCCGCTCTTGGCGCCGGTCGAGGTCAGCAGCAGCAAGGGGAAGCCCTCAAACTGGCCGCCGACCTTGCCGCCGTTGGCGCGGAACTCGTCGATGTTGCGCTGGTTGAAATCGCGCTCCTCGTTCATCACTTCCTCGGGCATGAGCCCATGGTGTCACGGTGGCGATGCGCCGGAATAGCATTCCTGGTCGCAGATTCGGCCGAATTCACAGCCGGGAACTCTATTCCGCGGGCCCCTCCGGGCCGACGGCTACCGGGCGCGTGGAATCGGAGCTCCATTCCGACCACGACCCGGGGAACAGCGCGGCGTCGATCCCGACTGCTGCCAGCGCCGCGACGCCCACCGCGGCGGTGACACCCGATCCGCAGTACACGGCCACGTCGGCGCCCACGCCGCGGTCGTCGAACAACCGGGTGAGCTCGGCGTCGGGCAGCCAGGCGCCGTCACCGGCGAGCAGACCGGTGCTCGGCACGTTGACCGCGCCGGGGATGTGGCCGGCGACCGGGTCGACAGGCTCGACCTCGCCGCGATACCGCTCGGGCGCGCGAGCGTCCAGCAGCACCGGCACGTCGGGCGCCTCATCGGCGGTCACGGTCTTGCGGGCCGCCGCATAGAGATCGTCGTGGGCGACGGTCACGTCGCCGGGTTCGGGAGTCACGGCGCCGGTCTGCAGTCGGCCCGTCCACGCCGGCAGCCCGCCGTCGAGGATCCTGACGTCGGGGATGCCGGCGGCCGTCAGCACCCACCAGGCGCGGGCCGAGCCCGCACGATTCCAGTCGTCGTAGACCACCACCGGCACACCCGTCCGCACGCCCCAGCGGCGTGCCGCCTCCTGCAGCCGGCGCCCGGACGGCAGCGGATGACGACCGCGTCCCGTCACGCGGTGATCGGTGAGGTCGTCGTCGAGGGAGACGTACACCGCGTCCGGCAGATGCCCGGCTTCGTAGGCCGCGGTGCCGTCCGGTTCGGGCAGCGACCATCGGACATCCAGCAGCGTGATCGGCTCACCCGCGTCCAGGCGGCTCGCCAGTTCCTCGGCGGTGATCAGCACATCCTCGCGGGTCCCCATCGCGAAATAGTATTCCTGGTCGCGGATCCCGCGGTGATCACAGCCGTGGCTTCACTCTGGAGGCGAGCGGCGGCGCCAATCAGCGAGCAGAATGAGGCGCGATGACCATCGAGAGCGCGACGTTGTTCACCGGCGGCGCGCGCGCCACGTACCTGCGCGGCGAGACGGCCTACCCGTGATTTCGGTGTACTTCGTCACGCAGAGTCTGATTTGACCAACTACACCGAATTCGCAAGCGTCAGGACCTCCTCAGCCGACGGTGGACTCGACGGATGATATGACAGGCACCACGGCGCGACGACGCGGTGGAACGCCTCCCCCTCCGTCGCGACATAGAAGTTGCCGGCCTGTAGCCGGCTGATGTCGGGCACCAGGCCGCCCTTGGCCCGCGCCATCTCCCGAGCGGCCTCGATATGGGCCGGCGAGTTCAGCAGGCCGTAGAACTGGGTGGCGGCATTGCCCGGGATGTGGTTGTGCAGACCCTTCGGCGCCTGGGTGGCGAACACCAGCCCGAGCCCGTATTTGCGGGCCTGCGACGACAGCGCCAGCGTGCTTCGCAGCGAGGTGGTGAAACCCTTTGCCGGAGCGAAGTTCTGAGCCTCATCCATGATCAGCAACCCGGACAGCGGCCGCTCCCCGGCCGGGTGCCGTTTGATCCACGCGAACAGCGCCATCTGCAGCTGGTTGACGAAGCTCTGGCGCTGCTCGTCGGACGACAGGCCGATCATGCTGATCACCGACACCCGTGCCCGGCGACCTTCCGACGGCGTGAGCAGCACCCCCGGGTCGACGGGCGTGCCGTCGCCGCCGAACATCGGGTCGTTGATCATGGCGGCGCGCAGATCCTGGGCGAGGTTGTTCGCGATCTTGCGGGCGTCGGCGATGTTGCTGACGTCATCGGGCAGGTCGGCGAGCAGGTCGATGAAGCCATCGAGGGTCGGTGCCGGAGTTCTGCCGTATCGCTGCAACGCTTCTCGCAGGACGGCGCGAGCCCGGTTGGCCTTCTGGGTCTGCCCGGAGATCAGCGCCCGCGGTTCGAGCGCGGCGCACGCGGACTCCACGGCGTCGTTGAACTCGTCGTAGTCGTCGACCACGGAGCTGAAATCGGGCAGCGGCTGGAATGCCAGCGGGCGTCCGGTCGACCGTCGCGGCGTCCAGATCTTCACCTCCGTGTTCCCGAAATATTCTGCGGCCCTTGCATCGTCGGAACGACGCCAGCCGAGTGGCGGCGTGGGCCACGCCGTCCCCAGCCGGGACAGGTCGTTGTTGGTGTCCAGCACGATCGACGAGACACCGCGCAGCGCGCATTCCTCGACGAGCCTGCGGATCAGCACCGTCTTGCCCGACCCCGAACCCGCGAAGATCGCGACGTGTTTGCGCAGCGCGGCCAGTTCGATCGACACGGGATCACCCGTTTGCAGGTCGAAGCCCAGCGGCATCTCGGCGTCGGGCACCTCGACGGCGACCTCCACCGGAGGCGCCGGCTCGGGTTCCGGTTCGACCGGCGCGGCCACCGTGACGCCGCCGCGGTCGTCGCCCAGCACGTCGCGCAGCAACGCCAGCCCGTGCGCGGGGCGGCGCGCCTGCAGCCATCCCGGCAGGTCCACGTCGTCGTCGTTGATCAGGTCACGCAGCGCGATCATGGTCCGCACGTCGTCGTCGGACACCGGGACGGTGCGCGCACCGGCGGCGTGGATCTCCTCGATCAGCGCCGCGGTCTTGGGGCCGGTGGGCCACGCCGTGTTGCGCAGCAGCAACAGGTGGCGACGGTCCGACCCCGCACTGAGACCCGTTGCCGCATAGGCCTTTCTGATGCGGGTCTGGGCGGCCAGCGCATTGGTGGCCGCAATGGCCCGGAATGCCCAGTGGCGTTCGTCGTCGGTGGCGCTGTCGAGGCTCTGCCGCAGCCGCGCGTGCAGCACGACGTGCGATCCCGGTGGCGGGTCCACCGTGTACACCTGGTCGCCGTCGCGTTCGGCGATCCACGCGGTCAGCGCGGCGCCGAGAAGCTCGGGCATCGTGATGTCTTCGCCCTCGTGGTCGAACGCGGCTGCCGGCACCGCGCGCCTGCGGTAGTCGGCGAACCGCCGGTCCAGTCCCGACGGACCGACCGCGGCACTTCCGTTGGGCGACGGCGGCTCCCACGTCGGCGGCGTGTCGGCATTCAGGTGTTCGAGCTCGACGATCGCGCCGTGCTTGAGGCACTCGCGCACGTGGCTGTCGGCTCGGATCAACAGCTTTCGCGGCGTGTAGTCCCGGGCGTCCTCGAACGCTGCGGGCATGATCGGCCAACTCGGATAGGGCGGCGCGAAGCCCGTCGCCGCGTAGCTCACGAGGAAACGGCGTTCCAGGATCGCGCGGCCGATGTCCGAGGTCGGCAACCCGTGCAACACCGCCGTCACCCGGAACCGGTCGGCCACGCTGGCCGTCGCCTGGTCGCGGATGCTCTCCCACACCGCAGGCAGGCACGCCACCACCGACACCGTCCGGCGCATCGTCTGGCGCAGCGACATCAACCCGTGGGCGACCTGCTCCAGCACGCCGTCGCCGCCACCGCCGGACTCGGTGCGCGCAAGCGAGGCGGCGAGCAGCGTGTCGATCTGATCCAGTGCCAGCACCGCCGGACCGGCCAGGGCGACGAGCCGGGAGATGTCGCGCACGCAGTCCTGTGCGGACTCCGGGGAGGCACGCAGCCGCCAGCGGTCGCGCTCGTCCCCGAAGACGGCGCCGAACTCCTCGCTGGCCTGCAGGTAGGCCTCGCCGACGTCATGGGCGACCAGGTCGTTCGCCGCGAGCAGCACCAGCGCGCGCAGCGTCTGATGACATTGCCGCACAGGGTCTTTGCGCACCGCGGCCAGCGCGTTGACGAATCGGTCCAGGGTCTCGGGGTCGAGGTCGTCGTCCCCGATGATGGCGCGTCGGTCGGCACGCGACACGTGCGCGATCGACGACAGCTCCCACAGCAGGTCCTTGAGCTGCGTCTCGCGCTGCGCACCGGGGCGGCCGAGGCTCTCCAGGATCCCGTTGCGCACCGACTGCCAGAAGCTGGCGGCGTCGAGCAGTTCGACGACGAAGAAGTACCCGCCGCCCGCCTGCACCCGTTCGCGGATCTGGCCGAGAAGGTGGGTCTTGCCCGACCCGGCGGGCCCGCGGACCACGACGCCGAGCGGGGTCGACGTGGCGTCGTGCAGCGCGTCACCGAAGGCGTCCATCACGTCGTCGACGGCGTACTCGTTGAGCCCGCCGACGTGGGTGGCCGCCTGGGGACGCCACAGGTCGTCGACGGTCGGCGCCCACGTCAGTCGAAGCGAGGCAAGAGCTTCCCGTTGCGCGGCGTCCATCACGCGTCGATCGCGATCAGGTGCTTGGCCCCGTCACCGATCACCACGGCCGCGGCGCGGTCGTCGGCGGTCAGGACCTTCTGGTTCTCCTCGGGGATCAGGCTGACACCGGGGGTGCGGTACAGGGCGCGCAGGGCGGCGTCCACGTCGTCGCGGGGGTCGTCGAGTTCGGCACGCAGCCGGGTCAGCGAGACCCAGCCGCCGGACCTGGTGACCAGGCGGGCGTAGGCGCCGCGAACGCGCTCCTCGACGGTCTGCGCCTGGCCGTCGGTGGCCGGCCAGAACATGTCGGCCAGGCTGAGCTCGGATCGCCGCAGGTGCCGGCCGAGCGCGCCGAGCACGGTGTAGAGCGTCTTGGCCGGCCCGGTGGAGCGTGGCGGCGGTCCCGCGGCGATGATCTCGCCGCAGAGCCGCCAGCCGCGGTCGGTGAGCTCGTGGACGAACCTGTTGCCCACGCGTTCGGATTCGATCAGCCCGAGCCGGTTGAGCTTGTCGCGGCCGGGTTTGTCGAGCGCCGGGCCGAGGGCTGTCAGCTCGGGGTTGGGCACCGGGCGCGATTCGGCCATCAGCACCAGCAGCACCGCCCGTTCGGTGCCCGTCAGGTCCGCCGCCGTCACAGTCACGCAGCCAACTTAACCGGGTGCGGCAGGATTGCGTTCGGCATGGTTGACAGCGAAGGTACCCCGCAGACGTCCCGGCGACGCCATGTCGCGCGGTTGGCGCTGTTCGTGACGTTGCTGGCGGTGCTGTTCTACCTGGTCGCCGTGCGGCAGGTGATCGACGTGGAGTACCTCCGCGCCCTGGTGGCGTCGACGGGGGCGCTGGCGCCGCTGACGTACGTGGTGGTGTCGTCGGCGCTGGGCGCGGTGCTGGTGCCGGGGCCGCTGCTGGCGGCGGGCAGCGGGTTCCTGTTCGGCCCGCTCGTGGGCACGTTCGTGACGCTGGGCGCGACGGTCGGCACCGCGATCGTCACGAGCCTGGCGGGGCGGCGCGCGGGCAAGGAGAGTGCCCGCGCCCTGCTGGGGCCGCAGCGCTCGGAGCGCATCGACGGGCTGATCGCGCGGGGCGGGCTGTGGGCGGTGGTCGGTCAGCGGTTCGTGCCGGGGATCTCCGACGCGCTGGCCTCGTATGCGTTCGGGGCGTTTGGAGTTCCGTTGTGGCAGATGATCGTTGGCGCCTTCATCGGCTCGGCACCGCGGGCGTTCGTGTACACGGCGGTGGGCGCTTCGATCGGCGAGTTCTCGGCGCCGTTGGCGTACTCGGCGATCGCCGTGTGGTGCCTGACCGCCGTGACCGGGGCGTTCGCGGCGCACCGGGGCTGGCGCTCCTGGCGCTCAGGACGATCGAGCAGCACCTGAGCGCCGGTTTTGCGCCGAGCGTGCACTCACGGTCGTGAAAAGGTCCCCACCGCGACCGTGCATGCACTTTCGGCGGAGGTCACGCCGGTAACGTGGACTTCCGTGCAGGGGCCCGACGGCATCGTCGTCACCGAGGAGTTCGAGCGGGCGCTGACGCTGCTGGGCGAGGGCTGCAACGTCTTCCTCACCGGAAAGGCGGGCACCGGCAAGTCGACGCTGATCCGCCGGTTCATGGCCGACACCGACCGCAACGTGGTGGTGGTCGCACCGACCGGGATCGCAGCACTCAACGTCGACGGCTACACGATCCACCGGCTGTTCGGGTTCCGCACGACGACGGGCCTGCACGAGGTGCTCTCCGGGGACTACCGGCCTGGCCGTTTCGCCAAGACGCTGGCGTCGCTGGACACGCTGATCATCGACGAGGCGTCGATGGTGCGTGCCGACCTCTTCGACATGCTCGCCGCCGCCCTGCAGATGTTCGGCCCGCATCCCGGGGAGCCGTTCGGCGGCTTGCAGGTCGTCCTCGTCGGCGACCTCTACCAACTGCCCCCGGTGGTCGCCGAGAACGAACGCGAGTACTTCTCGACCGCCTACGAGACCCCGTACTTCTTCTCGGCCCGCAGCTTCCGCCGCGAGGACTTCCCCACCGTCGCGTTGACGACGGTCTTCCGTCAACTCGGCGACGCCCGAATGGCGGCCATTCTCAACGAGATTCGCGAGGGCGTACTGCTAGGCCATGCCCGCGAGCAGCTCAACGCGCGCACCGACCCGCAGTTCGTTCCACCCGACGACGAGTTCTGGTTGACGCTGGCCGCCACCAACCGGCTGGTCACGGCGCGCAACCGCCAGCATCTGGACAGGTTGCCCGGCGACGAGATGGTGCACCACGCCCAGACTTCGGGTGATCTGTCGTTGTTCGACCCGCCGGTCGAGGAGTCCGTCCGCTTCAAGGTCGGCGCGCAGGTGATGATGCTCAACAACGACCAGAACAACCGGTGGGTCAACGGCACGATCGCCCGTGTGGTCGGCGTCGACCACGACCGCTACGGCGCCGTCGTCGTCGTGGAGTTCCCGGACGGCACCACCGCGGACGTCACACCGTTCACCTGGGAGGCGACCCGCCCCGTCATCGACGGCGGCACGCTGCGGCGCGAAGTGGTCGGCACCTACACCCAGATGCCGTTCAAGCTGGCGTGGGCGATCACGATCCACAAGAGCCAGGGGCAGACGTTGCACCGGCTGGTCGTGGATCTGACCGGCGGCATGTTCTCGTTCGGTCAGCTCTACGTCGCGCTGAGCCGCTGCACCTCGCTGGGCGGCCTGGTCCTCAAACGCCCGGTGCTGCCCAAGGACATGAAGACCGATCGCCGGGTGGCGCGGTTCCTCCGCGCGTCGGTGCAGGACGACCGGGTCCGCCGGTACTGCGCGATCGCGACTCTCACCGTGGGCGATGAGGGACGGATGTCGCGGCCCCGACCGGTGGAACTGGCGGTCGCGTTCGACGACGGCACGGCGGTGAGCACCCTGGTGAATCCGCAGCGCGATCTCGCCGATGCGCGAATCGCCTACGGCATCACCGTCTCTGACGTGCTGCTGGCGCCGACGCTGCAGGAGGTGTGGGCGGTGATCGCCCCGATGCTGGCCGGGTACACGCCCGTGGGCGTGGGCATCGACGAGACGATGGGGTTGATCGACTTCGAGCTCAAGCGGTTGGGGTATGTGACCGCGATGCCGATGGGCGTCGACGTGCCGCGCGGTGCGGTCGTCGCCGCCCGATCCGCGGCGGAGATCGCGGACGCGACGATGCGGGCGTTCACCGAGTCGGGGGTGGGCGACACCGGTTCCAGCGCGTTCGACGAGCCCGACGCCGCCGAAACGGCATCGGGCCTGCTGGTCAGCCGCGACCACCGGGCGGCGACGCCGACGGCCGACCATCTGCCCGCGCTGTCGGCGCTACTGCGGGTCAGTCGCGACGTCGGGGAGCTCCTGCTCGGCGGTGGCCGCGCCGACGACGTCCGCGCCCGCGGCGCCCCCGAGACGGGCTGGGAGGAAGGGGCGCGGCAGGCGGTGGCCGACCAGCTCAGGGCGGCGGCGTCGAGGGTGATGCTGACCGACGACGTCCTCGCGAGGGTGCGCGAGGTGGAGAAGCTGCTGAACTCCGAAATCGTTTCTGAGGACATGCTTCTCGAGCGGCATGACATCGGTGCGATCCTGGTGCCCGGCACCCGCATCTGCTTCACCGGGACCGCCCGGGACGCGGCGGGCCGGATCGTGGAGCGCGACGAGATCGAACGGCTCGCCCGATCCGCAGGCCTGACCCCGGTGAAGACGGTGAGCAAGACCCGCTGCGACGTGTTGGTGACCGCAGAGGCGGGGACGCAGTCGGGCAAGGCCCGCAAGGCGGCCGAGTACGGCAAGCCGGCGTTGTGCGCCGACGAGTTCTTCGCCTGGCTCGCCGCCGCCCCCGCGGAACAGCACTCCGGGTCGTGATCGCGGCCCCCGCAGCGCCCATGGCTTCACACTCGGCGTGAGGTGCGATCATGGCGGACGTGTCATCCGCCTCCCCCGCCTTCGCTTCCGACAACGCCGCGCCGGCACATCCACAGGTGCTCGAGGCGCTGCACCTCGCCAACGAGGGGCACGCCGCGTCCTACGGTGCCGACCAGGTCACCGCGCGCGCCGCCGACGCCCTCAGAGACACCTTCGACTCCCCCGATGCCGAGGTGTTGTTCGCGTTCACCGGGACGGCCGCCAACATCATCTCGCTCGCCTCGGCGGTTCAGCCGTGGCACGAGATCCTGTGCAGCGACGTCGCCCACGTGCTGCTCGACGAGGCGGGCGGACCGGTGCGACTCTCGGGCGCCCAGCTCACCCGGCTGCCCAGCGATGACGGCCTGATCGCCGCCGACGAGCTGGACCGCCGGGCCGCCCGCCGCGGCGCGGTCCATCACTCGCAACCACACATCGTCACGATCACGCAGTCCACCGAGAACGGGCGCGTGTGGCCGGCTCCGACGATCGCCGAGTTCGTCGACCACGCCCACGACCTCGACCTGCTGGTCCACGTCGACGGCTCGCGTATCGCGAACGCCGTTGCCGCGCTGGATGTCTCACCGGCGGAGGCGATCGGTGACGCGGACATCGTCACGGTGGGCGGGACCAAGAACGGCATGCTGTTCGGTGACGCGGTCCTGGTCCGCCGCCCCGAGCACTTCGGTGGAATCCATTTCGTGCAGAAGCAGATCGGCCACCTGGCGAGCAAGCACCGCTTCGTCGCCGCCCAGTTCCTCGCCCTGCTCGACGACGGTCTCTGGCTGCGCACGGCCGCCCACGCCAACGCGATGGCCCGCAGGCTCAGCGACGGCATGGCGGCGCTCGGGCTGCACCTGGCCTCGCCGACGGAGGCCAACGAGGTGTTCGTCGACCTCGACCCGGATGTGCACCGCGGGCTCTCGCAGTCCTACATCGTGCACCAACCCGACCCGGCAGACCCGGCCGTGCGCTTGGTCTGCTCCTGGTCGACCACCGACGGCGACGTCGACGGCGTGCTCTCCGCGTTGAAGGGGTTGCTGTAGCCGCTCGGTGCGCCAGCGGATGAGTATCAAGATCGTCGCCAATGTTGCTGGGATCCTCGAACTCTCGCCTCCCCGGGAATCGGGCGCGCCGCGCCCCTCCTCGAGACGTGCCTATGGTGGAGAGGGGACCCGACACAAAGGAGTGAACGGTGACGCGATACCAGCTGCCCGGCACGGCCGACCTGACCAGGCTCGGCGAACCGCACGAACACGCCATCACGGTGTACGCGGAGACCTCGCCGGCTCCCGATCAGCGCGAGAACAGCCTGCTGACGGCCAAGAGCGCCGTCGACCGGGCGTTGCGCAGCATCCGCGAGCGCGGCGCCAGGCACGCCGTCGAGCAGAAGCTGCGCGACCAGTGGACCGAGATCGCCGAGTCCGACCTGTGGCTGCGGTTGTCGCGATCGCTGGCGATCTTCATCGCCGACGACGTCCACGAGGTCTATGTGCTGCCCAATGCGCTGCACAGCCAGTCCCAGGCCGGAGCGTACTTCGACATCGGCCAGCTGGTCCGCGCGGTGACCACGCCGCAGGAGGCGTACGCGTTGACGCTGTCGGCCAACGGGTGGAACCTGTGGCGGGCCACGGCGAGCAGCCGGGCCGAGGAGCTTCCCCTGGTCGGTGAGTACGCCGCCGATGCGGCCGAGGCGACCAACCGCGCGACGATCCGCGACCGCGACCACGTGGGCAGGCTGGTCGGCGACGAGGGCAAGAAGGTGTTGCTGGAGGCCTACGCCAAGCGGGTCGCCGACGCGGTGGAATCCGAACTGGGACACCTTGATCCGTCAGCACGACGGCCGCTGTTCCTGTTCGCGACGGACCCTCTGCTGGAGATGTACCGCGGCCTGGACCACAAGCGCGAGATCGTGGCGGTGCCCGGCGGACCCGACACGCTGCGCCCCGATCAGATCGACGACGCCATCCGCGGGTCGCTCTCGGCGCTGAATGCCAGGCGCACCAACAGGCTTCTCGAGAGCATCGGTGACGGTGTGGCCCGCGGGCTGGTGGCCACCGACGTCGCCGACATCGGGAAGGCCGCCGTCGCCGGAGCGGTGTCGACGCTGGTGTACGACTTCACCGTCGACATTCTCGGACGGCTCAACGACACCAACGGAACGGTCACGTTCGACGACGACGGCTACGACCTGTTGTCCCGAATCGCCGTCACCGTCCTCGACCGGGGTGGAGAGGTGATCGCGGTGCGGCCCGAGGAGATCACCGCCGACATCTGGAAGGGCACGGCGGTGGCGGGGCTGCGGTTCGCGTTGTCGTGACGCGGCCCCTGGGGATCACACCCATGCGACGAACTGCACGATGATGCCGTTCGGATCCTCGAACTGGCAGTAGCGTTCGCCCCACGGCTCGGTCTCCGGAGTCGTGACCACGGTGGCGCCCGCGGCGCGGACCGTCTCGAACGCGGCATCGACATCGTCGACGACGAACGCGAGCAGCAGGCCCTCGCCGGCACTGCCCGCGCGATGGGCGGGCTTGAACGACGGCAGCCCCGTGCGCAGGTAGACCACGTTCGGTCCGCCGTCGGGGTGGGTGAGCGACACGACACCGTCGACCTGCTGTGGCGCAACCACGCGCCCCGGCCCGCGCGCCGGGGCCGCCCGCCGAAGCGCACGACCGACCACGTCGTCGCCGCCGCGATCGCCGTTGCCGACCGGCGCGGGCTGTCCTTCACGCTGCGTGACGTCGCCGAGGAGTCGAGCACGCCGGTGATGTCTCTGTACTCCTATGTGGACGGCCGCGAGCAACTGCTCGAGCTGATGGTCGACCAGTGCCGCATCGACATGGCCCACACCGAGCTGTCCGGTGGCTGGACCGAGCGGCTCATCACGGTCGCGTCCGACAACATGCGGCTGTTCGCCGATCACCCATGGCTTGCCGAAGTCGAGTCCGAGCGCGCCATCCTGGGACCGGGGACGCTGACCAAATACGAGCGTGAACTCGCTGCGGTGCAACCACTTCCGATTCCCGACGCGGAGCGCGATGCCGCGCTGACACTGGTGCTCGATTTCGTCCGATCCAGCGCCCGCGCCCGGGCGCACGCACTTCGGGAGCGAGAGCAGGAGACCCCCGAGCAGTGGTGGGGACGCGAGGGCGCCAAACTCGAACGGCTCGGGGTTGCTGACCGCTTCCCGTTGGCGGCGCGGATCGGTACCGCGGCCGGCCGGGCCCAGAACGCGGCCAACGACGCCGACGCGGCGTATGCGTTCGGGTTGCGCGTCATCTTCGACGGGCTGGCATCACGCCGGTGAGCCGCACTCGCGATGAGTTCCCCCTGACCCGACGGTCGGTACCGGTATGACGTTCGCAAGCGTGCTCGACAGGGCAATCGCCGACGGCGCGGTACCCGGCGCCATCGCAGCGGTGACGACACCGGGCCGGGAGCCGGTCGTCTACGTCGGTGGCGACAACGGGTTCGGCACGCCGCTGCGGCGCGACACGATCATGCGGATCGCGTCCGTCTCCAAGCCGATCGTCGCGGCGGCGGCGCTGAGCATGGTGGATTCCGGTGACGTCGCGCTGGACGATCCGATCATCCGGTGGCTGCCCGAACTGGCGGATCGCCGCGTGCTGCGTGTCGACGACGCGCAGCTGGACGACACCGTGGCGGCCGAGCGCGAGGTCACTGTCGAGGACGTCCTGACGTTCCGGTGCGGCGATGGCATGCTGCCGCGGTTCCCGATGGACGCGCCGATCCAGCTGGCCTATGCCGACGCGCAACTCGGCAGCGACGGGCCGCCCCGGCCGCTACGCACCGCCGCCGCCCGACGAATGGCTCAGGCGGCTGGCGGCGCTGCCGCTGATCGCCCAACCGGGGTCGCGGTGGCTGTATCAGACGCCTGCTGACCTGCTCGGCATGCTGCTCGCGCGGATCGCGGGAAAGCCGCTGCCGGACGTGCTGGCCGACCGGGTGTTCGCGCCTGCGGGCATGGTGGACACGGCGTTCCACGTTCCCGCGGACAAGCTGCACCGGTTCGTGCCTCAGCTCGCTCCGGGAGAGGACGGTTTCGCGGTGTTCGACCCGGTGGACGGAATGTGGGCGTCCGCGCCGCAATTCCCCTTGAGCTCAGCGGGTTTGGTGTCGACGATCGATGACCTCGTCGCCTTCACCGACAGGCTCCGGGACGGCGGGCTGATCTCGACGACGTCGCTGAGCGCGATGACCACCGACCATCTGACACCGCAGCAGCGACGATGCCGGGCTGTTCCTCGACGGCGCAGGCTGGGGCTACGGGCTGTGCGTCGAACCCGACGGCCGCTACGGCTGGGACGGCGGACTGGGGACCGGGTGGCGGGCCGATCCGCGCACCGGTGTCGGTGATCTGCTTCTGACGCAGGTGCTGTGGGACGGGCCCGACGGGTCCAAGGTGCTCGACGAGTTCCGCGCAGCGGTTCTCGGGTCTGCCCCCTGAGTACCGCCTCACGGTGTTTCGAGCAGTGCCTTGAGCTTGGCGAGGTCTGCGTTGTTGGCCCGTTTCATCGCCACCGCCAGCAGTGGCGACGCGACGCGGAAGAAGCCGGCGGGCTCGCCGCGGTTGCGCAGGGCCATCAGCGTCGCCCCGTCGGGACCGTCGTGCCACGTGTAGGTCGTCTCCATCGGAAACGGGCCCTGCGCGGTGCGCATCACGAACCGCCGGTCGGCGACCAACTCGGTCACCTCGTAGGTGTATGTCAGTTCCCTGCCGAGAAACTGCGCGGTGAACGTGAACCGGGAGCCGAGCGACACGGGTGGCGGGGTCTCCCACCGCACGGCCGATATGTTGGCGTACCAGGCTGTGGCGTTGTCCGGGTTGGCGGCGAACTCGGCGACGTCGTGGCGGGGTCTGCTGATCAGGATCCGCACCTCGACATCCACCATCGCCCTCACGCCCTCCGTCGTTCCGTGCCTGACTGGCACGGTAGGGCGTGGTCGGCGATCTGTCACCGTCGAGCCACGAACCTCAGCCCTTCAGCTCGGGCTGCTCCCGGTAGATCTCGTCGATGATGGACAGGTCGAAGAGGTCCTCGGCGGCGATGTCCAGCTTCGCTGCCTTCAGCGCCGCGATGTTCTCGTCCACCAGCGCCTGCGTCATCGTGAACAGTCCGTTCGCCGTGGTGTCTTGCGAAACCACCAGATTCACTTGCGCTTTGGCTTCCTCGGTCTGTTCGGCCACATCGAGGTTCTGGTCTTTGCCGTAGACCTCTGCGGCCAGCCTCGCCGACTCCGCCGGGTCGGCGATCGCGTCACGCCAGCCTTTGATCTCGGCGATCAGGAACGCCTTGAGTTTGTCGCGGTCGTTGTCGATGGTCTCCTGCCTCACCGTGAACGTCTCGGCGACCAGCGGCAGCTTGAAGTCCGCGAACAGCATCGCGTGGTTGTCGAACCCCTTCGCCTGCAGGACGATCGGCTCGTTGGTCACGTAGCTGACCCACCCGTCGACCTCACCGTTGGCCAACGGAGACGGATCGAACTGCGCAGGCACGACGGTGATCGACGCCGGGTCGATCCCGTTGGCGTCCAGCAGCGCGCCGAACACCAGCTGGTTGGAGTCCTGCACGCCGATCTTCCTGCCCACCATGTCCTGTGGGGTGTTGATGGGCGTGGCCGCGGAGCTGACGATGGCGAACGGGTTCTTCTGGTACGTCGCGCCGACGATTTTGGCGGGCAGGCCGTTGAGCACCGCCGGTGCGGTCAGTTGCGGCGCGGACATCCCGATCCACACCTTGCCGGTGTCCAGGCCCGCCTCCACGCCGGTTCCCGCGGCGCCACCGGCCACCAGGTTCACTGCGCCGAAACCGGCGTCACGGAAATAGCCCTTCTCGATCGCGAAGTACTCCCCGGCGAATTCGATGTTCTTGATCCAGGACAGCTGGACGTCGACGGTGCCGTACTTCGATCCGTCCTCGCTGACTCCGGCTGCGGCACCCGAGGATTCCGCGCCGCCACACGCCGCCAGGACCAGCCCGCCGCCTGCGGCCAGCGCCGCAATACCGCTGTAACGCAGGAAGTGACGACGATCGAACGACGCCGTGTTCACAGTCATGGTTGGCAGACTAAGGTCGATCGGTCAAGTTCGCTCGCCGGCGCCGGTTCCGAACCGGGCCAGCACAAGGCTTTCCAGCACCCCCACCACGGCATACAGCAGGATCGACACGATCGTGACGACGGCCACCGACGCCCACAACTCGTTGTACTGATACCGCGGGATGGCCTTGATCAGGCTCGATCCCAGCCCCTCCCCGCTGCCGAGCCACTCCCCGATCAGCGCGCCGATCAGCGCTCCCGGCACCGAGATTCGCGCCGCGGTGAACACCGAGGGCAGCGCCGACGGGATCGCGACCATGTGCAGCGCGGTCCAGCGATTGCCGCCGTACGCCTCGACGACTTCCTGGGCTTGCCGGGGCGCCTCCCGCAGGCCCGCCATGATCATCACCAGCGCCGGGAAGAACACCACGATGCCCGCCATCACCGCCACCGCGACCACACCGCGCCCGAACACCAGCACGATGATCGGCGTCATCGCCACCAGCGGCACCGATCTCAGCAGCACCGCCACCGGCAGGAAGGTCTGCTCCAGGTTGGCGAACAGCACGAACGCCGCCGCCACCACCAGCGCGGCGCCGATACCCGCGGCGAACCCGATGGCCGCGTCGCGCAGCGTGATCTGCAGGTTGTCCATCAGGGTGGCCCTGGCGCTGCCCGAGGCCGGGCCGGTGAACAGGTAGGCCCATACATCGGTCGGCGACTTCCCCACCCGCGGCCCGACTTGCGGGAACGCGAACAGGAACAGGTACCACAGCGCGAACAGCAACCCCATCGCGATCGCGAGCGGGCCGAGGAAGCGTGCCACCCGTCGCAGCGCCGACGTCATCGCCGCACCGCCTGCGCCGACACCCACGGTGTGACCAGTCGCGCCACCAGGGCGACCATCGCATACCCGAGCCCGGCCATCGCCGCGGCGGCCAGCGCCATCCCCCAGGTTCGGGGCACGTTGTAGGACGTCTGCGCGGCCGTCAGGGCCACCCCGATCCCGCTGTCCACGCCGCCGAGATACTCGCCGAGGATGGCGCCCAACACCGCCGACGGTGCGGCGATCTTCAGCGCGGCAAAGGTTTTCGGGGCCGCGGCGAAGACCTGGACCCTGCGGAACTTCTGCCAGCGGCCCCCACCGTAGGCCGCCACGAGATCGAGGCTGGCGCGGTCGGCCGACCGCAACCCGGCCAGCGTGCCGACCATGGTGGTGAAGAAGCAGTACATCGCGGCCAGGAAGATCGTGGGTGCCCGGCCACCGAAGACCACCAGGATGATCGGTCCGAGCGCCAGCAGGGGCGTGCAATAGCTCAGTATCGCCAACTGGGTGGCCAGGCCCTCCACGGGTGGAAAGAGCACCACTGCGACCGCCACCGCGATCGCCAGGACGTTGCCCCACAGGAAGCCGGTCACCGCACCGCTGCCGGTGATCACGAAGTTGGGGGCGTAGAGCGCGGCGCCGTCGGCCAGCATCGTCGAAACCACCTGTGGCGGCGTCGGAACCGTCCCTCCCGCCGCACCGAGCGCCGCGAGGAGCCACCACGCGCCGATCAGGCCGGCCATCCCGATGGCGCCGCCGACCCACGCGGGACGGCCGGTCACGCCACACCCTCGGTGCCGCCGCCGCCGAACAGCAGTTCCGACAGGTGGTCGTGGACGGCGTGGAATTCCGGGGTGCGCATCATGTCGGGGGTGCGCGGACGTGGCAGGGCGACGGTGACCATCTCGATCACCCTCCCGGGCCGCGGGCTCATGACCGCGACGAGGTCGGACAGGAACACGGCCTCGGCGATGCCGTGGGTGACCATCAGTGTGGTGGCGGGCTTCTCGGTCCAGATCCGCAGGAGTTCGAGGTTGAGACGCTGGCGGGTCATGTCGTCCAGCGCACCGAACGGCTCGTCGAGCAGCAGCACGCTGGGCTTGACGACGAGTGCCCGGGCGATGGACACGCGCTGACGCATGCCGCCGGAGAGCTGTGCGGGCTTGGCCTTCTCGAAACCCTGCAGCCCGACCAGCTTGACCAGGTCGTCGATCAGGGCCTGATCGGAGGGCATGCCCGCGACCTGCAGTGGCAGCTTGATGTTGGACACCACCGAGCGCCAGGGCAGCAGCGCGGAGTCCTGGAACGCGATGCCCAACTGGTGGTGTCTGCGGAGTTCGGCCGGGGACATGCCGTTGATGAGCACGGTGCCGTCGGTCGGCTCCTCCAGTCCGGCCAGGATCCGCAGCACCGTCGACTTTCCGCAGCCCGAGGGGCCGAGCAGCGACAGGAACGCGCCCTCGGTGGTGGCCAGGTCGACGGAGCCGACCGCCTCGACGGTTTGTCGGCCCACCTTGAACGTCTTGGTCAGCCCCGAGATGTTGATGCCGGTCGCCGTCATGGTTGGTCACGGTAGGAGCCATGGATTGCGTCGACGTTACAGCGGCGGCGCTACCTGGCCGTGTCGGTACTCGGCGGTGAACGACACCGTCACCTCGTCGGCGACCTTCATGGCGCCCATCATCATCGAGTAGGGCTTCACGCCGAACTCGGTCTGGCGCACCTCGGCGTCGCACGACATCCGCCACGTGTCGCCCAGGTCGTCGACGCGCAGGTAGACGACCCGCTCGCGGGTGGTTCCGTGGATCTCCAGTGTGCCGGTGAGCCGATAACCGTCGTCGACCTTGGCGATCTCCTCGGTCCGAAATCGGATGTGCGGGAAGCGCTTCGCGCCCAGGGTCTTCAGCGCGTTCGACTGCGCCAGCGTCTTCTCCGGACCCGACAGCCCCTTCACGCCGCCCTCACCGCCCAGCACCTCGAGGGAACCGACGTCGACCGTCAGGTCGGCCTCGACGGGTTCGTCATCGACCCATCGCACCGTGACGGTCCATGTGGTCATCGCGATGGTCAGCCGATGCCCCATCTTCGCCGCCGGTCCCCCGACGCCGGTTTTCACCAGCAGCTGACCGTCCGCGGAAACCAACTCCCACACTGTGGCCATCAACCGAATGTATAGGCCACCGCGGGCCGCAGGGGCGTCAACCCGCTGACCTCAACTGGCGTTGCTCAGCGTTCAGACTGCGCTGGCGGCGAACGCCACTCGCATTTCTTCGCCCTGGGTGCAGTCTCAACGCCCCAGGCGCCCCGGGCTCCGCGGTCAGACGGGACGGAAGTACGGCAGCGCCTCGGCGGCGTCGCCGTCGCCGAGCTCCTGGAACGCCACCTTCACCCGCGCCCCGAACAGGTCGGCGTCGGGGTCGGCGTCCGGGAACGACGTCCACCACCACAGCCCCTCGTCGAGCTCGACGATGCCGACGGGCAACCGGTAGGTGGATCCGTCTCCGAGCCGGTGGTGGATCACCGCCCAGCTGACGACGGTCCCGGTGCCCGCCGCGGGCACCCACTCGTAGCGCTGCGGATCGGCGGTCACGTCGGACTGCGGCGACAGCAGCTTACCGGAGACGTTGTCCCGGACCAGCAGGAACTCGCCCCCCCTTTGGTGCCGTCGAGAAACACCGCGGTCGCGGCGTCGCGCTGAATCGCGAACGCGGGCATCAGGATTCACTCTCCCATGTCAGTTGTCGGTGCCGAGGACCAGCGTGGAGTGGTAGTCGAGGATGCCGCCGTTGCCGGAGACCAGCACCCGGTCGTGCCTGTCGGCCTGGCGTTCGCCGCCGTGGCCGCGTGTCTGCACCACCGCCTCGTGCAGTGGTGTCATCCCCCACATGTAGAACGCGCTGAGCTGTCCCCCGCCGGTGTTGACCTTGAGTCGGCCCCCGGGCCCCAGCGTGCCGGGCTCGGCGACACCGGGCCCGCCCTCACCTTGAGGAAGAAGCCGTAGTCCTCGAGGGTCAGCAGCGCGGTGAAGGTGTAGCAGTCGTAGATCTGCGCGACGTCGATCTCGGCGAGCGTCGTGTCCGCCATCTCCAGCGCGCGTGGCCCCGACGTGGCCGCCCCGCTGACCAGCCCGAAGTCGTCGTTGCGCACCCCCGACTTCCCCGGATGTGCCTGCGCCCAGCCGAGCACCCGCACCGGCGGCTGCCGCAGGGCACGGGCCCGGTCCAGCGTGGTGACGATGACGGCGACGCCGCCGTTGCTGACCAGGCAGCAGTCGTAGAGATGGAACGGTTCGGCGATGTAGCGGCTGGCGTGGTAGTCCTCCAGCGTCAGCGGGGTGTCGTGGAACTGCGCGAGTGGATTGAGTTGCGCCCATTGCCGTTGCGCCACCGCGATGTGGCCCAGCTGCTCGCTGGTGGTCCCGTACTTCTTCATGTGGCGGCGCGCCGCGAGCGCGTAGATCACGTTGGGTGAGGCGATGCCGTTGGAGGCGTGCAGGCCCCCGAAACCCTTGGGGAGGCGGCGGGCGCCGCCGTAGGCCGATGCCGCGCCGGCCTTCTCCTTCAGCGGCGCGTCCGCCCACACCAGCGCGATGGTCGTCGCCATGCCGGACTGCACGGCCATCGACGCGTACTGCACCATCTGCCCCGCGGTCGAGCCGTAGCCCTGCATCTCGGTCAGCAGCGTCAGGTCGGTCAGCCCCAGCGTGCCCTGCAGTTCCACCCCGACGCCGGAGCGCAGACCGCCCGACACGATCAGCCCGTCGATGTCCGCCAGCGCCAGCCCGGCGTCGGCGGCGGCCAGCCGGACCGCCTGCGCGGCGAACGGCCTGGGGGTGCGGCCGTACACCTTTCCCTGCTCGGTGATCCCGAGCCCGGCGATGGCCGGCGTGTCGTGGCTCATGGCAGACAACCTGCCGTCGCGGATCCCGGTTTGTAAACGACCGACCGGCACACCGGCACATGCCCGTTTGGCACATGTGCCCGCGCGCGACGTGTCGCGATCGGAAACGCGACGATGTCGACATCCGTGATTTACAGCGCGGCGGCGGTGCCGAAGCATGAGGGCCATGACGATCAGCAGTGCGGAACGCACCCAGCTCAGGACGGCGGTGCGCGAACTGCTCGACGACGCGTGCACCGAGGAACACGTGCGCCGGGTGATGACGACCGACGACGGCTTCGACCGGCGGCTGTGGCAGCAGCTGGCCGAGCGGGGCGTGGCGGGCATGCTGGTCGACGGCGAGTACGGCTGGGACGCGGTGGCCGAGGCACTCGACCTCGCGGTGATCGCGCCGGCCGGTGAGCAGGTGGGCGGATCGCGGCGGATGTTCGACACCACCGTCGAGTACCTCAAGACCCGCATCCAGTTCGGCCGTCCCATCGGCAGCTTCCAGGCGCTCAAGCACATGGCCGCCGACCTGTTCCTCGAGCTCGAGTCGGCCACCTCGGCCGCCCAGCACGCCGCCGCCGAGCACGCCGAGGGTGGCGAGAACGCCGCCGGGGCAATCGCTCTCGCCGGGTTCGCGTGCGCGGAGGCGTACCAGACCATCACCATGGCGGCCATCCAGATGCACGGCGGCATCGGCTTCACCTGGGAACACCCCGCGCACCTGTACGCGCGGCGGGCCCGCACGGGCGTGCAACTGTTCGGCGCCCCACGCCTTTACCGCGAGCGCTACCTGACCTCGAAGGGGGCCTGAACCATGGCGACCACGACTCTGCCCAGCGCCGACGAACTGCGTACCGAGGTCCGCGACTGGCTTGACGCCAACTGGTCGGGCCTCGAGCCCTCCAGCGACCCGTGGCGCAGCTCCCCGGAACGCATCGCGTGGCTGGAGAAGGTGCTCGACGCAGGCTGCGCGGTGCCGACGTATCCCACGCAATGGTTCGGCCGCGGCTACCCCGCCGAGCTCGCCGCCGTCATCGGCCGCGAGTTCCGCGCCGTCAAAGCGCCAGGGGCACTTCAGGACCGGTACAGCATCCCGGCCAACACCGTGCTGCGGTTCGGCTCCGAGACCATCAAGGCCGACCTGCTGCGCGGCTGCCTCACCGAGCAGTCGCGCACCTGCCTTCTCTACAGCGAACCCGGTGCGGGTTCGGACCTGGCCGCCGTGCGCACCTCCGCGATCAAGGACGGCGACCGCTGGATCGTCAACGGCCAGAAGGTGTGGACCTCGGGTGCCCAGCACGCCGAGTACGCGCTGCTGATCGCGCGCACCGACTGGGATGTGCCCAAGCACAAGGGGTTGAGCTTCTTCATCATCCCGATGCGCCAGCCCGGCATCGAGATCCGGCCGCTGGTGCAGATCACCGGTGAGTCCCACTTCAACGAGGTGTTCATCAGCGACGCATCGGTGCCCGACGAGTACCTGGTGGGCGGCCTGGGCAACGGGTGGAAGGTGTTGCAGACCGCGCTGGCCTACGAGCGCTCCATCATGGGCGACAGCGGCCGCGCGTCACGCAACCGCAGCAAGGCCGACAGCCTGGTCGAGCTGGCCCGCGAGCACGGCCGCCTCGACGACGCCGCGGTGCGCCACGAGCTGGCGACTGCCCTGTCGCTGCGAGAACTCAACCGGCTCAACAATGCCCGGGCCAAGGCGTCCGCCGAGCCGGGCACGTCCAGCTCGATCATGTCGATCGGCAAGCTGGCGATGTCGCGCATCCTGCACTCCGAGGCGCGGCTGAAGACCGAGCTGATCGGCGCGCAGTCGCTGCTGGCGGGCAGCGACAACCCGGTCGCCGTCGACGTGAACTTCCTGACGTTCAACGCGTTCTTCACCTCGATCGGCGGCGGCACCGACCAGATCCAGCGCAACATCATCGGCGAGCGGGTTCTCGGCCTGCCCCGCGAGGCGGACGTCGACCGCGAGATCCCGTTCCGGCAAGCACGCAAGAGCTGATGGCCGACTACGACCCGCCCCTGTCGGGGGTGCGGATCCTCGACCTGTCGTCGGGCCCCATGACGGCGGTCGGGCGGCTGCTCGCCGACCTGGGAGCCGACATCACCGCGGTCACCCTCGTCGGCGTCACCGGGGACGAGACCGTCGGCCCGATCGTCGATTCGGTGGCACTCGGCACGGCGATCAACCGGCACGGCATCACCTCCGAGACCGTCGACACCGCCACCGCGGACGGCGCCAGGCGGTGGGCGCAGCTGCTCGCCGGCGCCGACATCCTGATCGAGACCACCCGGCCCGACTCGGACGCCGAGACGACGCTCGACATCCACGCGGTGCGCGCCGCGCATCCCGGCCTGGTGATCCTGTCGATCAGCGATTTCGGGCGGGACACCGACTTTCTCGACTGGCAGGCCACCACGCCGGTGCTGCACGCGCTGACCAGCGAGCTGTCCCGCTCCGGCATCCCCGGCCGGGTACCGCTGGTGCCACCGGGCGAGCTGCCCTACCACGTCGCCGCCGCGCAGGCCGCGTTCGTCGCGCTCAGCGTCTTCGTCGACCGATTGCGCACGGGCGAAGGCGATCTCATCGACTTCGCGATCCTCGAAGGCGCCATGCAGGCGCTGGATCCACCGTTCGGCACGGCGGGCTCCGCGTCGGCCGGGGTGCCGATGAGCGAGCAGCAGCGCGACTGGAACGCCGAACGCCAGCGCTACCCCATCGTGGCGTGCAAGGACGGGTACGTCCGGATCTGCATCCTGGCAAAACGCCAGTGGCGCGGCATGTTCGAGTGGATGGGCAGCCCGGAGGAGTGCGCCGACCCGCGCTACGACCGGCTGGGGGAACGCTTCCGCTGCCCCGACCTGTTGCCCGCGATCGAACGGTTCACCGCCGACAAAACGCGCGCCGAACTCGAGCGTGACGGTCAGCGCCACGGCGTGCCCACCGCCGCGGTGCTGTCGCTCGAGGAGGCGATCACCGCCGACCAGGTCACGGCGCGGGGGTTCCTGCGCGACGCGGATCTGGCGCCCGGGCTGACGGCACCGGTCCCGGTCGGCGTCGCCGAAGTCGACGGCCACCGGGCCAGCGTGCTCACCGCGTCGGCGACGGCCGGGCCACGGCTGACGGCCGCCCCGGTCCTGGCCGGCCGCGCCCGCCGAGACGATGGCCTGCCGCTGGAGGGCATCCGGGTGCTCGACCTCGGCGTCATCGTCGTCGGCGCCGACACCGCAAGGCTTTTCGGCGATCTCGGCGCCGACGTCGTCAAGATCGAGAACTCGGCGTACCCCGACGGGTTGCGGATCAGCCTGAGGAAGATGACCCAGGCCTACGCGGCCGGTCACCGCAACAAGCGCTCCATCGGCATCGACCTGCGGTCCGAGGAGGGCCGCGCGCTGGCGCACCGGCTGGTCGAGCAGGCCGACGTGGTGCTGTCGAACTTCAAACCCGGTGTGGCGCAGGCGCTCGGCATGGACTTCGCGTCGCTGCGGGCCGTCAACCCCGGCATCGTCGTGGTGGAGAGCTCAGCCTTCGGGCCGACCGGCCCGTGGGCCAAGAGCCTGGGCTACGGACCGCTGGTGCGGGCGAAGGCGGGATTCACCGACCAGTGGGTCTACCCCGACGAGCCGGGCAGCTTCTGCGACACCATCACGGTCTACCCCGACCACGTCAGTGCCCGCATCGGCGCCGTGGCCGCGCTGGCGCTGCTGCTGCGCCGGGAGCGGACGAACGCGGGCGGCGCGGCGAGCGTGGCCCAGTCGGAGGTGATGCTCAGCCATCTGGCGGCCGAGATCGCCGCCGACGCGCTGGCGCGGCGCGTCCACCCAGACGCGCTGGCGCGGCGCGTCCATGCCGGGCCTGCCGAGCCCGCCCACGACGCCCCGTGGGCGGTGCTGCCCGCGGCGGGTGCCGACGAGTGGATCGCGGTGACGGTGCGCGACGACGCGGACTGGCACGCGCTGTGCGACGTGATGCAGCGGCCGGACCTGGCCGCCGAGCTGGCCACCCGCAGCGACCGCGACCGCGCCAGGGACCGCGTCGACAAGGCCGTGAGCGAATGGCTGTCGTCGCGGTCGCGGGCCGAGGCGATGGCGACGCTGCAGGCCGCGGGAGTGCCCGCCGGCGCGGTGCTGCACGCCGCTGAGGTGCCGCAGTGGGAGTACTACGCGCAGCGCCGCGACTTCCGCGACGAGCTGCACCCGTACGGGGCCGCGCCGTTCACGCTGGAGAACGTGCTGTTCCACTCCGAGCATGTGCCCGACCCGCCGCTGGGGCAGGCACCGCTGCTGGGTGAACAGACCGCCGAGATCGCCGCTGAGCTGCTCGGACTGGACGTCTCCGAGGTCGCCGAGCTGATGGCGCGCGGCGTGCTCGAGACGGTGACACCGCCGTCCTGACCGGTCCGCGCCCGCGCCTCTCGTACGATGCGGGGAATCGCATCGGCTTCTACCCGCCGGACGTGGCCCCATGGAGATCGACTTCACCAGGTTGAAGTACTTCGTCGCCGTCGCCGACGAACTGCTCTTCAAGCGGGCTGCCGACAAGCTGATGATCACCCCGCCGCCGCTGAGCAAGCAGATCAAGCTGCTGGAGAAGGAGCTGGGCGGGGCGCTGTTCGAGCGGGGTTACCACGAGGTGCGGCTGACCGAGCTGGGCAGCGAGCTGCTCGGGCCCGCGCGCGACATCCTGCGGCAGGTGGAGGAGTTCAAGACCACCGCCGCGCGAATCACCAAGGAGGTCACGCCGATTCGACTGGGGGCCACCGCCTACGCGCCGTCGGATCTGCTGGCCCGACTCGAGGAGGCGGTGTCGCGGCTGCCCGCGCCGGTCGACTTCAGCGTGCCCGGCTCGGCGGCCGAGGTCACCGCGAAGCTGGTGGCCGGCAAGATCGACCTGGGCCTGATCCACCTGCCCGCCTCCGACAAGCGGCTGCGCCACCGGGTGATCGCCAGGTATCAGGGGGCGATCGCCGTGCGGTCCGACGATCCGCTGGCGCAGAAGGACCTGGTGTCGATCGAGGAGCTGCGGGGCCGCGAGGTGGCCATCGACTTCGCCCGGCCCAACCCCATGGTGCTCGCAGGCCTGACCCGCCAGCTCAACGCGCGCGGCGTCACCCAGATCGTGCGCACCACCAACCAGCGCGGCGGCGAGCTCGAGATGGTCACGCAGGTGTTCAACCGGCACCTGGTGGCCGTGGTGACCTATGCGCCCGCGTCGTTCATCGGGCGGATGTTCTCCCCGCCGGAGTTCAAGCTGGTTCCCATCGTCGAGAGCACCTGGCCGCTGATCGAGATCGCGCTGGCGTGGGTGCCGGAGCGGGTGAAACGCCTCGCCGAGGTGGAGCGTCTGGTCGAGGAGATCGCCGTCGAGCTGGGCCCGCCGCTGAGCCGCCAGGCGCCCTAAGTTCTCCCGTTCATACTGCGCTGGCGGCGAGGCCTACTCGAACTTCTTCGCCGCCATTGCAGTCCCAACGCAACTCCCGGCGGAGCCGCCCCCAACCCCGCGCCGGGGATGTCGCCGCCGTGCCCTATCTTGGGGCGTCCGACCAACCGCGACCAGAGCGAGGAGCCAGGTGGACGACGACCCGCAGCTGTCGGCCGCCGACCTGCTCGAACTCAACCGCGACGTGCAGAGTTCGCGCGCGCTGCGGCTGCTCGCGACGACGAACCTGAGCCTGTACTCGACGTTGATGGAGCGTCACCTGTCCGGCGGCGTCACCCCCGAGACCGAGCTCGTGGTGCGGCTGGAACGGGACCTCGACGACCTCGGCCATCCCGACGGGCAGTCCGGCCTGGCGCTGATCAAGTCCTGGGCCAGCCAGGGCTGGTTGCACCGTGCCGTAGACACCCGAACCGAACGCCTGGACCAAAATATCTGCTACCTCACCCAGGACGCCCGCCGCGCGCTGGACTTCGTCCGCGGCATGCGCCGCAACGACACCATCGCCACCGGCGGCTCCATCAACGGCATCGCGTCGCGGCTCAAGCATGTCGCCCTCAAGGTCGGCGGCGACCCCGCCCGCATCCGCAAGAACCTCGAGGCCGAGATCGCCCAGCTGCACGCCGAACTCGATGAACTCGACGCCGGCGAGCGGCGGGCGTTGTCGGAGCCGGACACCACCGACTGCTACGACGAGGCCCGCGCCATCGCGCTGCAGATGGAGCGCCTCATCACCGACATCGGCCAGTACGGCACGCTGATCGAGCAGGCCACCGCCGCCCTCGACGAGCCGATCGACAGCAATGTCGCCTACCGCGACCGGCAGCGCCAGATGTACGCCGACTACCAGACCGCCTGGGACTCCCAGGGCCGTGACAGCCACCGCGCGTTCCTGCGGATGATCAACGACCCCGACCAGCGCGCCGAGTTCGAGGCCGACGTGGCCGCGGTCGCCGACGCGCTGCCGGCCCTCGACCCGGCGCTGCGCAAGGTGATGGCCGGATTCTTCGAACTGGTCGGCCACCAGATCGACGAGGTCGAGCGGATCCAGCAGCGCTGCGCCCAACGGGTCAAGCGGTTCACCGCCTTCGGCACGCTGGAGCAGAGCCGCGGCGTGGCCCGCCAGCTCAACGAGGCCATCGGCGCCGCCCGCGCCCTGCTGAAGACCTCGTTGATCGACTCCCGGCTCGACATCGACATCCCGCTGGCCCGCCACGCCATCACCTCGGTCGGCGCGCTCAGCTTCAAGATCGGCGACCTGTCCAACCCCAAGCCCGCCGTCGCCGGCGGCAGCGAGGTCGACCTGACCAGCTTCGCCGCGCTGACCACCCAGGTCGACGCGCCCGCGATGTCCGACGCGATCAACACCGCCCTCACCGAGGGTCCGGTGTCGTTGCCGCAGGCGGTGCGCATGTTGGACAGCGCGTACCTCGGCCATGTGATCGTGTTGTGGTCGTGGGCGCTCAAACAGCCTGACGCAGAAGGGGTCACCGCGTCGAGCATGGTGCGGTTCCGTTCGCTCGACGGGCACGACCGCGAGATCGAGGTGCCCCATCTGATGTTCACCGAACCGATCACCACCCTCGTGAGAGCCACCGCATGACCCAGCCCTCGACGTCCTCGACCGAACCCGACATCGACTTCTCGCAGCTGCCGCAGGTCGACCAGAGCGCCCGTCCCCCGCACCAGCGCCGACCGCGCTTCGACGGCGACGTCTCCGAGCTACCCGACCGCGCCTGCTGGGCGCTGCAGCACCTGCTGACCCGGCGCTACATCAGCGCCGAGACCGACAGCGACATCTACGCCTGGGTGCTCGAGTACCGCAACCAGCTGTCGGTGAGGCTGTCGGAACTGGACTTGCTGTTGCGGGTGGTGGAGGTCGGCTACGAGGACGGCGGAGTAGCGTTCGTCGAGCAGGCACGTTACGAATCCGCAAGGGGCATCAAGCTTCTGCGACGCGAGCCGCTGGGCACCTACGACTCGATCCTGGCGCTGCACCTGGCGCAGATGATGCGCGCCTCGGGCGGGCAGCGCGTGCTGATCAGCCGCGAGGAGATGCACGGGTTGTTCTCCGGGGTGCTCAACGACACCGACCGGGACGCGGTCACGTTCACCGCGCGCGTCGACGGCGCCATCGCCCGGCTGGCCGGGCTGGAGATCCTGCGCCGCAGCCGCGACGACGAGGACAGCTACACGATCAGCCCGGTGATCACCGCGATCATGACCGCCTCGGTGATCACCGAACTCCAGCAGCAGTTCGAGCTGCTGCTCAACGGAGGCGCGCCGCAGGAGGATCCCCGAGATGGCTGAGCAGTTCCACCTGTCCCGGCTGCAGGTCATCAACTGGGGCGTGTTCGACGGCTATCACTCGATCCCGTTCAGCTCCGGCGGAGCCCTGATCGCCGGTGCCTCCGGCAGCGGGAAATCCTCTCTGCTGGACGCGATCTCGCTGGGCTTCCTGCCGTTCAACCGCCGTAACTTCAACGCCTCCGGCGACAACACCGCGGCTGGGTCGAGCGCGGGCCGGCGCACCGTCGACAAGTACGTCCGCGGCGCGTGGGGGCAGCGCAGCGACGGCGGCACCAGCCGGGTGATGTACCTGCGCGGCGACGGCACCGCGTGGTCGGCGGTGGCGGTCACCTACGCCGGCGACTCGGGCCGCACCGTCACCGGTCTGGTGCTCAAGTGGTTGACGGGCGAGTCCCGCAACGACTCGTCGAGCCGGTTCGTCCTCGGCGACGGCGACCTCGACATCGAGGACGTGTGCAACCGGTGGGCCGCGGGCCGCTTCGACACCGGGGTGTTCAAGGACATCCGGGGCGAGCGAAGCGACGGGAAATGTCACGGCTGGCGGTTCACCACGAAGGTGGAGTCGCAGTACCTGGCCCAGCTGTACGCGACCATCGGCATCCGCGCCTCCGACGCCGCCCAGCAGCTGCTCGGCAAGGCGAAGTCACTGAAAAGCGTTGGTGGACTGGAACAGTTCGTCCGCGAGTTCATGCTCGACGAACCGGACAGCCTGGCGCGGCTGCCGGAGGCGCTCAAGCAGATCGATCCCCTCGTGGAGGCCCGCGAGCTGCTGGCCGTCGCGCAGCGCAAACGCAAGATCCTCGGCGACATCGAGAAGATCCAGCTGCGCTACGCCTCGGAATCCTCGGATCTCGGCATCATCGACCTGGTGGACGCCCCGATGGTGCGGGCCTACACCGACCACGTCCGGCTGGCGCAATGCCCCACGCAGATCACGACACTGGACTCGACGATCGACCAGCTCGACAACGAGCACGAGGACGTCACCCGGTCGCTGAATCTGGCCAAGGCCGAGGCGGATTCGCTCAACGCGCAGATCAGCGGCACGAGTTCGAGCATCGGTCCGCTGCAGTCGCAGGTGACCGCCGCCGAGACGGAGTCCGAGCAGGTGTCGCGTCGCCGCAACGCCTACGAGGACCTGGTGACCGCCCAGGGTCTCGACGTGCCGGAGACGGCCGACGAGTTCTGGAACCTGCGCGAGGAACTGCTCGCCCAGGCGACGGAGTTGCTCGCCAACATCGAACGCCACCGCGAGGCCTCCACCGACGCCGAGTACGCGCAGAAGGCGGCCCGCATCGCCCGAGACGACGCGGCCAAGGAACTCAAGCGCGTCGAGCACGTCGGCTCCGCGCTGCCGGAGTTCGCGCTGACGATGCGCGAACAGATCTGCGCCGCAATCGGAGTCGACGCGGCCGAGCTGCCCTACATCGCCGAGCTGATGGATCTGCGGCCCGACCAGACCCGCTGGCGGGTCGCGGTGGAGAAGGTGCTGCGCGGCGTCGGCTTACGGTTGATGGTGCCCGACCGGCACCACGCGGCGGTGCTGCGGTTCGTCAACGAGACCAACATGCGGGGCCGGCTGCAGCTGCACCACGTGCGGACGAGGTTCCTCGGAGCCGAACCCGTCGATCCCGAGCCGAACACGCTGGCGGGCAAGCTCGTCGCGGTCGACCCCAGCCACCCGTGCGCGGCCGAGGCCGTCGACGTCGTGAGCAGTGCCGGCGACCACATCTGCGTCGACACCCCCGACGTGTTCGCCCGCTTCCGCCGCGCGGTCACCGACACCGGGCTCTACAAGGACTCCGACCGGCTGGCGATCAAGGACGACCGGCGGCCGCTCAAGCAGTCGGAGTACCTGTACCAGGGTGACGTGTCGGCGAAGATCAACGCGTTGACCGTCGACCTGGCCGCGGCCGAGGAGACGTTCCAGAAGGCCCGGCGGGTCGCCGACGACATCGCCGCGCAGCGTCAGCAGTGGCGCGACCGGGCGGCGGCGTGCAAGGCGATCTGCGAGCAGTTCCCGCAGTGGAGCCAGATCGACATCGAGACCGCCGACGGGCACGCCGAACGGCTGCGCGAGCAGTACGAGCTGCTGCTGGCCGATCACCCGGACATCGAGGCACTGAACGCGCGCGCCGACGAATGCTGGTCGCAGATCCAGAAACTCATGACCCGCCGGGGTGCGATCCAGACCCGCCGCGACGATCTCGACGACCGACGGACCCGGCTGCTGGAGCTCGCCGAGCGACTCCAGCCGGCGACCGATGAGCGCTCGCGCGAAGAGCATCGATTCGTGTCCGAGCCGCTGACCGAGTTGCTGCACCGCTACGCCGGGCAGGTCCCGGTGTCGCTGGAGCTGCTGGACCCCGAGCCGCACCGCGAGGCGTTGTTCACCGCGATCAAGAAGGAACGCGAGCAACTGCGAGAGAGCCGCCGTCGTTCCTATGACGAGCTGGCCCGCATCCTCAACATGTTCGACACCGCGTTCCCCGACGCGATTCCGAACAACTCGGACGATTTTGATGAGCGCGTGCACGACTACGTCGCGCTGTGCCGCCACATCGACGAACGGGAGCTGCCCGAGGCCTACGAGCGGATGATGCGGCTGGTCACCGAGCAGGCGCCGGACGCGATCCTGACGCTGCACCGGGTGGCCGAGCAGGAGGCGCGGCGGATCAGCGACCAGATCGACCGCGTCAACACCGGTTTGGGTGCAGTCGAGTTCAACCGAGGCACGCGCCTGACACTGCGCGCGACGCCGCGCAGCCTGACCGCGGTGTCGGAGCTGACCGAGATCGTGCGGTCGATCTCGCGGCGCATCGCCGAGGTGGGGCTGGGCGACAAGCAGGCGATCCTCGACCAGTACGCCGACATCCTGCGGCTGCGCAACCGGCTGGCGTCGACGGCGCCGGAGGACAGGGCGTGGACGCGGGACGCACTCGACGTGCGCAACCGGTTCACGTTCGACTGCGCGGAGTGGGATGTCAGCAGCGAGGAGCTGATCCGCACGCACAGCAACGCCGGCGACAACTCCGGCGGCGAGCAGGAGAAGCTGATGGCGTTCTGCCTGGCGGGCGCGCTGAGCTTCAACCTTGCGGCGCCCGGACACGCGGGAACAGACGAAGCCAACAAACCGGTGTTCGCGCAGTTGATGCTCGACGAGGCGTTCTCCAAGTCGGACCCGCAGTTCGCGCAGCAGGCGCTGTCGGCGTTCCGCAAGTTCGGGTTCCAGTTGGTGATCGTCGCGACGGTGCAGAACGCGACGACGATCCAGCCCTACATCGACAGCGTGGTGATGGTGTCCAAGACCGAGGCCACCGGCCGCAACGCCCGCCCGGTGGCGTCGGTGGCGACCAGGACGATCTCGGAGTTCACCACACTGCGCCAGGAGATGAGCGCGAGCGCCAAGGTGCCCGCCGGCGTCTGACATCCCCCCTTGCGTTCGGGGCGGGCCGTTAGCCGCCGAGCGCCTCGCCGGCGGGGCCGAGATCGAGGAACTGCGTCTCGCCGTTGGCGTCGTCGAGGCCGTCGTTGTCGGTGACGACGTAGAGGTTCTGGTTCCCGGCGATCGCGAAGCCTTCGACCTTTTCCTGCACGAAGCCGTTGGTCGCGGCCAGATCGGGCAGCAGGTCGCGCGCCAGCGTCTTCGGCAGCACCTGCATGTTGCCGGGTTCGCTCGGCAGTGCCACGCGATAGATCGCCTTCACGCGGGCGTCGGGCCCGTTGAGCTTGTCACGTTCGAGCACCAGCAGCGCCCCGTCGTGCACCTGGATCTCGGACAGGCCGATCCAGTCGCCGTCGACGTCGGTCGAGTCGAGCTGGTAACCGAACCATTCCCACCGGTCGCCATCGGGGGTGTACCGGCCGAGGCGCGCCACACCCTTCGCATCACCCTCGACTTCGCGCTGCACGGCCACCCAGACACTGTCGCCGTCGACCGCCACACCCTCCAGTCCCTGGCCGCCGAGTCCGGCCGCGATGTCGGCGGGCAGCGGCACCCGCTTCTCGATCACTCCGTCGGCGCCGACGTACACCAACTGGTTGCCGGGTCCCTCCTCGCCTTCGACCGCGAGCACGAATCCGCCTCCCGGCCTTGCCGATACGCCTTCGGTGTCGAGTGTGACGGGCTGCCCGTCCTCGGTGACGGTGAGCTCGGTGTCGATCAACGCGGGCTTCTGCGAGGCGTCGACGCCGAGGATCCGCGCCGGACCGTAGGCGTTGTCGGTGGCGGTGTAGAGGCGGTTCTCGTCGGTGGGGTCGGCGCTCAGCGCGCCGAGCGCTCCCCAGCCGATCGGCACACCGTCGATGTCCCCGGAGACGATGGAGGGAAAGCCGGGCTTGCCGCCGCTTTGGGCGAACTGGTCGCCGTAGCCGTAGACGCTGATCGAGGCGCGGACCCGTTCTTCGGCGTCGTCGGCTTCCGAGGAGATCACCAGCAGGTCCCGCGACGGGATCGGCAGCAGGCCCTCGGGTCCCGGGGTGGTCGGCAGGATCTGGCGGAATGCCGGTGCGGTCACGTCGCTGACGTCGTAGACCGCGACGAAGTTGCTGCGCTCGGAGGCGACCAGCGCGGTCGGGCGTCCGCCGATCTCGGTGATGGCCAGTCCTTCGGGTTCCGGTCCCTTGGATTCGGCACGGCTCTCGATGTGCAGGCCGGTGCGGACCGCGAGCTGCTCGAAGGAACTGCCGGCGTCCCAGACGACGTCGCCCGAGCCGGCGTCGAAGATGGTCCAGCCGCGGGTGCCGCCCTTCCAGTCGCCTTCGTTGGCGGTGGCGAGGTGGTCGTCGCCGATCCAGCCGATGGCGTCGGGTTCTCGCGGGGTCTCGGGGATCGAGCCGGTCTGGTCGAGGGTGCCGTCCTCGGCGGTGTCGACACCGGTGACGGATTGACCGCCGGCGCTGAACATCGTGGACACCGCGCCGCTGCGGCCGTCGATGACGGCGACGCCGTTGTTCTCCTGCAGTGTCACCGCGACCTGGCCGCGGGAGTTGATGCTGACGTATTCGGGTTCGAGGTCCTCGGGGGTGTCCAGGCCGGCCGCGCGCGCCTGTGCGACGTCGAAGTCGACCCTGCGGGGCATCCACGAGGTGGGCGCACCCTCGAGATCGATGAACTGCATGAATCCCGTGGGCGGCTGCGGCAGGCCGCCTTCCTCGCCGCCCTGCGGGGTGAATTCCTCGTCACGCTGGTTCTCCATCGCGATCGCGGCGAAGGAGCCGTCGGGACTGATGGCGATGGAGTCGGGTTGGCCGCCGAGGTCGATGCTGTGCACGCGGGTGCGGTCGCCGACGCGGACGACGTCGACGCGACCCGACGGGTTGGGGAAGTCGCCGCCGGTGGTGTCGACGACGACGAGGACGAACTCGCCGACGGCGGCCACCGAGGTGGGCTGGTCGTCGGCGTCGCCGAGCTCGGTGAGCGAAAGCGTGCCGAGGCCAACGATGTTCGCCGGGTCGCGAACGTCGAGGAAGCCGATGCGTTTGCCTGCGGCGTCGGTGTAGATGACGGTGTTGCCGTCGGGGGTGACGGTGGAGATCTCGGCGACGGTCTCGGCGGTCGCGGGGTCTGCGTCGGGCTTGTTGAGATACACCGGGTAGGTGGCGGTGCGGTGGTAGCGCTGCGCGTCAGGCAGGTTCCAGTCGATGGCCGAGGTGGCTTTCGGGGTGTCCGGCCCGGGCTGCGCGGGTGCGTCGTCGCTCTGGTTGGTGGAGCACGCCGCCAGCGTCAGTGCGGCGACCGTCGCCGCTGCCGTCGCCCGGCTCAGGTTCGAGGTCATCACGCGTCACTCTCTTCAGTTGTCCGACTGGGTCGAGTGAGCCTGGCCCGATCAGGTGAGCCGACGGGGCTTCTGGGGTGAACCCGGGGAAACGGGAGTCTGAATGGGCGGGTGGACGAGTCCTCAGCGGCGGTCGGCCCACACGTCGCGACCGTGCACCGGCAGCCCATGGCCGGGTAGCAGGTGCTCGACCGGTAGGCCGCGCAGTCGTCCCTCGGTGCGGGCGGCGGCCCCGTCGTCGACGGTCTCGGGGGTGAACCAGGCGCGGCCGCCCGCGCTGAGTACCGCGTCGCCGGAGATCAGCGTCGCGCTCTGGGCGTGCCAGAAGGCGGTGGAGTCATCGGTGTGCCCGGGCACCGACAGGATCTCCCAGCCGGGCGCCCCCGGCAGCGGCTGTCCGTCGGCGAGGGGGCGGGCGCCCCGCAGCGCGTGGCCGACCATTCCCTTGGCTCCGCCGTAACCGGCGATCTGCGCGCCGCGGACGAAGCCGGTGAGCGCCGTGGCGTCCAGCGGCTGGCTCAGCAGGGTCGGCCAGATGCGCGCCACCTTCGACAGCGGGGGGGTGCGCGGTCGCCGTGACCCGTCCAAATAGCCGATCGTCACTTCCGGGAGGTGAAGCGCGGCAGCGCTTTCCGCGACGAGATCGGGCGCCCCGGCGACATGGTCGCTGTGACCGTGGGTCGCCACCACCGCGGTGACGGTACCGCCGAGCACAGCCAGCACCCCGGCGACGTCGTCGCGGCTGCCGGGCAGTCCGGGGTCCACCACCACGCAGGACCGGTCACCGTGGATGAGGTAGCAGTTGAAGATCCACCGCGACAGTCGGGTGATCCCGAGGTCGCCGCAGTGCTCGACGATCAGCGACATCGCGCTCCCCTTCGACGATCGGTGTCGGCCGGACACCGTTCATCGTAGGGGCGACGTGTCTAGGCGCCGACGTTCATCGGGAAGTCGCCGCGTTCGTCGCGGGCCGGTCGCCCCAGCCCACCAGGTCGAGAACGCGACCCCGGGCACGCCGTTGACGATCTCGTGAATGTGCGCGGGGAACGAGAACGGCGGCGCCTTCAGCGGGTTGGCCTTTCGTCCCTTCGCCGATGAGGCCGGCGATGGCGTAACCGAGATCGTGCCGCGGCCACGTGGTGTTGATCCGGTCGACGAGACTGCCTGGTAGCCGGTCCTTCTCGAGACCGTTGATGTCGAGGCTGATTCCGGAGAACGCGACGGAGTGTTCGGCGCCGAATCGTTGCGCCAGGCCGACGCTGGTGTGCAGCGCGATCGCCTGCCACACCGTGGTGGCCCGATCCTCGGCCACGCCGTTGTCGCGGAGGAGCCGTACCGCGGCGTCGGCCCCGTCGACCTCGAAGCGCTGGTCGCCGCCGCCGTAGTCGGTGACGCCGAGGTCGTGCAGCAGGCAGGTGAGGAAGACGAGTTCGTCGTCGTAGTCGGTGCCGCTGCGGAGCCCGTCGGCGGCCGCGAGTTCACGTGCGAAGACGTAACTGCGGGCGCAGTGGTTGGCGATGAATTCCGGGGACACATCGAAGGCCAACTGCCATGCCGCCGAACAGATGTCGGAGTCAGGAAGGTCCCATGCGGCCAGGCCGGGGAGTTCGTTGTTCATGCGCCCAGCCTGCCGAACCCGCGTCGCGCCCGACAGTGGCCGGATGGCCAACATGCGTCGGGATCTGGACACGGTCACGAAGCCGACGAGTACACCTCGTCGAGCGAGCGCTCGCGGAAGGTGTGCCGGTAGCCCTGCGGCGACACCCCGCTGAGCCGGCGGAACTGTTCGCGGAAGTTCGCCGCGGACGTGAACCCGACCTCACGGCCGATGCGTTCGACACCGTCTGACGTGCGTTCGAGGAGTTCCTGCGCGTGGCGGACACGCACTCCGGCCACCCACTGCATCGGCGTCTGGCCGGTTTCGGCCTGAAAGCGACGGTTGAGCGTGCGGATGCTCATCGCCGCCTGTTCGGCGACGTCGGCCAACGTCACGTCGCGGTGGGCGTTCTGCTCGATCCAGGCCAGCACCGGATCCAGTTCGGTCTTCGCGCCAATGCTGTTGGCGGGCCGCTGGTTACGGACGATGAACTGCGCCTGGCCGCCGCTGCGGTGCAGCGGCGCGACCGCGAGTTTGGCCGCGGCGGCGGCCGCTGCGGAGCCGAGATCCCGTTGCACCAGGTACAGGCACAGGTCGAGACCGGCGGAGGCGCCGGCCGATGTGAGTATCTGGCCTTCGTCGACGTAGAGCACGTCGGGATCCAGGTGCACGGCAGGGAATTTCGCGCGGAAGAGGTCGGCGACGGCCCAGTGCGTGGTGGCCCGCCGGCCGTCGAGCAGGCCCGCGTCGGCCAGCAGGAAGGCGCCCGTGCAGATCGAGGCGATCCGCGTCCCGGCGGCATGGGCCGAGCGGAGCGCGGTGATTACGTCGGCGGGCGTTCGGGTGGCGACGTCGTTTCGGCCCGGGACGATGATCGTGCCCGCGTCGGTGAGCGCTTCCAGTCCGTGGTCGGTGCCGATGCGGAACAGTCCGGCGTCGACCACCGGTTCGGTGCCGCACACCTGCACGCGATATCCGTTGTCGGCACGATCGAGCGGCGCTCTTCCGAACACCTCGACGGCGATGCTGAGGTCGAACGGGATCACATCGGGGAGGGCGAGAACGGCCACGCGGTGCACGCGAACACCCTACCAAGCATTTGGCCAGATCGAGCCATGTCGCCGGGATATTGCCAACCGGCCCCGGCGCCTACCCCGTCCCGTACTCCAACGCGGGCTCCGCCGAATCCACACTCCCGTTGCTCGAGATCGTCAGCTGATCGGGCTGGACGTCGTAGCGTGCGCCGTCATCCGGGTTGACGGCCACGAATCCGTCGCCGGAGCGAGTCGCACCCTGCAGTTCGATGTTCGCGCCGTCGCGCAGGCGCTCCCCGCGGTAGTAGTACTCGCCATCGGACTCGCACACCACCGCCAGCGACAGCGAGGTCCGGATCACCGCCGCCGGCGTGGAGCCCGCGTCGCAGCGCGCCGTGTGCCCGACGAAGCCTTGTGAATCCGTTCCGGACACCCCCGAGATCGGCTGTCCGCTGGTCGTCGTCGTCGTAGTCGTCGTGCCCGGCTGCGTCGTCGACGACCCGGGTGGGGCGGCGAGCCTCGACTGCGGCGTCGACCCGGTGTCCCCACCGCTGAACACCAGCACCGCCGCCAGCACCAGCGCGGCGGTGAACATCACGATCGTCGCGACCACCAACGCCACCTGCCCCGCTCCGAACTTCCTGGCCCCACGCTTGGGCGGCGAAGACGGCGCTGCCGGCGGCGGGTAGGGCGCATAACCCGTCCCTGCCGGGTTCTGATACGCCGCCGAGAACTGCCGCGTCGACGGGGGCGTGACCGGGGCGACCGACGTGGCCGGGGCTGCCGCAGGTGCCTCGGACGCCTGCTCGACCGCCGCGTCGGCCGCCCTCGCGAGGTCCCCGGCCGAGCGGTACCGGTCGCCCGGCGTCTTCGCCATCCCGCGCGCGATCACGTCGTCGAACGCCCGCGGGATCCCGCGCCGCATGATGCTCGGCCGCGGCGGTGGCGAGAACATGTGCGCGCTCATCACCTGCCGTAGATCCGCCGCCTCGAACGGGGCCTTCCCCGTCAGCGACTCGTAGAGCAGACAAGCCAGCGAGTACACATCCGACGGCGGACCACCCCGCTCCCCGCTGAACCGCTCGGGCGCCATGTAGGCACTCGACCCGACCACCAGACCCGTCGAGGTGACCGATGCCTCGCCGCCGCCGTGCGCGATCCCGAAGTCGACCAGATACGCGAAGTCATCGGAGGTCAGCAGCACGTTCTCCGGCTTGATGTCGCGGTGCACCAACCCGTTGGCGTGCGCGGCGTCCAGCGCCGACGCCACCTGCCGGATGATCGACACCGCCCGCGCGGGCCGCAGCGGACCGTCCGCGCGCAGCACCTCCTTCAGGCTGGCGCCCTCCACCAGCCGCATGTCGATGTAGAGCACACCGTCGATCTCGCCGAAGTTGTGGACCGGGATGACGTGGGGCTCCTGCAGCCGGGCCGCCACCCGCGACTCCCGCCGGAAACGCTCCTGGAAGCTCGGATCGACCGCCACGTGCGGGCGCAGCAGCTTGATCGCCACCATGCGCTCCCGCTCGGTGTCGTAGGCGCTGTACACCTCGCCCATTCCTCCGACCCCGATCAGAGACCGCAGCTCGTAGGGCCCGAACCGGGTGCCCAGCCGAGCGTCGCCCTTCGGGGAACTCACATGCAATCCTTTCGTCCTCGAGCGCGTCGTAGCACCGGCGCCGGGTAGGTTTCCCGCATCGCGCGGCCACCTAACACATACCTGCTCGCGGTGAGGATCTCAGCAACGCCGCAGCAGTTCACCCAGCTCGACCCGCTTGACGTCGTCGAGGTCCAGTTGCGCCAGGGCGATGGTGCGCTCCGACGTCACTTCGGCGTTGAATCGGGTTGCCGGGGCGGTGAACGGCGCCGCCATGGCCGTGCCGCTGGCCGCACGGCTCACCGTCTTGACGAGCGTCGCCGGGGCCCTCGACGGGATCGCGGGGCGGGGCTTCGGGCTCCACATCGCACAGCTGGTCGAGCAGGTTGGCGGCCGACACACCGTCGACCGCGGCGTGGTGCACCTTGAAGAACAGTGCGAGTCGATCACCCTCGGGTGCGTCGGCGTCGCGGTCGAGTCCCTCGACCACCCACATCTCCCACAGCGGTTTGCTGTGGTCCAGCGGAAACGAGACGATCTGCGCACACAGCTCGGCGAGCTCTTCGCGCCCTCCCGGCGACGGGATGTTGCGCGTCATTGATCTTGCACATGCTCGCGACGTTCCGGTTGAGGATGGTTTGGGCGTGAAATAGCCCCGCTCGGTGGCTTCGGGCGGGGCTGGTGGGTGGTCGGGGTGTCGCGACGGTGGTCA
>Ga0209347_1001181_pt1 | contig 46592 bp, 40 predicted proteins | sample AutmiccommuBRH23_FD_187382 | JGI IMG/M metagenome (GOLD analysis project Ga0209347, IMG submission 187382) | Deep subsurface microbial communities from Mt. Terri, Switzerland - Autotrophic microbial communities BRH/23 (SPAdes) (version 2) | ecosystem: Environmental > Aquatic > Deep subsurface >... | reverse complement strand
GAGCCGCTCCACCAGCGCGGTGCGCAGCCGGCGCAGGTCCGGCCCGCCGAGCGCGTCGCGCACCGCGACGGCGAACAGCGGGTGCGCCGGGCGCAGCGCGTCGCCGTCTACGACGACCGCCCCGGCGCGGACGGCGGCCTCGACCGCGTCGGCCCCGGTCAGCGCCACCGCGTCGGTCACCGCCAGCGGGTCGGCGACCGACAGGAACTCCAGCACCCGGTGGGCGGCGCCGGGCAGCGTCTCGACGAACTCCTCGACCTGTGCCATCAGCCGGCTGTCGTCGTGGCCAGGCGGTTGCAGCTCGATCCGGGTCACCACTTCGTCCTGCCACAGCGCCGAGATCTCCGGCGGCACCCCGGCCCTGTCGACGGTGGCGGTGACCAACAGCCGCACCGTCCGGCTGACGGCCAGCTGGTAGACGAGGGCGGCGGACAGCGAGTCCAACAGGTGTGCGTCGTCGACGACGAGGAGCCGACCGTCGCCGAGCGTCTCCCGCGCGGCCCGTAGCACTGCCGCGGTCTTGCCGGTCTCGGGCACCTCCAGCAACCCCTCGAACGGGGCGAACGGGACCAGCGTCCGCGACGCGGTGGCGCGGACCCAGTCGACCCGCGGGAAGTCGGGGGCGAGCCGCTCGGCGGCTTCACGGGCCAGCGTCGTCTTGCCGACACCGGCCGGGCCGATCAGCGCCGCGCCTGCGCGGGTGCGGACCCCCGATTCGAGCTGATCGACTACGGGTTCGTGCGGCGCGGTCACCCATTGGACAGGCGCAGGCACAGGCACCGCCGGAGTCTATGGCTACCTTTGTTCCCGTGTCTGCAGAAGTGATCCGGCGAAGCGACGAGGAATGGGCGGTGTGCGTCTACTGCGCGTCGGGCCCGATGCACCCCGAACTCCTCGATCTCGCGCGCCGCACCGGTGAGGCCATCGCCGCCAGGGGATGGACGCTGGTCTCCGGTGGCGGCAACGTCTCGGCGATGGGCGTCGTCGCCACCGCGGCCAGGGCGCAGGGCGGGTACACGGTCGGAGTGATCCCCAAGGCGCTCGTGCACCGCGAGGTCGCCGACACCGAGGCCGACGAACTCGTCGTCACCGACACGATGCGCGAACGCAAGCAGGTGATGGAGGACCGCGCCGACGCGTTCATCGCCCTCCCGGGAGGCATCGGAACCCTCGAGGAATTCTTCGAAGCCTGGACAGCGGGCTATTTGGGTATGCACTCCAAGCCGATCGTGATGCTCGACCCGTTCGGGCACTACGGGGGGTTGCTCGACTGGCTGCGTGGGCTGGTCGGAAGCGGGTATGTCGCCGAGGACGCGTTGCGGCGGCTCATCGTCGTCGACGACGTCGACGCCGCTCTCGCCGCATGTGCTCCGGTCGATTGACCGAGGTCGCCCGCGGTTAGGGTGGCCGATAACTGACACAGCGGAGGAAGAGCGTCCTATGAGTGAGAAGTCCGGAACCCGTAGCAGTGTCGGGTTGCTCGATATCGCCGGCCAGGTCCCCGGCCTGTTGATGGATGTGCCGACGATCCTGCGGGGCGTCACCACCGGGTTCCTCGCCCGGCCGTCGGCCAAGACCTCTATCGGCAAGGTCTTCCAGGAGCGCGCTGCCCGCTATGCCGACAAGGTGTTCCTGAGGTTCGAGGACCGCGAGATCACCTACGGCGAAGCCAACGAGACGGTCAACCGCTACGCCGCGGTGCTGGCCGCCCGGGGTGTCGGCCACGGCGACGTCGTCGGCATCATGCTGCGCAACTCACCCGAACCCGTGCTGCTCATGCTGGCGGCGGTGAAGTGTGGGGCGATCTCGGGAATGCTCAACTACAACCAGCGTGACGAGGTGCTCAAGCACAGCCTGGGGCTGCTGTCCGCCTCGGTCGTCGTCACCGACACCGAGTTCGTCGAAGCGATCACGGAGTCCGGCGCCGATACCGACGGTCTGGTGACACTCGGCGAATTCAAGCGGCTCGCGGAGACGGCGCCCGCGACCAACCCAGCCACCACCTCGGCCGTGCTCGCCAAGGACAAGGCGTTCTACATCTTCACCTCGGGCACCACGGGTATGCCCAAGGCCAGCGTGATGACCCATTACCGGTGGCTGCGTGCGCTGGCCGGCTTCGGCGGCCTGGGCATGCGCCTGAACAGCAACGACACGCTGTACTGCTGCCTGCCGCTCTACCACAACAACGCGTTGACGGTGGCGCTGTCGTCGGTGCTGAACTCAGGTGCGACGCTCGCGCTCGGCAAGTCGTTCTCCGCATCGAAGTTCTGGGACGACGTCATCCGCCACGGCGCCACCGCGTTCGTCTACATCGGTGAGGTCTGCACCTACCTGCTCAACCAGGACCCCAAGGACACCGACCGCAAGCACAAGGTCCGCGTCATCGCGGGCAACGGTCTGCGGCCGGCCATCTGGGACGACTTCACCGAGCGGTTCGGCATCGACCGGGTCTGCGAGTTCTACGCGGCCAGCGAGGGCAACACCGCGTTCGTCAACTTCTTCAGTCTGGACAAGACCACCGGCATCTGCCCGACGCCGGTGGCGTTCGTCGAGTACGACGAGTCCGGTGATCCGGTGCGCGACAAGGACGGCCGGGTACGCAAGGTCGCCAACGGTGAGCCAGGCCTGCTGCTGTCGAAGGTGAGCAACTTCCAGCCCTTCGACGGCTACACCGACAAGGAGGCCACCGAGAAGAAGCTGGTGCGCGACGCCTTCAAGGAGGGCGACGTGTGGTTCAACACCGGCGACCTGATGCGCTCGCAGGGCTTCGGGCACGCGGCGTTCACCGACCGTCTCGGCGACACCTTCCGGTGGAAGGGCGAGAACGTCGCGACCACCGAGGTGGAGGCGGCGGTCTCGACCGATCCGCAGGTCGAGGAAGCGACCGTGTTCGGCGTCGAGGTACCCGACACCGGGGGCAGGGCCGGCATGGTCGCGGTCCAGCTCAAAGAGGGTCAGGAGTTCGACGGCAAGGCACTTGCGAAGGCGGTCTACGACAAGCTGCCCGGTTACGCGGTCCCGCTGTTCGTCCGCGTGGTCAAGGAACTCGCGCACACGTCGACGTTCAAGAGTCAGAAGGTCGACCTGCGCAAGGAGGGTTACGGCGGCTCCAGCGGCGAGGGCGACGACGACGACGTCAAGGTCGAGGACCCGATCTACGTGCTGTCCGGCCGCGATGAGGGGTACGTGCCGTTCTACGAGGAGTACCTCGGAGAGGTCAAGGACGGCAAGAAGCCCAAGTAGGTGGCTTCGGCGTATCTGTCGCCCTGACGTTGACCAGCTACACCGAAATCACTGGTGCGTAGCCTGGTGGGCGTGCAGTCGACGTTTCTCGGGCGCCCCGTGGCGCCCGACCGCGCGCTGATCATGGCGATCGTGAACCGCACCCCGGACTCGTTCTACGACCGCGGCGCGACGTTCACCGATGACGCCGCCAAGCAGGCCGCGCACCGGGTGATCGGCGACGGCGCGGACATCGTCGACGTCGGCGGCGTGAAAGCAGGACCAGGCGGGCCGGTCGAGATCGACGAGGAGATCGCGCGGGTGGTGCCGTTCATCGAATGGCTGCGCGACACCTTCCCCGATCAGCTGATCAGCGTCGACACCTGGCGCGCCGAGGTGGCCAAGCAGGCCTGCGCTGCCGGCGCGGACCTGATCAACGACACCTGGGGTGGCGCAGATCCTGACCTCGCGGGGGTCGCGGCCGAGTTCGGCGCGGGCCTGGTGTGCTCCCACACAGGTGGGGCGGTACCGCGGACGCGCCCGTTCCGGGTCAACTACGGCGTCTCCGAACGGGGGGTGGTCGACGACGTCATCGCCGAGGTGACCGCGGCCGCCGAGCGTGCGGTGGCACTCGGGGTGCGCCGGGACGGCATTCTGATCGATCCGACCCACGATTTCGGCAAGAACACTTACCACGGTCTTAGTTTGTTGCGCCATGTGAAAGACCTTGTAAAAACTGGATGGCCGGTCCTGATGGCACTCAGCAACAAAGATTTCGTCGGGGAGACTCTGGGTGTGGACCTGACAGAACGCCTGGAGGGCACCTTGGCGGCCACCGCGCTGGCCGCGGCCGATGGAGCCGCGATGTTCCGGGTGCACGAGGTCGGGCCCACACGACGCGTGCTCGAAATGGTCGCGTCGATCCAGGGCGCGCGGCCGCCGACTCGCACGGTGAGGGGACTGGCATGACTGTGTTATCCGACCGAGTATCTGATCTGCTCGCCACGGACGCTGTGGCCGAACACCGCTGGCTGACCGACCACAGCTGGAGCCGGCCGACGTGGACGGTCGCCGAACTCGAGGCCGCCAAGAAGGGCCGCACGGTGTCGGTGGTGCTGCCCGCGCTGAACGAGGAGGAGACGGTCGCCTCGGTCGTCGAGACCATCACCCCGCTTCTGGGCGGGCTCGTCGACGAGTTGATCGTGCTCGACTCCGGCTCGACCGACGACACCGAGATCCGCGCGCTCGCCGCCGGAGCGCGGGTGATCAGCCGCGAGGTCGCGCTGCCCGAGGTGGCGCCCCAGCCCGGCAAGGGCGAGGTGTTGTGGCGGTCGCTGGCCGTCACCACGGGCGACATCGTCGCGTTCGTCGACTCCGACCTGCTCGACCCCGATCCGATGTTCGTGCCCAAGCTGCTGGGCCCCCTGCTCACCACCGACGGCGTCCATCTGGTCAAGGGCTTCTACCGGCGGCCGCTCAAGGTCAGCGGTAGCGAGGACGCCAACGGCGGTGGCCGCGTCACCGAACTGGTGGCCCGCCCGCTGCTGGCCGCGCTGCGGCCGGAGCTGTCGTGCCTGTACCAACCGCTCGGCGGCGAGTACGCGGGCACGCGTGAGCTGCTGACCGCGGTGCCGTTCGCCCCGGGTTACGGCGTGGAGATCGGCCTGCTCGTCGACGCCTACGACCGGCTTGGACTCGACGGCATCGCCCAGGTGAACCTCGGGGTGCGCACGCACCGCAACCGGCCGCTGACCGAGCTCGCGGCGATGAGCAGGCAGGTCATCGCCACGCTGCTGTCGCGCTGCGGGGTCCCGGACTCCGGTGTCGGGCTCACCCAGTTCTTCGCCGACGGCGAGGACTACACCCCGCGGACCTCGTCGGTGTCGCTGGACGACCGTCCACCGATGATGACGCTGCGCCCGCGCTGACGTGGTGGCTGTACCTGTCTGACCCGTCAGGCAGTATCGAGGTGTGACGCTCGTACTTCTGTACCTCGTGGTGCTGGTGTTGGTCGGTGCGGTGTTGTTCGCCGTCGGCAGCGTGCTCTTCGGCCGCGGCGAGGTGCTGCCCCCGCTGCCCAGTGCCACCACGGCGACTGTGCTGCCTGCCTCCGGGGTCACCGGCGCCGACGTCGACGCGGTGAAGTTCACCCAGACCCTGCGGGGCTACAAGGCCAGCGAGGTGGACTGGGTGCTCGCCCGGCTGGGCCAGGAGCTCGACCAGTTGCGCGGGGAGTTGGCCGCGGTCCGCGGCACCCATGGATTGGACGCCCCCGCCGTCGAGGACACGGGGGAGGGCGCCCACGCCCTGCCGTCGGACCTCGCGCGGGAGGAGTCGTGACGACGGACGCGGTCGATCGGCGGATCCGGTGCGGTTGGATCGACCAATCACGATTGTCCCCAGACGATTTCGAGCTCTACTGCGATTACCACGACACCGAATGGGGTCGCCCCCTGCACGGTTCGACGGCGCTGTTCGAGCGGGTGACCCTCGAGGCCTTCCAGAGCGGGCTGTCCTGGTTGATCATCCTGCGCAAGCGGGACAACTTCCGCTCCGTGTTCGACGCGTTCGACGTCGAACGCATCGCGCGCTACACCGAGCACGATGTCGAACGCCTGATGGCGAACCCGGGGATCGTGCGCAACCGTTCCAAGATCGACGCCACGATCTCCAACGCCCGGGTCGTCGCCGACCTCGCGGACCAGGGCGTCGACCTGAGTGAGCTGCTCTGGTCGTTCGCGCCGCCGGACCGGATCATCCGCGACAGGCCGGCCGACCTCTCACGCGTGGCGGCGGTGACACCCGAGTCCACGGCGATGGCCAAGGAACTGAAGCGCCGGGGTTTCCGATTTGTGGGCCCCACAACGGCGTACGCGTTGATGCAGGCCACCGGCATGGTCGACGACCACGTCGCCAACTGCTGGGTGCCGCGAGCCGAGAGCTGAAGGGCCAGCGCGAGCCGGCCCGCAGGCCGACCCCCGCCACGCCTGCCGACGTTCCTCGGGCCCCTTCGTCGAGGCGGACAGGCCGGCGCGCGGCGCCGTGCCGCTGCGACCCGACGGTCCGCCGGGGAACGCCGATCCTGCCGGCTCTCAGCGGTCTAAGCCGGGTCTTTGCACACGGGATGGCTTCGATAGGGAACAATAGAGCTCTGTAGCAGTTCAAGGCCGGGTGCTGTCTGTGTCCTCGAAGGGTGGGCGCAACCGGCTCGACCGACAGACCGGGCCCTGACGGGCACGCCCATGCGGAGGGAGCACTCGATGGCGGCGATGAAGCCCCGGACCGGAGACGGTCCACTGGAAGCAACCAAGGAGGGGCGCGGCATCGTGATGCGGGTACCACTGGAAGGTGGTGGCCGGCTCGTCGTCGAACTCACCCCCGAGGAGGCGGCTGCGCTGGGCGACGAACTCAAGGGCGTCACCAGCTAGCCGAACGGACATGAACGGTCGCGGTCACCGCGACCGTTCATTGCTGTCGCTGGGACGACACCCCGCGATAGATCTCCACGGTCTGCTCGGCGATGTGCGCCCAGGAGAACTCCTCGATACACCGCTGCCTCCCTGCCGCGCCGAACTGGCGGGCCTTGTCCGGGTCGGCGACGATCGAGTTGACCGCGTAGGCGAGTTCCCGCTCGAAGGCTGCGGTGTCGTTGGGGTCGTAGTGCACGAGCAGACCGGTCTGCTGGTCGGCCACCACCTCGGGTATCCCGCCGACGTCGGAGGCCACCACCGCTGTCGCGCACGCCATCGCCTCGAGGTTGACGATGCCCAAGGGTTCGTACACCGAGGGGCACACGAAAGTCGATGCCGCGGACAGAATTTCGCGGATCTTGTTGGTCGGCAACATCTCACGCACCCAGAACACCCCGCTGCGGGCCGCCGACAGCGCCTGCACCGCCGATGCCACCTCCTCGGCGATCTCCGGGGTGTCCGGAGCGCCCGCGCACAACACCAGCTGAACCTCGGGGGCGAAGTGGTGGGCCGCGGCCACCAGGTGGGCCGCCCCCTTCTGCCGGGTGATCCGGCCGACGAACGCGACGATCGGCCGCGTGGGGTCGACGCCGAGTTCGGCGAGGACCGAGCCATCCGCCGGGGCCACCGGATGCCACACCTCGGTGTCGATGCCGTTCTTCACGACGTGCACGCGGTGGGGATCCAGCCCCGGATACGCGCGCAGGACGTCGTCACGCATCCCGGAGCTCACCGCGATCACGGCGTCGGCCGCCTCGACGGCCGTCTTCTCCACCCACGACGAAATGCGGTAGCCACCGCCGAGCTGCTCGGCCTTCCAGGGGCGCATCGGCTCCAGGGAATGCGCCGTGAGCACGTGCGGCACCCCGTACAGCAGTGCCGCCAGGTGCCCGGCCATCCCGGCGTACCACGTGTGCGAGTGCACGACGGTGGCTGCGGCGGCGGCATTGACCATGTTGAGATCGGCCGACAGCGTGGACAGCGCCGCATTGGCGCCCTGCAGGGCGGGGTCGGGCTGGGCGACCGTCACCCCGGGCCGTGGCGCACCCATGCAGTGCACGTCGACGTCGCAGAGGTGGCGTAGCTGCGCGACCAGCTCCGTGACGTGAACGCCGGCCCCGCCGTAGACCTCGGGTGGGTACTCCCGAGTCATCATCGCCACCCGCATGGTGTGACGGTATCCAACTTCGAGACCGGTCGCGCATAATCACCAATTGTCTTGACGGACAGACCCGGAGCCCGCGTCAATAGCGCGAATGGCTGGCCCTGGTCCCAGCGTGCCGATAGGTTTGCACTATGAGGGAAGCGCCACACGTGTTGGGCATCGTCCTGGCCGGCGGAGAGGGCAAGCGGCTGTACCCGTTGACGGCCGACCGCGCCAAGCCGGCGGTTCCCTTCGGGGGCGCCTACCGGCTCATCGATTTTGTGCTCTCCAATCTCGTCAACGCCCGCTTCCTGCGAATCTGTGTTCTCACCCAGTACAAATCGCATTCGCTGGACCGCCACATCTCGCAGAACTGGCGGTTGTCGGGGCTCGCGGGTGAATACATCACCCCGGTGCCGGCCCAGCAGCGGCTCGGCCCGCGGTGGTATACGGGATCGGCCGACGCGATCTACCAGTCGATGAACCTGATTTACGACGAGGACCCCGACTTCATCGTGATCTTCGGTGCCGACCACGTGTACCGGATGGACCCCGAGCAGATGGTTCAGCAGCACATCGAGAGCGGCGCGGGCGCCACGGTCGCGGGCATCCGGGTGCCCCGCGCGGAGGCCACGGCCTTCGGTTGCATCGACGCCGACGACTCCGGCCGGATCCGGGGCTTCATCGAGAAGCCCGCAGACCCCCCGGGAACCCCTGACGATCCCGAGCAGACGTTCGTGTCGATGGGCAACTACATCTTCACCACCAAGGTGCTGATCGACGCCATCCGCGCGGACGCCGAGGACGACGACTCCGACCACGACATGGGCGGCGACATCATTCCCCGCCTGGTGTCCGACGGCATGGCCTCGGTCTACGACTTCAACGCCAACGAGGTGCCCGGCGCCACCGAACGCGACCACGGTTACTGGCGTGACGTCGGAACGTTGGACGCCTTCTACGACGCGCACATGGACCTGGTGTCGGTGCATCCGGTCTTCAACCTCTACAACAAGCGCTGGCCCATTCGCGGCAGCTCGGAGAACCTGGCGCCGGCCAAGTTCGTCAACGGCGGATCCGCCCAGGAGTCGGTCGTCGGCGCGGGCAGCATCATCTCCGCCGCCTCGGTGCGCAACTCCGTGCTGTCGTCGAACGTCGTGGTCGACGACGGCGCGATAGTCGAGGGCAGCGTGCTGCACCCCGGGGTGCGGATCGGCCGGGGCGCGGTGGTGCGCCACGCGATCCTGGACAAGAACGTCGTGGTCGGCCCCGGCGAGATGGTCGGGGTGGATCTGGACAAGGACCGCGAGCGGTTCTCGATCAGCGCCGGCGGCGTCGTCGCCGTCGGCAAGGGTGTCTGGATCTAGCGCGCAGCGGTCCTCGCGCGACGGCGTCGACGGATCAACATGACGGCCGCCCACACCAGCGCGACCGCGGCGACCAGCACGAGCACGGGCACCAGGATGGCAAGGAACACCAGCGCGATGCTGGTGAGGTCCTCCGCGTTGCTCAGCGCGGGTGCGGCCATCCCCGCGGTCGCGACGTTGGCCGCCGGGCGCACCGTCGACTTCGTCAGCGACACCACCAGAGCGACGACGACGCCGATCACCACCGGGACCCACTGACCCGACTGTGCGAACGCGCCGGGATCGGTGACCGCCGAGGTCTGCGCGGCAGTGCCGGAGCCGAACACGATGCCGCCCGCGGTGGGGCGCACGAACGTCTGGATGATGTCGTTGACGCTGTCCAGAGCGGGGACCTTGTCGGCGACGATCTCGATGACCAGCAGCACCGCCACGATCGTCATCACCCAGCCGTTCTCCAGCCACGCCCACGGCTGCGGCAGTGCCACCAGGTCGGTGAACCGGGCAAGCAGTCCCAGCGCCAGCAGCGGGATGTAGGCGTTCAGCCCGGCCGCCGTCGCCAGGCCGAGCCCGGTGAGCAGTTCCATGGAGTCAGTATGCGGTCGATCCTCACCACACCCCGGGGATCACGCGGTACCGCACCTGCGTCGTGTACTCGCGGTAACCGGCCAGCTCCTCGGTCAGCGCCTTCTCCTCGTCGAGGATGCGGGCGATGAGAACCGGTGGGAACAGCAGGGCCGGCACCAGCAGGCCCCACAGCGAACCCAGGGCCGGCGGTATGCCCATCGTCATGACCAGCGACGCGCTGTACATCGGGTGACGCACCACGCCGTAGAGGCCCGTGGACACCAGATGCTGGCCGTCCTCGACCCTGATGGTCGACCCGGCGTAGTTGTTCTGCACCACCACCAACTGCGACGCCAGCAGTCCGACAGCGACGAGCAGGTTGCCGATGAGGACCACGACCACCGGCACCGACGACCATCCGTACCGCCAGTCCAGTACGCTCACCACCAATGTCGCCACGAACGCAGCACCCGCTGCCACGATGATGATCCGTTGCGCGGGAGGGGTTTCCGCGGTGGGACCGGCCTTGAGCCGTCGCTGCAATGCGGCCGGCATCCGCGCCGCGAGATAGATGGTGGGCACCAGAGTGCAGACGGCGAACACCGCGATGAACACCCACCCCTGCCAGTAGGCGAACGTCCCGGCGGGCAGGAACAGCGCCGCTCCGAAGAACAGCAGGCCGAACAGTGCCGAAGCCGATGCCTGCAGTGCGACCTTCATGGTTGCCTCCTCACACCGCGTCCCGGCGTCGATAGACAAGCCCGGCCACCAGCGTGAAAGCCGTTGCCACCACGACCATCACGATCAACGCAAGGACGGGAACGTCGGTGGGAACCGTGGTGTGTCCGACAGGCGAGAGATCGGTGAGCCAGCCCGGCAGCCGCAGCAGCGCACCGAGATAGAGGGACACGATGACGAACGTCACCGCGAGCCAGCCGATCCAGGTGCTACGCAGCGCCACCGCAAGCGCGGCGATGCCGGCCAGCACGGCGAGCGCAGGCACGAAAGCCAACCCGGCGAGCGTGAGCCGCACCACGGTCTGAGGTTCGCCGAGCGTCATCCCGGCGCCGAGGCCGTTGCCCAGACCTGCGAAGAACATCAACACCACCGAGCCGAGCACCGTCGCGAGCACCGCGGTGAACAGCCACCGCATCCGGGAGACCGATCCGGCGAGGACGGCCTCACCGAGGCCGGACTGCTCGTCGGCATACACCCGCAGCACCGTGGACACCGCGAAGGTGCAGGCTGCGGCCGCGAGGAACTGCGACATCGTCGTGTAGACGCCGTCGGTGCCCTGGTTCGCGACCAACCGGGCGAGCAGGGGGTTTTCGGCCGCGGCGTCGAGTAGCGACTTCGTCATCGATCCGAAGGCCAAGCCCGCCACGAACAGTCCGACCGACCAGCCGATCGTCTGGCCGCGCTGCAGCACCAGGTGCAGGCCGAGGACCCCGCGGATGGGCCGGGCGTCCGGGCGCTCACCGGTCGAGGCGATGGTGCCGTCGTCGTACTGGCGGCGGGCCTCGAGCAATGCGGCCACCGTGATCAGGCCGGTCGTGAGCAGGATCAACAGTGCCAGCGGCCACCACCGGAGGTCGACGAACGCCCGCATCTGCTGCGCCCACGCGATCGGGGCGAGCCAGCTGACCGCGCTGCCCGAGTTGTCGATGACGTCGCCGACACCGCGAACCAGCGCGGCGAGTGCGAGTGTCGCCATCGCCGCACCGGTCGCGGCGCGGGCGACGCGCCACAACTGTGCCGTGACCGCAGCGACGGCGCCGAACACCCCGGCCACCGCGGTGACACCGATGCACATCGCGGCGGTGTCCACGACGCCGAACCCGGTCGCCGCCATCGCGGCCGTCATCGTCACGGCCAGAACCATGTTCACCGCGCCCATGACAGCCAACGCGGCTGTGGTGCGCGCATACCGGCCGACAACCGAGGCCAGCACCAGTTCGGCCGCCCCGCCCTCCTCCTCGGCGCGGGTGTGCCGGATGACGGTGAGAATGGCGAGGATCGATGTGGCGATGATCAGCGTGAGCATCAGCTCGTTTGCCATCATCACCCCGAGGTCGGTCTCGTTGACCCCGAACATGGGGCCGCCCAGCATCATTCCGGCAGGGGTCTTGAGGAGTTCGACGCGTGTCAGGCGCTGCGCCTCCTCGGGGTAGGCGAGCTCGATGGCGGCCGGCGTGTACACCATCATCAGTGTCAGCACGGCGATCCACACCGACAGCCGCACGCGGTCGCGGCGCAGCGCCAGGCGGATCAGGCTGCCGGTGCCCGTCCACGGCGATTCCGTCGATACCGCCGCGTGCCGTCCGGTGTGTAGTGGTGACGCCGTGGTGGCGGGCGCGGTGCCGCTCACAGGTCGGTCCCCTGGTATTCGCTCAGGAACATGTCCTCCAGAGACGCCGGTGCCACGGTGAGTTCCTCGATGCCGAGGCCGGCGAGGTCTGACATCGCACGGTCGAGGTTGTCGCGATCCACCGCGAAGCGCAGGTGACCGTCTTCCGCGCGAAGGTCGTGCACGTAGGACGCGCCTTCCAGAGGTCGGCGGCCGCCGCGCGTGCGCGCCGACACGGTGGTGCGCATGAGGTGACGCATGTCGGCCAGTTTTCCGGCCCGGACGGTCCGGCCGGCCCGCACGATCGTCACTGTGTCGCAGAGTTTTTCGACCTCGGCCAGGATGTGACTGGACAGCAGCACTGCCGCACCCTGGTCGGCCACCTCCCGGACGCACTGCTGGAAAGCCTTTTCCATCAACGGATCCAGGCCCGAGGTGGGCTCGTCGAGGACGAAGAGCTCGCTGCGGGTACTGAACGCGGCCACGATCGCCACCTTCTGCCGGTTGCCCTTCGAATAGGTGCGGGCCTTCTTGTGGGGGTCGAGTTCGAAGCGTTCGATCAGTTGATCCCGGCGCTTCGCGTCGACGGCGCCCCGACCGCGGAGGTCGGCGAGAAAGTCGATCACCTGCATTCCGGTGAGATTGGGCCACAGCGTGACATCGCCCGGAACGTAGGCGATCCGGCGGTGCAGCGCAACCGCGTCGCGCCACGGGTCGCCGCCCAGCAGGCGTACGGTGCCGCTGTCGGCCCGCAGCAGGCCGAGGAGCACCCGGATGGTGGTGGATTTGCCCGCGCCGTTGGGGCCGAGGAAACCCGTCACGTCGCCCGGGGCGACGGTGAGGTCGAGGCCGTCGAGAGCCTTGTTGCGGCCGAACGACTTCGACAACCCGCAGATCTCGACGGCGAGTCCACTTCCGTTGTCAGTCATCGTGATCTCCTTGTCCGGATGTCAACGGGATGCCCTTGTCGCGCTGGGCGAGAAATGCGTCGTACATCGTCGAATCGGCCATCAGGCCATGGGTGTAGAGCTCGAGGGCGGGCAGCACCATCTCCTCGCTGTAGTCCCGCAGTACCGCGCGCAGGTCGGTGGGGTTGTCGTGCATCTGCACATAGAGCAGGAACCCGCCGCCGCCGGCCATCGCCAGGAAGCGCGCCCTGGCCCTGGGATCCTGGCTCGGCTTGACGGTTCCGGCCCGCACGCCCTCCTCGATGTAGAGCTCGGTGTTGTCGATCATGGTGCGCCACAAGGTCTTCGCCAGTTCGCCGCCCTCCCGCAAGCTGCGCATGAGGTAGGCCATCATCGGGGCGTAGTCCTCGATCTCGGCCAGCTGGGCGAACCACGTCGCGGGGTCGGACGTCTTGATCGACTCGGTCTTGCTGGCGAGCACGGTCTCGCTGATGTGGTCGTCGCACACCTTGCGCAACCCGTCCTTGGAACCGAAATGGTGGATGACGAGGGCCGCACTGACGCCGGCGACCTCGGCGATACGGCGAAGTCCGACCGTGAAGCCGTTGCGGCCCCACTCGTCGATCGCGGCATCGCGGATCCGGGCGAGAGCGGTCCGATCCGCATTCGCTGAACGCATGTTCAGTATGCTAAACGTGCGTTCAGTGCGCGGTCAAGAGTGCGCCGGAACGGCATTCCTGGCTGTGGGAAAGTCCCGGTCAACGACCGGGAATGCGCTTAAGCGGAAAAGGGGCGTCAGTCGCGCGCGGCGGCGAGCAGGCCGTCACCCAGCGGGATGAGCACCGGCGTCAGCCGCTCATCCTCGGCGATCAGCCGTGCCGCCTCGCGAACGGCGGCGACCTCGCTGTCCTTGGCCGACGCGTCGCCGGCCCGACCGCCCAGCGCGGCGCGGTGCACGACGATCGCTCCGCCCGGCCGCAGCAGCCGCACGCCCTCGATGACGAACTGCGGTTGGTCGGCCGGGTCGGCGTCGATGAACACCAGGTCGTAGGACTCGTCGGCCAACCGGGTCAGCACTTCCTGGGCGCGGCCGCTGATCAGCCTGGTGCGCCCGGGTCCGACGCCGGCCTCGGTGTACGCCTGCTTGGCGATGCGTTGGTGCTCCGGCTCGACGTCGATCGTCGTCAGCACACCGTCCTCACGCATCCCCGACAGCAGCCACAGCCCACTGACCCCCGCCCCGGTGCCGACCTCGACCACCGCCTTGGCTCCGGTCAGCTTCGCCAGGACGCAGAGCAGCGCCCCCACTGCCGGGGTCACCGCGCCGGCGCCGATGTCCACCGCACGCTCGCGGGCCGCAGCGACTATCGCGTCCTCGGAGATCGAGTGCTCGGCATGGGCGACGATCGCCTCGGCCTGGCTGGCACTCACACCGGAATCGCCGGGGCGAGAATCGGGCTCGTCGGTGCCTGCCATGCCCGCAGCGTAGAGCGAAGCGCGGGTGGCCGATGGCGCGACACGCCCGACTCGAGACGCCCGAAATCCAGGCCCGTGAACATCGTTTTCCCTGGTCGAAAAACGGGTAGCAATCATTCTCAGGAAATGTTCAGTTTGCTCATATGCCTGGCACACCAGCGCGGGAGACGGTGAGTGCATGACAGACGGCGCATTCAGCGCACGCAGCGATACCGTGCGGCCCGCACGCAGCGACATCGTGCGGCCCGAGGCACGCCCCGGGAAGAAAGCCCCACAATGCCGCGTTGTCGATATCGAGCGGTCGTCAACCGATGACCGCTGCCGTTACGACCTGGAGGATCCGACGACCACCACTCACGCGGCCGGCCCTATGGCTCCCGTTTCCCCTCCCGTTGCCGCCCCGGTTTCTCCGGTTTCCATGGCCCACCTCGAGCAGTTCACCGACGGCGAGTGGGTGGAGCCGAACGACGAGTTGACCGGCACCGCGGTGTTCGACGCCACCGGCGACAAGGCCGCGATGCCGACTTGGGACGAACTCGTCCGACAGCACGCCGACCGGGTGTACCGCCTGGCCTACCGCCTGTCCGGCAATCAGCACGACGCCGAGGACCTGACCCAGGAAACGTTCATCCGCGTGTTCCGCTCGGTGCAGAACTATCAGCCGGGCACCTTCGAAGGCTGGCTGCACCGCATCACGACCAACCTGTTCCTCGACATGGTCCGCCGCCGCGGCCGCATCCGGATGGAATCGCTGCCCGAGGATTACGACCGCGTCCCGGCCGACGAGCCCAACCCCGAGCAGATCTATCACGACTCGCGGCTGGGACCCGACCTTCAGGCTGCGCTGGATTCGCTGCCGCCGGAATTCCGCGCCGCCGTGGTGCTGTGCGACATCGAAGGGCTGTCCTACGAGGAGATCGGCGCGACGCTGGGCGTCAAGCTGGGCACCGTGCGCAGCCGCATCCACCGAGGCCGCCAGGCGTTGCGTGATCACCTGGCACGGCACTCCGATGCCATGACATCCGACGGGTACAGCAGCTTCGACAACACGGCCAGGTCGGCCTGACGTTCCCGCGTTGCCTCACAGCATGCCGCGCTACATTCGAAGAAGTAGCCCCGTTCTGACATGAGCCGAGAGGAGCTGGGTGATGTTTGAGCCCGGACATGCGTTCCGTCGCGCTTTCTCCTGGCTTCCCACGCAGTTTGCCTCGCAGAGCGACGCGCCCGTCGGCCCGCGCCAGTTCGGGTCCACCGAGCACCTGTCGACCGAGGCGGTCGCCGCGTTCGTCGACGGCGAGCTGCGCATGACCGCGCACCTGCGCGCGGCTCACCATCTGTCGATGTGCCCAGAGTGCGCGCTGGAGGTCGATGCCCAGCGTCAGGCGCGTACCGCGTTGCGGGATTCGTGTCCCGTGGCGATGCCCAGTTCTTTGCTGGGACTGTTGTCCCAGATCCCGCACCATGCCCCGGAGGAAGCTCCGGGACCGGCCGACGCGCCGCAGTTAGCTGACGGTGCGCAGCGCGCCCGTCGCAAGCGTCGGTAGGGTGGATGCAGTCGATCGGCGTCGATCAGCATAGTTGCGTCGGTGCTGGCTGCCGCCGTGTCAGAGGGTGATGGAAGGGCGATGAACGGGTGACCAATCTGGACCAGACCGGGCGGGAGCGTCTCGAACCGCGCCCCGTGTCGCGTCCGCCTGTGGATCCGGCGGCCAAGCGTGCATTCGGCAGGCCCGCGGGTGTGGACGGTTCCTTCCAGGGGGCTGCCCGGTACCGCGATCAGGGTGACTACACCCCCAAGGACCTGGCCCCCGATCCCGTACTCGCCGAGGCGTTCGGCCGCACCCATCCCGGCGGCGACTCGCTGCAACGGCACCCCACCGACGCGGGCGCGCTCGACGCCGAACGTGACGGCAGTGACGACGAGCCCGACGACCCGTGGCGCAATCCGGGTGCTCCCGCAGCGTTGGGAACTCCGGCGGTCGCTCCGACGGCGCCGCCACCGACGTCCACCACCATGGGAAAGCTCGGCGTGCGCGACGTGCTGTTCGGCGGCAAGGTGTCCTACGTCGCACTCGTGGTGCTCGGCATCGTCGCGCTGGTCATCGGTGTCGTCGGCGGCCTGGTGGGCCGCAAGACCGCCGAGGTCGTCGAGGCGTTCACCACGTCGAAGGTGACCCTCGAGACCAGCGACAGGCCCGATCTGCCGCCAGGTCGGTTCACCGAGGTCGCCGCCGCGGTGGCCGACTCGGTGGTCACCATCGAGGCGACCAGCGACAACGAGGGCTCTCAGGGATCCGGCGTCGTGATCGACGGCCGCGGCTACATCGTCACCAACAACCACGTGATCTCCGAGGCGGCCACCAACCCGAGCAAGTACAAGTTGGCAGTGGTGTTCAACGACGGCAAGGAAGTCCCCGCCAACCTGGTCGGCCGTGATCCCAAGACCGACCTGGCGGTGCTCAAGGTCGACAACGTCGACAACCTCGTCGTCGCCCGGATGGGTGACTCCGAGAAGCTGCAGGTCGGTGAAGAGGTGATCGCCGCGGGCGCGCCGCTGGGGTTGCGCAGCACCGTCACCACGGGCATCATCAGCGCGCTGCACCGCCCGGTTCCGCTGTCGGGTGACGGCTCCGACACCGATACCGTCATCGACGGTGTCCAGACCGACGCGTCGATCAACCACGGCAACTCAGGCGGGCCCCTGATCAACATGAACGCCGAGGTCATCGGCATCAACACCGCAGGTAAGTCCCTGTCCGACAGCGCCAGTGGTCTCGGGTTCGCCATCCCGGTCAACGAGGTCAAGCAGGTCGTCGCGGCGCTGATCGAGAGCGGCAAGATCGCTCACCCGACCCTGGGCCTGACTGCGCGCTCGGTGAGCAACGACGTCTCCAAGGGTGCGCAGATCGCCAACGTCAACCAGGGTGGACCCGCGGAGCGGGCCGGCATCCTCGAGAACGACGTGGTCGTCAAGGTGGGGGACCGCGAGGTCGCCGACGCCGACGAGTTCGTCGTCGCGGTACGTCAACTCAAGATCGGCGAGCCCGCGCCCATCGAGGTTGTGCGCGACGGCCGCCGCGTCACGCTCACCGTGACCCCCGGCCCCGACAACAGCACGTAACCGCCGATGTTCGCCAATGTCGGGTGGGCCGAGATGGTGCTCCTGGTGATCGCCAGCCTGGTGATCCTCGGGCCGGAACGGTTACCGGGCGCCATCCGATGGACCTCCAGCTCGCTCCGCCAGGCCCGGGACTACATCAGTGGCGCCACCAGTCAGCTCCGCGAGGATCTCGGCCCGGAGTTCGACGACCTGCGAGAGCCGCTGTCCGAGCTGCAGCGGCTGCGGGGTATGACGCCGCGGGCGGCGCTGACCAAACACCTGCTCGACGGCGACGACTCGATATTCACCGGCAAGTTCGACGCGCCGGACCGGGCACAGGCCCCCTCGGAGAAGCCTCAATCGGCGCACGGTCCCTCCGCGGTGGCGCCCACTGCGCCGCCCGCCGAGATACCCGAACCCTCCGCGGGGACGCCGTTCGACCCCGACGCCACCTAGCCCCAGCCGCCTGCGCCGTCGCCGTCTGCGCCGAAACGGCATTCCGGCAGCGACAGTGCGAGAACGGCCCTGCTGGAATGCCGTTTCGGCGGGCGGTTGAGCAGGAGCGCTAGCGGCCCGCGGGGTCCAGACCGAGCGACATGCCTGCCAGGCCGCGCTTGCGGCTGGACAAGGCGTCGGCGATGCTGCGCAGTGCCTTGCCTGCCGCGGAGTCCGGGGCGGACATCACCAGCGGGACGCCGGAGTCTCCCGCCGTGACGAGCGCGGGGTCGAGCGGCACCCGGCCCAGCAGCGGCACATCGGCGCCGACGGCCCGCGACAGGTTCTCGGCGACCTTGAGGCCACCGCCCTCTCCGAAGATCTGCATCGTGGTGCCGTCGGGCAGCACCAGCCCGGCCATGTTCTCCACCACGCCGGCGATGCGCTGGCGGGTCTGCAGTGCGATCGCACCCGCGCGCTCGGCGACCTCGGCCGCGGCCAGTTGCGGTGTCGTGACGACGAGGATCTCCGCGCCGGGGATCAGCTGCGACACCGAGATCGCGATGTCGCCGGTGCCCGGCGGCAGGTCCAGCAGAAGCACGTCGAGGTCGCCCCAGTACACATCGGCGAGGAACTGCTGAAGCGCCCGGTGCAACATCGGCCCGCGCCACACCACCGGCGTGTTTCCCTGGGTGAACATCGCGATCGAGATCACGCGGACGTCGTGGGCGACCGGCGGCAGGATCATCGAGTCGACCTGGGTGGGCCGATCGGTGGTGCCCATCATCCTGGGTACGGAGTGGCCGTAGATGTCGGCGTCGAGCAGTCCGACCGACAACCCCCGTGCGGCCATCGCCGCGGCCAGGTTCACCGTGACGCTGGACTTGCCGACACCGCCCTTCCCGGACGCGACCGCGTAGACGCGGGTCAGTGAGCCGGGCTGGGCGAACGGGATCACCGGTTCACGCGAATCGCCGCGCAGCATCTTGCGCAGTTCGGCACGTTGCTCGTCGTTCATGACGTCGAGCGTCACCTTGACCGCGCCGGTGCCGGGCACGTCGCTGGCGGCCCTGGTGACCTGGTCGGAGATCTCGGTCTTCTTGGGGCACGCGGATGTGGTCAGGTACACCTCGACGTGCACGGCCCCGTCGGGCCCGACGGTGACGTTCTTGACCATGCCGACCTCGGTGATCGGACGCCGCAATTCGGGGTCGATCACCTTGGCCAGTGCGGCGCGCACCGAGGATTCGAGGTCAGTCGGAGTTGGGGACATCACCTGCGAGTCTAGGCCGCAGACCGGTGACGGCCCGAATGCGGGCGGCTGCTCAGCCCACGGGGCCGGGAGCGGGTCCCGGTGCCGGTCCCGCGCCCGGCGGCAGCGGTCCGGGGAGCGGGGCTTCCGCGGCTGCCGGCGCTGCGAGCCCGGGCGGTGCGAGCGGGGCCGGTGCGAGCCCGGGCGGGCCGAATGGAGCCGGCGGCGCGGCCGGCGCGACGGTGCTCTGGATGCAGAACACCGCGCACTCCGGTTGCTGCTGCTGCGGCTGCATCCACGGAGGCAGCCACGCCGGCGGCGGCGGGGTCACCGGCTGCGGTGCTGCCTGCGGCGCGGGTGCCGGGCCGGGAAGCGGGCCGAGGGACTGGCCGGGCGCGAACCCCGGCACGTTGGTGGAGATCTGGCCGGCCACGTCGGTCCGGCCCATGAGCGGCAACAGCGACAGCGGATCGTTCGCGGGCAGGCCCGTGGCGTTCAGCGGAAGGCCCGGCCCGAGTCCCTCGATGCGGTCGAGATGGGTATCGCGCATCCCGGTGCCGAGCGCGGGCCCCAGCGTCGGGACGGACCCGGTGATCGGGGGGAGGTCGACGGGCACCACGCCGGTCGCATACGACGCCGCCCAGCTCAGGACGTTGCGGGCGTAGGCCATCGAGTTGTTGTAGCGCAGGATCGCCGCCATCACGTCGGCCTGGTTGCGCAGGTTCAGGCCGCCGCTGCACAGGTAGCGGGCGGCTGCGAGGGAGGCGTCGTAGACGTTCTGGACATCGGCCTTGCCGTCGCCGTCGCCGTCGGACGCGTAGCGCGACCAGGTGCCGGGCAGGAACTGCATAGGCCCCATCGCTCTGGCGTAGGTCACGCGGTCGGCGCTGCGACTCTGCACGATGACTTCGTTGCCGGGCAGCGTGCCGTCCAGTGTGGGCCCGTAGATGGGTCGCATGGCGGTGCCCCGAGCATCCGTCGCGCCGCCGTAGGCGTGCATCGATTCGATGCGTCCGATGCCGGCCAGCAGGTTCCAGCTCACCCCGCAACCGGGGTAGGCGGTCGCCATCATGCTCTCGGCGTTGCGGTAGGCCGCCAGGGCCATTGACGGAATACGAAGTGTGCCAGGGGAATTCACCACAGCTGCCGGTGGCGGTGCGGACGAGGCGGAGGCGGCGATGCGGAACGGGGTAGGCGTCTTGGTGACGGCCACCACCGAAAGGCCGGCGCGGCCATCCGGGGGTTCGACCGCCGCCAGTGGGAGCACCGCAGAATCCCGCGTCGGCATCGCCGACGGCGAGGACGCCCCGACGGCGCCCGCGAGCAGCAGTGGGGTGAGCACGGCGGCGACTCCGAAAGCCGGCGTGCGGATCACTCGTCCAGCGCGACGACCCGCGGCCCGGAGGGTGGGTCCTCCCCCTATGTGCACTCAACCGTCCTAGCTCTGTGATCGCCTGTGAACCGTCACCATACCTATTGGGCAACGATGCTGTAACAGCAATCGCCACAGCTGTCTCATCAGTTTTTCTTGGATCGCCGCTCGGTGGCGGGTTTGCTCGACGCGACGTCCCCGTCGCCGGACGGTCGGTGCAGGTCGGCGATCATCTCGCGGATCTCCTCCAGTTCGCGGCGCAGGTAGTCGCGGGTGGCGACCTCGCCCACGGCGAGACGCAGCGCCGCCAGTTCACGCGCCAGGTATTCGGTGTCGGCCTTGGTCTGCTCGGCGCGCCTGCGGTCCTCTTCCAGGGAGACCCGGTCGCGGTTCTCCTGCCTGTTCTGGGCGAGCAGGATCAGGGGCGCCGCATACGCGGCCTGGGTGGAGAACGCCAGGTTGAGCAGGATGAACGGGTACGGGTCCCACTGCCAGACGAAGGCGCCCATGTTGAGCAGGATCCAGACGATCACCATGATCGTCTGGATCGCCAGATAGCGACCCGTGCCGAGGAACCGCGCGATGCGTTCGCTGACCCGCCCGACCGCCTCGACGTCGAAGCGGGGGGTGAACGATCGCGATACCCGGGGCGTGTCGAGGCGCTGCCGGGCCGACAATTCGCTCATCGCGTCCTCGCCGAGGTCTCGATGTCGGGTTCGGCCTCACGTTCGCGCCAGTCGTCGGGCAGTAGATGGTCGAGCACATCGTCGACCGACACGGCGCCGAGCAGGTGGCTCTCCTCGTCGACCACCGGCCCGCACACCAGGTTGTAGGCGGCGAAGTAGCGCGTGAGCGCCCCGAGCGAGTCTTCCGGACGCAGCGACGGCAGGTCGGTGTCCACGATGCCACTGACGAGCTCCGCGGGTGGTTCCCGCAGCAGCCGCTGCAGGTGGACGCAGCCCAGATAGTGGCCGGTGGGCGTCGCGGTGGGTGGGCGGACCACGAACACCAGCGACGCCAGCGCCGGGGTCAGATCTGGATCGCGCACCCGCGCAAGGGCTTCGGCGACGGTGGTGTCGGGCGCGAGCACCACGGGGCCCGAGGTCATCAGGCCACCGGCGGTGTTCGGCGAGTGGCTGAGCAGGCGGCGCACGTCCTCGGAGTCCTCCGGGTCCATCCGGCGCAGGAACTGCTCGGCGTCGGCCGGGGTCATCGTTCCCAGCAGATCGGCGGCGTCGTCGGGGTCCATCGCCTCGAGCACGTCGGCGGCGCGGTCGGTCTTCAACTGGCGCAGCAACTCCACCTGTTCGTCCTCGGGAAGTTCCTGGAGGATGTCGGCGAGCCGTTCGTCGTCGAGGGCGTTGACCACCTCGTAGCGGCGCTTGGCGGGCAGCTCGCGGATCGCGTCGGCGACCTCCACCGGCCGTTGCCCCTGGAAGTGCTCGAGCAGCTGCGCCACCCCCTGATCGGGCATGGCCAGACCGGACGGCGTGAGGCCGTGGACGTGCTGCCAGTCGACGGTGTACACATTGCTGCGGCGGCCCAGACGGCGCTGCGGCCGGACGGCGACCTTGGTGACCGTCCAGTCGCGGGTGCGGGTCTGCTCGATGGCGAGATCCACGACCACGACGTCGATCCCCGCCAGCTGCGTCAGGTCCGGGTCGTCGACACGGACCAGGGTGTCGAGCACCTGTCCGAGCACCAGCACCTCGCCCGGACGCTGGGAGAAGCGGCGCAGCGAGACGTTGCCGGTGGAGAGGGTGACCGCACCGGGCTCGATCGCCGTGACGCGCAGAATGGGAACGAAAATCCTTCTGCGGGTGAGCAGCTCGATCACGAGGCCGAGGACTCGGGGTTGTTGGCGCACGATGCTGATGCCGATGACCACATCGCGGACCCGGCCGATGGATTCCCCGTCGGGGCCAAGGGCCACCATCCCCGCGAGCCGGGCCGCATAGACCCTGTTGACCGACGCCATGGTTGTCAAGGGTAGAGAGTGTTGTTGTGGAAAACCGGTACCGACCCCGGCGGACGTGCCTGTCCGTGCCGGGCAGTAACGCCAAGATGATCCAGAAGGCCAAGACCCTCCCGGCCGACGAGGTGTTCCTCGATCTCGAGGACGCCGTCGCCCCGGAGGCGAAAACCGAAGCGCGCGCGCAGGTCGCGGCGGCGCTCGGTGAGCCCGGCTGGGCCGGTCAGTTGCGGGGCGTGCGCGTCAACGACTGGACGACACCGTGGACCCATGCCGACATCATCGAGGTGGTCGCCGCCGCGGGTGCGGCGCTCGACCTCGTCGTGTTGCCCAAGGTGACCGATGTGTCGCACATCCACGCACTCGACCTGATCCTGAGCCAACTCGAGGCCACCCACGGGCTGCCGGTGGGCCGTATCGGGATCGAGGCGCAGATCGAGGACGCCAGGGGACTGACCGACATCGACGCGATCGCCGCCGGTCCGCGCGTGCAGGCGCTCGTGCTCGGCCCCGCCGATCTGATGGCGAGCCTGAACATGCGCACGCTCGAGGTGGGCGAGCAGCCCGAGGGATACGACGTCGGCGACGCCTATCACCACGTGCTGATGCGCATCCTCGTCGCGGCCCGCGCCCACGGCATCGCCGCCATCGACGGTCCCTATCTGAAGGTCCGGGACACCGACGCGTTCCGCCGGGTGGCGGGCAGATCGGCCGCGCTCGGCTACGACGGCAAATGGGTTCTGCACCCGGATCAGATCGCCGCGGGCAACGAGATCTTCAGTCCGCGCCAGGAGTCCTACGACCACGCGGAACTGATCCTCGAGGCCTACGAATGGCACACCTCGAGGGCCGGCGGCGCCAGGGGCGCGGTGATGCTCGGCGACGAGATGATCGACGAGGCGAGCCGCAAGATGGCGCTCGTCATCGCGGGCAAGGGGCGGGCTGCCGGAATGCAGCGCACGGGCGCACCTTTCCAGCCGCCTACCTAGCCCTACCTTGGCCGTACCGGGTCAAGCGGCGAAGGCCGAAATGGTCCACGCGAAACTGATCAGGAAGGTCACCGCGCCCACGGCGATGCCTGCGATGGCCAGACCGTGGCCGGCCTGACGCGATTGCTTGATCTGGTTGAGCGCCATGACGCCGAGCACGATGCCGACGATCGACCCGATGCCGCAGCACACCCCGACGATCGATGCGACCAGCGACGCGATCGCCAGCGAGTTGGTGCCCTGCGGCACCGGTGGGCCGTATCCGTAATCGGCGCCCGGATATCCGGCGGGCGGCGGCGCGTACCCGCCGGGGATCCCGTAGGGGGGTGGCGGCGGGTAGCCAGGCGCCCCGTACCCCGCATTCGGGTAGGGCGACGAGCCCGGATCCGGATACGGCGGTGGATAACCGGCGGGCGGCGGTGGGTAGTCGGGAGCGGGGTAGTCGCCGGACGGCGGGTAGCCGGACGTCGGGGTGTATGCCGGCGGCTGGTAACCCGAGGTCGGCGCGGCGTACGGGGGTGGCTGGTCGTACGCGGGCGGGGTGTACTCCGGCGGGTCGGTCTGCGGGGTCGGCGAACTCGGTGACTGCTCGATCGGCGGCGCTTCGTGGCCGGCGGTAGGCGGCTCAGACCCGGATGTGGTGGAATCGGAGGGGTCGATTCGGCCTGCGTCGTCATCCGAATTTGTCATGCTGATAAACCTAGCGCAAGGTCCGGGGAACCCCCCGAGACTCAGGTACGGCTCGTCGGGGCACCTTTGGCGGGCCCGGAGCGTTGTCGGGAGACAGGCGTTGCACGTCGCGCGATCGAAGGAGTTCTCGAAGACCATGACGAGCCCGTTCCGGCCCGGACAGAATCCCGGTGCGGCACCCGGTGTCCCCGCCTCGGGGCGGGGCCGCCCTGTCGGTCTGCCCACTCCTCCCAAGGGGTGGCCGATCGGGTCGTACCCGACCTACGCAGAGGCTCAGCGCGCCGTCGACCACCTCTCCGACCAGCAGTTCCCCGTGGAGCACGTGACGATCGTGGGCGTCGACCTGATGCAGGTCGAGCGGGTGACCGGGAGACTGACCTGGCCCAAGGTGCTCGGCGGTGGCGTCCTCACCGGTGCCTGGCTGGGTCTGTTCATCGGCCTGATCCTGGGCTTCTTCAGCCCCAATCCGTGGAGCGCGCTGATCACCGGTCTGGTCGCGGGCGTGTTCTTCGGCCTGATCACCTCGGCGATTCCGTACGCAATGGCACGGGGCACAAGGGATTTCAGCTCGACCATGCAACTGGTCGCGGGACGCTACGATGTGCTGTGTGATCCGCAGAGCGCCGAGCAGGGCCGGGATATCCTGGCGCGCTTGACGATCTGACCGCACCCGCAAATGCGCGATGCGCTGGGACGATGTTGCGCATCGGGCACTTCTGGCCCTACGGTTTGCCCTCGATGGCTGAGATCGTTATGGACAGGGTGACCAAGAGTTACCCCGATGGCACCGCGGCGGTCAAGGATCTGTCGATCAGGATCGCCGACGGCGAGTTCGTCATCCTGGTCGGCCCGTCCGGCTGTGGAAAGTCGACGACGCTCAACATGATCGCCGGACTCGAGGACGTCACCTCGGGGGAGGTGCTCATCGGCGGTGAGCGAGTCAACGAGCGGTCGACCAAGGACCGTGACATCGCGATGGTGTTCCAGTCCTTTGCGCTGTACCCGCACATGACCGTCCGCCAGAACATCGGCTTCCCGCTGACCGTGGCGAAGGTGGACAAGGACGAGATCGTGCACAAGGTCGAACAGACCGCGAAAACCCTTGACCTGACCGATCTCCTGGACCGCAAGCCCGGTCAGCTCTCGGGTGGCCAGCGGCAGCGGGTGGCGATGGGACGCGCGATAGTGCGAAACCCGAAGGCGTTCCTGATGGATGAGCCGCTGTCGAACCTCGACGCGAAGCTCCGCGTCCAGATGCGCTCGGAGATCGCGCGACTGCAGAAGCGTCTCGGTACCACCACCGTCTACGTCACCCACGACCAGACGGAGGCCATGACACTCGGAGACCGGGTGGTGGTGATGCTCGATGGCGAGGCCCAGCAGGTCGCCACGCCGGACGAGTTGTACCGCAGCCCGGTGAACCTGTTCGTGGCGGGGTTCATCGGGTCGCCCGCCATGAACTTCTTCCCCGCCGCCCTGACCGACCTCGGCCTGCGCCTGCCGTTCGGCGAGATCCCGCTCACCGGGCCGCTGTACGACCGGCTGCGGTCGGAGTCGCGCGACGAATTGATCGCGGGTGTGCGCCCCGAGCATCTCGAGGACGCCGCGGTGATCGACGCGTACGCCCGGATCCAGGCGCTGAGGTTCGACGTCGTCGTGGAGTTGGTCGAGTTCCTCGGCGCGGACAAGTACGTGCATTTCAGCGTCGACGGCCCGCAAGCGCAGGCGGCGCAACTCACTGAGGTGGCCAAGTCGTCACCCGAGGTCGGGTCCGGCGGCAACGAGTTCGTCGCACGCGTTCCCGCACACTCTGCGGCGAAGGTGGGGCAGACGTTGCAGCTGGCTCTCGATCCCGCCAAGGTCCTGATCTTCGATCCCCGCACCGGCCGCAACCTCTCCCGCGCTACGGACGCGGGGTGACCGACGTCCTCGCCCTGGTCCGCGCCCACCTGCGCGACCATTTCGCGCGGATCGGCATCACCGCGGAACCCGATGAGGCCGGCGTCACGTTCCTGGGGGCGGACCCCATCGCCGTCGTCCGCTTCGGTGCGCCGGATATCGGTGCGATTCACTATGTTTCGGTTGGGTGCTCTCGTCATCCGATGATCGATCCGGCGGAATTCGTCACCGATCCGGTGCGTGGACCCCGGGCCGAGGTGGTCGTGACGCTGCGCGGCGCCTCGCCCACCGGACTTGTACGGTCGGTCGCGGTCGTCGCCGCCGCGGCGGCCGTCGAGGGTCTCATCCTGGAGGCCGACGCCCTCATCGATCTGGAGACGCCGCTGTGGCAGGGGGCGCCGTTCACGGCATTCCTGTTGGGCCGCAGCGATATCGACGACGTCGTGCTACCGGATCCACTGTCCCCGGTCAGCGTGCTGTCTGCCGTGCCGATCACCGCGAAGGAGGCTGCGTGGGTGCGACTCAAGGGCGCCGAGGCGATGAGGGAGGCATGGGTGCAGGACGGAGTCGACACCGCGGACCCACGGCGGCGAGCCGCCAAACCGGCCTGAGCGGCGAGCCGCCAAACCGGCCTGAGCGCCCCTCGCCGAAATGGCATTCCGGCAGCGAGAATTCGAGTGCGGGCCTGCTGGAATGCCATTTCGGCGGAAAGGTCAGAGCCAGTTGTTGTGCCGGAACGTCCGGTACAACAGCGCGCACACGGTGACCATCAGCAGCAGCACGGCCGGGTAGCCCCACGCCCACTGCAATTCGGGCATGTGGTCGAAGTTCATCCCGTAGATGCCGGCCAACGCGGTGGGCACCGCGGCGATGGCGACCCACGCGGAGATCTTGCGCATGTCGACGTTCTGCTGCATCGCGACCTTGCCGAGCGCGGCCTGCACCAGGGAGCTGAGCAGTTCGTCGAAGCTGGCGATGCGGTCTGCGGCCTTGATGGTGTGATCGAGCACATCGCGCATGTACGTGCGGATCTCGATGTTGACGAGGTCGGCATGGTCGGTGCCGATGCGCTCGAGGTCGGTCGCCAGCGGGCTCACGGCGCGGCGCAGTTCCACGACCTCGCGCTTGAGGAGGTAGATCGCCTCCATGTTGGTGTGCGACAGGGGCGAGAAGATGTCCTCCTCGATGCCGTCGATGTCGGTTTCGATGAGATCGGTGACGTCGAGATAGTTGTCCACCACGTTGTCGGCGATCGCGTGCATCACCGAGTACGGGCCGAGTCGAAGCGTCGACGGCGTGGCCTCGAGGCGCTTGCGTATCCCGGCAAGCCCGCCGTGCTCGCCGTGCCGCACGGTGACGACGAAGTCGGGTCCGACGAAGATCATGACCTCGCCGGTCTCCACGATCTCGCGGGCGTTGGCCATCGACTCGTGGTCGACGTATTTCACGGTCTTGAGCACCAGGAACAGCGTGCTGCCGTAGCGCTCGAGCTTGGGTCGCTGGTGGGCGTGCACGGCGTCCTCGACGGCGAGCGTGTGCAGGCCGAACACCTCGGCGACGGCCTGCATCTGGTGCTCGTCGGGTTCGTGTAGCCCGACCCAGACGAACGCGTCCCTGCCGTCGGCCTCGATCTCGTGCACCTTGTTCAGGGCCGCGGCGTGGGTGTACTTACCCGGCAGTCGGGTTCCGTCGCAGTAGACGCCGCAGTCGACCATCGCCCGGGCGACCGGAACGTGAATGCTCTTGGCGTCCGGGCCGCCGGGCCGGCCGCCGTGGCGCAACCGCGACGGCGGCAGTGCGCGAAAAGACGGCATCTGCGGCCCTCCCTCCGGACGAGCTGGCCGATCGGGTCTGCCGATCGGTAGCAGGGATCGTACGCGCCTGGCCCGGTGCGGATTCCTCACCAAGGGGGAACCCATCGCTGTGAGTTTCGCCGGTCGGATAGATTGGCGGCGTGGCGGACAGTGTTGTTGATTCCTCGCGTGAGCGCTCGTCAAAGGCGCCCACAGCCCAGGTTGTCATCGAGAACAGCGAGATCTTCGAAGCCCATGAGGGCGGCAAGCTCTCGGTCGAGCTCAAGTCGCCACTGGACACCCAGCGGGCCTTGTCGATCGCGTACACGCCAGGGGTGGCGCAGGTCAGCCGTGCGATCGCCGGTGACGCCACCCTGGCGAAGCGGTACACGTGGGCCAACCGCCTAGTGGCGGTGATCAGCGACGGCACCGCCGTCCTCGGCCTCGGCGACATCGGGCCCGCGGCGTCGCTGCCGGTGATGGAGGGCAAGAGCGCGCTGTTCAAGACGTTCGGCGGACTGGACTCGATCCCGATCGTGCTCGACACCAAGGACACCGACGAGATCGTCGAGACGATCATCCGGCTGCGCCCGACGTTCGGCGCGGTCAACCTCGAGGACATCTCGGCGCCCCGCTGCTTCGAGATCGAGCGCCGTGTCATCGAGGCGCTGGACTGCCCGGTCATGCACGACGACCAGCACGGCACCGCGATCGTCGTGCTCGCCGCGCTGCTCGGCGCCAGCAAGGCGCTCGAACGCGACATGCGCGCGCTCAAGATCGTCATCTCCGGCGCCGGCGCCGCCGGCATCGCCTGCGCGAACATCCTGCTGGCCGCGGGTGTCGGCGACATCACGGTCCTCGACAGCAAGGGCATCGTCGGTGTGGGGCGCGACGACCTCAACGAGTTCAAGGCCGAGTTGGCCACCAGGACCAACCCGCGCGGGCTGACCGGCGGGCTCGCCGAAGCGCTGGCCGGTGCCGACGTATTCCTGGGTGTCTCGGCCGGCTTGGTGCCGGAGGAGCTGATCGCGACGATGGCGCCGGGAGGCATCGTGTTCGCGATGTCCAACCCCGACCCCGAGATCCATCCCGACCTGGCCCGCAAGTACGCGGCGGTGGTGGCCACCGGCCGCAGCGACTTCCCGAACCAGATCAACAACGTGCTGGCATTCCCCGGGGTGTTCCGCGGCGCGCTGGACGCCGGCGCACGTCGCATCACCGAGAAGATGAAGGTCGCCGCGGCCGAGGCGATCTTCTCCGTGGTGGGCGACGACCTCTCGGTCGAACACATCGTGCCGAGCGCGCTGGACCCGCGGGTGGGTCCCGCGGTGGCCGCCGCGGTCGCCGCGGCGTCCGAGGATTCAGTCGGCTGAGTCGCGCCCGTTTCGCGAGGCGCCTGGCATCCGTGCTGGTCGCCGCGCTGGTCATCGCGGGTTGCGGCGGGCAGGATCCCGCGCCGTCGATCCCGGTCGGGGCGACCTCGAACCCTGAGTCTCAATTGGTGGCCCACCTGTATGCGGCCGCGCTGCGGTTCTACGGCAACCCCGCCCATGTGACGACGGAAGAGGATCCGCTCGGTCGTCTCGACTCGGGCGAGACGCGGGTCGCACCGGGACTCACCGGGCGGCTGTTGCAGCGGTTCGATCCCGACAACCCGGCGCGATCCGATGTGCAGGTGTATCGCCGGTTGTTGTCGGTGTTGCCCGAGGGTGTCGCCGCGGGTGATTACACCACCTCAGCGGAGGACAAACCCGCTGTCGCAATCACCGAGAAGACGGCCGAGCGCTGGGACGCTGCCGACGTGACAGCCCTGGTGCGCCGCTGTGGGGACGTCGCGGTCGGTGCGGTCGACGGCACCGCGCCGCCGTCGCGGATCGGAACCTGCACGCTGCCCGCGGCGCGTGAATTCCCGGACGATGCAACCATGTTCGCGTCGCTGCGCGCCGGCGAGATCGACGTGGCGTGGACGACGACCGCGGCTCCGGATGTGCCGTCGGAGGTGGTGGTGCTGTCGGACAGGACCTCGCTGATCCGCGCCGAGAACCTGGTGCCGCTGTACCGGCGCAACGAGCTGACCGAGTCCCAGGTGCTCGCACTCAACGAGGTCGCCGGGGTGCTCGACACCGGATCGCTGGCCGACATGCGTCGTGAGGTCGCCGAGGGCACCGACCCGGGCCTGGTGGCCGGGCAGTGGCTCGACGCCCACCCGCTCGGCGTCGGCAACTAACCGCTGCGGGCCGCGCGCTCAGTGCGCCGGCGGGGTCAGCTTCGAGACGGCCTTCGGGAACAGCGACTGATAGTGCGCCCCGACGGCGCGGATCACGATGTCGAACACCTTGGCGTCGTTGCCCACCAACACCCTGGCCTTGTTCTTACGGACCCCGTCGAGGATGATCTTGGCGGCCTTCTCCGGCGTGGTGCTGGCGAGCTTCTTGTCGAAGGTCTTGGCGAGTTCCTCGGCGTCCAGGCCTTCGGCGGCGGTGGCGTTGCGAGCGATCGCGGTCTTGATGCCGCCGGGATGCACACAGGTGACCTTCACCGGGTGATTGGCCAGCGCCATCTCCTGGCGCAGGGCCTCGGTGAAGCCGCGGACCGCGAACTTCGCCGCGTTGTAGGCGGACTGGCCGGGGACCGCGAACAACCCGAAGACACTGGAGACGTTCACCACGTGGCCGTCCCCGGAGGCGATCAGGTGCGGGAGAAACGACTTGGTGCCGTTGACGACGCCCCAGAAGTCGACATCCATCACCCGTTCGATGTCCTTGTACTGGGAGACCTCGACGTCGCCGGTGAACGCGATACCTGCGTTGTTGTAGATCTGGTTGACCTTGCCGAAGTGCTCGGCGACCCCGTCGGCGTACAGCTGGAGCGATTCCCGCTCGGTGACGTTGAGGCGGTCGGTCTTGACCTGGGCGCCGATGGCCTTGAGGCGCTCCTCGGTGACGGCCAGCCCCTCGGTGTCGATGTCGCTGATCGCCACGTGGGCGCCGGAGCGTCCCAGCTCGACGGCCAGCGCCTGACCGATGCCCGAGCCGGCGCCGGTCACGACGGCCACCTTTCCGGCGAAGCCCTGCATATCCACTCCTCATGTCGGTTGAACCCGTATCGAGGCTAACCGGTACCCGGGGTCCCGTGTATGTCAGGGCGGGTTCGGTACCCCGCCGCGTAATACTGCGGGACCCGGGGACGACAGTCAGGTCATGAAGTTCATGTACTCGGCCGTTGCCGTGGCAGCAGTTGTCGCGGCGACGATGTCCGCGGCGCCCGCGCAGGCGGACACCGGAATCGACGTGTTCCGCGGGGCCCTCAACCACTACCGGCTCGGCGACATCGATCCGGCCACCGCGGTGCGGGTGGGTGAGTCCGTGTGTCCGATGCTCGCCGAACCCGGACAGGACGTGGCCGACGTCGCCGCGCGCGTCGCCGACGAACTCGGCCGGCCGCTCGGGCCGGCGACGATGTTCACCGGCTTGGCGATCCAGATCCTGTGTCCGCGCGCGGTCGGGGCGCTGACCGACGGGCAGCCGTTCTCGTTCTTCTGACCGGGCCCCGCTCGCGGGGAATCAGCCGAACGCCTCGTCGATGATCTCCTGCTGCTCGACCGCATGCACCTTCGACGAACCCGACGACGGCGCCGACATCGCCCGACGCGAGATGCGCTTGATACCGCCCAGCTTCTCGGGCAACACCTCGGGCAGCGTCAGGCCCAGCGTCGGCCACGCCCCCTGGTTGGCCGGCTCCTCCTGCACCCAGCGGTACTCGGTGGCCTTGGGATACCGGTTCAGCGTCTCGGCCAGCCGCCGCTTCGGCAGCGGAGCCAGCTGCTCGAGCCGGATGATCGCGACGTCGTCGCGCTGCTCCTTGTTCTTGCGGGCAGCCAGCTCGTAGTACAGCTTGCCGCTGGTCAGCAGCACCCGCGTGACCTTGGTGCGGTCCCCGTCGCCGTCGGTGTAGGTGGGATCCTCGAGCACCGACCGGAACTTCATCTCGGTGAAGTCGCGGATGTCGCTGACTGCTGCCTTGTTGCGCAGCATCGACTTCGGTGTGAAGACGATCAGCGGCCGGTGGATCCCGTCGAGGCCGTGACGGCGCAGCAGGTGGAAGTAGTTCGCCGGCGTCGACGGCATCGCGATCGTCATCGACCCCTCGGCCCACAGCAGCAGGAACCGTTCGATGCGGCCCGAGGTGTGGTCGGGGCCCTGGCCCTCGTGGCCGTGCGGCAGCAGCAGCACCACGTCCGACAGCTGCCCCCACTTGGCCTCTCCGGAGCTGATGAACTCGTCGATGATCGACTGTGCCCCGTTGACGAAGTCGCCGAACTGCGCCTCCCACAGCACCAGCGCGTTCGGGTTGCCAACCGAGTATCCGTACTCGAACCCCACCGCCGCGAACTCCGACAGCGCCGAATCGTAGACCATGAACTTGCCGCCAGTCGGGTTGCCGTCGGGGTCGACCGTCAGCAGATCCAGCGGCGTGAACTCCTTGCCCGTCTTGCGGTCGATGATCACCGAGTGGCGCTGCGTGAACGTGCCGCGGCGGGTGTCCTGGCCGGTGAACCGGATGGTCTTGCCCTCGGCCAGGAAGGATCCCAGCGCCAGCAGCTCGCCGAACGCCCAGTCGACCTTTCCCTCGTAAGCCATCTCCCGGCGTTTCTCGAGCACGGGTTTGACGCGGGGGTGGACGTTGAAGTCCTCGCCGAAGGCCAGGTGTGCGTCACCGATGCGGGCCAGCAGCGACTTGTCCACGGCGGTGCTCATCCCGGCGGGCACCATCTGGTCGGACTCCACCGAGTGGCTGGGTTCGATCGCGTGCTTCTCCAGCTCGCGGACCTCGTTGAAGACCCGCTCGAGCTGGCCCTGATAGTCGCGCAGGGCGTCCTCGGCTTCCTTCATCGAGATGTCGCCGCGGCCGATCAGCGCCTCGGTGTAGGTCTTGCGCACGCCCCGCTTGGTGTCGATGACGTCGTACATGTTGGGCTGCGTCATCGACGGGTCGTCGCCCTCGTTGTGGCCCCGCCGCCGGTAGCAGAGCATGTCGATGATGACGTCCTTCTTGAACTTCTGCCGGAAGTCCATCGCCAGCTTGGCAACCCACACCGCGGCTTCGGGGTCGTCGCCGTTGACGTGGAAGATCGGCGCGCCGATCATCTTCGCGACGTCGGTGCAGTACTCCGAGGAGCGGGAGTCGCCCGGCGAGGTGGTGAACCCGATCTGGTTGTTGACGATGATGTGGATGGTCCCGCCGGTGCGGTACCCGCGCAGCAGCGCGAGGTTCAGGGTTTCGGCGACCACACCCTGACCGGCGAACGCGGCGTCGCCGTGCAGCATCATCGGCACGACGGTGAACCCGTCGGGTCCATTGCCCTTGTCGAGCAGGTCCTGTTTGGCGCGGACCAGCCCCTCGAGCACGGGGTCCACCGCCTCGAGGTGGCTGGGGTTGGCGACGAGCGACACGTCGATGTCGTTGTCGCCGAACATCTGGATGTAGGTGCCGGTCGCGCCGAGGTGGTACTTGACGTCGCCCGAACCGTGCGCCTGCGACGGGTTCAGGTTGCCCTCGAACTCGGTGAAGATCTGGCTGTACGGCTTGCCGACGATGTTGGCCAGCACGTTGAGCCGGCCGCGGTGCGGCATCCCGATGACGACCTCGTCGAGGCCGTGTTCGGCCGCCTGATCGATCGCGGCGTCCATCATCGGTATGACGGTCTCGGCGCCTTCGAGCGAGAACCGTTTCTGCCCAACGTATTTGGTCTGCAGGAAGGTCTCGAACGCCTCGGCCGCGTTGAGCTTGCTCAGGATGTACTTCTGCTCGGCGACGGTGGGCTTCTCGTGCTTGATCTCGATGCGTTCCTGCAGCCATTTCTGCTGCTCGGGTTCCAGGATGTGGGTGTACTCGACGCCGACGTGCCTGCAGTAGGCGTCACGGAGCAGGCCCAGCACGTCGCGCAGCTTCTTGTGGGTCTTGCCGGCGAAACCGTTGACCTTGAACTCACGGTCCAGGTCCCACAGCGTCAGGCCGTGGGTGAGCACGTCGAGATCGGGGTGGCTGCGGAAGCGGGTGCTGTCCAACCGCAGCGGGTCGATGTCGGCCATCAGGTGACCGCGGTTGCGGTAGGCCGCGATGAGCTCGATGACGCGCGCGTTCTTGTCCTCGATGGAATCCGGGTTGTCGATGCGCCAGCGGACCGGCTCGTAGGGAATTCCGAGTTCGCGGAAGATCTCGTCGTAGAACTCGTCGTCGAGCAGCAGTTGGTGGATGGTGCGCAGGAAGTCGCCCGACTCCGCGCCCTGGATGATGCGGTGGTCGTAGGTCGACGTCAGCGTGATGAGCTTGCCGACACCGAGTTCGGAGATGCGCTCGTCGCTTGCGCCCTGGAACTCCGCGGGGTACTCCATGGCGCCGGCGCCGATGATCGCGCCCTGGCCCTGCATCAGCCGCGGCACCGAGTGCACGGTGCCGATGGTGCCGGGGTTGGTCAACGAAATCGTCACGCCGCCAAAGTCTTCGGCGGTCAGTTTGCCGTCTCGGGCCCGGCGGACGATGTCCTCGTAGGCGGCGATGAACTGGCCGAACCGCATGGTCTCGCAGTTCTTGATCGCCGCGACGACGAGCTGCCGCTTGCCGTCCTTGCCCTGCAGGTCGATGGCCAGGCCCAGATTGGTGTGGCCGGGGGTGACGGTATTCGGCTTGCCGTCCACCACGGCGAAGTGGCGGTTCATGTTCGGGAACTTCTTGACCGCCTGCACGATCGCGTAACCGAGCAGGTGGGTGAAGGAGATCTTGCCGCCGCGGGTGCGCTTGAGATGGTTGTTGATGACGATCCGGTTGTCGATCATCGCCTTGGCCGGGATGGCGCGCACGCTGGTCGCCGTCGGGACGTCCAGCGACGCGGACATGTTCTTCACCACGGCGGCCGCGGCACCGCGCAGCACCTGGGTTTCGGCATCCTCGGCGACCGGGGTGGCGGGCTTGCCCTTGGCGGGTGCCTCGGGCTTGGCCTCAGGCTTCTTCTCCGGGGCCTTCTCCGACTTCTCGGGAGCCTTCTCGGGGGCCGGCGCCGTCGCGGCAGGCTTGTCGGCCTTGGCCGCCGTGCCGCCGGATTCGGCGTCCTTCGTCTTGGCGGCGCCGTTGCTGCTGGCGGGCTTCGGCGGTGGCGCCGGTGCGGGTTCGGGTGGCGTCGTCGGGGTGGCGGCGCGTTTTCCGTTACCTCTCGGGGCGACGTCGTTGGTGGGTTCGGGGGAGTAGTCGACGAGGAACTCGTGCCAGCTGGGATCGACCGACGAGGGATCCTCGCGGAACTTGCGGTACATCTCTTCGACCAACCACTCGTTCTGACCGAATGGTGAAGGTGAACTCACGGCTGCTCTTCGCCTCAATTCTTCGCTTCGTGCCGGCGCCGAGCGGCAGCCGGCCACCCAATTCAACCCCGGTGTGCGGTCACCCGCTCTTCTGCCCTATAAAGGCTAGCGCTTTCGACATCGGCCGGACCATGCAACGTGGTTATGGTCATTGCGGTCGCAGAAAAGAAGAGCCGAACGGCGCGGTTGCGTCGGTCAGCGGCCGTCCGGCCGTGATCAGGGGCGCGGCGCGGGCAACAGATGCAGCGGCGACGGCCAGCGCGCCGGGGGAGTGCCGAAAGCCGCGTGGGCGTGGGCGACGATCTTCTTGCCCATCATCCGATTTCCCACCCCGCCGACGACCGCTCCGATGCCGACCGGCAGGAGTTTGCCGAACGCGATGGCGCCGCGCTTGAGGGTGTAGCGCTTGACGAAGTAGCGCAGCAGCCGGGAATTCAGTTGTGACACCGCGGGCAGCGGCAGTGATGCGGCGCCGTCGGCCAGCCACGCCCCGCTGGTCCGTCCGGGGCCGACGAGGTCGGTCACGGCCTGTCTGCCGTCGTCGCCGACGAGCACCGCCAGCACCAGCGCGCGGCGCCGCTCGCGGTGTTCGGCCGGGATACCGTGCACCTCGGCCACCGCGAGCACGTACACGGCCGTCGCCTCGAGGAACACCACGGTCTCGCCTGCGACGGCGGACATGGCGACCAGCGTGCCGATACCGGGGAACGCCGCGGCGGATCCCACGGCTGCGCCGCTGGCCATCACCGCGGCCATGTAGTGCTTGTCCAGCTTCTCGACGATGTCGGCGGGGCTCGCCCCGGCGTTGTGCTCGCGCAGCCGTTCGATGTACGCCTTGACGGCCGGAGCCTGGACGCGTGCGCCGCGTTCGATGATCTGGGAGAGCACCTTGGCCAGCGTGCTCGGATCCTCGTCTTTGACTGCGGGCACTTGCTTGTTGGCGCGTGATCGGGCACTCATTCGGTGGCCCCTCCCTGTGCGATTCTGTCGAATCGACTTCCGGACCGCCTTCGGCGGATGCTCTCAGGCTAACGCGTGTCAAACGAACGGCGGCGTACATACCGTCCCCGAACGTGATCGCCGTCACTGTTGGTGATTCGGGGAAGAAATAATTGGAAAGCGACGCTAACCAATTCCATGGCAGTATCCGTGGGCGTGGATGGGAAGCAACCGAAGTCTGACTTGGCGGCTCAGCCGCCGGGGTCTGACTTGGCGGCTCAGCCGCCGGGGTCTGACTTGGCGGCTCAGCCGCCGAGCCGAACCCGGATGATCTTCGTCCTCGGACTCCTGGTGGCGCTCGGCCCGCTGACCATCGACATGTACCTGCCTGCGTTGCCGAAGATCGCCGACGAGCTGTCGGTGACCTCGTCCGTCGCCCAGCTGACATTGACCGGCACGCTCGCCGGGTTGGGTCTGGGCCAGCTGGTCATCGGCCCGCTGTCGGACTCCCTCGGCCGGCGTAAACCGCTGTTCGCCGGGATCGTGCTGCACATGCTCGCGTCACTGCTGTGCATGTTCGCGCCGAACATCGCCGTTCTCGGCATCGCCCGCGGGGTGCAGGGCTTCGGGGCGGCCGCCGGGATGGTGGTCGCGATCGCCGTCGTGGGTGACCTGTACAAGGACAACGCCGCGGCCACGGTGTTGTCGCGGCTGATGCTGGTACTCGGCGTGGCGCCGGTGCTGGCGCCGTCGCTCGGGGCGGCCGTGCTGCTGCACGGATCCTGGCACCGGGTTTTCGCCGCACTCGTCGTCGTCGCCGGGGCGCTGCTGCTGATGGCGGTCCTCGCGCTGCCCGAGACGTTGCCCGCCGACCACCGGCGGCCGTTGAAGTTACGCGGTATCGGAGCGACCTATCTCGGACTGCTGCGCGACGTCCGGTTCGTGATCCTCGTCCTGGTCGCCGGTTTGGGCATGTCCGGCCTGTTCGCCTACATCTCCGGTGCGGCCTTCGTGCTGCAGGGTCGCTTCGGGCTCGACCAGACGGCCTTCGCGCTCGTGTTCGGGGCGGGCGCCGTCGCGCTGATCGGCACCACGCAGTGCAATGTGGTGCTGCTCCGCCGGTTCGCCCCCCAACAGATCATGGTGTGGGCGCTGGTCGCGGCATCGGTGTCCGGCGCGGTGTTCGTGGCGCTGGCGAGCGCCCGGGTGGGCGGGCTGGTCGGGTTCATCGTGCCGGTGTGGGCGATCCTCGCCGCGATGGGCCTGGTGATTCCGAATGCGCCCGCCGTCGCGCTGACGCGGCACACCGAGGCCGCGGGCACCGCAGCCTCGGTGCTGGGAGCGTTCCAGTTCGGGCTGGGCGCGGCCATCGCGCCCGTGGTGGGTGTGTTGGGCAACGACGAACTCGCCATGGCGGCGGTGATGTCGGCCGGCGTGATGATCGCCCTTCTGGCACTGTTGGTGACCGGCGTGCACAGGTCCGCGGCGACGGACGCCATTCCCGATAGGGCGGTCGCCGAGCCTGCGTGACGGCGACGACTCCGGGTGCGGACTTGTCGGGATTCTCGTCGGTACGTAGCGTCGGGCCGTCGCCTGCCCCGCGCATCGACACCTAGCTGGACCCTCGCCGATTTTCCCGACCCCACGAGACTGCCGATCACCACATGTTCGAGACCGTGACTCCGCGCGCCCGGGCCGTCAACCCGTGGCATGCGTTGTGGGCGTTGCTCGTCGGCTTCTTCATGATCCTGGTCGACGCCACGATCGTGGCCGTCGCCAACCCGGCGATCATGACGAGCCTGGGCGTCGACTACGACGCGGTGATCTGGGTCACCAGCGCCTACCTGCTGGCGTACGCGGTGCCGCTGCTGGTGGCAGGCGGCCTGGGAGACAGATACGGCCCGAAGAACATCTACCTGCTCGGCCTCGCCGTCTTCACAGTGGCGTCGTTGTGGTGCGGTCTGGCGGACAGCATCGGCACGCTGGTCGCCGCCCGGGTCGTCCAGGGCGTCGGTGCGGCGCTGCTCACACCGCAGACGCTGTCGGTGATCACCCGCACCTTCCCCGCGCATCGCCGCGGAGTCGCGATGAGTGTCTGGGGCGCCACCGCGGGAGTGGCCACCCTCGTCGGGCCGCTGGCCGGCGGGGTCCTGGTGGAACACCTGGGCTGGCAGTGGATCTTCATCGTCAACGTGCCCGTAGGCGTCATCGGGCTTGTCCTCGCCGTCTGGCTGGTGCCCGTGCTGCCTACGCAGAAACACGGGTTCGACACGCCCGGGGTGATCCTGTCGGGCGTCGGCATGTTCCTGATCGTGTTCGCGCTGCAGGAGGGCCAGTCCCGCGACTGGGCGCCGTGGATCTGGGCGTCCATCGCGATCGGCGTCGCGGTCATGGCCGCGTTTCTCTACTGGCAGTCGATCAACCCCGGCGAGCCGCTGATCCCACTGCTCATCTTCCGCGATCGCGACTTCTCCATGTCCAACCTCGGGGTGGCGACCATCGGCTTCGTCGCCACCGCGATGATCCTGCCGCTGATGTTCTATGCCCAGGCGGTCTGCGGGATGACGCCGACGCAGGCCGCCCTGCTGACCGCCCCGATGGCTGTCGTCACCGGGGTGCTCGCGCCGGTTGTCGGCCGGATCGTCGACCGGGCCCATCCGCGGTCGGTGGTCGGATTCGGCTTCTCGGTGATGGCGATCGGGCTGACCTGGCTGTCGATCGAGATGACGCCGACAACTCCGGTCTGGCGCCTGGTCCTCCCGCTGACGGCGATGGGGGTGGGCATGGCGTTCATCTGGTCGCCGCTGGCCGCCACTGCGACCAGGAACCTGCCTCCGCAACTGGCCGGGGCGGGCTCCGGGGTGTACAACACGAACCGCCAGGTGGGGTCGGTGCTCGGCAGCGCCGGAATGGCGGCGTTCATGGCGTCGCGGTTGTCGGCCGAGATGCCGGGCGCGGCCGACGCGGCGCCGCGGACCGAGGGGTCGGTGTCCCGGCTGCCGGATCTCCTGCACGCGCCGTTCGCCGCGGCGATGTCGCAGGCGATGTTGCTGCCGGCGTTCATCGCGCTGCTCGGGGTGATCGCCGCACTGTTCCTGCTGGGGTTCGCCTCGACCAGGGCGTATCTCCATCGGGTGGATGCGGCCGATGACGCCGGCGACGTGCCCCAGGAGTGGGACGACGGCCCGTTCCTCGACGACGACGAGTACGTCGAATACGTCGTGCACCGGGACGACACCGTCGACACCGACGTCCTCCACCCGGTGCGAGAGGACCCGCGGCCGGCGGCATCGGTTCCGGAACCCGCGGTCCCGCAACAGGAATGGCGCAGCATCCTCGATCAGCTGCTGCTGGCGGACGCGGCGCCGCAGGAATCGACGCGGGCACCGCACAACGGGTTCCACGTCGACGGCGACCCACCGCTTCCGCCGAGCGGCCCCGTCGCCGGCCACCGTGACACCCCGGCGCGCGGCAGGCACGCGCGGGATTCGGACGACTGACTAACCCGCGTCCATCAACGCGGCAAGCCGTTCGTTGGTCTTGTCGAGCGCCACCGTGAGCGCGCCGATCGCCTTCTCCCGCACCCGCGGCCGGTCCGCCGGGAACGTCGGAAACAGGTCGCGCAGGACGTTGAGGCGCGACGACTTCAGCCAGTCGATCAGCTCCGGGTCCTGCAGCCACCGTATCTGAGCACGGTTGTCGGACAACAGGATCCGCAACCAGTCGATGGGCGCATCCGGGTGAGGAATGGGTTCGCACAGGCCGTTGCGGGCGGCGTCGTTCTGAGCGGAGTCACCGTAGGCCGCCTCCACATGGGCGATGAACGCCGCACTGAACACCTGCTGGCATCCGCGCACACTCTGCAGCGTGATTCGGTCGCCGTCGAACACCGGCACCGAGGGCGGCCGCGGCAGGCCCGGTGTCGTGCAGTCGACGTAAAGTGATGGCGCCGGCACCGCAATCGTGCCTTCGTCCAACACCAACCGGTCCGGTTCCACCGAGTCGATGTGGCCCAACCGCACCACGTCGTCGATGAGGCGCAGTTGCTCGAGCTCGCCGAGCGACACGATCGCGCAGTGGTACATGGTTGGCTGCACCGTGGGGTCGAGGCGAAGCAGGTTCTGGTCGGCCTCCAGCCGGGTGAAGAGATCGTCGAGTGACGCGGCCTCGGTGATCGCCACCATCCGGGTGCTGATCGAGTCACGAAGCTGCTTCACGAACTCCGGACCCGGTTGGATGTTGGCACGGTTCAGCAGCCAGGAGTCACGCGGCATGATCCAGCGCAACCGCTCGGCCGGGACGCCGTTGCGCAGCAGCCACAGGCAGCAGTCCATGCCGGTCTTGCCACCGCCCACGATCGTGTAGTGCTGTCGGTCCGCGGCGCGGCGCGGCAGGTCGTTCGGGGTCACCACGTCGACGCCTTCGCCGACCGCGAACGGCGGCCCTGGCCTCATGGACTGGACGACGGTCAACAGGTAGGTCGCATCGACCACCCGCTTGCGTACCGTCACGGTGTGCTCGGCGCCGTCGAGCGTGCGGAAGGTGGTGCTGCCCAGGTATCGGGCGGCGGGGAAATGGGACAGTCGGCCGGTGGGCAGCAGCCGATGGCGCATCACCTGGTCGTAGTACGCGCACACCTCGTGGCCGGTCGCCAGCTCGAAGAAGCCCTCGTTGGGGCCTGCGGTGTCGATGGCGTCCTCGTTGCCGAGGGGTTGGGAGTTCACGCCGTAGTACGCCGACGGCTGGTGCAGCCGCACGAACGGGTACACCGCGTTCCAGTGCCCGCCGGGCTGGTGGTTCTCGTCGACCAGCACGACGGTGTCGCCGGTCTCGGTCAGCAGTGTGTCGACGAACGCCATCCCCATGGCGCCCGCTCCGACGACGAGGTAGTCAGCTTCGATCCCCACGACAGGGACGCTACGTGGTGCGCCAGGACCGCCGGATGACGGTGTGGTGGCGTCAGCCGAACAGCACAGCGCGGTTCAGATAGCCGTCCGGGTCGAACGCCGTCTTGAGTGCCCTCATCGCGGCGATGTCGGCGTCGGTCCGCGACATCGACAAGTAGTCGCGCTTGCGGGTGCCCACACCGTGTTCGGAGCTGACATTGCCGCCGCTGCGGGCGATCAACTCCATCATCGACGAGTAGAGGGCGCGCTCGCGCTCGCCGGTGAGCGCGCAGCGCACGATGTTGAGGTGCAGGTTGCCCTCGCCGATGTGTCCGAACAGCACCGGGATGGCGTCCGGCGCATGCGCGGCCACCAGGGCTTCGGATTCGTCGACGAATTGCCGGATGGCGGAAAGCGGAAGCGAGACATCGAATTTGAGCGGGGGCCCGTAGACACCCAGCACTTCCGCGACCGCCTCACGCACCTGCCACAGCCGCTGTTGGGCACTCGAGTCCACGCCGACCGCCGGCTCGTCGGACAGCGCCGCGGACTCCAGCGCGTCCGCGAGGCGCTCCGTCAGGTCCGTTTCCCCGGCCAACTCGATCAGCAGCTGCCAGGCGCCCTCGACCGGCGCGGCGACGCCGACGTGCTCGGCGGTCAGTGCGCTGGCGCGGGCGTCGATGAGTTCCAGCGCCGCGATACCCTCCATGTCGCGGAACACCCGACCCGTTGCGACCAGAGCGTCCAGGTCGGCGAATCCGCAGATGGCGGTGACGCGTTGGCGTCGTGCGGGGTGCAGCCGCAGATCGAGGCCGGTGATGACGCCGAGGGTGCCCTCCGCGCCGACGAACAGCGACGCCAGGTCATAGCCGGTGTTGTCGCTGCGGACCCGGCTGTGCCGGTGCACCACCGAGCCGTCCGGCAGCACCACGTCCAGCCCGATCACCTGCTCGCCCATGTTGCCGTAGCAGACGGTGCGCAGGCCGCCCGCATTCGTCGACGCCATCCCGCCGACGGTGGCCGAATCCCGGGCCGCCAGGTCGACCCCGAACACCAGGCCCGCCGCGCTCGCCACCCGTTGCACCTCGGCCAGGGTCACCCCGGCGCCGACGTGGACGCGGCGCTCGGCCACGTCGACCTCACCCACCTCGCGCAGCCGCTCGGTCGAGAGCAGGACGTCGTCGTGTTCGGGCACCGTGCCCGCCACCAGTGAGGTCCGCCCGCCCTGCACGGTGACGCAGACGCCGGCGTCGCGGCAGACGGTGAGCACCGCGGCGACCTCGGCGTCGGATCCTGGCCGCACCAGCGCGCTGGCGTGACCCCGATATCGCCCGGTGTGGTCGACGCTACGGCCGTCCAGCACGTCGGAATCGGTGCTCACGTAGCCGGCCCCGACGATCGCCGCGAGCCGTTCGGTAAGCGCTTCGGTCACCCCGTGGGTGTATCACATGCGCTCAGCGCCAGAAACGCCCCCAACTCCACCAGGCGATCCGGCGTGCCGGGCAGGTACTCGGTCAGCTGGGCGGAGCGCACGACCACGGCGAGGTACTTGGCCCGGCTCACCGCGACGTTGAGCCGGTTGCGGTTCAGCAGGAACGCGATCCCGCGGGGCACGTCGTCGATCGAGGACGCCGTCATCGAGACGAACACCACCGGCGCCTGCTGCCCCTGGAACTTGTCGACGGTGCCTGCCCGCACCCCGGTGAGCCCCGCCTCGTCCAGCCGGCGGCGGACCTGAACGACCTGCGCGTTGTACGGGGTGACGACGAGGACGTCGGTCTGGGCCAATGACCGCGTCCCGTCTTCGTCGGTCCACGCCGCACCCAGCAGTCGCTGGATCTCGGCGACGATCGCCGCCGCCTCCTCCGGGCTCTCGGTGGCGTTGCCGTGGTGGTCGACGGTGAGCGTCCGCACTCCGGGCGCGACACCGGCGAGTCGACGCGCACCGGTCCTAGCCTCGTGTGAGTGCAACCGGCCGTCGTAGGACAGCCGCGACACCGCCCGGCACACGTCGGGGTGCATCCGGTAGGTCAGGTCCAAAAAGTAGCCGCGCTCGGGTGGCAGCGTGTGGTGGCCGTCGACCAGCCAGGCCAGCGCGGAGCCGTCGACGGGCTCGGGGTGGGTGCCCTGGCTCACCTGGGGCAGCTGCTGGGGATCGCCGAGCAGCAGCAGGTTGCGCGCCGCGCGGGACACCGCGATCGTGTTGGCGAGGCTGAACTGCCCGGCCTCCTCGACGACCAGAAGATCCAGGCTTGCGGCGGGAATCTTGTTGTCGCTGGCGAAGTCCCATGCGGTGCCACCGACGACACACCCGTCGTTCCCGGCGATGAAGCCGGCGAACTCCGGGTTGCCGATCTCGGTCCAGCCGTTGCTGACGGTGTTGAGTTTCTTGGCCACCCGCGCCCCGTCCACACCGGCGCCGAGCACGTCGCGGAACAGGTTCTCGACCACGGCATGCGACTGTGCGACCACCCCGATGCGCCAGCGGTGGGTGTTGACGAGCGTGGCGATCACCTTCGCGGAGGTGAACGTCTTACCGGTGCCGGGCGGTCCGTGCACGGCGAGATAGGAGGCGTCGAGGTCGAGCAACGCGCCGGTGATGTCTGCGGCGGCGTCGTTGCCGCGGGGCAGCGGACCACCGCTGACGGTGCGGGGTGGACGGCGCAGCAGCAGGTCGGTCACCGCGTCCCGGCGGAGTCCGGGCAGCCCGTCGGCGACGGCGGCCGCGATGGCGGCGATCGCCTCCTGCAGCGGCTTGGTGCTGATCGGGGGTCCCGGGGTCAGCGCGAAGGGCACCTGGGTGTGCGGGCCGTCGTCTTTGGGTTGCCGCTCGCACACCAGCACCTCGGTGGGCACCTCGGGGTCGTCACACTCGAGCACCGTGACGGTGCCGAACCCGCGGCGATCCGGGTCCTCGGACAGGCCCGGCGGGGACGGTGGGTCGTACAACGCGTACATCGACGTCGAGAGCGCGCCGTTGGCGAGTTCACCGACCAATGTGATGTGCCGCTGTGGCTTTCGGGCCCTCGGCGGTTGATGCCAGTCCACCGTGACGGTGGACTTCTCGGCAACGAACACGTCGGTGGCGTCGGCCCATTCGTCGACGGGATTGTTGACGCGGTCGAAGTGACCCCACCAGAACGGCTTGTCCTCGCGCTTGTGAAAACCCTTGGCGGCAGCGAACATCGCGATGGCGACCTGTTCGCGTGACCGCGCCTCGACGCCGTCGCCGGCGAACTTCAACAGTTTCTTCTCCACGGCGTCGGCGACGTCGGCTTCCGGGGCGGCGGCACCCTTCACGGTGACGGGTCCCCGCGGCGGCACCTCGGACTCGATGGCCCGGGCCACCAGCCAGTCGCGCAGCCGACGCGTCGACCGGCAGTCGTAGCGGTTGTACTCCTCGATCTCCTTGAGCACCGTCGCGGCGTCATCGGCCTGTCCGGCGTCGCGCAGCCCGCAGAAGCGGGCGTACTCGGTGATCGACGCGGTGGCCGTGGTGACCTCGCCGTCACGCAGCTCGTTGCCCATGTAGAGCGGCTCGAGGGACTTGATGCTGTAGTTCTCCGCCCCCACCCGGATGCTCTTGCGCACCAAGGGATACAGGTCGACCAGGACACCCTCGCGCAGCAGCTCGTCCACCTCGTTCTCGCCGACGCCGTAGCGGCCCGCCAGTCGCAGCAGCGTGCTCTTCTCGTAGGCGGCGTAGTGGTAGATGTGCATGCCGGGGTGGCGCCGCCGTCGCTTGCGCACCATCGCGAGGAAGTCGGTCAGCGCCTGGCGCTCCTCGGCCCGGTCGTGCGCCCAGAATGGATGGAACTCGTCGGCCATCGTGAGCACGCCCCACAGGTACTCCAGGCCCCACTCGTGCCCGTCGGCCGTCCACAGCGGGTCACCCTCGAAGTCGAAGAACAGATCGCCCTTGTCGGCGTCGGGCAACACCATCAGAGGCTGGGCGTCCACGACGACGTACGGCGGCTTGCCGTCCACCCGGTCGGCGATCTGCAGCCGGGCCTGTGAGGTCAGTGCCGTGACCGTGCGGGTCGACAGCTCGGGAATCGGGCCGTTGTGCTCGGCCAGGTCGTGCACGGTGGCGATGCCCGCGTCGATCAGCCGGGCCCGCTGGCTGACCCGCATGCCCGCGACCAGCAGCAGGTCGTCGTGCGCGCGGACCTGCACCTCGCATTCGGAACAGCGGAAGCAGGCGCGGACGTCCTCGTTCTCCCACGCCACCGGCTCGCCGCAGGCAAGGTGCTCGTCGAGCAGTCGCTGCAACGCATCCCGCCGCGGCCGGTACACCGGGAGCAGTTCGTCGACCGGGTAGCTGACGGCGGTTCCGTCGCCCAGCACGAGGTCGACCTCGGGCGCCACCGGGACGCCCGCGTCGCACAGCGTCTGGGCGTAGGCGGCCAGCTGCAGCAGCGCCTCCACCTTGACCGAGCGGGCCAGCTTGGTGTCCCGCAGCCGGTAGCGGGGTCCGTCGGGGGTGTCCTCGAGGAGCAGGAAGTCGGCGAAGCCGACGAAGCGGCCGTCGAACATCGCGGCCTGGTAGATGACGGGCGCCCGGCGCCGGACCGCGCGCAGCGTCTGGTCTGCCGCGGCGGACAGGCCCGCGACGGTGTAGTCGGGGCGGCCGATGACGACGATGTCGCCGACCTCTCGACCAAGTCGCAGCTCGTCGAGATGCCGGTGTTCGTGTTCACCACCGAGTTCGGCGGTGCGGGCGAGCAGTTCGTCGTCGGCCGACACCGCAGGCCCCCGGCCGAGCCGGGCGTCGAACGAGCGCAGCAGCGCGTACTCGCAGCGCGCGGCGGCGGCGAGATCGGAGGCGCTGTAGATGACGCGGTCTTCGCCGACGAACACGCAGCCACTGTAGGCCAGCCCGCCGACACCCCGGGCTGCCGCGAACGTGCATTCCTTGTCGCGATCCACGCACATTCACGACAGGGAATGCACGTTCGCGAAAATCGCCGCTGACGCTCAGCTGGGCGTGTTGCCGATCAGCTCCACTCCGCTGCCGTTCCAGCGGAACTTCACCACGCTGTCGAGGCCGGGCATATCGCTGGAGTACATGAGTGCGACGGTGTCGCCGGTGGTCTCGGTGCTGTCCATCCCGTTGAAGCCGTAGGTGTCGGGCACGCCCGTGGGAATGAACTTCCCCCGGTGGAACAGCAGTGCCCGGGTGTTCGGATTCTCCGAGTTCGTGTTGGCCTTGATGATCACCGCCGACAACTGCGCGCACTCGTTGTAGTTGCCTGCGATCGGCTCGGGGTTCCAGCCCTGGTTGCTCCGCGGGTCGCGGGGGAGTTCGGATACCGCCTTGACGATCTCCGGTGCGGCGAGGTTGGTCGCGCACGGATCGTCGCCGACGGACGAGTCCGGTGCGCCGCCGTCGATCGTCGGTCGCGGCGC
>Ga0209347_1001180_pt1 | contig 46635 bp, 49 predicted proteins | sample AutmiccommuBRH23_FD_187382 | JGI IMG/M metagenome (GOLD analysis project Ga0209347, IMG submission 187382) | Deep subsurface microbial communities from Mt. Terri, Switzerland - Autotrophic microbial communities BRH/23 (SPAdes) (version 2) | ecosystem: Environmental > Aquatic > Deep subsurface >... | reverse complement strand
TTTACCGTCTCACCCAGTACAAAGGGGATGGCAACGCTGTCTGTATTTACCGCGAGTTCATCAACTTTCCCCAGCATGCGGTTTACCTCTGATTTCCTCAGGGGGATCGGGTCCCCTCCTTTTGTTTCCCCCAAAAATCCAATTACATTGGTTATGGAGCGGATAATATGTATCATTTCGCCGCCAAGATTGGCCTTGATCATGATATATCCCGGGAAGTAAACCCTTTCCTTATTTATTTTCTTTCCATTGCGGATCTGCACCACCTTCTCGGTTGGCACGAGTACTTCTTCCAAATAATCGGAAAAACCATGGCGTTCCACTTCGCTTTCAATATAGCCTTTGATCTTATTCTCCTGGCCACTGACCGCTCTTACCACATACCATTTTTTCTCCAACACTTCTGACATAGCACCCACCTTAATTTATTAATGCGTTAAAATACAACTGTACCAGCTCGCTAAACAGGGTATCAACCCCCCAGGTCGCCAGGGCGAAGAGGATGGAAAATACCGCTACAATGACCATGAGGTTTGAGGCTTCGGCCCTTGAGGGCAACGTAACATTGTTCCTCAGTTCTTCGTATGATTCTTTAAAGTATGTAAGCATAGCACCTTGTTTTCCCGGTATTCACCGGACGGACATTAAAAAATGACTCCCTTTCCGAATTCAGGTTCAGCACCCAATATTTCAACCATTCTTTTCAGCACGGGAGGAGAGACTTCCTGTGGCTACCCATCCGACTGGACATTCGTCCGGGCGGGCGCACGGGACAGGCTTCTCGTCTCACAGGCCATCGTCCTTCATTCAGCACGGGAGGAGAGACTCGAACTCCCGACACCTGGTTTTGGAGACCAGTGCTCTACCAACTGAGCTACACCCGTTTTTCAGCTGTAATGCCTAAGGCAATTACAGCTGTTTATAATTGCATGGAAAGGTATCCACCAATGGCGGACACCTTTATCCACTATTTTAAATCCTGCTTAATCTAATATTTTGGTCACCTGGCCAGCACCTACGGTCCTGCCACCTTCACGGATAGCAAAACGCAGACCTACACTTAGTGCAATTGGCTGAAGCAGGTCAACGGTAATGGTAAGGTTATCACCTGGCATTACCATCTCAACACCAGAAGGAAGATTAATGGTACCGGTTACATCGGTAGTCCGTACATAGAACTGAGGACGATAGTTATTATGGAAAGGGGTATGGCGACCACCTTCTTCTTTCTTAAGGATATAAACCTCAGCCTCAAATTTGGCATGTGGTTTTACGGAACCGGGCTTGCAAATAACCATTCCCCTTTTGATATCGGATTTTTCGATACCTCTCAAAAGGATACCCACGTTGTCTCCGGCTTCACCGCGATCGAGGATCTTACGGAACATCTCAACCCCGGTAATGGTAGATGTCAGTTTCTCTGCACCCATCCCGATAATCTCAACAGGATCTCCGGTGTTGGCAACTCCGGTTTCTATCCTTCCGGTGGCAACCGTACCACGACCGGTAATTGTAAATACATCCTCCACTGGCATCAGGAATGGCTTGTCGATATCGCGTTCAGGAAGTTCAATCCATGTATCAACGGCATCCATCAGTTGCATTACGGTATCTACCCACTTTTGTTCGCCGTTCAGCGCTCCCAGAGCAGAACCGGAAATAACAGGACCATTATCGCCATCGTACTCATAGAATGTCAGCAATTCCCGTACTTCCATCTCAACAAGCTCCAGCAACTCCTCGTCGTCAACCATGTCTACCTTGTTCAGGAAGACCACAATTCTCGGGATACCAACCTGGCGGCCCAGCAGGATGTGCTCACGGGTTTGTGGCATAGGTCCGTCTGTGGCGGCAACAACCAGGATTGCACCGTCCATCTGGGCGGCACCGGTAACCATGTTCTTTACGTAGTCGGCGTGACCCGGACAATCCACGTGTGCATAGTGACGGTTTGCAGTCTGGTACTCAACGTGCGAAGTGTTGATGGTAATACCCCTTTCCTTTTCTTCGGGGGCATTGTCAATAGAATCAAAACTCCTCACTTCTGAGAGGCCTGCATTTGCCAAAACGGAGGTAATGGCGGCAGTCAATGTGGTTTTGCCGTGATCAACGTGTCCAATAGTGCCTATATTCAAGTGCGGTTTGGAACGATTAAAAGTTTCCTTTGCCATTTTAAATGATTTTAATCTTAGTTTATATTAGTGTACATTTTGTATTGTGCCAACGATGGATACTGCAGCCCCACCGAAAAGATTCAGGTACGACTTCAATAAGACTTCAAACTTTCAATGCCGCTTCAGGCATATTATTGAGCCAACGACGGGAATTGAACCCCTGCCTGCCGGCAGGCAGGCGTGACCTTGGTCACGGGCCTGGGTGCTATGAACAAACCAATCGCAAATTCAATATTTCAATTTCATTTGAGCCAACGACGGGAATTGAACCCGTGACCTCTTCCTTACCAAGGAAACGCTCTACCCCTGAGCTACGTCGGCTTGATGGGTTTCAAGGTTTCACGTTTATGAGCTTCAGGTTAAACACGATAACCTTAACCAAATCAGCTAACGCCAATCTATTCCTTGTAATAAGCGGTATTTCCGGTATCTTGCCACCCTGATCCGGACGACCCCTGGTTAACACCACTCCATTCAAAACTTTCAAAGCCCAAAAACCACCAGCTCACGATGTGTTTGGTTTCCGGCGGAAATCACCTTTAAGGGATGGCGATATTCCGACCTCTTGAGCGGGAGACCGGGTTCGAACCGGCGACATTCAGCTTGGAAGGCTGACGCTCTACCAACTGAGCTACTCCCGCGATACTATAAAAATTCCAATATTTCAAATTCCAAATCCTAAAGGAGGTCCCGAACTTTGGACACCTGCCCCCTTAAAATCAATCGTGGGGAGAGCAGGATTCGAACCTGCGAAGGTATAAACCAACAGATTTACAGTCTGTCCTCGTTGGCCGCTTGAGTATCTCCCCTCCTACTGTATTTCTTAGAACTTCCGAGCCGATGGAGGGACTCGAACCCACGACCCCGAGATTACAAATCACGTGCTCTAGCCAGCTGAGCTACATCGGCTTTACAGCCTTTTTTTATGCATAAAAAAGTCCGCTATTTCTAACGGACTGCAAATGTAGATAATTATTTGTTTATTCAAAACAAATTCACAAAAATTTTAAAGAGGTTTGCACCCTGGGTTTTTGCTTCTTTTTGACCAGTTTCCTCTCCAGGGAACTGCTTGCAGAATCTATAGCTTCTTCAAAGGTTTTGCACCGTTTTTTAACAACAAAAAGGTCCTTTGGCACATGCACCTTAATTTCGACCATTTTGTTCTCTTTGGCGCTTGTATTTACAACTTTTAAATACACATCCGAACTAATAACCTTGTCGTAAAATAATTCCAGTTTATCCAACCTTTTCTGAATGAAATCAATAAGTTTCCCGTCGGCATTAAAATTCACTGATTGTGTATTTACTTTCATAGGATAAAAGTTTAAAGTTATCATATAAAATGAACGTAGTTTACTCCTCGCTCCTCGGGTGAGCTGCCGCATGTATCCTCTGCAGTTCGGCTATACTGTTGTGCGTATAAACCTGGGTGGATGCCAGGCTTGCATGCCCCAGCAATTCCTTTACCGAATTTAAATCCGCTCCTTTGTTCAGGAGGTGTGTGGCAAATGTATGCCTTAGTATATGCGGACTTTTTTTAGTCTTGGATGATACTACACTAAAGTACCCATTTATAATTCTATAAACAAGGGTTTCATACATTTTATTGCCCGACCCGGTAAGAAAAACATAAGCCCCGTCGTTCAGCGCTGTCAAAGCCTCCCGGCAGTCAAAATATTTCCTGAAAAGGCCGGCGGTTGATTCAAGCAGGGGCAATATCCGTTCCTTGTTCCGCTTGCCCAGGACCTTGATGATTTTTTGCGCCAGATCCACATCCTGCATCTTCAGGTTAATCAATTCTGCCCTGCGGATCCCGGTGGTATAGAACAATTCTATGACCAGCCGGTCTCTGATTCCTTCGAAAGTATCCTCAAAAGGCAAAGCCTCCTCAAGGAGCCGCATTTCGGCCTCGGAGAATGGAACTTCAAGTTTTTTCGATGTTTTCAGGGCCCTGTGTTTGCTCAACGGGCTGGTATCAATCTGCCCAATCCGCTGCAGGAAGCGATAGTACGCCTTCAGCGAGGCCAGTTTGCGGTTTACGGAGCGGTTGCTGAGTTTGTTGTTCACAAGCTTCACCATCCAGGTACGGATCATTCCATAGTTAGCCGTATCAATTCCATCCAGTTGAAAATCCTCCTTGCAAAAGGCCGCAAATTCCTTCAGGTCCCTTTCATATGCATTAACGGTATGGGGCGAGTAGTTCTTTTCCAGTTTAAGGTATGCGGTAAATGCTGTTACAGACATATAACAAAGCTAAGAAATCCGCTCGAGGCCGGTCAAAAAAAAATCCCGCTAATGCGGGATGATGAATTTTTAAGGATATCGGGATGAAGTTAAATGTCTTCCTTATCCCGGAGACCCTGAATATATTCGGCTTTTTGAATCTGCTGCCGGCGTTCTACTGAAGGTTTGGTAAACTGTTGCCTCTTCCTTAACTGACGCATAGTGCCTGTCCGATCAAACTTCCGTTTGAAGCGTTTTAAAGCTCTGTCTATGTTTTCTCCTTCCTTTACTGGTATTATCAACATGGGCTACAACCTCCTTTCTTTAATGATTTTGGGTGTGCAAATATAAAGTGTTTCCTTTAACCGGCACAAATTATTTTAAAATATTCTTGGCAATAACCACTTTCTGTATTTCCGTGGTGCCTTCACCAATGGTACAAAGTTTGGCATCCCGGTAGAATTTTTCTACAGGGTAATCCTTGATGTACCCATAGCCTCCATGGATTTGCACCGCTTCATTGGCGGCCTGTACGCAAATCTCAGAGGCGAACATTTTGGCCATTGCACTGTATTTGGTCATTTCCCGGCCTTCATTCTTTAAAAACGCCGCCTTGTGTGTGAGCAATTCAGCGGCTTCTATATTGGTGGCCATTTCGGCAAGCTTGAAAGAAATACCCTGAAAGGAACTAATAGGCTTCCCAAATTGCTCCCGCTCCTTCGAATAGGTCAGGGCTGCCTGCAGGGCCCCTTTTGCTATCCCAAGAGACAGTGCAGCTATGGATATCCGGCCGCCATCGAGGATTTTCATGGATTGGATAAAGCCCTCCCCGATTTCACCCAGCCTGTTGGCATCCGAAATCCTGCACTGGTCCAGGATGATTTCTGCCGTTTCACTGGCCCTCATCCCCAGTTTATTCTCCTTTTTGCCGCTGCTGAAACCCCTGGTTCCCTTTTCCACGACAAAAGCCGTCATCGAGCGGCTGTCGCCTCTTTCGCCGGTTCTTGCAATAACTACGGCAATATCCCCGCTTTTTCCATGGGTGATGAAATTCTTGGTCCCGTTAAGGACCCAGATATCCCCCTCCCTTACTGCGGTGGTATTCATATTGGCTGCATCGGATCCGGTATTGTGCTCCGTAAGCCCCCAGGCCCCCAGCCATTCACCCGTGGCGAGTTTGGGGATCCAGCGCCGTTTCTGTTCTTCGCTGCCGAAAGTCAGGATATGGTTGGTGCATAAAGAATTATGGGCAGCGACCGAAAGGCCTATAGACGGATCGACCTTCGAAATCTCCTCTATCATCGCCACATATTCGTGATAACCAAAACCCGCTCCGCCGAGCTCAACCGGTACCAGCATTCCCATGAACCCCATTTCGCCCGCTTTCTTAAAAAGTTTAAGCGGGAAAGCCTGGGATTCGTCCCATTCCATCACATGCGGCCTTATATGCTGTTCTGCAAATTCCCTGGCAGATTCTGCTACCATGAGCTGCGTTTCCGAATAGTCAAATGCGGGAGTAAACATTGTTTCTGTGGAAATCATTCAAGCAATTATTTTTTTACAGGGTCAAATATAGTCTAATTCTATTAATTTTGCCGGCCGGAAAGCCTTTCAGATGTATGATTTCGTCAAGCGAACCAATACTTCCGACCTCCTCCCTGTAGCGTACAATTTCCCTGGCCAGGGTAATGTTTATATAGGCATTTCCGGCCAGTTGTTCCACCGTGGCAGAATTAATATTGATCCTGCTAATCTCGGGCACCTCCAGGACCCTAAACCGATGCAGGGCCCTGTCTGCAATTTCAGTATCCAGTCCGTATACATCCCGGAGTTGCTCGTCGGATACAAAGCCGCCCAGGGCTTCCCTGAACCGGATAATCCGCTCAGAAAGGACCGGGCCTATGCCCCTGATCTCCCGGAGTTCAGCGGCGGTAACCTCATTCAGGTCCTGCACCCCTTTCCCGGATTCCATGATATGCTGTGACCCTGTGCCTGACTTTTTACCGGGCTTTGGCGATTGCCTTTTATTTGCAACCCATTCCGGAAAGCGGAATAGGGGAGCCAGTTTCGCGAGCAAGGAATCCGAAATCCCGGTGACCTGCTGAAACTCGGCAGCAGAATTGACAAATTTGTTTTCTGCCCTGAATTTATACAGACGATCCAGCTCGGAAACAGACATCCCCAGGGTATATCCCTTGAAATCGCTCAAAAAGTTGGGGTTGAAGGGAAACTGCCGGTTCGAATCCCCGGGGATATTTTGTGGGAGAAGCCCCTCAGTGAGGCTGCTGTCGGGCAGGAAGACGGGTTGTGGGTTGAGGCTGCCGGTGCTTAGATACAGATAATAGAATGACTGTAGCAAAAAGATGCATAGCAACAGAAAGAATATCCCACTTCTTTCCTGCCTGTTGAAGCTAAAGTGCAACTTCCGGTTTTTCATTTCGGGCCACCGTTTTTAAATAACCTTAATCCTCCAACTATTTTGGCAGCTCCACCCCCGACTTTGCAAAAGGCAGGAAATACTTCGTTAAGAGCCTTGTTTCATGAAAGTCCGGGCGTAAGGCAACCGGAACCTGAGGCAAACAGGAGCGGAATGGCTTAAAATCCTTTGACCTTCCAGGTATCCGCCTGCAGCCGGAATTCACAGATTAAAGCCAAAATGACTTCTCTTAGTTCCCGTCCTGCGGTATGCCAAATAAGGGAAACAATATCCCCGAGATCAGCAAATACTTTATGGCTTCACCTTTTTGAAGAGTTCATTCGCCCTGAGTTTGCGAAGGTACCCGGCGAGATCTTCCTTAACCTCACCCGACATTATATAGAGGCCGATTACGTTCGGAAACGACATGGCCAGGATCATCATGTCCGAAAAGTCGAGCACCGCCCCCAGGCTCACGGAAGCCCCGATCACCACAAACACCAGGAATAGCATCTTGTACACCATTTCGGACCTGGTGCTTTTCCCAAACAGGTAGGTCCATGCCCGCATTCCGTAATAAGACCAGGAGATCATGGTGGAGAAGGCAAATAAAAATACCGCGATCCCCAACACATAGGGAAACCAGCTGATGACGCTTCCGAAAGCATCCGAAGTCAATTGAGCCCCGGCCATGCCTTCCACTTCATGCATCCCCGTAAAGATCAGGACAAGTGCGGTAAGGGTACAAACCACCACCGTGTCGATGAAGGGTTCCAGCAGGGCTACAAAACCCTCAGAAGGTGGGTTATGGGTTTTGGCGGTACTATGCGCAATGGCCGCGGAACCTACCCCGGCCTCATTGGAGAAGGCAGCGCGCTGGAAGCCAACCACCAGGACCCCCACAACCCCGCCTTTGATCGCCCCGGGGCTGAAAGCACCTTCTACGATGGCCGAGAAGGCGGGGCCGATATTCTCTATATTGATAATAATGACAACCAGTGCCGCCAGGATATAAATAGTAGCCATTATGGGCACCACCTTACCGGTAACATTGGCAATGCTCCTGATACCCCCAATGATGACCACGCCAACAAGGACCGCCGTGATCACTCCGAACCAAAACCCGTTTCCAACAAGCATGGGAAATTGACCCGACAGCTGTTCAAAAGACTGGTTGGCCTGGAACATATTACCCCCGCCAAAAGAGGCCCCAATGGCCAGTACCGCAAACAATCCGGCCAAGACACGCCCCATGCCCTTCATGTTCCTTTTTTCGAGGCCGTATCGCAGATAGTTCATGGGGCCGCCGAAAACCCTCCCGTCCGGAAGGATATCCCGGTATTTGACACCCAGCGTACATTCAACAAACTTCGATGACATCCCCAGTAAACCGCAAACGATCATCCAGAAAGTTGCTCCGGCTCCCCCCAGGGATACCGCTACAGCTACCCCGGCGATGTTCCCGAGCCCTACGGTACCGGAAACAGCAGTTGCCAGTGCCTGGAAATGGGTTACCTGCCCCGGGGCATTTGGATCGTCATATTTACCCCTGGCGAGGTCTATAGCATGCCGGAAACCCCTGAGGTTAATAAAGCCCATCCGTATGGTAAAGAAACTCGCTCCCAGCACAAGCCAGATAACGATAAACGGAATGTTCTTTGTTACGGGGTCGCCGTTGGGATGGGTAATTACCTGCGGGCTTTCGTATACGATCTCGGCCAGGTTATGAGCCCCTTGCTCAATGATATGTTGCTTGTTATCCGAATTATAAATAACCTTGCCTTCATCCACCAGGTATTTAAGGGTCCCGTCGGCTGGGGCGGCAACATCTATTACCCCCGATGCCTCACTTGAAACTATAGCTATTGGATCGCCTTTTGCCACTTTGGCCCCTTCGGGTTGAAGCCATTCCTTTAAAACAAATTTATCCTGCACGTCGGTCGACCATCCAGGGGTGGGGACTAATTTCTTATCTGCGTAGACCACGGGATCATAAACCCCGATAGCTGCAAAGGGGTCCCAGAAGAGCACTGCACCCAGGGCGCTCACAGCCGGGGTCATCAGGCCGTTGAAAACCTCCGTAATGGCTTCGGTTTCCACCGTAAATACGCTGGTCACCGAATTACCACCTGCGTCCGTAACTATTACGGAGTAAGGGATGCCTTCCACCAGGCCCTGAGACCTGCTGGAATCACGTGCCGTAGCCGGGTTACTCCACTTAAAACTGTAAGGCGGGGTGCCCCCTTCTACCTCGAGGGCAATTACCCCGTCGTTGATTTTATTGGAAGGGTTAAGGGTTTTCCCCTTCACCCTGAGTTCCTGTGCATATCCCGCACTTATCAGCAGGATGAGAAAAAACGCAAGTAGATGTTTCATTCGCTCGTTTTGGTATTTGGACTGTTGGCTACTTAATTTAAACGTCGGGTAATATCCTAAAAATTATCAACTCCATCAAATATAATTGCGGCAGACCCGTGTTGTCATCAGCATGATAACACAGCCGGCATTACTTAAAAATACCAAAAGCAACATGTGCACAGGCATAAAAACCGCCACTCATTATAACCGAATGTCATAATAAGCGGAACTGAAAATGTAAATTTGGTGCAGGGAACGAATGGTCTTATCATAATCAAAGGTCAAAAACAGAAGTCCTCTTTGTATATACAAGATCTTTGATCCTCAGCCAGAATGCCAGAAAAAGATAAAGTGCGAACCCAAAGCCCAGGGTTACGAAAGTTAGGTAGATAAAGGAGGTGCGTACCACCCTGGCCCGGATCCCCAGACGTTCGGCAATTCTTCTGCACACGGCAAAGCCCCGTTTCTGAAAATAATAAAGAATCTGATAAAAGATATTCATCGTTTAAAAATACTACTTTCCGTTCAATAAACTACCGCCGATCTCACAATGCAGGCAGCGGTTATTTGTGCAATATTCCCCGTATAGTTGCAGCAGGGCCTGACTGTATTTCGCGTCCGGGATACGGATGCCAAGCAAGGCAAAACGATCCGTAATCCTGTTCTTTTCAGCAGGAATGTCCTCAAGGATCCTCAAAATATGGGCGCCCTCGCTGCCCTGATGCCGTGCATAGCAAAAACTAACAGGGAGGATTGAATTAATCAGCAACAAATGTATGAAAGCCCTGCTTATTTTCTTAGGGCTGCGGCCGGACTCCTTCCCGAACGCATAATGGGTATGCCAGTAAGTTGTTGCCGTATGATTGAATATTCCGTAAAATGCCGCCAAATCCCTGGCTGCGGTAACCAGGCTGAACAGGTTGTTATGGGTACTGTAAAGTACGGCAAACTGAGAAAGACGCAAAGTGGGGAAGTTATTTGGTCTGAGCCTGGCGAACTCAGGTTTCTTCAAAGGGACGTCGCTTAACGAGAAAAGCGAGCAGAGATACCGATATTCCTCCAGGAGTGACCTGAAATAGGTATCCTCCCGCCCAGTAGGCCGCAGCAGGCCGGCCTGCCCGAACAGCAGGGATTCCAGCCTGAAGGCATCCCCTCCTATTTTACGGATTACGGAGAAATCGATTCCCATCCCCAACTGAAAAAACAATTCTCCGTTTATGTTAAGCCCGAAATTCCTGAGCAGATGTGCGAACAGCACTTTTTCCCAGTCGTTCTGAGTAGCTTCCAGCAATGTTTCAATTTCGGTCGCCCTGTTTTCCAGGCGTTCGAGATATAATCGCTCCAGCCAGTGCGTTACAAGAAATGGTTTTACGGTTTCCAGATCATTCTCGCAGTTTATAAAACGGTGGCGGTTCTTCCTGAACAATTTCCTGTAAGTGTCCAGGAGCGTCTGCGGGATATATGATTTCAGTTCAAGGGCAGGGATATGGGTCTGATCCCCGTGAAAAACCGGAATATCCTCCTCCCAAACCACATGCAGGATAACATTGCCATAGTTACTGTCGTCCTCATGGTTATGCAGGTACCAGTCCGAAGCTTTTACATGTATCTCGACGTTCCCTGCCCAGAGCTGGCCCCCGATCTCCAGCCTGGCGTTAAAAAAGTCCGGTCCGGAAAGGGTGTTGTGCAGCCCCGGCTGGAGGATGTTCAATGACTGTCCGGCGGTGGTAAGCAAGCCGGAGGATGGAAGTTTACGGTGTTTCCAGACAAAATGCAACAGTTCTTCGCGCATCCGGCCAATATAATGCCCTACACCGCCAAAAACCTGCAGGATCAAGCAATGGCCTTCAAGCCGGATCTTAAAGTCCGTAGCTCAAGTCCATAGGAAACAAAGGAAGTCCTTTAACAGGCTGTGTCCTGCGAAATTTCCTAATCTACTATTTCTCCTTCCCATTCGGTAATCCCGCCCATAAGGTTATAGGCGCCTTTAAAACCCATATTTTCCATAAGGGTACAAGCCTGCCCGCTGCGGTTCCCGGTGCGGCAGTACACGTAGTAATGCTTTGATTTATCGAGTTTTTCAAGTTCGTTAAGGAACTGCTGACCCTTATAGATATCGATATTGATGGCCCCTGGGATGTAACCATCATCAACCTCGTGGGCCGTACGTACATCCAGGATTACTGCGTTCTCATCACTATCGAGTTGTTCCGCCCATTCTTCCTGAGTTAAATCTGCCATTGCTGTAGTTTAGATTTTGTTGCAAAAGTAAAAATCCGAAGCCAGAACTGCGGATTTATTATAAAGAATATAAAAACTTATACCTTGATACTGCAGCCAATTGCCCTGGTGGTTGGCACTTCGATTTTCTGCCCTTGCAGCATGGCATCTACCGCATCCTCCACATAACGCGTTTCCACTGCCCCGGCGTCCTGGTAGTTATCGTCTATAGTGCCGATATACCTAACAATATGCCCTTCAGCTGTGTTTTCGAGTAAAAACACGTGCGGGGTCCGCGTAGCACCATATCGCGGATATACTTCCTGCCCTTCATCGAGCAGGTACGGAAAGGTAAACCCTTTGTCCCCGGCGCGCTGCTGCATTTTTTCAAAGCTGTCTCCCGGCTGTACCTGCGGGTTGTTCGGATTGATGGCAATAACCGGTACGCCTTTGTCCTTATATTTTTTATCCAAAGCAATGATCCGGTCTTCATAGGCAACTGCATACGGACAGGTATTGCAGGTGAAGATTAGCAGGAAACCCTTTGCTTCCTTATAATCGGAAAGAGAAACCATCCTGCCGTCTATATTCTTAAGCCTGAAGTCGGTGGCCGTGTCGCCCACCGAATAGCCGTCATTCGGGGTCCCGGGGTAGTGGGCAAAGGCGCCAAAGAGCACTAATACTGCCAAACTACCAAGTATTCTGTACGTTTTCATGTTCCTTTAAGATTTAAAATTAGACAGAACCTGCTTCAGTTTATCGTAGGTAAAAGCTTCTTCGTAGAACTCCCGCTTGTCTTTATTATAGATCAAAGTGGCAGGGATTGCACCGGACCAGCCCTCGTTAACTTTAGGAATCCAGTCGTTCTGTTTTGGATCGTCGAGTACCACTACCTGCGATCTGAGGTTGCGTTCCTCCACAAAAGGTACCAGGTGCGAGTCCCACATCCTTGGCATATCCAGGTTTACCAGGATTACCTGGACTTCTTCGCTGGCGTACTCCGAGGTGATCTGTTCGAAATACGGCATTTCCTTCACGCAGGGCGCACACCAGGTTGCCCAGAAATTTACTATATAGGTGGTGCCATCCTCGCGGTGCAGCAGGGGTTCCAGGCCCTGAAAATCATATACGGGGATCCTGAAATCCGGAGCTTCAATCGTTTCCCGGGGTTCAGGAATGTTAAATGCAAAATCTTTCCCTTCTTTGTCCGATTCACGGCAACCGCTCAAAACCAACAGGCTAAGGAGAATAATCGTTCTAATCATGAAATGGCAGCTTCTCCTTAAATTTACGTATCAGGCCGCTGACGGAGGAAAGTTTAACAAAACTTTATCGATTCATAAGCCTGTTTTTGAATCCAGGCATCGTATATTTGTATATACAATTATTGTAGTTACATGAATGTTGAGGAAATTATCAAAACCCAAAGGGAAATCCCGCTTGAATCCCGGACCATCATTCATTTGATCCTGGCACAGAACAGGATTACCGAAATTACTTCCAATGCCCTCAAACCTTTTGATGTTTCACCTGAACAATTTAACGTACTCAGGATCCTTAACGGGCAGGGAGATCAGCCGGCGAACCTCAGTACCTTAAATGAACGCATGATTACCAAGATGAGTAATACCACGCGGCTGGTAGATAAATTACTTGTTAAAGGCTTTGTTAGCCGAACGATTTGCAAGGCCAACAGGCGCAAGGTTGAAATTCGAATAACCGGAAAGGGCAAAGAAGCGCTGATTAAAATGAACGAGGCAATGAAAAAGGCCGAAAGTATGCTTCTGGAAAAGTTTAGCAAAGACGACCTGGTCCGGTTAAACCAATTGCTCGACTTATTTTAAATGCCTATGCACCTCACCCCGTAACAAAAGCCATAGCCTGTAACGCTTTAAGGCCAGAACAAAATTTAAACATATATCCATATCATTTATTTACAAATATTAACACAAACAATAACTAATATTAAATCAGCAAATCATGAAAAAGAGTCAATTTATTATTGTATTATCCCTTGCATTTGGTGCCCAGGCAACCGCAAACAACCCGGCAGCCGATGAGAAAGTTCCGGTAAAAACCTCGGAGAGCAAGGTTACCTGGAAAGCCTATAAGGTAACAGGGTCCCATACCGGAACCGTAGACCTTAAGGAAGGTGCCCTGATCTTTGATGAGGGAACACTCACAGGTGGTGAATTTTCGGTGGATATGACCTCGCTTATATCGACCGACCTGGAAGGGGAATACAAGGAAAAACTGGAAGGCCACCTCAAATCCGATGATTTTTTCGGAGTGAGCGAAAACCCTACCTCTAAACTGGTATTCACCGGGGTAAAAGCCACCGGCAAAAATTCTTACGAAGTAACAGGTGATCTGACCATTAAAGGCATTACCAAACCCGTTACCTTCGATGTTTCAATTTATGGTAACAAGGCTACCGCAACCATGAAAATAGACCGTGCGCAGTACAATGTACGTTACGGATCCGGAAGTTTCTTTGAGAACCTTGGAGACAAGACCATTTATGATGAATTCGACCTGGTGGTCGACCTGGAGTTCTAACATTCGCCAGCACAGCTCAAAACACCCTGCAGACCCCTGTCGGTCTCCGGGGTGTTTTTTTTAAACTTCCCGGAATCATGTTCGGGCTTTTTATTTTTTTTGATTTGTAATTATCAAATTCCTTTCTATATTTGACGCATGATATACTTTACAACAAATACCTGGTGGTGGAGAAACTTGCGTCCAACGTCGTGAGCTGAGCACTATTTGAGTACTGTTGTACAAAAAGGCTTGCCGGACACGGCAGGCCTTTTTGATTTAATAATAGCTGATTTCGCCCTTTTTGAGGAAGGGATTGTAAACAAAATTTCAATTGTTAGCATGGCATATCAACTTACCACCCATTACAAGAAAATACTCGCTGATACCATTACCCCGGTAAGCGTGTATTTAAAGATCAGGGATCGCTTTCCCAACAGTATCCTGCTGGAGAGCAGTGATTACCATGCGAACGACAATTCGTTCTCCTACATTTGTTGCAACCCGATTGCCTCAATCACCGTGCAGGATGAAGTTTTGCTAAAGCGTTACCCGGACGGGAAGCAGGAAAAGGAAGCAGTGGACAAGTCGACCGATGTAGCCGGGCGTATCCATGATTTCAGCCGGGAATTCCGGGTGGGGGCCAACGGGTTTAAATTTATCAATAATGGGCTCTTCGGTTATATCGCATATGACGCAGTACGCTATTTCGAGGATATTGAAATCCGAAAAAAACAAGGACACCTCGATATCCCGGATATTCATTATGCGGTATACCAGAATATAATCGCAATCGACCATTTTAAAAATGAGGCTTATCTCTTTGCCCATTGCTATGAGGCTGAAAACAACATCCCCGAACTTGAACGCATCCTTAATGTGAGGAATTTCGCGTCGTATAACTTTGTCCGTGAAGGCGATACCAGTTCCAACCTCAGGGACGAGGAATACAAGGAGCATGTAGCCCTTGCAAAAAAGCACTGCCTCCGGGGCGACGTGTTCCAGTTGGTGCTGTCGCGCAGGTTTTCCCAGGGTTTCAGGGGGGATGAATTTAATGTTTACAGGGCCCTGCGTTCTATAAACCCCTCCCCTTACCTATTTTATTTTGACTACGGCAATTTTAAGATCTTCGGAAGTTCACCGGAGGCCCAGCTGGTGGTGAAAAAGGGCAAGGCCGAAATCCATCCGATTGCCGGAACCTTCAGGCGTACCGGTAATGACGAGGAAGATGCGTTGCTGGCAAAAAAGCTCACTGAAGACGACAAGGAGAACAGTGAACATGTTATGCTGGTAGACCTTGCCCGTAACGACCTCAGCCGGAACGGCAATATGGTACAGGTAGAAAATTACAGGGAAGTACAATACTTCTCGCATGTCATCCACCTGGTATCCAAGGTAACGGGGATAAAGAAGAAGGATACGCCCACCATGAAGGTTGTTGCAGACACCTTTCCGGCAGGCACCCTTAGCGGGGCGCCTAAACACCGTGCCATGCAGCTCATAGAGCAGTACGAGACCAGCAGCCGCGATTATTACGGGGGAGCGATCGGATTTATGGACTTCGAAGGCGATTTTAACCATGCCATCATGATACGGACATTCCTGAGCAAGAACCACATATTATATTACCAGGCAGGTGCCGGTCTGGTCGCCGCCTCTGACCCTGAAACAGAACTGCAGGAAACCTATAACAAGCTGGGAGCTCTGAACAAAGCACTTGAAATAGCCGAAACAATCTGAGACCCCTCAACAGTGATATAATGAAACGAATCCTGGTAATAGATAATTACGATAGCTTTACCTACAACCTGGTACACTACCTGGAAGACCTGGGGGCCGAGGTAACGGTGAAACGCAACGACCAGCTTGCACTAAAGGAGGTTGATGAATTTGATAAGCTCGTTCTTTCGCCGGGCCCCGGGATCCCCGATGAAGCCGGCTTGCTCAAGGAGATCATCGCCACCTATGCCCCGGTTAAAAGCATTTTTGGCGTATGCCTGGGGCAGCAGGCCATAGCGGAAGTATTCGGCGGTTCCCTGATAAACCTGGACGAAGTATTCCATGGGGTTGCCACCAGGGTAAAGGTTATTAAGAAAGACCTGCTTTTCGAAGGCCTTCCGGATGAATTTTCAGCAGGGCGTTATCATTCATGGGTAGTGCATCCGGATCTCCCCGATGTGCTTGAAGCTACCTCCGTTGATGATAACGGGCAACTAATGTCTATCCGCCATAAGGAATATGACCTGAGGGCTGTGCAGTTCCACCCGGAATCCGTGCTTACCCCGTTTGGAAAAAAGATACTGGAAAACTGGATAAAAAGTTAAGTAACCCGGTCCATTGGGAAAATTTAATAAAGATGAAAGATATCCTGAACCGTTTGATCAACCACGACATCCTATCCAAGGAAGATGCCCGGCAGGTGCTGGTAAATATAGCCAACAGAGCCTATAATCCCAGTCAGATATCAGCCTTCCTGACCGTATATATGATGCGCAGCATAACCATAGAGGAACTTGAGGGTTTCCGGGATGCCCTGCTTGAGCTATGCCTGGCAGTAGACCTGGCCGAATTCGACCCCATTGACCTTTGCGGGACAGGTGGTGATGGCAAAGACACCTTTAATATTTCCACCCTTGCCTCCTTTATCACGGCAGGTGCCGGGATTCCGGTTACCAAGCACGGGAATTACGGGGTGTCCTCCAAATGCGGCAGCAGCAACGTTATGGAATTCCTGGGCATAAAATTCAGCAGCGACCCGGAATTTCTCAGGCGTTCTATAGACAAGGCGGGTATATGCGTATTGCATGCGCCCCTCTTCCACCCCGCTATGAAAAATGTGGCACCCATCCGCCGCGAACTGGGCGTTAAAACCTTTTTCAATATGCTGGGGCCCATGGTAAACCCCGCTTTCCCAAGGAACCAGATGGTAGGGGTCTTTAGCCTTGAACTGGCACGTATGTATGGTTATCTTTACCAGAATACCGACAAGAATTTCACGGTGCTGCACGCCCTCGACGGCTATGACGAAATCTCCCTTACAGGGAATACCAAAACCATCTCCAATAAAAAGGAGGCCATGCTTACGCCCGGGGATTTTGGCGTGGACGTTGTGAATGCCTCAGAAATTGCCGGCGGGGAGGATATTCAGGCATCAGCGCGGATATTTATGGATATCCTGCAGGGCAAGGGCAGCCCGGCCCAAAACCATGTTGTTTGTGCCAATGCCGGGATCGCCATTGCCACGGTAAAAAATTGCACCCCCAGGGAAGGCTTCGAACTTGCGGCCGGATCCCTGTTGGAAGGAAAGGGCCTGGCCGCTCTTAAAACACTGCAGGAACTAAGCCGGTAATGAATATACTTGAAAAAATAGCAGCAGACAAAAGGCGCGAAATAAGCCTGAAGGAAAGCGTGGTGCCTGTGGCCCAGCTAGAGCGATCCCTGCTCTTCCATAGTACGCCGCTTTCGCTGACAAGCATGCTGAAAGCCAGGAAAGCAGGAGTCATTGCGGAACATAAACGCCGTTCGCCATCAAGGTCCCTGATCAACCAAACCCACAGTGTGGAAGACATTGTAAAGGGTTACGCCTCGGCCGGGGCTTGCGGGATCTCGGTCCTTACGGACGGAAAGTATTTTGGCGGCTCGCTTGACGACCTGCTATTGGCGCGGGCTTCGGTGCAAACCCCCCTCCTCCGCAAGGAATTTATCCTTAAAGAATACCAGATTGTGGAGGCCAGGGCCTATGGGGCAGATGTGATCCTCCTCATCGCGGCCCTGCTTAGCAGGAAGGAAATTAAAAACCTGTCTCTGCTGGCCAAAACCCTTGGCATGGAGGTCTTGCTGGAAGTGCATGACGAAGAGGAATTAAATAAAGCACTTATGCCCAGCCTCGATATGATAGGCGTTAACAACCGCAACCTGAAGACCTTTGAAGTATCCCTGCAAAACAGTATAAACCTGGCACGGCACATTCCCGAAGGCTTTGTAAAGGTATCGGAAAGCGGGATCTCGTCACCGGAATCCATAGCCGAACTGTTGCCATACGGGTTCAGGGGTTTCCTTATAGGGGAATATTTCATGAAATCTGAAAATCCTGGCAGCCTTGCTGCAGATTTCATTAAAATGCTGGAACAATGAAGGTCAAGGTATGCGGAATGAAACACAATATCGCCGGGGTAGCGGGCCTGCAACCGGATTACCTGGGATTTATTTTCTGGGAATCGTCGCCAAGATATTTTGACGGGGTACTGCCAGACCTCCCACCACAGGTGATAAAAGTCGGGGTTTTTGTAGATGCAAGCATCCCCTTCATCCTCCAAAAAATGCATCAATACGGGCTCGGGTTGATTCAACTGCACGGCAACGAAAGCCCCGGATATTGCCGCGAATTGCGGAAAGCCATCGTGGCCGGAATCAACGGGGAAAATAAGGTCGGGATAATCAAGGTCTTCCCTATAAAGGACTCCTTTGATTTCCGGTTGCTGGATCCTTATGAGGATGCCTGCGATTATTACCTTTTCGATACCAGGGGAAAACTACCCGGGGGGAATGGTTATGCCTTTGACTGGCAGGTTCTCCGTGATTACCCATCCGGGAAACCCTATTTCCTGAGCGGGGGCATAGGCCCGGCCAACCTGCCGCAGTTACGCATATTCCTGAAAAGGCCCGAAGCACAAAAATGCCACGCCATTGATGTAAACAGCAGGTTTGAATTGCAGCCCGGGCTGAAAAATACGGAGCTTTTAAATGAATTCATAAACGCGGTGGCATTAAAACACTGAACCCAATTAGCTATACCATGAATTATCATGCAGACAGTAACGGATACTACGGAGAATTTGGCGGGGCCTTTATTCCCGAAATGCTTTACCCGAACACCGAAGAAATCCGCCTGAACTACCTGGAGATCATGCAGGATCCTTCATTTCAGGCAGCCTTCAGGCAGCTGCTTAAAGATTATGTCGGCAGGCCTACACCCCTCTATTTTGCAAATCGGTTATCAACTAAATATAAAACCCGGATCTACCTGAAACGGGAAGACCTCTGCCACACCGGGGCCCATAAGGTAAACAACACCATAGGGCAGATCCTGCTTGCCCAACGGCTGGGAAAACGAAGGATCATTGCTGAAACAGGAGCGGGGCAGCATGGGGTTGCAACGGCGACGGTATGTGCGCTCATGGGGATGCAGTGCGTGGTCTATATGGGGGAGGTGGATATCGCCAGACAGGCGCCCAATGTGGCCAGGATGAAAATGCTCGGGGCCGAAGTACGGCCTGCCCGGTCAGGGAGCCGTACCCTTAAGGATGCCACCAATGAGGCCATCAGGGATTGGATAAACAACCCTACGGACACCCATTACATAATCGGCTCCGTGGTGGGGCCACATCCCTATCCCGATATGGTGGCCCGTTTCCAGGCTGTGATTTCCGAAGAAATCCTGTCCCAGTTGCAGGAAAAGGAAGGCAGGCCCTTTCCGGACTATGTAGTGGCCTGTGTGGGAGGGGGCAGTAATGCGGCTGGGGCATATTATCATTTCCTGGACCACCCGGAGGTTGGAATCATTGCAGTGGAAGCTGCGGGAAAGGGTATAGATACCGGTGAGAGTGCGGCTACTTCCGCCCTGGGCCGGGTTGGTATTATCCATGGCAGCAAAACCCTGCTGATGCAAACCGCAGACGGCCAGATCACAGAGCCATATTCCATTTCTGCCGGCCTGGATTACCCGGGGGTTGGGCCCATGCATGCCAATCTGTTCCGTTCCGGGCGGGGGGAATTTATTTCGATTACGGATGATGAAGCCATGAAGGCCGGCCTGGAAGTATCCCGCCTGGAGGGCATTATCCCGGCCATCGAGACTTCCCATGCCTTTGCCATCTTTAACAGCCGTAGCTTTAAGCCGGAAGATATCGTGGTGGTGAACCTTTCGGGACGCGGCGACAAAGACCTGCAAACCTATATCGACTATTTTAACCTCCGCTAAGAAATCCCAGAATAATAATGAACCGCATTCAAAATAAACTCCGGGAGAAGAAGAAACTGCTCTCCATTTACTTTACGGCCGGTTACCCGTCTTTGGAGGATACCGTTCCGATTATATCGCGATTAGAAGATGCCGGGGTGGATATGATTGAAATAGGCCTGGCCTTCAGCGATCCCCTGGCCGATGGGCCTACCATTCAACAGAGTTCCACCAGGGCACTGAGGAATGGCATGAATACGGAACTGCTGTTCAAACAATTAAAAAACATAAGGGATAAAGTGCAAATCCCCCTTATAATTATGGGTTATTTCAATCCGGTACTTCAATATGGGGTGGAGGCCTTCTGCAGTAAATGCCGCGAAATCGGGATTGATGGCCTCATCCTTCCCGACCTTCCGCTAAGGGAATACCAGTTGGAATATGAGGCTGTATTTAAAAAGTACGGCCTCTTGAATATTTTCCTTATCACCCCGCAGACCAGCCCGGAACGGATCAGGGAGATCGATGCAGCTTCCGGCGGATTTATCTATATGGTAAGTACCGCCAGCACCACCGGGGCCCGGGAAGGTTTTGGCGAAGAACAACTGGCCTATTTTAAGCGGATCTCAGAAATGAACCTGAAAAACCCCCAAATCGTGGGCTTCGGAATCAGTAATTCAGCCACCTTTAACCAGGCTGTTTCCTTAACCAACGGGGCCATCATTGGATCTGCTTTTATTAAGCATCTAACGGATTCCGGAATGGCCGGAATTGATGAATTTATTAAAAGAATTCGCTAGCTTTAGCCCTTCAATAAACCTGCTATTCAATGAGAAGTTCAACCCTTGTAATTATTCTCCTTTTCAGTTTATTCTGCTCAGCCCAGGACGAAACCCAGCTCAAATCCCAGGTTCGGCATACGATAGATGAGTTACGGGATTTTATATCGATCCCCAATGATGCCCTGGAACATGCCAACATTAACAGGAACATAACCTGGCTGACTGATAAATTCAACGCCAGGGGCTTTAATACTTCCGTATTGCCCACTGAAGGGGAATCGCTGTTTTTTGCCGCCCTCCCCATGGAAGATGCAAAGCCTACCATCCTGTTCTATATGCATTTCGACGGCCAGTCCGTTGACCCCTCCAAATGGGACCAGCCAGATCCCTATAAAGTGGTGCTGAAGGCAGCCGATGGTGACGGCTGGAAAAACCTCCCTTTTTCAGAGCTGGCAGAAGATATCGATTATGAATGGCGGTTGTTCGGTCGCTCAACCTCAGATGATAAGGGCCCTATTGTCATGTTCCTGAATGCCATAGATATGCTGAGGAAAAGTAACATGGAGATCCCTTTTAATGTAAAGATTATCCTCGACGGGCAGGAAGAGAAAGGCAGCGAACCGTTGCCAAAGGCCGTTAAAGAATACAGGGAATTGCTGGAGGCAGATTTCCTTGTAATTGCGGACGGGCCCGTACACGCTTCGGGCAAACCAACGGTAGTTTATGGTTGCCGTGGCATCACAGAGCTGACCCTGACCACCTACGGCCCCCTGAAACCACAGCATAGCGGACATTATGGCAACTACGCGCCCAATCCCGGATTCCTGCTGGCCGAATTGCTGGCAAGTATGAAAGATGCCGACGGCCGGGTGGTTATTGAGGGGTATTACGACGGGATTGAACCGGACGAAAGCAGTATGGCCATCCTTAGGAGTGTCCCGGATGATACGGGTACCATAAACGCCTACCTGGGGATCAAAACAGCCGAAAAAGTTGGCGCATTTTACCAGGAATCCATCCAATACCCTTCCCTGAATATCAGGGGGCTGGGTTCCGGCTGGATAGGAGACGAGGTGCGGACAATAGTGCCCGACAGGGCTGTGGCCGAACTCGATATCCGCCTGGTGCCCGAGACCGACGGCGAACGATTGAAAACATTGGTTAAGGAACATATAAAAAAACAAGGCTATCATATCATTACCGAGGAACCTGACATGGCCGTCCGGATGGCTCACGATAAACTGGTTAAGGTAACAGAAGGGGGGGTTACTGATGCCTTCAGGACAGACCTCACCAATCCATACGGGCAGCATCTCGTTAAGATCCTGCAGGAATCCTTCTCGGAAGAAGTGGTTCAGATCAGGATCGCCGGTGGTACCGTTCCCATAGCGCCCTTTATCAATGAATTGCAGGTCCCGGCCTTCCTGGTGCCTATGGTAAACCCCGACAATAACCAGCACAGCCCCAATGAGAACCTTAAGATCGGCCAGATCGCCTACGGGATAAAGGTCTTTTATAACCTTCTGAGCAGCGAACCGCCCGCCAGATAATCTTCCGGTAATTCCTTTAACAATCCCTAACAAAGCTTTACCACTGTATTAACGGCATCCGGCAATATCATTTAGTATATTGAAGCGAATCATAAAAAGACGACTATTATGGGAAATATAAAGGATAAAAGGAAGTTTAAAAGAAAAGTAGAACAGAGCAACCCTACGAATCCAACGGCGAATACCAATATTGATACGAATAAATTCGACATTGAAGAAGATTCGATCAGGGATCAGCAGAACAAGAAATAAACCTGAAAACACCATTAAAAAACCCGGCATTTTTGCGCCGGGTTTTTATTTGGGCGGAAAGTGGTTAAGTTGCAGAACCCTAATTTTCATATATAGTGACTGTTCCACTGTCTTCATTGCTTACGATGAGCAGCTCCCTGGCACTGGGGCTTTCCTTGGCTGAAACCACCAGCAACCCCTCGGGAGCCTCATCTCCCGGGGTTGAAAGAATCTGCAAAAACTCCGGGGCATACGGATTGGATATCTCGTAAACAAGTATCTGGTCATTTCGCTCCAACCCTACAAAAAGAATTATCTGATTATTCTTGCCTTCCAATATTGCCACCGATTCTGGCTCACCGCCTTTATCGTCACTTCGACTATCATTGTCGTTAAACCTGCCAGGGGTTTCCGCAAGTGTGATGTCGCCTATCCCGCTTCCACTGTCATACACAAGGCCACCGCTCCCTGTCCAGATAGTGAAGGAGCGCGCTCCATAGGAATAGAGCTCGTCAAAATCCCCATCGGAATCAATGTCTCCCAGGGTTGTTGTAATTTTCAGGCGGCCCAGCATATCTTCCTGTTGTAATTCGACCGCATTGGGAAAAACCGTTGGGTCTAATATTATATCTTTAACCCTGGCCTCTTCAGAGAACGCATCATAATCCCTGGCATCTCCCTCATTTGCCGTCACAAGAAAATCGCTTCCGCCAATTTTAGCATATGCGATGCCGTCAGGGTGGAAAATACCTTTAACAGGCCAGCTATTTAATTCCTTTTTACCGTCTTCATTACTTGGGTCTAGTGCATTATAAGGATCTGAATGATCTTTGAACCCAAGGGGGTAAATGGCTTCAATGCGCGCTGTGTTCAGATTAATCTTCGCTATCCCGTTATTTTCCTGAAGTGTCACCCAGGCTGTCTGGGAATTGTCGGAAATAGCCACATATTCAGGTTCCGTATCCCTTGCCAGGTCAGCCCCGGGGCCAAAAACACGGTAACCCTGCAACTCAAGGGCAGTCTGTTCGCTGTTGAAAGCGTCGAATTCAAGATTATAGACCTCTCCCGTAGCTGTTTTAATAATGCTTACGGAGCCTTTTGGATCGGTTAGATAATCACCCGATGGCTCGCCTTCATTGGCACATACGATAAACTTCCCATTGGGGGAGAATGTAACCATATCGGGCAGTGCTCCAACGGTATAAGTATTCAAAAGTGCCAGGCTTCGGGTATCATAAACCTGGATTCTTCCCGGTTCCTGTTTTACATTTTCTTCAACAGCTACTGCCAGTAGCCCTTTATAAACGGCAATACTATTAGGGGCACCATGCCCTCCCAGGGAGATCACCTCAGGTCCGACGGGATTGGAAAGATCGGAAATACCATAGGCATAGACGGCATTGCTTTCGGTATTGACGACGAATAGTTTTTTATTTTCCGGATCATAGGCGGAGATCTCGGCAGCTGTTTCTCCTCCTACCTTAATGGATGTTTTATGTTTGAAATTGACCACGGGTGAGCTTTTCAGGGCTATACCCTCAAGGGGTTGTTCGGATTTTTCACAGGAGTGAAAGGCAAATACAAGGCCTGCAATCATCAGTGCCGGGCCGGATTTAAGTGTTTTCATATGGTTGGTTTTAATGAACCCTTAAAGATGCCGGAATAGTGTGAATTAAAGGTTAGGGGGAGAAGAACCAATGGTTATGAAATTCCAAAGGGAATTACTTTTTAGTAACCTTGGCTGGGAGAACGGGAGGTGGCCGTCTGATCAAAAATACGCCCTGTATTGTTGTATCCGGAAATCCAGAGTAGTAAATGAAGGGTTTCTCCGTTTTACTTCCTTAAAAGCTTCCATACTCCCCACAGCCCTGTTGGCAGCCCCGGATGGCGCAGTAAGGGAAACCGTTTTGATGATTCTCTCGGCCGAAGATACCCTGATACCGCTAAGCGGGTTCTTTGCCGGCAGGGCAAATTCGTGTTCCCGGGGGATTTGCGTATTGCTCCGTTTAAGACGAAGGCCATATTGCTTCAATAACTGCCTGAAAAAATATTCCGGGCCGTTCCTGCTTCCCCCGCCTGTGAACAAAAGGGTATGTACCGAAGGATAGGTATAAAGATGGGCCACCAGGTCGCGCAACTGTACCCGGCGCATCCCCAGGTCCGAAGCATCTACCCTTTCCCGTTCGGCCCTTTCCACGATATCGCAAATCCCTATTTGCCGGCTTTTAAGGAATTCGGTGCGTTGCCGTACCGCTTCCCTGCTGGTTTCAAACTTCAGGCCCAGTCCAAAGATCTCATCCAGGATAGGCCAGAGGTAGCCATCGCGGCTTCCGTAACAGAAATCAACGTCGCCCTCCTTAAGTTCACCAGTTGTGAACCTGGGGGGTGGCAGGGTACCCACAATCAACCTGGTGGCCCCATCGAAAAGGAAAGGCTCATAGGGGTGGGTGTGGAGGAACATGCAGGTAATGTTTTTTTTTAACGGGCAGGCCGCTGAAAGTTCAGGTTCAAGTACAAGCCTGCCGGCCGAAGGCGGGTGCAAATTCAAGTGGAGGTGCAAAAATAAGAAAGGGGGATCTAAAGTCCTTATGGATATGAAAATTAAAATTAAACCCGCTATTCCTGATGGTTACCAGCTTCACGGTGGTCTCAACCATTAATCAATGACACGAATCCACATATCCCTCCCAGTAAAAGAACATAAACAAAGGCAATAAGCCCAATGTTCATTTCAGGTGTAAGAGGGGGCAGGAAACGCCTTATTTCAGAACCAGTACCAGGTCGTCTGTATTCACCATCGAACCTCCGTGCAACTGGACTTTCTCCACCTCCCCTTCTTCGGGTGCGGTGACGGTGGTTTCCATCTTCATGGCTTCTATCACAAACAAGGGCTGGTTCTTCTTTATCAGCTGTCCCTTTTTAACCAGGACTCCAGACAACATCCCCTGCAAGGGGGCGCCTATCTGTTTGGGGTCCGCGCTATCGGCCTTCACATTCTCTACCTTATCAACCTTTACCGATTTATCTTTAACCAGCATATTGCGCAACTGTCCGTTCACCTTAAAGAACATGCTCACATTGCCGGCCTCATCGGGCTCGCCTTTCAGCATGAGCGATATGAGGACGTTCTTACCCCGGTCCAGTTCCACCATGATCTCCTCGCCCACTTCCATCCCGTAAAAGAAATTCTTGGTGGGAATATTGGTTACATTGCCGTACTGTACATGCTTGTTATAGGCCTCGGTAAAGACCTTTGGATAAAGTTTGTACGAAAGGAAATCTGTTATTTCAAGTTCCCTGCCCATGCCTTTTTTGAACTTGCGCTTAAAGGATGCGAACTCCTTGTCGAAATCAACGGGTTCCAGATGGGCATTCGGCCTGTCTGTATAGGGTTTCTCCCCCTTGAGGACAATTTTCTGCAGTTTTTTTGGGAACCCCCCAACGGGTTGGCCCAGGTCGCCTTTAAAAAAGCTGATAACCGACTGAGGATAGGAAAGGGATTCACCTTTTTTAAGGACATCCTCGGTGGTCAGCCCGTTGCTGATGAGGTATTGTGCCATATCGCCAACTACCTTGGAGCTGGGGGTTACCTTTACAATATCGCCGAAAAGATCGTTTACATCTGCATACATGGCTGTGATCTCCGGAAACTTATGTTCCAGGCCAAGGGCAATGGCCTGCCCCTTAAGGTTGGAGTACTGCCCCCCGGGAATCTCATGTTTGTACACTTCCCCTGTTCCGGCCTTAAGGCCCGATTCGAAGGGGTAATAATAGCTGCGCACTGTTTCCCAATAGTTGGAGTACTCTGCCAGTTTATCGCGGTTTAGCACATTTTCCCTGGGATGAAAGCGCATCATTTCGACCAGCGAATTAAAATTGGGCTGTGAGGTCATCCCCGACATGCCGCCCAGGGCCACATCCACAACGTCTACCCCGGCTTCTATGGCCTTCAGGTAGGTAGCAGCCTGTATGGAAGAAGTATCGTGGGTGTGCAGGTGGATGGGGATCCCGATCTCCGCCTTCAGGGCCGAGATAAGTTCGTAAGCCGCATAGGGCTTCAGCAATCCTGCCATATCCTTCACGCCCAGGATGTGGGCACCTGCATTCTCCAGGTCCTTGGCAAGGCGCAGGTAGTAATCCAGGTTGTATTTTGTTTTGGACCCGTCCAGGATATCCCCCGTATAACAAAGGGAGCCTTCGGCCAGGCCACCGGTTCTTTTCCTGACGTGGTCTATGCAGGGGGCCAGTGATTTCATCCAGTTGAGTGAATCGAATATCCGGAATACGTCGACCCCGGTTTCCCAGGATTGTTCTACAAACTTGGCGATCAGGTTATCGGGATAGGCCGTATATCCTACCCCGTTGGACCCCCGGATAAGCATTTGAAGCAGGATATTGGGGATGGCCTTACGCAGGAGGGCAAGCCTTTCCCACGGGTTCTCCTGCAGGAACCTCAGGCAGACATCGAAAGTAGCCCCACCCCAGACTTCAAGGCTGAAAATCTCAGGATGGTTCTTCGCATAGCCCTCAGCAACCTTCAGCATATCAATGGTTCGCATTCGCGTGGCCAGCAGGCTCTGATGGGCATCACGCATGGTGGTGTCCGTAAAATGGATTTTCTGCTCCTCCTTCAGCCATGCTGCAAATCCTTCGGGCCCTTTTTCGGTGAGCAGGTCTTTGGTACCCTTCGGATAAGCCATATCCCTTGGAAATGAAGGAACCAGGGGTTTTGAAAAAATATGGCCCGGTTCAACCCGTTGCACATCCGGGTTCCCGTTCACTATGGTCTCTCCGAGGATAGCCAGTAATTTGTTTGCCCGGTTCCTCGGTTCCACGAATTCGAAGAGCGAGTGTTCGTTCTTGATGAAATTCACGGTTACCTTCCCCTCCCGGAAAGTAGGGTGCTTCAGGATGTTGTCAAGGAAAGCCATATTGGTCTTCACCCCCCGTATCCTGAACTCGGCAAGGGCCCTGCGCATTTTACGGCAGGAACCGTCGAGCGTGCGGCTCATGGCCGAAACCTTCACCAGCATGGAATCGAAAAAGGGCGAAATATGGACCCCCTGATAAACGCTGCCCGCATCGAGGCGGATCCCGAAACCTGAAGCGCTCCTGTAGGTGGTTACCACCCCGTAATCCGGTTTGAAGTCATTGGCAGGGTCTTCCGTTGTAATCCGGCATTGCAGGGCATACCCATTTACATGGACAGCTTCCTGGTCTTTGATTTTGATCTGCTTATCAGACAGTTTGTACCCCCCTGCGATAAAGAGCTGCGCCTTAACCAGGTCTATATTGGTGATCATCTCCGTTACGGTATGCTCTACCTGGATCCGTGGGTTTACTTCGATAAAATAGATACTGCCATCCTCATCTACAAGGAATTCGACCGTACCTATATTGTTATAATCAACGGCCTTGCATATTGCGATCGCATAGCGATAGAGCAGGTCCCTGGTTTCCTGGCTGAGCCCGATAGAAGGAGCGAATTCAATGACCTTCTGGTACCTCCGCTGCACGGAACAGTCGCGTTCATACAAATGCACCATATTGCCATGGGTATCGGCCACGATCTGCACTTCTATATGCTTGGGGTTCTCCACAAACTTCTCCAGAAATACCGTATCGTCTCCAAAAGCGTTGAGGGATTCCCGCTTTGCTTCGGGAAAAGCCTGCCTGAGTTCATCTTCGGTACGAATAACCCGCATCCCCCGGCCTCCGCCTCCCGAAGCCGCTTTTAACATCAGGGGATATCCAATTCGGTCTGCCTCCGAAAGGGCAATCTTAATATCTGAAAGGTCTTTATCACTGCTTTGGATGACAGGGACATTATTGGCCACCGCAACTTCCTTGGCGGTGATCTTATCGCCCAGCGCCTTGAGGACAGACACTTTCGGACCAACGAATATGATCCCGTTCTCCTCGCATTTTCTGGCAAAAGTCGCGTTCTCGGAAAGGAATCCATAGCCGGGGTGTATGGCGTCAACATGGTTGTCCAGGGCCACCCTGATAATCGCATCCATATCGAGATATGGTTTCAGGGGCTCATTCTCTTCCCCAATCTGGTAGCATTCATCTGCCTTATAACGGTGCAGGGAGTAACGGTCTTCATAGGTATAAACCCCTACCGTCTTCAGGCCGATCTCTACACAGGCCCTGAAAATTCGAATGGCAATTTCGCCCCGGTTTGCTACTAAAACTTTCTTGATTTCCACGCTTAGAAATTAAATAAATTCAAGGTTCAAAAGACGACAAACATAGGGTTTTTGCCCTAAGAAAGCAATGCGATAAAGTTATAAATACGCCCTAATTTGTTACAATTCCTTATAAATACAAGGCCATTGCGAAGAAGCCACTCCGGATCATGCAGCGCGTTTTAACCGGACTGCAAATTAATTCTTAACAGGATGAGGTGCAGCCCTGATTCCTTGACTTATATGAAACCGATTCCTATCTTTAAATACTTAAAGATCACTACAATGGGAAAAGGAGATAAAAAAACAAAAAGAGGGAAAATAGTCAATAATTCCTATGGGGCGAGAAGGCCGAGGAAAATCAAAAAAAAACCTACTGTAGAGGAAAAGATACGTATTAAGAATAAAGCCTAATCCGCTATAAAATCCAGGGTAACCACCCCTTCTTCGGATATATTGAGCTCATAGGTGTAAAATCCCGGGGGTAGCTGCGTTTCCCCGACAAAATCGATCGGCTCCAGCAGATACGTTTCTTCCCCTGCACTGATTGAAATAAATGCGTAGCGGTAAGCGACCTCATAAGGGAGGTAATCCGAATAATCGTCAGGCGCTATATTGGTATGAAGGGTTTCCTGTTCGCCCACCTGTACTTCGTCAAAAGTAAAGCCGCTGACGTTCTTAATGCGGATGTTGGCAGTGGTTACGTCGTCATCCCTGTCGGTGCATGAAATCATCATTATCAGGGAGGCAAAAAGGTACAGGTATGGTTTCATCTGGCAGTTTTTTCTAATCGCATGCTAGGTTAATAACGCCGGAGGTCGTTTATTATTCTATCGGATAAATACCGGTTGCCGTTCATTAAGCGTATGCGCTTTGCTGTAGGCGTAATCGAGGTAGTCGAACCCGCGGATATCGTTCAGGTTTTGCGCATCGGTCTCAAGGATATAGCGCACCATGGCGCCGCGGGCTTTCTTGGCAAAAAAACCAATGACTTTGAGGTTGTCGTTCTTCCAGTCCTTAAAAACTGGGGTGATTACCGGAACTTTTAATCGTTTCTCATCAAGGGCATGGTAATATTCATTGCTGGCAAGGTTGATAAATAGTTCCCCATCCGTGAGCTCCATATTCAAACGATCGGTCAGGGCCTTTTTCCAGAACTCGTACAGATTTTTCTTCCGGCCGATCTTCAGCGGGGTGCCCATTTCAAGGCGGTAGGGCTGGATAAGGTCGAAGGGCCTCAGAATCCCGTAAAGGCCGGATAGAATGCGCAGGCTTTCCTGAAGCCTGTCATACGTCGCCTCCGGCAGCGACCAGGCATCCAGGCCCTGATAAACATCCCCGCTGAACGCGAAAACTGCCGGTCTGGCATTGTTGTTTGTGAAGGGGGTGCTGAAATCCTGGTTTCGCTTCCAGTTCAGGTCTGCCAGTTCAGGGGAAATATCCATGAGTTTTGAAAGGGCCCTCGGGCTTTTCTTTCTGAGGATTTTATTCAGTTTTTCCGCTTCTTCCAGGAATTCGGGCAGACTGGCCCTGGAGGTAGGGAGGGCCTGTTCAAAGTCCAGTGATTTTGCAGGCGAAACAACAATTTTCATGAGTGAGATTTTCGCTAAAAATAGCAAAGAAATCCGGGATGGATGGTAGTCGAAAAAAGAGATTTAAAATGGATGTATCGACGAAATTTATACCCCCGGGATGCAAACGGTGAAAGGCCGGAGTTTAGTTCCGGCTGTGGCTTGCATAATCCCGCCACTTTTCTATGCACGCGGCCATATCGGCCGGCAGTTCGGCACTAAAACGCATGGTCTCCCCGCTTAGTGGATGAACAAAGCCAAGGGTCCTGGCATGCAAAGCCTGCCTCGGCAATATTTTGAATGCATTTTCAACGAATTGCCTGTACTTGGTAAAAGTAGTTCCCTTCAGGATCTTATCGCCCCCATAACGTTCATCATTGAACAGTGTATGTCCTATATGTTTCATGTGTACCCGGATCTGGTGGGTCCGCCCTGTTTCGAGGGTACAGGCAAGCAGGGTAACGTATCCAAGTCGTTCCAGGACCCGGTAATGGGTCACGGCTTCCTTGCCCTGGTCTCCTTCCGGGAAAACCTGCATTTGCAAGCGGTTTTTGGGGTTCCGGCCTATATGCCCTTCCACTGTACCTTCTTCGGCCTCAACATTGCCCCAAACCAGGGCGATGTATTCGCGTTCGCTGGTTTTATCGTAGAACTGCCGGGCCAGGTGTGCCATGGCCGTCTCGGTCTTGGCGATAACCAGGAGGCCCGAGGTGTCCTTATCGATCCGGTGAACCAGCCCGGGCCTTTCATTGCTGTTCAGAGGTAGTTTATCTATATGGAATAAAAGGGCGTTAATCAGCGTCCCCGAGTAATTACCATGGCCAGGATGTACAACCATGCCCGCGGGTTTGTTCACCACCAGCAAAATATCATCTTCATATACGATGTCCAGTGGGATATCTTCGGGAGTAAGGAGGAATTCATGGGGCGGATGCGCAAAGAGCACCTTCACTTCATCGCCGGGTTTTACTTTGTAGTTCTGTTTTACTATGGCGTCATTCACCCAGATATGGCCATCCCTGGCCGCCTGCTGGATCTTGCTTCTGGTGGCATTCTCGATTAGGTTCATGAGGAACTTATCAACCCTCAGGGGCTTTTGTCCCTTTGCCGCCTTAAACCTGAAATGCTCAAAAAGTTCTTCCTCGCCCGGCTCCTGTTGGTTGGGATGTTCCATGAGCTATTCGGAATCGGCCTTAACCCGTGCCCTGTCCGGGATATCGCCATTGCCGCAAACGAGCTCGATGCCCGAAGTTTTGGGGATACGGTCGCCGGGCTGGATGTTCTTCCCGTTATGCCGGATGTAATAAACCATATCCTTGCCCAGTTCGTCTATATAGGTCACCCGTTCCACCTCAAGGCCCACGGCCTTCAGCATGGAGGACGCGTTTCGCTGGGTAACCTGTATGATATTCGGAACCGTTACTTTCTTATAGCCTGAAGGATTCACGGTGACATAGATCTTTCGGTTTTCCTTCACCTTGTTTCCTGCGGCCGGATTTTGCTCAATTATGGAAAAACGTGGATAGTCCGGATCATAGTCTGCCGAATCGATGACCTCATACCTCAGGTTCGCCTCTGCTATGGTTTGCCGCATCTCGGAAATGGAAAGCTTCGCGAGGTCGGGAACTTCCACAAAGTCACCATGCCTGGTGGAACTTTTAAGCCATTGCAGCATTAGTATACAGAGGATAATCAGCACCAGCAGTGCGAGGCCGAGGTTTATCAGAAAAACCTTGCTTCTGAGGAAGTTAAAGAAATCCTTCATATAGTGCGTTTTATAAGCAGGCAAATATAGGAAACCCAGTCCTTTTTTCTTTACTTTGGATCGAGTTATGCATTACTTCGGGGTATACCCTTAACGATTCTATGAAAAAAAATATTGCCATTGTCATGGGCGGTTTTTCCAGTGAATACCCCATTTCCCTTAAAAGCGGAAAGGTAGTGTATTCTTACCTGGACCCGGAAAAGTTTAACCGCTATCGTATCCTGATAACCCGCGACAGGTGGGTTTATGTTGATGAGGAGGAAGAAGAATACCCGGTTAACCGTCATGATTTCACCGTAAAAGTGGGTAAAAAAGTAGTGGCTTTTGACTGTGTATTCAACGCCATTCACGGATCACCCGGGGAAGACGGGTATTTGCAGGCATATCTGAGGCTGCTGAACATCCCCCAGACATCCTGTGATCATTATCAGGCAGCCCTGACATTTAACAAGCGCGACCTTCTGAGTGTGCTGAAACCCTATGGTATCAGGTCTGCTGCTTCCTTTTACCTGAACAAGGGTGATAAAATAAATGAAGATGCCATAATTAAACGGGTGGGGTTACCCTGTTTTGTAAAGGCCAATAAGGCCGGCAGCAGCTTTGGGGTCACCAAGGTTTACAAAAAGGAAGACCTGGATGAGGCCATAGAAAAGGCATATAAGGAAGATGATGAGATCCTGATTGAAGCCTTTCTCGACGGAACGGAGGTTTCCGTGGGGGTAATTACCTACGGGGGCAAAACCCTCGTGCTTCCGGTAACCGAAATTGTCCCGGAAAACGACTTTTTCGACTTTCAGGCCAAATATGAAGGCAAGGCGAAAGAGATCACCCCGGCGAGAATCTCGGAGAAACAGTTGGAAAACGTGAGCCGTGCCGCACGCCTTGCATATGAGGCCATCAGGATGCGGGGCTATTCCCGGTCGGAGTTTATTTTCATTGGGGATGAGCCTTTTATGCTCGAAATGAATACCACCCCCGGGCTAACGGAAGAAAGTATCCTGCCGCAGCAGGCGCAAGCCGCGGGGATCACCCTCTCAGCCCTTTTCGAGAGCGCGATCTTACAGGCATTAGAAGGAATTTAAGTAATTTTGGCTCAATCAACAGCAAATCCCATGAGGCGTGCCATCTTTCCGGGCTCTTTTGACCCTATTACCCTGGGGCATCACGACATTATTTTACGCGGTATCCACCTTTTTGACGAATTGGTCATTGCCATTGGCATCAATGCAGAGAAAAAATACATGTTCCCCCTTGAAAAGCGACTGCAATTCATCACCAATGCCTTCAGCGAAGAACCCCGGATAAAGGTGATGACCTACAAAGGCCTCACTGTGGATTTCTGCAAAAAGATCGGTGCGGGATACATCCTCAGGGGTTTAAGGAACCCTGCAGATTTTGAGTTTGAAAAGGCCATCGCCCACACAAACCGTAAGTTGTCTGAGATTGAAACCGTATTTCTGCTGACCTCCTCGGGAAAATCCTATATAAGCTCGTCTATTGTGCGCGATGTCATCCGAAACGGCGGGGACTATACCGGGCTTGTGCCCGATACCGTCCGTACCTGATCCACGCGATAGCGGAAGGCAGACAACAATGCTTCCGGATTCTTTGGCGCGGATACCCTCCTCTGCATCTGACTTTTGGATGGGGTGGGAAAATACCGTACTTTCGTAAGTATTTTCCTAGAATTAAAGATAAGCCATCATTTATGGGTTCTGCCTGCAGCTTATTGCAAGCGGGATTGAAAATTCCGCATGGCGACAAAAACCATGGGATCTTCCTCCTGTTTCCGGCACACACAACAAGAATAGGGCGCTTCACAACAATCATGCATTCTAATTTGAAAATCCCTCTACTTTAGTAAGAAATTTCGACAAAATGCTGAGAGGAACCAAGACGTCACTGAATAATTACCTTATAAAACAACTACCGAAGGCCACGGCTTTTATCAATACCAAGTTCGAACTGGTGCATGTTTCCGACCAATGGATTTCCGAATTTGAATTTGAGAAAAGGCCCGTAATAGGGCAGACAATTTATGAATTGTTCGACAATGTGGGCGGCGACCTGGAGGAAGTACTCGAATCCTGCCTCCTGGGCAAAGGCGGTAAGATAGAGGCCCGCAAATTCACAGACAGCAGGAACAACGATCGTTGGTTTGAATGGACCAATATCCCCTGGTATGACGATAAAGAAAATATTATTGGCATAATTATCCAGACCGAAGAGGTAACAAGCCAGGTACTGCAACGCCTTAAACTCCAAAAGCTGGAGATCCTTTTAAAGGAAAAATCTGAAATTGCCAAAATAGGAAGCTGGGAGTACGATGTAGTTACCGATGAACTGTTAATGTGTCCCATGACATGCGGTATTCTTGGGGTAGCACCAGACTTCCGGCCTGATCTGGAATCTACGCTGCAGTTCTATCGCGAAGGCTACAGCCGGAATACCATTTCCATGGCGGTATTCAGATCTTTGGAACAAGGGCTTCCGTGGAGCGAAAAGCTGCAGCTTACCACAGCCGACGGCAGGGATATCTGGGTAATCTCGGCGGGGAAACCACTATACAAAGACGGGGTGCTGGAGGGGTTGATCGGTACTTTTCAGGATGTTACGGAACATGTGCGCTCAGAAATAAAAATCAGAGAAAGCGAACAGCTACTGCGCACCGTGGTAGATAACCTTCCCCTGAACGTGTATATCAAAGACCTGGAATCGCGTAAGATCCTTGCAAACCGCTGGGAATGTGAATACCTTGGTGTAAATGACGTCTCCGAATTGCTGGGGAAAACCGATTTCGACTATTATGGCCCTGAAATGGCCCTTATTTTCAGGGAGGAAGACCTCTCGGTCCTGAATTCGCTGGTACCCATACTCGGGAAGGAATCCCTGAATGTAAAACCGGATGGGACCATGACGACTTTCCTGACCTCCAAGATCCCATTAACGGGAACCGACGGGAAGGCGTACGGCCTTCTGGGAATAAGCCTGGATATATCCAACCTGAAAAAACAGGAAAGCGAATTGCGGGACCTTATCAGTGTGACCACCTTACAAAACAAGAAACTGGTGAATTTTGCGCATATTGTATCCCATAACCTGCGTTCCCATTCGGCAAATTTTTCCATGCTGCTGGATTTCCTTAAATCCGAAACCGATGAAAACGAGAAACGGAGGATCATGGAAATGCTGACCATGGCATCCGACAACCTGCTCGACACCCTGGAGAACCTCAACGAAGTGGTATCCATCAGCACCAATGCCGGCCAGGAGAAGAAGTCATTAAGGCTTAATGAAAAGATTGATTCCGTAACCCAGAGCATGCGTGCCTTCCTGGGCAACCATGGGGCAAAGATCATAAACAGGGTAACAGACGATACCTTTGTAAAAGCCGTTCCGGCATACCTCGAAAGCATCCTGATAAATTTCATAACCAATGCGGTTAAATACAGGCACCCGGATCGTGCCCCCCAGATAACCCTTTCAACCTGGGAATCGGATCATTATACGGTACTTAGCATTACCGATAACGGCCTCGGGATCGATATGGAAAAACACAGGGATAAACTTTTTGGAATGTATAAGACCTTCCACGAAAATCCCGAAGCAAGGGGCCTGGGCCTCTATATCACCAAGAATCAGGTTGAGGCCATGGAAGGAAAGATCACCACCAGCAGCAAAGTGGGGAAAGGCACTACCTTTAACATCTATTTTAATGAAAAAGCTTAATGCAATCAGCGTCATTGACGACGATCCCATAACGATCTTCGGCATAAAAAAAATGCTGGATGCAATCGGTATCTGCGATACCATCATCACCTACAGCAACGGCAAACTGGCCATTGACGGGATCAGGGAGCGGATTGCCGGGAACCAGGCTGTCCCCGAGGTAATTTTCCTCGATATCAATATGCCCATCATGGATGGCTGGCAGTTCCTCGAGGAATTTATTGCAATCCCTCTGGAGAAAACTGTCCACATCAATATTGTTACCTCTTCCATCGACCCGGTTGACCGCCAGAACTGGGAATTCTATAAAAGCAAAACCCATCACCGGATTGATTTCAAAAACAAACCCATCCGCCAGAAAGACATAGAGGAAATTACCAATGCCGCCTGATTAATAAGCCTCATTTTTACGTACTTTTGAAGTGTAGTTCACTAATAACCAGCTCCAATGAAGTACCTTCGATTCCTGACCGTTCTGCTGCTGGCGTTCTCCTGTGAAACCGCGAGGGAACGGGAAGTGGGCGATTTCCCGACGCATTTCGAAGAATCCGGGGAAACCGAAACGGCTACTTACCAACAAACCATAGATTTTTATATAGGCTTATCCAGGGAATTCCCGGAAATCAATATCCAGACCATAGGGGAAACAGACAGCGGCCGGCCGCTGCATATGGTCACCTACAACCCCGAAAGCGATTTCAATTTTGACAAGATCCGGCAAAACAAACTGGTAATCCTCATAAATAACGGGATCCACCCAGGCGAAAGTGATGGCATCGATGCCACTATGCTGCTTTACCGCGACCTTGCCCTGAAAAAAATATCGCCTCCGCAGAACCTGATCCTGGTTACCATTCCGGTTTATAATGTCGGCGGGGCCCTGAACAGGAATACCACCAGCAGGGTGAACCAGAATGGCCCGGTTTCTTACGGTTTCCGCGGAAATGCCAGGAACTACGACCTCAATCGTGATTTTATTAAAACGGACACCAGGAATGCCAGAACCTTTGCCCGCATCTATCATACGGTTAAACCCGATATTTTTATAGACAACCATGTAAGCAACGGGGCGGATTACCAGTATACCCTTACCCATCTATACAGCCAACAGGATAAATTGGGCAACCCGCTGGGCAGCTACCTGACCACTGAATTCCTGCCCGCCCTGAAAGACAGCCTGGCCCTGAAGGAAAGGGATGTAAGTCCGTATATTAACGTGCATAACCGCCCCCCCGACCTGGGATTTAACCAGTTTATGGATACTCCGAGGTATTCAACGGGATACACCACCCTCTGGGGTACCATTGGGATAGCCGTGGAAACCCATATGCTTAAAGCTTACAGCGACAGGGTCCGTGCGACCTATGATTATATGCACAGCCTGTTACAGGTGGCCGAAGTGAATCTGCATAAGATAAGGCAGGTGCGTGAAAAGACCCGTTCCGGTTTCAGGGAGCAGCGGTTTTATACCCTTGGCTGGACATTAGATTCCTTAGAGGCTTTCCCCCTTGAATTCAAGGGTTATCGTGCAGACACCCTGGTGAATGAAGTCACAGGCCTCCCCCAGCTGAAGTACGACCAAAGAGCACCTTACACCAAAAACATCCCTTTTTACGACCATTACATGGCCACTGATTCCGTGGAAATCCCCGAAGCTTATATTGTAAAGAATAGTTGGGCAGAGGTCATGGACCATATGGACCTTAACGGTATCCGCTATAAAAGTATAGAAAGGGATACGGCTTATTTTGTAGAATCGTACAGGATTAGCTCCTATCAAACCATCACAGCACCTTATGAAGGGCATTACCTCCATTATGGTACCACCGTGAGCAGGCATACCGATACCCTGCAACTGGAAGCCGGGGATTTTGTTATCCCCACAGACCAGCCCGGTATCCGCTACCTGCTGGAAACCCTGGAACCGGCGGCCGTGGATTCCTTCTTTAACTGGAATTTCTTCGATACCATCCTGCAGCAAAAGGAAGGTTTCTCCTCCTATGTCTTCATTGAAAAGGCAGCCCAACTACTGGAGGGGAATCCCGGGCTGCGCCGGGATTTTGAAAACAGGAAGCAAACTGAGCCTGAATTTGCAGCAGACTCCGAAGCCCAGTTGGAATGGATCTATAAACAATCGCCGCATTATGAGGCGGCCCACCTGCAGTACCCCGTATACCGGATCCCAAAAACGTGGATCGATAGCATGGGAAATGCCACCCCTTAACCTTCGAAAAGTATCCTGATGTTCGTGTAGGAATTCTCCAGGGCTTTTTTGATTTTCCGGGGGCCTTTCCATTTAACTTTTACAATCCCCTCTTTTTTCTCCCCTTTTAGTTTGCCTTCGTAGGTGGTCTTCATGGCGTACCAATGTACTTCCTTCAACTTGTACTTGCCGTTCCGTTTGAAAACGTGGTAAGTGGTCCTCAGGAAATTTTCAATGGTGAGGTCCGTTACCCCCGTCTCTTCTATTACCTCCCTGATGGCACATTCCTCGAGGGTTTCGCCCTTGTCGAGTTTTCCTTTCGGTAGGTCCCACTTGTCATTCCTGTAGATAAACAGGACCTTTCCTTCCTTATTTGTAACAACACCACCGGCTGCTATGACCAGGGGTATTTTCTTGGTGAACTTTTTAAGAATCTCCTCGTTGTTCGGATGGTAGATGAAAGCCTCCTCCAGCTTGTTCTTCATGAGGGCATTTATCGCATCCTTAATGGCGGTACCATTCAATAGGAAATAATTCCCGTTCACCGTCTCAGAGAGACGATTGGTGAGGATTAGCGGGGAATCATTTACAAAAACTTTATACATTTGCCGAATGGTTTTAGACAAAGATACCGCCCTGAAAACGGCAGAGCTATTGCTGCAAATTAATGCAATTAAGTTGAAACCAGAAAATCCCTTTACCTGGGCCTCCGGGTGGAAGTCCCCTATTTACTGCGACAACAGGATTATCCTCTCTTATCCCACAATCCGCAACTATGTGCGTGAGGAACTTGCCCGGCACCTGGAATCGCTCTATGGCAAGCCCGATGTGATTGCAGGGGTCGCCACCGGTGCCATAGGAATGGGGATGCTGGTTGCAGAACGCCTGGGGCTTCCATTTATCTATATCCGGCCTGAAGCGAAGTCCCATGGCCGGCAAAACCAGATTGAAGGGCAATTGAAGGAAGGGCAGAGCGTGGTTGTCATTGAAGACCTTATCAGCACCGGAAAGAGCAGCCTGAACGCCGTGGATGCGCTTGTTCGTTACGGGGCCAGGGTAAAAGGGATGCTTGCCATATTCACCTATGGCTTTGAAACCGCCGAGAAAAACTTTGCCAAAAAACAACTCGACGTTCATACCCTGAGTGATTATGAACACCTTATCAGGCAGGCCTCTGAAACCGGTTATATCAAAGAAGAACAATTAAAAATGCTGCTGGAATGGCGTAAAAACCCTTCCGGCTGGCCTTCATAATCCTATGCATATAGAATCGCCCAAAAAAGTGGTAGCCAAAAGCGACAAGGAGGTTTTCGACTTCCTTACCCAACTGGAAAATTACAGGCAACTGATGCCTGAGAGTATTCAAAAGTTCGAAGTGCTGGGGGGAGAAAAGTTCCTTTTCGCCTTGAAGGGCATGCCCGAGATTATCCTTAAAAAAAAGGAAGAACTCCCCAATAACAAGGTGGTACTTGGGGCTGCCAGCGACAAACTTCCCTTCACGCTTACAGCGGATATCCGGGCGCTTTCCGAAAGGGAAACAGAAGTAACCTTAAGTTTTGAAGGAGAATTTAATGCCATGATGGCCATGATGATCAAAGCACCTATTACCAATTTTATCGCTACCCTGGCTGAAAACCTCGGTAAAATCTGAGCCCGGCTTAATGGTTAAACGCTAAGGTGGCAGTACTGCCTTTCCCCAAAAAAAGACGCTGGCTGATTCGTAGGCATTGCCTAAAAAGGTATTAATCAGTAAAGTAACTGCACCTCTTTCAAATCGAACAGCTTCAGCTGTTCGTCCTCCAATTCCACCTGTAATTTGCCTTCAGAGGAAACCCCCCGTATAAACCCCATAAACAGTTCTCCTTGCTTATTCTTAAAGGTTGAAGGTTTGTCTTTCCGGAAGAGTAGTTCTTCATAGGCATCCCGGATCTCCGCGTGAGGCGCCGTTTCAAACTTCGTGAAACTTTCTTTCAGATGTATAAGGAGAAGCTGCAGCACTTCCTCAAGGTCCAGTGGTTGCCCCGTTAAAAGGCGCAACGATGAAACCTGTTGCAGGCCCTTAAAATCGAGTTGATTTACGTTCAGCCCAATTCCCACTATCGAGGATTGAATATGTTGGCCCGAAGTCAGGTTTTCTATGAGCATGCCACAAATTTTCGAATTACCTGACAGAATGTCGTTAGGCCATTTAACATACAGGGAGGGCACATTCAGCTGTTTAAGGGCGGAAAATACGCCGAGGGAGACTATCATGGTAATGCTGAACTGCATCCTGGCCGGAAGGTTCCGATGTTTTTTTAAAACACTGAAGGTAAGGTTTTTACCGGGATCTGAAATCCATTCAGCGCCGCGCTGCCCCCTCCCGGCGTACTGTAAATGCGCATGCACTACCGTAAAATCCTGCAGTACCTGCAGCAGGGCCAGATTTTTCAGGTAGGTATTGGTAGAATCCGTGGCATCAAGTTTGATTATTTGCATTGGAAGGAAGCAGCTGGCAAACTGCAATGTTATGTTAAAAACAATAGCTAAGGAAACAAAAAAATAATAACTTTGTAAAAACTAAATCTATTGAATGCAGAAAAGGGAAACGAACGCAGATGAGTTAATTGCCTTAATCTTAGACGGAATAGAAGAAGTAAAAGGACAGGACATAAATTTACTAGATCTCCGGGAAATAGAGAACACCGTTTGTGACTACTTTTTAATATGTAATGGTACTTCAAATACCCACGTAAACGCCATCGTTAATTCCATCCGTAAAACCGTTAGCAAAGCAACTAAAGATAAACCCTGGCATGTGGAAGGTTCCGAGAATGCAGAATGGGTGCTAATGGACTATGTGAACGTTGTAGTACATGTCTTCCAGAAGCATATCAGGGAGTTTTATGACATTGAGGGACTTTGGGGAGACGCCAAGGTGACCCTGGTGGAAAGTAGCTTTAAACAGTAATAAATAACAATGGCAAAAGAAAATAAAACACCCCCAAAAAAACCGAGGTTCAGCTCCTGGTGGATCTATGGCCTTATTGCCATACTTCTTATCGGTTTCCAGTTTTTTGGAAGCGGAAACCTGTCTTCAACCAGGAAGACCACAACCTCTGAGCTTCAGGAGTACCTCCGGAACGGGGATGTGGCCAAGATCCTTATTATCACCAACACCAGGGAAGCAAAGGTTTTTCTTACCGAAGAAGCGATGGGGAAAGAGGTCCATAAGGATGTGGCCGACAAACCCTTATTTCCTTCAACGGGTACTTTGCCGCAGTACATCCTCGATTACGGCGACCTGCAGAACTTTGAGAATGACATCAAGAAATTAAAACAGGAGAATAACCTCGATACCATAGTGGATTACGATACGGAATCCAATGTGTTCATGGAACTGCTGTTTACCATCTTGCCCTTCGTGCTTATAATCGGCATCTGGATCTATCTGATGCGTCGCATGTCGGGGGGTGCCGGAGGCGGTGCCGGGGGTCAGATTTTCAATATAGGAAAATCCAAAGCCAAGCTCTTCGACGAAAAAACGGATACCCGGACTTCATTTAAAGATGTAGCCGGCCTGGAAGGTGCCAAGGAGGAAGTTGAGGAAATAGTGGAATTCCTTAAAAATCCCGACAAATATACCTCCCTGGGGGGCAAAATACCCAAAGGAGCGTTACTGGTTGGCCCGCCTGGTACCGGGAAAACATTACTGGCCAAGGCAGTAGCCGGGGAAGCAAAGGTTCCTTTCTTCTCCCTTTCCGGATCGGATTTTGTTGAAATGTTTGTAGGGGTGGGTGCCTCCCGGGTACGTGACCTCTTTAAGCAGGCCAAGGACAAATCGCCTGCCATAATCTTTATAGACGAGATAGATGCCATAGGCAGGGCCAGGGGAAAAAACAATTTTACCGGTTCGAACGATGAGCGGGAAAATACGCTCAACCAGTTGCTGACGGAGATGGACGGTTTTGGTACCAACACCAATGTTATAGTTTTGGCTGCAACCAACCGCGCCGATGTCCTGGATAAGGCCCTGATGCGTGCTGGCAGGTTCGACAGGCAGATCTACGTAGACTTGCCGGATATCCGTGAACGGAAGGAAATATTCGAGGTGCACCTGCGTCCTATAAAGACCGCTGAGACCCTCGACCTGGAGTTTTTGGCGCGCCAAACCCCTGGTTTTTCGGGGGCCGACATTGCCAACGTCTGCAACGAGGCGGCCCTGATCGCAGCCCGTAAGGAGAAAAAGGCGGTGACCAAGGAAGACTTCCTCGATGCCGTGGACCGGATTGTTGGCGGGCTTGAAAAAAAGAACAAAATCATTACTCCCGAGGAGAAAAAGACCATTGCCTATCATGAGGCCGGCCATGCTACGGTAAGCTGGATGCTGGAACACGCAGCACCCCTGGTAAAAGTAACCATAGTTCCCCGGGGCCAATCACTGGGGGCTGCCTGGTACCTGCCCGAGGAACGGCTGATCGTAAGGCCGGAACAGATGCTGGACGAAATGTGCGCCACCCTTGGAGGCAGGGCTGCAGAGAAGGTTATTTTTAACAGGATATCAACAGGTGCCCTGAGCGACCTTGAGAAAATAACCAAACAGGCCAGGGCCATGGTGACCATCTACGGCTTGAACGAAGCCATAGGCAACCTCACCTACTACGATTCTTCCGGGCAGACCGAATACGGCTTTACCAAACCGTACAGCGAAGAGACTGCTCAGACTATAGACAAGGAGATATCGAAGATCATTGAGCAACAATACGCCCGCGCAATCAAGGTCCTTGAAGAGAATAAGGATAAATTAACCGAACTGGCGGAGCGGCTGCTCGACAAAGAAGTGATCTTCAAGGAAGATCTGGAAAAGATATTCGGAAAACGCCCTTTTGAGAAAACCTTTGATCAGAAGGATCAGGAAGCGGTGGCCTCAGAAAAATTAGCCCGCGAGGCAACTGCCAAAGAAAATAAATGATATTTTAGCGCGTTGTCCTCAGTATGGGACACTTTTGAAGCAATGCATGCAAATGGGTCTTTTTGACAAATTATTTGGTGGCGGCAAGAAAAAAGTTTCCAGGGAAACTGTGGAGACCCGTGGGGTGCATATGCCTGATATCAATATCCCGGTCGACGAAAAATTCACGATACATTTCAAGAAAAACGGCGGTAAATTCCTCTACTGCGACTCTTTCAGGGAGGTTTCGGAAGCCCTGGGAAACATCATCGCGGAAAATGGCTGGGAAAATCAACCCTTCTTTATCCTGAATCCCCAGTTGGAGGAGAAATTCTCCAGGGAAAAGCTCACTTTTACGGATAACGCAAAATACAGCGACATATTCTTCACTACCTGTGAACACCTGATTGCCCAGAACGGGTCTATCCTGGTGTCGTCTAACCAGCTACGGGAAAAGAAACTTCACGAATTGCCCGAAAATGTTATCGTTTTTGCGACCACCAGCCAGTTGGTTGACACCATTGGTGAAGGCCTTAAACGTATCAAAAAGAAGTATAAGAAAGGTATTCCTGCCAACATTACCACCATAAAGCATTTTCAGTCCACTACCGAAAATACCAACGATTTTTTAACCTACGGAAGCAGCTCCAAACACCTGTACCTATTACTTCTGGAAGACCTGTAGTATGAAAGAAGTACTCAGGAGATTAATAACCGGAGTAATTTACGTTGTGTTGCTGCTGTCGGCTGTTTTCCTCAGCTCGGATGCTTTCGACTTTCTTTTCATGGTTTTCGGGCTCGCGTGCCTCTATGAATTTAAAAGGCTTACCCTGCTCAGGGGATATTATGTGTTCCTGGCATACCTGGGCTTATGGTGGGGGTTTATCCACCTGATCCACGATCAGTTGCTCATCAATATCCTTATGGTGGTAACGGTTCTGGTAAACCTCGCCATGCTCTACTACCTCTTTGCCGGTAAAATGAAGCTGCGGAATTCTGTGGAAAAATTTATCATCGGGCTTTTTTATATTGGAGGCGGGTGTATTTTCCTTACCATGATCCCGTATAAAAACGACATTTTTGCAAAATACCTGATCATTGGTATCTTTATACTGATATGGGTAAACGATTCCTTTGCGTACCTTGTAGGGAAAACACTTGGCCGGCATAAGCTGTTCCCGTCTATTTCTCCTAAAAAGACCATTGAAGGAACCGTAGGAGGATTTGTTTTCAGCATCGCGGCCGCCTATTTGCTGTCTCAGTTTGAACCCATCCTGAATACAACCCAATGGCTGATCCTGGCAACGGTTATAGGGGTTTCGGGAAGTCTTGGCGACCTGATCGAATCAAAACTCAAGAGGGAGGCCGGGGTAAAAGACAGCGGTGCCATCCTGCCCGGACATGGCGGGATGTTAGACCGCCTCGATAGTTTGATCTATGCGGCCCCGTTTGCCTATTTAACGCTTAATATTTTCAACTATGTTTCATAAGGAGGGCCAGAAAATAATACTGATTACTTTTTTTCTGGTGGCCGGTGCGGTGGTCCTGGCGCATTTTTATATTGGAACCGATTGGATTCGCATGAGTTTCCAAATCGGGGCCATCCTCGTCCTGCTTGCTATTTTACAGTTTTTCAGAAATCCCCGGCGCCTGGTCCTCAGGAATTTTGATGAAGTACTGGCACCTGCCGATGGCAAGGTGGTGGCAATAGAAGAAGTGGAAGAAAAGGAATATTTCAGGGGGAAGAGGATACAGGTTTCTATTTTTATGTCGCCCGTTAATGTACACGTAACGCGCTACCCGGTAAGCGGCAAGGTAAAATATTCCAAATACCACCCCGGGAAATACAAAGTAGCCTGGCATCCGAAGTCAAGTGAAGAAAACGAACGCACCACGGTGGTAATCGGAACTCCCAAGTTTGGCGACATCATGTACCGCCAGATAGCAGGTGCCCTGGCACGCCGGATTGTTAATTACGCCGAAGTGGGCGAGAATGTGCAGCAGGGCGAAGATGCAGGCTTTATAAAGTTCGGGTCCCGGCTGGATCTTTTGCTGCCGGTGGATTGCTATATAACCGTAAAACTGAACCAAAAAGTAGTTGGTGCCAAAACCTGTATCGCCGCAGTGGTTAACAGAGATGGAGAATAATAAGTTACATACCGATTTCCTGAAAGCCGTTGCCGTTGTGAATGACTACAAGGAACCGCTACCGGCAGACCTGCTGCTGAAGTTATATGCCTATTATAAAATTGCGAACCGCAACTTTAACCATCCCGCCAGTAAAACCCCCCTCATCAACGCTTTTAAGGCGAATGCCCTGATCCAGGCGAAGGATATCGAGCCCGAAGAAGCTATGAGGAATTATATTGCCCTGGTTATCAAAGAGATCCGTCCAATAACATAGACCAACTTATTCATACAGGTCTTCGGTATCAGCCCTGCAGAGTTCCAGAAACAGTTTGCCCATCTTTTCGGTTACTGCCTTGAAATAGCCCTCCCCTTTTTCGGCACTGGCATATTTGGGATTGCCAATGCCGGTATCTGCACTAACCTGGCTCCACTTGCGTTCGGCCCATACCCATCCTTCCTGAAAAGCCGCAATACGGTATTTTTTAGACCGGCCTTCGCCCCAATCTTCTTTGGGCAAGACCAACCCGGGTTTAAGGTACTGCATCAGGCTGGTTTCCATCTCATCGGCATGGTCTCCGTCTTCCCTGAAAAAGTCCTTTCTTTCCACAGCATGGAACCAGTTGGAAAAACATATAAACAGTTCGGGATACCTTAAGCCCAGTTCCCTAACAAGGGGTTTAAAATTGTTTCCGCCATGGCTGTTGAAGATCAGTAATTTTCGAATTTTCTGCCGCTGCAGGGTGGCGGCTACATCGTCTAATATCGCCAATTGGGTTGTAGGGTTCAGGTTTATATCGAGGTATATATCAGCCTGGCCCGTATTAACGCCGAAAGGGATAGTGGGCAGCACGATAACCTTCCCCCCCTGTTCCCAGGCAAGGCGTGCCGCCTCGGCTGAAATATAATCCGATTCGTAAACATCGGTGCCATATGGCAAATGATAATTATGGGCTTCGGTGGCCCCCCAGGGCAATACAGCCAGGTCAAACCGTTGATGTTGCAAATCCTTCCAGTTGGTTTCGGCAAGGATATAAGGCCTTATCCCCATAGTGCTATTATTTTAAGGCGATATTGTTTGATTTTAAAAACTTGTCTTCCATATAGGTGAAATAGACGCCACCGCCCATGCTAATCAGGAAATAGACGGCAACCAGGCTGCTGCCCCATGGAAGGAACCCGTCTATCCCAAACCAGTCGCCGCTGTAAACAATAAGCAGCAGGCCCGCCAGGCCCCTCAGGAGTTCTATCCAAATCGCATACCTTTTCCTGTCCATGATGGTGGTGTACCCGTAAATTCCCGTAACAACAAAGCCTCCATAAAGTAAGAGGCCGCTGAAGGCAATGCCGCCAAAATTGTAAAACATAAAGAGAAGCAGGCCAAGGGTAAACACGGTCTGAAAGATGGCATATGCCTTAAGCGCCGGAGTTGCAGGGGTTTCGTATTTAGGGAAATTATAGATATCGGTTATCTCCGTTAGGGGGTATTTTTCCCTTACATCCTCCGGACGCCATCCTGTGGGCATGAACCAGATCCGGAACTTATCGAGGTAATTCCCGGTGCGCCATGCATCCTGCATCAGCCGCCACAAATGCTGAAAGTTTATTATGACAGGGTTCCAGGTTGCCGCGGGTTTTAAAACCCCGTATTGCGGCGGCACATCTTCC
>Ga0209347_1001179_pt1 | contig 46741 bp, 44 predicted proteins | sample AutmiccommuBRH23_FD_187382 | JGI IMG/M metagenome (GOLD analysis project Ga0209347, IMG submission 187382) | Deep subsurface microbial communities from Mt. Terri, Switzerland - Autotrophic microbial communities BRH/23 (SPAdes) (version 2) | ecosystem: Environmental > Aquatic > Deep subsurface >... | reverse complement strand
TAGTTAAAAAGTAGGCTAAAGCCCACTAGAACCCAGCTAACCCGTTTGAACGGGTTTCCCTTTCTCCCAGCCTGGGACCTTCAGTCCCAGGTGGGGCTGTGCATAATCCGCTTGACCAATACAGAAACACACGAAAGTTGTGATGGTCAGGACCAGACTGCACACTTGCGCCAAGGTAACGATTCCACGTCAGCGGCAAGCATGCCGCGGCATGTATGCCGAGCACTGAAGGTGCCGGGCTGATGGTTAAAAAGTGGGCTCAAGCCTACTAGAGTGCAGTGAACCCGTTTGAACGGGTTTCACCTTTTCGTAGCCTGGGACCTTCAGTCCCAGGTGGGGCTGAATTCACCTTCCGAGCCAACTCCCGAACCGGAGCTATTTCAGGTAGGGAGTCTGCTTGCTCTGCGGGTTGTAGGCGTGCAGTTCGATGCGGTTGCCATCGGGATCGGCCAGCCAGGCCTGGGCGCTGCGGTCGCTGCCCACCACAATGTCGGTGACCTCTACGCCGCGCTCGCGCATGGCGGCTACCGTCGCCTCGATGTCGTCCACTTCCAGGCAGATGTGGCTGTACGACTGCCCTTTGATGGGCGGCTCGATCTCGCCGATGAACAGCTCGATAAAGTTGCGCCCACCGGCGTGGATGTACTGGCCGAATTTGGTCCCGTCGTCGCGGCGAAACTCGAACGCCGGGGTGAGGCCGAGCTGGTCTACATAAAAGCGGATGGAACGTTCCAGGTCAGCTACGCGAAAGCAGACGTGCGCGAGTCCGGTAATCATGGGAGTCTCCTTATAGGTAGGAATGAGTAGCCGCTTGATGGACGTGCGGCAATGCGCTGGATAGCTATCCCAGCACCTTGGTCATAAATACATTCGTCACGTGATAGCCGAGGTCATCGATCACCAGCCGGGCCAGCGGCTCGTTCGGGAACAGGTGGAACACCACTCCGGCCAGTTCCATCTTGTAGGCGTGGTCTTCCAGGGCGCGAATGGCAGCGATCTGGTAGGCTTTGTGGCCCCGCAAGGGGTATATCCGCAGTTCCTGCACGATGGCCCTGGGAATGGGGCCGCGAAACTCGCGCTGGGTGATCCAAAGCGCGCCGACTGGAGCGGAAAGGGCGGGATCGGCGACGGTGAAAAAGAAATCGGGGTCTTGATGCCCCTTGGGCAGCCGCCCGGCATACTCCTGGCGAGCCAACTGCACGGCATAGCCCGGCCCCCAGTGCCCGGCACGTATCTGCTCGCGGGCCAGCCGCTCGACCAGGCTGTCGTGATAGGCCTGGAATTCCTCATCCTGCATGGGGAGCAGTTCCACGGCGCGGCCTGCGTCTGGCAGAGCTTGTTCCGCGAGGGGCGAGCGGCCGTCGAAGGAATGGGCCGCGTACAGATTGGTCTGCACATACCCCATTTTCTCGTACAGCCGCCGGGCGGGGGTGTTGTCGCCCAGCACGTGCAGGCCGATGGCGCTCAAGCCTCGCCCGCGCACCAGATCTTCCAGTGCCCGCAATGCCTGCGTGCCATAGCCTCGACGGCGAAACGGTTGGTAGATGAGGAAATCCATGACAAAGGCGCGGTGTATGTGCTGGTTGATCTCGAACCAGATGGCCCCTACCTGGCAGCCCGTCTCCTGATCCTCGATGTGATAGAGGTGCTGGTTGGGGGTGGCGACCCCCTCTGGCAGCAGTTCGCCGTATTCCTCCCTGACCGATTCCTCGGCCTGTTTGGGGCCATACCCCTCGGACTCGGCCTTGTATTGCGCGTCCAGCGTAACGCGCAAGTCGAGCCATGCGGGGAACTCGTCTTCGGTCATGGGGGTCAAGCGGATCATGGGTCTCCTCTGGTTGCAGGTAGTAGTCATCATACCGCAGATGGGAGTCGCCCTGCAAGCGCGAGTCCTGCAAATGGGGAGGTGTGGGGTGGGGAATGGGTGCCGGAAGTGGATTCCCTGGACGGGGGCAGATTGGGGCGGTTGTTGCCCAGCATTCTTGCCGTATCCACGAGCTACTACGAAAGCGAACGGGCCTGCGCGTGCCGGAAGGGCCAAGTTGTTGGTATTGCTCCGGTAGGCGGAGGCCCGTTCGTAGTGGCTCCTGTGATAAGCTCTACCGCCGGGGCAGCCTGCGCTGGGCGGGTGTGAACATTGTCGGGGACAGGGCGATCCCTCCCACCTGGATCTTGTCCAGCACTTTGGGGCGGACCCCGGCGGGGGCAAATTGGCCCTCCACCCTGCCATCCTTGATGCCCGTCTGCTCATAGCGGAAAATATCCTGCATAACGATCACGTCCCCTTCCATCCCCTGTACCTCCGAGATGGCGACCACCTTACGGCCGCCATCAACGAGGCGTTCCAGGTGGATGATCAGGTCAAAGGCGGAGGCGATCTGCTCGCGGATGGCCCGCAGGGGCATATCCGTTCCCGCCGTCAGGACCATTGTCTCCACGCGGCGCAAGGTATCGCGCGGCCCGTTCGAGTGGGCAGTGGTCAGGGAACCATCGTGGCCGGTGTTCATGGCCTGTAACATATCCAGCGCTTCCGCGCCGCGCACCTCGCCGACGATGATCCGGTCCGGGCGCATACGCAGGGCGTTGATGACCAGGTGCCGGATAGAAATCTGGCCGCGTCCCTCGATGTTGGGGGGGCGGGCTTCCAGGCGAACCACATGCCGCTGGTTGAGGTGCAACTCGGCGGCGTCTTCGATGGTGACGATCCGCTCGTTGGAGGGAATAAAGCTGGACAGCACATTCAGCATGGTCGTCTTGCCGCTGGAAGTGCCGCCAGAGATGACGATGTTGAGCCGCCCCAGCACGCAGGCCCGCATGAAATCGGCCATATCCTGGCTGAGCGATTCCACGCGGAGGGCATCTTCCACGGAGTAGACTGCCTTGGCGAACTTGCGGATGCTCATGCAGGGGCCATTGAGGGCCAGCGGTGGGATGATGATATTCACGCGGGAGCCATCAGGCAGGCGGGCATCCACCATGGGGCTAGTCTCGTCCACGCGGCGCCCCAGGGGGGCGACGATGCGGTCGATGATGCGCATCAGTTCCGAGTTATCTCGAAAGCGGACGTCGCTCTCCTTGAGCAGGCCGTTGCGCTCGATGAATACCTGGTCGGGGCCGTTCACCAGGATTTCGGTGACGCTGTCGTCGCGCAGCAGCGGCTCCAGGACGCCAAAGCCGAGAATGTCGGCGACGATCTCGTCGAATAGTTGGGTGCGCTCCACGCGGCTGAGGGGCAGTTGCTCCTGCGTCAGCGTCTCCAAGAAGATTTGCTCCAACGCCGGGCGCACCTGATCGAGGTTGCGTGTGTCAATGGTAGGGCTTAATTCTGCCAGCAATCGCCGCTGCACGCGCTCCCGAATCTGTTTGGTGGAAATCTGATGGTTCCCATTGCCGTTTCTGGTCTCGGGATCGGGACCTCGCAGCGCAGTGGATGTGGGTTTCAACATGACTCTCGCTCCTGTTTGTCTAGCCAGTGCTATGCCTTACGACAAGTGCTACTGGCAAAGGGAGGCAATCTGCGCGCCTCCCCTCAGCTATCGGCGCTCTCTGGCGTGGGCACGCTGGGCAGGCCGTAGGCAGGATCTCGCGGCTTGATCTGCCAGGCGACCATTGGCTCCTTATCCAGCGAATCCAAGGGCCATGTCGCGATATTCCGACAGGGGGCATTGGCCTGCTGTTTGCCGCTCTCTCTACAGGGCATTTCGCCGACAATCTGCTGGGCAAACCGACGGTAATCCCGGGCCAGCGTGCTATGGTCGTGACTGAGGATAGCGGGTACGCCGTGGTTCATGGCGTGGGTAGCCAGAGGTTGATCGGCGCTAATGGCCTCGGTCACCGGAAACTGGAGATATTCTTCGATATCCTGAAGATTGACCCCGTTGACCAGCGTGGACTGGTTGACGATCAGCCTGAGCCTATCCTGGCGATATCCTCGTTCTTGCAGTTGGGCCATCATCTGGCGGGCACTGTGCAGGTTGGCGACATCCGGCAGGATGGAAAGGACCATGCGATCCGCCACATCTAGCCAGGCCCAGCCCGTTTCGTCCAGGGGTATCCCCATATCCACGAGCACCCACGTAAAAGAGCGCCGCAGGACGTCTACCACCTGGTGTATCTGGGTCCGGGGGATGGGGGCTGTCAGGCTGCCTGGAGGAGGGGCCTGGAGAGCGTGTACTCCCGACGCATGCCGGGCGAGCATTCCGCGCACCAACTCTTCGTCCATGCGAGAAAGGCGGGACAGCAGGTCCGCGATGGTGTGCCCGTCGCGCAAGTTGAGAGCCACATCTACGGCAGGGGCGGCATGGTTGGCGTCGACCAGGACCGTGGGCTGAGAGGTCTGTTGGTTTAGGCTAAGGGCAGTGTTAGTAGCCAGCGTAGTGCATCCCGTGCCGCCCTGAGCGGCAAAAAAGACAATGACCCGACCGACGGGGCGGGCTGGCTCTGCCATGCGTGCCTGGGCCGGAGCCTGGGCTTGCACTCCGTGCAGGCTGTTGACCAGTTGCTCCTGATCCAACGGCTTGGGCAGAAAGCCCTGCGCGCCTGCCAGCATCACCTGACCGATTTGAGGGAGGGTGTCGGGGTCCACGAGCACCAGGATGGCTGCTCCGCGCGCCCTGGGGGCTAGTTTTCTGACAAATGCATCCAGCGATATACCGGGTAACTCGTCATCCACCAGGACCAGATGAGGTGTCAGGTCTTCTATTCGGCCCAGGGCCAGATCAGGGTGGGCCACCCAATGGAGTTGATGGTTCGGCAAACGCGCCCGAAGGACGCGCGCTACCTCATCCCTCAACGACTCCTGGACGGTCACCAGCAAGATGCGTGCTGCCTCATAGACTGATATACCCATGATTCATACCCCCGCTCTGTTATAGAGCCGCGCCTGGCATTTTCCCCCCAAGCCCAGACTACCTGGCACCCTTATGATAGCATAGAGGCGTGAGGCTTGCCTTAAGGCGCCATTGATTTCGGGGGGTGTGTAGGATGTCAAGCCCTATTTGCGGCCTCATTCGTCCGGCGGGCGTAAAGATAGGATGAAATCGACGGAAGGAGATTGAACTGTGGGGCTACCCAGTGCTCCATGTTCGCCGGGCCTATCGCGGGCGTGTTGGAGAAGGAAAGGAGTCAGTTTAGCAGGCTGACGGCTGTCACGTCCTTGGGACCGGGGGGGCTGGCGGCTGCGTTGCCACAATTGGTGTCGCAGTTGTCGCAATCAATCCGCATGAGGATGACCTTGGCGTTCTCCACCGGGCCGGTGCCTGCCAGGGGCTTCATGTTGACGGTGGTTGCCTCGATCACTGTGGCGCAACCGAACCTGACGATGTTATAGCGCAAGCCACCCGGACAATCGTGTGCGGAGGTGCAGCCTACAGAATCGTACAGGGGGATGATGACATGGGAACCGTGCTTCTCTTTGGCCGCCTGCCAGGCTGCGGCTTTGACGCCCGACGCTCCCGGAAGGCAGACCGGAAGCGCTATCTTGGCGCCATAGTCGCTGACGATGAGGCATTTGAGTTCGTCCGCGCCGCAACCGCTCTTGCTGCACCCTTCGCCGTAAGAGGGGTCCGAGGCCTCGGAAAAGTCCAGCCAGCCTCGATCTCCGCCTGCCACAATATCATTGTCGCCGTCGCCATCCAGGTCGCAATTGTATAACGTGCAGTCTGGCTCGAGCTTGTCGTCATCCCAGACGGCAATGACGTCGCCACAACTCTTATGCCAGACTGTCACGTTAAAGGCAATCGGCCAGACTCCGCAGGCGCTCTTGGCCACGCCGCAGGCCGCCGTGGCCTCAGCACTGACGTGGATGACGTCCAGCCCGGTCAGACCTATCAGCTCCGCCAGCCCCATGAAGTAGGTGTCTGCCGCGCGCGTAGCAACCACTCGCACCTGGTAGCCATCGATAATCTGGACCAGCACCGTACCTGCGCCGTTGCGGTTTTGGGCATATTCGGTGGCCAAAGCCACCGGATCCCCGCCGAAGCAGATGGCATGGGCGCCCGCCAGTGCCCCAGCGTCGGCGGCGTTTTGCATGCGCCGCCGCTCGGCATACAGATTGCCCACATCTACGGCCAGACCGATGCACAGCAGCAGCACGACCAGCATCAGCGCCGTCTGAACCAGCACGGAACCGGTTTCCTGACGTTCGGCCACAGGTCTCATGGCGCATCTCCTCCTGATAGGGCTAACGGACTCGCCATCGAGCTGGCTTGCTTGATGGGACAAGCCTGGGCGAACAGCGCGAAATAAACTGATCGCACAATGAAACTCTCATGCGTTTGGGGTACATCAAGGTAAATCTCAACTTGCGATCAGTTTAGTCGGAATCTACCAGGCTGACGGCGCGGAATGTGCCTCCTGGCGAGTCGCCGTTTGTTCGACCGCACGCAGCGGAGGGAGGGTTGCAGAGCTTGGTGGCTCGCATGGCTTTGGCATTCTTCGGACAATCGTTCTGTTTGTAGCCGTCCCTGGGCGGGATGGTGAGCTTGGATTCGACTTCTGCGAGACGCACATAGCCGAATTCGGCGATGCGGTATAACGTGCCGGGACAGGAGCCGATAACCTCCTCGCAAGGCCCTGTATCCCAGATCAGGATGGCGAGGTTGTCGCCTTCCCGTCCCTCGGCGTCTTGCAGGGCTGAGGAGACGACGCCCGTATCGCCCGGCACGCAGTCTCCAATATCCAGGGGGCCGCTATAGTCGTGCTCGATCCAGCATCCCAGGGAACTGGCACCGCAGTTGTAGCCGCAGTTGTAGGGATTAGGCCACGGGGCCGGCGGGGCGGAAAACCCCACCCAGCCGCGATGACCAGGCCCAACGTTGACTGCGCTGCCGACCACATCCTCACATTGGCACTTGGTACACATGTCCTCCGTCACGCTGTTATCATCCCAGACATAGAAATCGCTGCCGCAAGGGATCTTGTCCCAGGTCGCTTTGTCAAAGGCGATGGGAAAGACCCCGCATACCCTGGTGGATGCTCCACAGGCCGCCGTGGCCTCGGCGCTGACGTGGACGACATCCAGGCCGGACACACCCATCAGCCCTGCCAGACCGATGAAATAGGTCTCTGTCGCGCGCGTGGCGACCACTCGCACCTGGTAGCCGTCGATGATCTGGACCAGCGCCGTATCTGCGCTGTTGCGGTTTTCAGCATAATCGGTAGCTGCCGCCACCGGGTCGCCGCCGAAGCAAATGGCATGGGCACCCGCCAACGCCCCAGCGTCGGCGGCGTTCTGCATGCGTTGCCGCTCGTAGTACAGATTACTCACATCTACGGCCAAACCGACGAATAACAATAGGACTACCAACATCAGCGCCGTTTGGACCAGCACTGCGCCGGTTTCCTGACGCTCGAACGCAGGTCTCATGGCGCATCTCCTCCTGATAGTGCTACAGCAAATGATCAAGCTCTGGCGGGTATTTCTTTCCATCAGTCCAGCCCAAATACCACCATTTCTGTGTGAGTCTGCAAAACCAGGGGGGCATTAATCCCGACGAGTCCACCCAGGAACATCTGGAAATCGTAGGCGGTAGTAACCCTGATTGGCTGCCCCCTGGTCGCCCCCAGCCCGGTGATCGTTATCACCATATCGTTCGGGTTAATGCCGCTGTTCTCCGCTGCGCTCCGCGTCGCTTCGATGATTCCCGCCGAGTCTGTGGGAAAGTGGGAGGCATAGCGCGCGCCCTCACGAGAGGCGTTGGTGAGAATCATCAGGTTGGTGAACGCCCGCCCCAGGTCGACGATGCCCATGATCATCAGCATGAGCAACAACAACACCAGGGCCAACTCCACCAGGCTGGCCCCTTTCTGCTCACGCCCCAGTTTTTTCCATCTTGCTATCATCGGTGAACTCCTCCGCGCTCAGGGCGCTTGTTCCCCTTGGGCGGGGGACGCCGTGGCAGCGGGGTTAGCTCTCACCCGCACGGGGGCGCGTCGGTCGTAGCGTCGCAAGTAGTACTGATCCCACAACGCATCCACGTTGATCCCCAGGCGGTCCCATTGCGCGCCCACCCATCCCTGTACCGTGGTAACCTGGGCGCCCCCCTCCCAGAGCTGCCAGAGGGGAACGGCTACGCGCAGTGTCCCCAATAGGACCAGGACGGCGATCGTGCCAATCACCCCCCGGGCCAATCCGCGCATCGCGCCGCTCTGCAGCACGCCCGATGACGTGGTGTCCTGCTCCTCGGCGGAGAGCATGTCGCCCCAGGTGCCTGGCAGGATCGCCATCGTCGCGGCAAAGAGCACCATCGAGGCGTGGACCTCGGGCGATACGCCGACGTTCAGCGCCGGGAATAGCCAGACGAGCAATGGCGGCACGATCATCGCCACGCCAGCCAGCGCCAGGCCCCACAGCGCCGTGCGCACCAACCAGTGACGCAGGCCGTACCAGAGCGGCCAGGCCGGATTCCAGGAGTAACCCCGCACAGCTCCGAGAATGGCCCAGAACAACCCGCTCACGACGGCCCAGGCGGTCCGCGAGGGCACGGGGGGGCGGGTGAGGTTCAGCAGCCAGGGCGGGGCCTGGACCGCCGACGGGCTCAACAGGAGGCCAATCGCTGTGCCAATCAGCCCGGCCAGCAACAACGCAACCAGCGGATGCAAGATGTAACGACTGAACCGGGAGAGCAGCGGCATGACGTGAATCAGCACGCGCGCTTCCACTGGTTCTGCCGAGGCGCTGGACTTGCAGTACAGCCGGCTGCGCGAAGGCTGTTCGGTGATCATCAACGAGGAGGTGTCCACGGTGACGACGGCATCCAGCGATCCGGCAAATTCAGACGGCTCCACCTGTATCCAGGTATCGCTTGGCTCCACGGTGCCGAACAGGTAGCCACGACCTCGCCCTTTATGCAGCCGCAGCCGATGGGAGACCTTTTGTCCCTCCAGCACGTATCCCAGGTCTACCTGGCGTGGGGTGATGACCAGCCGAGGACGCTGCACCAACCCCGTTGCCAGTAGAAACTTTTCCAGGGAAACGCGAGGATCGCGTTCATTCTGGCGCATGGTCTCGCGGGCGAGTCTGGCCAGGTGCAGCGCCCCCTGGTCGTGGAACCACTGCCCCAGCGAGCCATTGCGCAGATGATGGATGCCGTCTTCCGGGTACCTGTCCAGATGTTGGATCACCTGTTGGATGGTGTGGGCTTTGGCCCCACGGCCAAACCGACCTGACCGAAAGATGAACGGCTGCTCTGCGCGCTGCGTGCGAGTCAGTCGCCTCTCCTGTAGGGCTGTAGCCAGTGCTTCGCGCACCTCCGGCGTATCCAGGGGGTGCTCCCCAGGCAAGACGTCCAGGATCTCTTGCACCAGGCGCTCCAGCGGCACACATGGCGGGTCGCTGGAGCCATAAATGTTCAGGCTGGCCGAGGGATGGAGCAGCACAACGAAAGGATGAATGTCGGGCCGCAGATCGGGGAACTCGTCTTGCAGAAAAGCCGCCAAAGCCTGCGTGGCCCGGCGCACGCTGGCAGCCGGGCTGGGGTAGCGCACCCCCTGTCCCGAGGCGAGCAGTGCCTTCCACGGCCCGTGCTGGGCGGGCGTAATCTCGCCCTCCCAGTCCACGCCATGCAGCACAAACAGCCCTTGTGGGCCGACGAGGATGGCGCTCACCGTCTCGTCGCGGATCGTCGGCTCGTACACAGTGATGTACGCATCCGTCAGCGTGCTGTACAGGTATGTGTCGAGCAGATCCACGGCGGATCGCCCGTCCACCGTCAGTTGGTCGGCCATTCTCCTAACTCCTACTCCAACACAACCTTTTCATCCACCAACCGCTCGCGCACCAGGTCTCCGTCCGGCAACAGGCGAAAGTGGGCCGAATCGAGAGCGTACTCCATATCCACGGCGTTCACCCCGGCGCGGTTCTTCTCGACGCTCATGACCACCCACTTGCGCATCTCTTCGGCCTGCATCGTGTTGAACATCAAATGCTCGCGGCTGACGATCTCGTGCTTGTTGTTCAACACGAGGCCGATATCAGCTTCGTATTGCAAGGCAGAGCCGCCCCGCAGGTCGGCCAGGCGCATGCGGCGCGCCTTCAGCCCCGCTCGATCCGAAGCCGCAATGGCGATCACCGGAATCTCCAGGGACATGGCCAACTCTTTGAGGCCCTGGGCCAGCCGGGTAGTTGTCTCGTCTTCATTCACGGCGGCTGCGGCGGCCGGCTCCAGTGGCACCTTTTGCAGATAGTCGATTACCAGCAGGACTCGCTCGGACCTTGACTCGATGATCTCTTGAACCCATCTGCGGATGCGTTCCAGCGTGCCATTGATGCCACTGGCGCGAATCAAGGACAGGCGCTCGCCATACGATGCCACCTGCCGCATCATCTCCGCATAGCGCGGCATTGCTCGCAAGCGGGATACCAATCCCTGGCCGTTTGCGCCCTCGAAAGCCAGGTCGGCCAGCTTGCGTAGTGTCAAGGCATCCTGCGGGTGGCAGCACTCGGCGCTTTCCAGGGAGAGCAGGCGCATCAGCAGGTGCGTCGGGTCGTGCTCATAGCAGACGTACAGTGCCGCGTGGGTAGAATGGCTCTTGACCACGTTGCGGGCAGTCTGTAGGCTAAAGATGGTTTTGCCTACGCCAAAAGCTCCACCGATAATCATCAACTCGCCGGGTCGCAGCCCCCCCGCCAGGATGTCATCTAGAGGGTGGAAGCCGGTGGGCAACGGGCGAAAGCGCTCTGTATCTCCGTTTGCCACGCGCTGCTCGACGTCTGTCATCACTTCGAGCAGGTTGACGGGCCGCTCGCTTTGGGTGACCAATCCCCTGGTTCGCTGTACGCCTCCTGGCGATGCCATCGCACTCATCTCCTGCCTACTTGATCCAGACGGGATCGTATTCCTCGTCCGGGGTGTTGCTGATATTGCGCACGTTGCGCCCATCCGCATCCATCATATACAGTTGCTGCCGCCCTTCCCGGTTCGACCAGAAGACGATCTTGGTGCCATCCGGCGACCAGGTCGGATGCTTCTCCCATTCCCAGACGTTCTCCGTCAGGTTGTGCGCGTCCGAGCCATCGGCATTCATGATCCAGATGTCGTCCGTGCGGTCTTGCTGGGCGACAAAGGCGATGCGACTGCCATCCGGCGACCAAACGGGATGATAGCAGATATTCAGCCTGGTCAACTGGAGCGGTGGCAAGTCCCCGAGCTTGGGATCGCGCGGCCGCTGTAAAAAGATCTGCGCCGAACCGCCCGCATTGGCGATGTACAAGACGTAGCGTCCGTCGGGCGACGTGCGTTGCCTGGCTACTAACTCGCCGAACTCGCGGCGCATTGCCCGCGAGTCGCCCAGGTAGGTGCGATTCTTAAAGGTCGGGTCCATCACCCACAGGCCGGGCTGGTCCTCGTTATTCGACCAGAAGGCGATGTGGTTCCGGTAGGCGGCCAGCGGCCTGGGCGTGGGTGCAACGGTGGGCTGTGGCGTGGCCGTAGGCAGCGGCGTATTGGTCGCTGTCGGCGTGACGGTGGGTGTGGGCGTGGGCGTCAGAAGGGGAACAATCCCCGTCAGCCGCTCCAGGGCCAGTGTGTTGTCGGCCACTGGCAGGGCTTCCGCCTGGCGATACTGCTGATAGGCAAAGCCCAGATCGTTGTCGCGCCGATACTGGTCGCCGCTGCGGATATAGGCCTCATACAGCAGCCGTAGCACCATGCCGCTCAGGTAATCGGGGCGCCGGTCATACACGGCGCGCAGGTTGGTGACGGCCAGATCAAAGTAGCCCTGCTGATAGCCCTCCAGGCCCTTCAGGAAGGCTTCTCCCAGTTGCTTTTCCAGGGCGGCCTGCGGGCTGTTGGGGCGCAGGGTGAGGGCCCGTCCGAAATACCCCAGGGCCTGTGGAACGAACTCGGCCGTGGGCGGCTGGCTTGCCAGCAGATCGCGCCCCATGCCCATATACAGGTCATACAGGTGCGCCTGGACCGCGCTCGCCTGATAGGTGGCATCGAGGGATTGCAGTTGCTCGTACAGGTCTAGCGCCTGCGCGTACTCGCCCGCCTCGTAAGCGGCCTGCGCGTTGGCGAACAAGTCTTGCACCTTGAGGGTGTGCTGGATTTCGCCCATCCGCAGGCGTACGTCCTTGTATTGCGGGGCGCGAATCAGCAGGTCTTGGAAGACGGTCAGCGCCCCGGCCAGGTCGCCCGCCTGTTGCAGGGCAACCCCCTGCTCGTACAGGGCCAACAGCTCGCGCTGTACCTGGAGTTGGGCCAGCCCTTGCTGCGCCTCGGGATGATCCGGCACCTGGGCGAGGAATTCCTGGAATTTTCGCTCCGCCTGCTCCAGCTTGCCCCCTTCTAGCAGGCTGTTGGCGTCAATCAGCAGTTGCGCCTGTGCCTGTTCCACGCGTGCCTGGGCGATGGCGGGGGCTATCTGATCGCGCAAAGCTTGCACTCCCAGCACGACGACCAGGATCAGGGCCGCCGCCGCAGCCAACGCCAGCACAACCCGCATCCAGGGGATGATGATCCGTTTGCCCGCCACGCGGGTATCGGCGTCCACGCGGGCCTTGAAGCGGGCCTGCTCCAGCAGGTTGTGCAAGCGCTTGTCCTCTGGATAGGCATTGACCAGTTCTTCAAAGCAGCGGATAGCCTCCTGCCATTCCCCTGCCTGATAGTGGGCCAGGCCCTTTCGGTATTGCGAGTCGTGCTCCATACCCAGTGCATCGGCGTAGCTTGCGGTCATATTCCCCTCATTACCTGGATACCGTTACAAGAGAATGCAATCCCTGGCGGCGGCCAGGGGCCAGCGGGCGCCCCCGGTAGATCAGCCCCCGCCCGACATCGCGCCGAACATGTTGATCATCTGCGGGATAGCCGGCCCCAAGATCACCACAAAGATGGCCGGGAAGATGAAAAAGACCAGCGGGAAAGCCATCTTGACGGTGGCCTGCCGGGCCAACGCTTCGGCCCGCTGGCGGCGTTTCTCCCGCATCATGGCGGCCTGGCTGTGTAGCACCTCGGCGATGCTCACCCCCAACTGGCTGGATTGCACCAGCACGGCGACAAAGGTGCGCAGGTCGGGCACGTCGGTGCGTTCGGTCATGTGCAGCAGCGCGACATCTCGCGAGGTGCCCACCCGCATCTCGAGCACTACCCGGCGAAATTCCCGCGTCAGGGCGTTGTCCCAGCGTTCGGCCACTCGCAGCATGGCCGACTCGAAAGCCAGCCCCGCCTCCACGCCGATGGTGAGCATGTCCATCGCGTTAGGCATGGCCCGCTCGATCTCTTTTTTGCGCCCGTCCGCCTTTTGGCGCAGCCAGAAGTGGGGCATGTACATGCCCAGTACGATAAACACCCCGCCCATCATCAGGCTATTGAGATTTATCCCCTGCCGTTTGATAATCAGCAGACCCAGACCACCCAGCAGGATGGCGCTCAGCAGTTGCAGCCCGTAAAAGTCCAATACCGTCAGGTGGCCTGGCTCCCCGGCCTGGATCAGCAGGCGCTGGGTGGCGGCCATAGCCCGGTTGGGCATCGCCCGCCCCAGTAGGCGCAGCCCGCGCCGCAGCATCGGCAACAGCACCCGTCGACTGAACGGCTCTGCCATGAAATCGTCCTCATCATCCTCTGGCCGCCGCACATATTCGTCCATCCGTTGCCGCTCCGGGCGCATTGCGCCCACCGGCGCGATGGTCAGCCACAGGCAGCCGGTGGCCAGGGCGATGAGCAGGCCAAAGAGCAGTGGCGAGGAGGGGATACTGCTGCTGAGCGATACGATATTCCAGTCCATGCACCTACACCTCGATGTCGATGATCTTGCGAATCGCCAGATAGCCAAAGAACTGGAGCATCAGCGCGACCACCGGCAGCAAGCGGAACGGGCCGGGGGCGAACATGCCGCTCATGTATCCGGGGTTCATGGTAAAGAGCACCAGCCCCAGGATGACGGGTAATGCCACCAGCACATAGCCGGTCAACTGTTCTTCGGCGGTCAGGGCCATGATTTCGCCCTTGATGCGGATGCGGTCGCGGATGGTCTCCCCGATGGTGTTCAGCGTCTCCGCGAGGTTGCCGCCCACTTCGTACTGCACGTTGATGGCTGTGACGATCAGCCCTATGTCGTCCGTCTGCACCCGTTCGGATAGCTCACTCAGGGCTTGCTGGATGGAAACCCCCAGGCTGACCGAGTTGACGACCCGCGCAAACTCTTTGGAGGCAGGGTCCGGCAGTTGTTCCACCAGCACTTGCAGGCTTTGGGTCAGGCCGTAACCAGCGCGCAATGCCCCCACCAGCAGCATCAACACGTCGGGCAGTTGCTCGGTGAATTGCCGCCGACGGCGGGAAAGGGTCATCTTCAGGTACAGGAAGGGAAGATAGCCCAGGACTGCCCCCAGAACCGAGCCTAACAGGAACCCAAACCGCCACATGCCGATCAGGATCCCCAGCAGCGCGGCGGCGATGGTCAGCAGGGCAAATTCCGAGGCGGTCAGGGGTACATCGGCCTGGGCCAGTTGCTCCGCCAGGACCGGCCCCACTCCTAGCCCGTTCGCCAGGCGTTTCAGGGTGGACAGGCTGCGCAGGCCGGTGGTGGGCCGGGGCTCTTGCAGAAAGGCCGAACTGCCGTCCATGCCATACTCCGCCATGCGGGCTTCCAAGGGGTCGCGCGTGCCGACTGTTCGCCAGATACCGACAAAGGCGATCAGGGTGGCTACGGCCACCAGCAGGGCGAAGAACAGGGCATTGTTCGTCCGCTGGGCCTGCCATTGCGCCAGAGTCATCGTAGTGGAATCGGCTGCCTGGTCGCTAGCCACTCTTACCTCGGTGCCCAGGTTCGCCGCGGCGGGCGCTGCCTGGCAGGCTACCATCAGGGCCAACGGGAGCAATAGCGCCCAGGCCGCCAGCAGGAGCAGACGGATGGGGCGCTGGGTTACGAGTCGCCGCAACCAACCGGCACGTGTTCCTGCTCTCCTCTGCTCAGCCATCGGTGTCCTCCGTAGCCGAGACGGCGCTGAGACTGCTGGTTACTGATTTGGGCTTGATCTGCCAGGGCGGCACGGTTTGTTCATCCAACAGGTTCTCCAAAGCCTTGACTTCGGTGGCCTGGCGTAGGCAATCTGGTTGGCGCTCGCCCGGAGTGGTGGGGGGAAGCTCCTCGATGATCTTTTTTACGAATTTCAGATAGCTGCGGGCCAGCGCGCTGCGCCGGTGGCTCAGGATAGTGGGCACCCCCCGGTTGATGGCGTGGGTGGCCAATGGTTGGTCGTCGGGGATGGTATAGGTGACCGGCAGGCGCAAACGCCCCTCGATGTCCTTGGGCTTGACCCCGCCGGACAGGGTAGCCCGGTTCACCACCAGCCAGATTTTGCTCTCCGGATAGCCCCGCTCGTGCAGTTGGTCCAGCATGAGGCGGGTATTGCGCAGACCCACCATCTCCGGCAGGACGGAGAGGATAATCCGGTCGGCGGCATCCAAAAAGGCATAGGCTGTCTCGTTCATGGGCAGCCCCAGGTCCACGATCACCCAGGCGAAGGAGCGGCGCAAGGTGGCCACGATTTGCTGCACCTGCGGCAGGGGGATGGGCTGGGCCAGAACGCCCGGCGGAGGGGCCAGCAACACCTGTACCCCAGAGGCGTGCTGGGCCAGCACGCCCCGGATCAATTCGTCGTCCAGCCGTGACAGGCGGGGCAGCAGGTCCACTACGGTGCGCTCGGCCTGCAAATTGAGGGCCACATCCAGGGCGGGCGCAGCATAGTCGGCGTCTATCATAGCTACCGGCTTTCCGGTCTCCTGACAGAGTCCCACGGCGGTGTTGATCGCCAGGGTGGTGCGGCCCGTGCCCCCCTTGGGAGCGCAAAAAACCATGACCCGACCCGTGGGGCGGCTCGCGTCGGTTACCTCTGCCTCGCTCGCGCCTCCTTGGCGCAATACCTCGCGCAGGCCGTTCGTAAACTGATCCGGGTCCAGCGGCTTGGGGAGAAAGCCCCGCGCCCCGGCCAACATGGCCTGGCTGGCCTCGGCGAGGGCGTGTGGCGCGATGAGGGCGAGGATGGCCGCCCCTGGCGCATGGTTGAGCAACTCCCGCACGAAATAGCCCAGGGGAGTGCGGGGGAGGTCGTCGTTCACCAGGATCACGTGGGGCACCAGTTCTTCGGCCCGCCCCAAGGCCAGGTCGGGCTGGGACACCCAGTAGACCCGATGGTTGGGCATCCGGTCTTGCAGGATGCGCACTACCTCGTCGCGCATGGATTCCTGGGAACTCACCAACAGGATGCGTATAGTCTCATAGACCATTAAGGCCACTCTACTCGTCCTCCAAACACACGATCACTATCGCTGCGGCCCGTGGCAAGCTGCCAACTGACAGCTTGCTTGTGCAAAGCGCGCCTGCGAAATGGTTGGCGCGTGAGGGGCGCGCCGCTTCCGGGGGCATGGGGAGCCGCCCGCTCGCCGTCGTTTGCTACCAGACCCAGGGAACCAGGCGCCAGCGCACCTGTTCCGCGTAGGCTGGGTAGCCGCGGATGAGCCGCTCCTCTCGCAGGATGCGCCACACAATAGTGGCCAGTACGAGCAGGGCAACCAGGACGTTTCGCCAGGAGGGGTTGGCTAACAGGAACCCCACATTGAAGATTAGCTCGGTGGCGTACATGGGGTGGCGAATGAACCGATAAGCCCCCCTGGTGACCAATCCCCGGTCGGCTGGAGCGATGCCAAACGCTCGCCCTAGCGACCAGACCCCCACAATCATCCCCATTATCCCCAGACCCTGCACGATGGCCGCTGCAATGGGCCATCCTCCATCTGCCGGGCGGAAACCAGCCATTGGCAGCACCGCGGTCCCCCAGCCTACGGTTTGTTCCCACCACGTTCCATTGCGCTGAACCGGACGGCGAGCCAGCATCAAAAAGGCCACTGTTACATAAAAAACGAACAACCCCACATCCAGCGAAACCCCCGCGCGTAGGGCCGCCAGCAAGTAGATCATCGAGAAAAAGGTCCAGGTGACACTTCCCACCAGGCTGGCCGCAAACTGGCGACCTGATTGTTGTTCTGCCGACGGGTTCGCTAACACTCTGAGCATGCTAACCCTCCTACTCGCCGATGGCTGTGGGGATCTGGTAGCGGTTGATGACGTAATCCACGTCTACCGGATCGGTGTCATAGGGGCGGTCCACGCCGGGCGCGCGCAGCAAGATGCTCTGGATACCGTTCGCGTCCAGGGCGAACTTTAGGATCAGAGCATCTTGCGGGTCAATGGTAATCAGCAGCGCCTGAGGCTGGCTGACGCCCCCCGGATTGCTGCCCCCGCTCAGCGGCGCATTCCCGTCGGACTGTTGCGCGCCGCCGATGATACCGGCGATGCCCACGCTCTGCAGCACGACAAAAGTGGCCGGTTCGTCCTCATCCTGCTGCGTTCCGCTCCCGACGGCTGTGCCGGTGGTTGTACTCCCCTGGGAACTGGCGCCACCCGGCTGGGAAGCCAGGGCTTGCAACTCGCGGTTGACGGGGAAATCCAGGCTGACGGCCAGGTCTACCCGGTCGCCCGGCTTGAGCACGTTCAGGCTGGTCAGCAGGTCGTCGGCGGGGATTGCCATCAGCAGCTCATCCTCGGCCACGTACAGGGCCAGCCGCCCGTCGCCGGTGGTCACGTTGGGGTCTAGCAGGCGTTTGGCCAGCAACATCTCCCCTGGATAAAGGTCCACCATGCTGATCATCCCCTCGGCCTCTTCCAGCGTGGAGATGGCCCCTTCGGGCACGGCGTCCACGGCGATCTCCTTGATCTGCACATCCTCGTGAGTCAGCACGGTGCGGATGGGGATGAGCCGGGCTGCCACCACCACCGTCACTTTGGGTCTGGCATCTTCCGATGCGGCAATTTCGGGCGTTGCCTGGGTTAGCGTGGCAAAGGCCACGATCCCGGCCAGCCCGGCTACCACCAGTCCCGCAAATAACCAGACGAATCCCCGTAGACGTCCCACCCCTGCCCCCTATTCCAACCCCATGTGGCTCACGGCCTGCAGATTGATCGTCGGCGTGCCCCCGACAGCTTGAATGAATGGCCCGGTAATCAGGTGAACCGGGTAATCCACCCGCACCTGCACGGCGCTGCCCGACCAGGTCGTGTGGATAGTCAGCAGCGTGTCGTCCAACCCGGTGGACAGTGCGCGGGTCGCGCTTTCCACCCCCGGCGTATCGCTCGCGTGAATGATGCCATAGCGGGCGCCCTCGCGGGCGGCATTGGCCAGGGTGCTATAGGTAAAGGTGATGCGCGCGAATTCCATGATACCGAGCACGAACGCGATAAAGATGGAAACCACCAGGGCATACTCCACCAGGGTGGCCCCGCGCTCTTGGCGTAGGATCGCTGTTGCTTGCATGGCGATGTATGCCTCCTTGATGCCGATGGTAGTCGCTAAGAAGAACGCTCGCTTTCAGCAGATAGGCCACAACCCCGCTCGGCAGGGTCGTTCCCGCATGTGATTGCGCGTTCCTGCGGGGTCTGCGCGAGCGGGGCTGTCAGAACTTTCGAGGGGAGAACCTGCTTCCAGGTTCTCCCGCACACCAGTCTCAAATGCGCAAGGTTGGATCAGTGGCTAGAGTATGGCCGTGATGGACTCGAACGCAGCATTAATCTGTGTCCCTAGCAACTGGACGGCGGTAATACAGACCACGGCGATCAGGGCTACCAACAAGCCATACTCAGCCAGGGACGCGCCCTCTTCGCGGCGGGCCAACCGATGCAACGTGGCGACGAGCTGCAAATACACCTTGGACATTTCAATTCCTCCCGAGATACTGTGTGTTGTGCGAGATACCGAACGTTCCGATTCCGAGATCACGGGTCGTAGCCCGTGTTGCGGACGATATACGAGCGAACTCCTGGAAGCTGAACATCCACCTCCTTTCGGCGTTACCCGAGCCTGCCAGCTCGAGCGGAGTGCGTACACCGCCAATCTGCGCTCTAACCGAGTCTTAATGGAACCGTACAATATCATTTTGCACTATTGTGTCTCTTCTATGCGTAACGGGGGTGTAAGGATTAGCGAGAGAATGCGTTATTGACGTACACTTGACGTCTTTCATGCGGCGATCGACATATAGACTACGTAAAATCGTACCGGCCCACGCACGCGTGTGCTGTGCGGTCGGCTGGCTCGTGGGGCCGAGGGGCAACTGTTGAAAGTGGGGATGGGAGCCTTCTGTCGCATGGTGGCCGTAAACGCACGATCCCGAGATGGCAGCTACCTGCCATCTCGGGATCGTGGTAGTTGGTGACTCGTTCGGTTGCTACTTGAGCGTAACCATCGCCCTGGCGGCCTGGGCGATCTGCTCTAGCTTGTAGGGGCGGGTGAACCGCGTGATGCCGATAAAGTCGAACTTGCGCGCGCCCACGTGATCCATCCAACGTTCCAGAGCGTACAGACATGTGATCGTGCCATTCCCGCTGCCCCCAGCGGCGGCCACGGCGATGGCGGGTTTGCCATTCAGCCCGCCCGGTTTGCTACCCATGCTGCGCTCGCAGCGGCGCAGGCGGTCGGCAAACGCCTTCATCGCCTCGCTCGGCTCCCCAAAGTAGACCGGGGTCACCAGCACGTAGCCGTCTGCCGCCAGGAACCGCTCGTGCAGCTCCGGGAACTGGTCATTCTGCGAGCAGCGCCGTTCCGAGTGGCAGGTGCCCCAACCCTCGTTGCAGGCCTTGCAACTGCACACCTCATAGTCTTTGAGGCGGATCTCCTCTGCCTCGTGACCGGCGCTGCGGATGGCGTCGGCGGCTGCTTGAGCGCAAGAGGCCGTCAGGCCGGTGTCATTTGGGCTTGAGTGCATCACAATCACGTGCATGATCCTACTCCTTTTCATAAGGTGTTACGCTGTGCTCCGCCGGTAGCAGCGCCAGTGGCAGCGCCGATGGCGGAGCCACTGGCGGAGACCCACTAGATGCCCCGCACTGCGGGTACCTCGGCAGGGCGGGCGCCACAGGGAACAGGTAGAACAGGGAGGCGCCCACCAGGCTCATCACGCCGCCCATAACAAGCGTCGGTGTGATCCCGATGGCCTCGGAAACGGCGACCCCAACCAGCGGGGCGATGAACGCGCCCACATTCATGACGGTGCTATAGACCGCCGTCGAGGTGAGCTTTTTGCCCTCTGGCAGCAGGTTCAAAAAGATCATGCTATGGCTGAGATTAACGCCGGGGTGGATCAGGTTGATCAGGAACCCGGCCAGCAGGATAAAGGTCAGGTTGGGCACGGCGGCCACCAGGAAGGGGTAGACGCAGCCCAGCGGCAGCGCAATCAGCATGGCCTTGTTCTCGCCCGTCTTGCGAATGATTCGCCGCCAGGCCCAATAGCCGACGATCACCCCCACATTCGCCAGGGTGCCGTTCATGCCGATCCAGCCATCCGAAGCGCCCAACTGGCGCACGAACAGGATGATATACAATGGCCCCACCATCCACGTGCCCAGATTGAACAGCAGCGTGTTGGTCACGATCCGCAAAAAGGTGCGGTTTTCGCGCAACAGCGAGATGCCCAGCATGTCGCGCCAGGGGACGCGTTTGGGCCGGGATATGGCGGAGGCGCTCTTCTCCGGGGGTCTGATACGCGACACCAGATAGACGCTAAAAGCCCCCCCCAGAAAGCTCACGATATACATCCATTGGTAGTTGGCCGGAAAGGGGATCAGGTCCAACCAGCGCCCGACCAAAAAGATCAGTGGCGCGATGGTGGCGCTGCTCAGGATGCTGCGCCAGGAAAGGACCGTGGCCCGCGAGCGCACCGGCACCACGTCGGACAGCAGCGGACTCCAGGCGGTGGAAAAAAACACCGACGGGATGGTCATGCTGATCAGGATAGCTACCGTGACTTGCGGCAAGGCCCCCTGCAAGAAAAAGGCCAGCAGGGGGATGAGCAGATAGCCCGTGCGGCTGATCAGCAGGCTGCCTACCAGCCAGGGCATGTAGCGAGTGCGCCGCTCCAGGAATCCCGCGGAGGGGATATAGCATACCATCGCCAGGAGGGCGGGCAGCGAGGACATCAGGCCGATCATGGCGTTCGATCCGCCCAGACGCAGCACATAGGCGGCGTTGAAGGAGCCAGCCGCGGACAGGATGGAGGCGAACACGATCTCGGCATATAAAAAGTAGACGTTGCGTTCGTCGGTAGTCTGGGGCGGGATGGTTACCTGCCGCCAGAGCGTTGTCAGGCGACGCTTCCACATAGTGATTTCCTTTGGACGTACGCACACTGGCGCATCGTCCGGAGTGTAGAGTGCAGGATGCTCCTGGTAAGAGTGCTCCTGTGGCCGCCAGTATAGCACAAGTAGGGCATCCTCGTAAACCCCAGGCGGCCCTGTCCAACAGGGTGACCGCCACCCGTGCGCTATCTCCCTCGGCCATTTGAATAGCGGGGCTGGCTGCTTATAATGGGGGAAATCATCGGGGAGGAACGCAGATGGAGATTCGACGCACACCGTTCGAGGCGGGCACAAAACTCGAACTGATGGAGGGCGATAAGGCAATCAGCAGGGTGCTGGTGTTCGACCTGCGCATGAACATTGGTGGGGTATGGGCGCGCTGCGGGGGGATCGGCGGTGTGGAAACCAGCCGCGATCACCGCATGCATGGCTGCGGCAGGCGTCTCTTGGAAGAGAGCATAATCTGGATGCGCCAGGAGGGGTATCACCTCTCGGCGCTATTCGGTATTCCCAATTTTTACTATCGGTTCGGCTATGCCCCCGGTCTGGTGGAGAGCGAAGCGACGGTAGTCACCCGCCAGGCCGAGACCGCGCCCCGTCGCTACGCCGTCCGCGAGTTTGCGCCGGAGGATGCCCCGGCAGTGGCGGACCTGTACATGCAGCAGAACGCCCGCCGGACGGGGATGATTGCCCGCAACCGGGAGACGTGGCAGGGCATTCGCCGAGGGGCCAGTTGGGTCGAGCGTGTGGCCGCTTTTGTGGTGACAGATGAGGAGCAGGTGGTGGGATATGCCTCGTACAACATCGATCCGTGGCGCTATGCCATCGGGGAAGTGGGGTATCGCGACTGGTCGGTGTTCGGCACGCTGCTGGCCGAGATGGGCCGCCGGGCAGTCGAGGCGCGCGTCGAGCGGGTGAGCCTGGCGCTGCCTGGGGATGAGCCGTTTCTCGCGTACTGTCGTCGGTATGGCCTGGAGCAAAAACTGACTTATCCCTACTATGCCAACGGGATGGTGCGAGTCGTGGATCAGGCCGCGCTGCTGGAGTTGCTCAAGCCGGTGCTGGAGGAGCGACTGACGGCGGCGGGGATAGCGCGGCAGTCTTCTGCCGTCGGCGGCACGCTGGTGGTCGAGACGGAGCTGGGGACGGACCGGGTGGCGCTGGGGCAGGGCGGCCCGGAGTGGCGGGTGCGCCTGTCGCAGGCGCTGCTGGGCCAACTGGTCATGGGCTACCGTGGCGTGGAGGATGCCCTGTTCGAGACCGACGCCCAGGTGGATGAGCAGGTCGTGCCCGTGTTGCAGGCTCTCTTCCCGCGGGGATATCCCTACATCTATTGTTCTGATCGCTTCTAGGCTGCCGGGAGGGCCACATGCAGACGCCATCTCGTCCGAACGTACTGGTTTACATCTCGCACGACACGGGGCGGCATATCAGCCCCTATGGTGTATCTACTGTGCATACGCCCAACGCTGAGCGGCTGGCCGCGGAGGGGGTGGTGTTCGACCAGTTCTTTTGCACTGCGCCCCAGTGCAGCCCTTCGCGGGCCGCGCTCTTTACCGGGCGTTACCCCCACGCCACGGGCGTGCTAGGACTGACCCACGATCTTTTTGCGTGGGATATGGACGCGCAAGAGACCCATGCGGCCCAGCATTTCCACAACTTGGGCTATGACACGGCGGCCATCGGCATGACCCACGAGATGCGCACCCGCGAGGGGCGCGGTTTTGATGCGTATCTGGGGAATGCGCTGGCGCGCCATGCAGCCGCCAATGCGGCGGAATGGTTGGACGCGCGCGCGGATAGCCAGCGCCCCTTCTATCTGCAAATCGCCACGACGGAGACCCATCGGGGCTATCTGAAAGATGGGGTCCAGCCGGATGACAGTCTGGGCGTGACGGTGCCGCCCTACTTCAAAGAGACTCCCGCCATCCGGCAGGATTTTGCCGGGCTGCAAGGCTCCGTCCGGCGATGGGACGAGGGATTGGGGGGCATCTTGCGGTTGCTGGATGAGCGGGGCCTGGCCGAGCAAACGTTGCTGATAGTCACCACCGATCACGGTATTCCCGTGCCGCGCGCCAAGATGTCGCTGTATGATCCCGGCATTGGGGTGATGTTGTTGATGCGCTGGCCGGGGGGCGGCGTGATCGGCGGCAAACGGTTTGGAGAGTTGCTCAGCAATGTGGATCTGTTGCCCACGCTGCTAGATCTGGCGGGCGGGTCTCCCACGTCCGCGATGCAAGGAGCGAGTTTTGCGCCGCTCTTGCGGGGCGAGCCGCACCAGCCGCGCGACCGGGTGTACGCCGAACTGACCTACCACACCATGTACGACCCCATGCGCTGCGTGCGCACGGATCGCTACAAGTACATCCGCAATCTAGAGATGGGCCGCAGTCTGCACGCTTCCTGGAACGAAACATATCTGCCCTCTTGCCTGAACGTGCCGCCGCTGCCGCCACAACCGGGGATTCCGGGCCATCATCCGCTGGAGGAGCTATACGACCTGGCGCAAGACCCGTTGGAGATGAACAACCTGGCGGAGAACCCGGCCTATGCGGACGTGTGCGCCGAGTTGGGGCGCGCCCTGGCGGAGTGGATGCGCGATACAGGCGATCCTGTGTGGCATGGGCCGGTGGCGAGTCCCTTCTACCGGCGCTCCATCGCCGAACTGCAACAATTGGCAGCGGGGGATAAGGGCCGCCAGGGTTAGGGCTGCGGCAAAGCGATCATGGGGCAAGGGTTTCGGGCTGATATTCCAATGAGATGGCCTGGCCACAGTTCCTGGCCGGCAGGGGTGCCGGCGCTCCGGACTCTGGCGGAGGACAATTGACCGCCGGGCCGCTGGCGCGTACACTAATAGAGTCAGGTTACAAACCTGGTAGTCGCGGCAACAGGAGAACAGGCTCAGCATGGCACGTTCCGCTTCTCGCAAGGGTTCCCGATCTGCTCTGGACAAGTTTGCCGTCATCTTGCGCGTGATCCTGGGGGTCATCTTTGCCTGCTTTGCGCTGTTGATCCTTTCCGAGATGCCGTCCATTCGCAATCGGTTGGATGGTATCGAGCCGGAGAGTCCCATGATTGGGCTGGTGGCGGGCCACTGGCAGAATGATTCGGGGGCGGTGTGCGAGAACGGCTTGCGAGAGGTGGACCTGAATCTGGAAATCGCCCGGAATGTGGCCCACATCTTGCGGGAGCAGGGATATCAGGCGGAGGTGTTGCCCGAGTTCTCGCCCAAGCTGAACGGCTACCGGGCCGCCGTATTCCTGTCCATTCACTGTGACTCGTGCATCGAAGAGCTATCTGGGTTCAAGATCGCCCGCATGACCCATTCGTCTGCGCCCGATCGGGAGGACGAGTTGGTGGAGATGCTCTACGAGAGCTATGCTCAGGCGACCGGCTTAAAGCCGCACCTGAACACGATCACCGACGACATGCGTCAGTATCACGCCCTGCGGCAGATTGCACCCGAGACGCCGGGGGCGATTATCGAGTGCGGCTTTATGGGGGGCGACCAATACTTGCTGACCGAGGAACCAGACCGGGTCGCCGTGGGGATTGCCAACGGTATTTTGGCCTTTTTGCGTAGCCAGGAAACCCCGACGGCTACTCCGGCGGCTATGCCTGTAGAAGATGCGCAACGTTAAGGCCATGCTGGCCGAATTCTTGGAGGGATAGAGCATGAAAGTAAATGGCGAACCGTATCGTTCCGTGTGGATGGAGGGTGGGGTGGTCAAGATGATCAACCAGCCTTTGATCCCCTACCGTTTCGAGATCGTCGATTTGCCCACCCACCGGGATACGGCGATTGCCATCAAGACGATGGTCATCCGTGGGGCCGGGGCTATCGGCGGGGCCGCCGGATATGGCATGGCCCAGGTGGTGCTGGAAGCCCCCGATGGGGCGGGGTTCATGGAATATCTGGAGCAGGGAGCCGAGACGCTGCGTCTCACCCGCCCCACGGCCCAAGACCTGTTCTACGCGGTGGACAAGGTGTTGGAGGCGGCCCAGCAGGCGGATACGGTGGCAGGGGCCCGGCGTGCGGCGGTGGAAAAGGCCGCGGCGCTGGCCGACGCGAACGCGGCTGCCGGGGAGGCCATCGGCCAGCACGGCGCCGCCCTGATCGAGGACGGGAGCCGCATTTTGACCCACTGCAACGCCGGGTGGCTGGCCTTTGTGGATTGGGGCAGCGCTTTGGCCCCGATCTATGTGGCGGCCCGGCAGGGGAAAAGGGTGTTCGTCTATGTGGATGAGACTCGCCCCCGCTCCCAGGGCGCGCGGTTGACCGCGTGGGAGCTGCAAGGCGAGGGGATCGAGCACGCCATCATCGTGGATAACGCGGCGGGCCATCTTATGCGCCGGGGCGAGGTGGACATGGTGATCGTGGGCACGGACCGCATTGCCGCGAACGGGGACGTGGCGAACAAGATCGGCACGTATGAAAAGGCGCTGTGCGCCGCCGCGAACGACGTCCCCTTTTACGTGGCCGCCCCCACCAGCACCATTGACCCTCGCTGCCCGAATGGAGACGCCATCCCCATCGAGTACCGGGACGAAGATGAGGTGCTGTACGTGACTGGAGAGGCGGCCGATGGGGAGATGTGCCGCGTGCGCGTGGCTCATGCGGCGGCGCGGGCGATCAACCCGGCCTTTGATGTGACTCCCGCTCGCTATGTCATGGGGATCATCACCCAGCATGGGGTACATTCCCCGAATAATCTGCCGCTACCGGATTAGGGTGTTTTCACAGTCTATCGCATGGCTTCAACAGCCCAGGATTGGGTTCCTGGGCTGTTGCCATCAAAAGCCGCCCACAGGCGTGCCTACAGCCGCCGCCCTAAAGGCGCCGCCCTAAAGGCGCAGCCACCCCAGCCCCGCCGCATCATCCGCGAGGTGTAGCGACTCCGCGCCCAGGTAGCTGAGGAACCGCTGGAAGCAGCCGCGCAGGGCGGCCTGCATCTGCTGTGACGGGGATACGCCCGGCTCCCACCACCAGCTTTTGATGGTCAGGGTGCCGTTCCTCTTGTCGCGCTCGGGCGCGAACCGCGCGATGAAGCGGTCGCCATAGAGCATCGGCAGCACGTAATAGCCATAGCGCCGCTCGGCCACCGGCTTGTAGACCTCCCAGACATAGTCAAAGCCAAACAGCGCCCGCACCAGTTCGCGATCCCAGAGCAGGTTGTCCAGCGGGGCCAGAATCGCAACGCGGGGCGCGACGTCTTCTGCTGCCATATCGAGCAGCGGCACGTCGGCGCTCCGCAGATAGAACGGGGTCTCGATCCCCTCTATGCGCGCCTCGCGCACCAGCCCCCGCGCCATCAGCCGGTGCAGGGCCGCCGCCCGTTGGGCGCTCTTTATCTCGGACATCCCCAACCAGGCGCTACCACCGCGATTCCACAGCAGCCCGATGCTGCCCAGCCGCCGCAGCATGTACCAGTCGTGAAAAGCCTCCAGGGTCTCGTTCGGTTCAGGGGCGGCCAGCAACTCTGCCGGGATATGGCGGTGGGCCAGATCGTATACCCGGCGGGTGTGCACCTTGTGGTGGATGACCAGCTCCCCCCAGAAGTACATGCTCTCCAACGCCGCCCGCGCCAGCCGGGTGGGTGCCCAGGCCCAGTCCACCGTCTGCCCGAAATCCAGCTCCAACGAGGACAGCGGGCCGCGCTGCTCTAACTCCTGGTGCACCTGAGGGACGATAGCCTCCACCTGCGCGTGGCTTTTGCCCGCGTGCCGCCGGGCGGCTTCCCGGCCACGGCGAAAGTAGGGCCAGTCCTCCACGGGGTAGATGGACATGTTCTTGTCCCAACCGTCCAGCAATTGACGCTCCTGGTATAGCAGCTCGTTCAGCATGGCGGGGCTGAAATCGGCCACGCGGGCCTGGAGCACCAGCTCTGGGTTGCGCCCCACAATGTCCAGCGGGTCGAACTGGATGCAGCGGACTCGCCGCATGTAGGCCAGCACGCCGGGCTTGCCCTCCAGCGCACGGGGCGGCCAGAGGCCCTGATGGGACAGCAAAAAGCGACGCGCCTGCTGGTTGCTGAGGAGCAGGGGAGGCGTGGGCGATGAAGGCACTGGGTTGTCCTTTCAGGGCGTGTAGATGTAATCGTGCGCCGCGTCTCGCAGGCGGGGGTGCTGCTGGTCCCGCTCAGAGAGGTTGGGGGATTCCACCGGCCAGGGGATCGCCAGGTCGGGGTCATCCCAGGCAATGCCGCGCTCTAGCGGGCCACTATAGTAGCCGCTGACCTTGTAGAGGAACTCGGCCACGTCGCTGGTGACGCAAAAGCCGTGGGCAAACCCCACGGGGACATACAACTGCCGATAGTTCTCCGCCGACAACTCGACGCCTACCCATTGGCCGAAGGTGGGTGATCCCCAGCGGATGTCCACGGCCACGTCCCACACGGACCCCACAGCCACCCGCACGAGCTTGGCCTGGCCGGGAGGGGTCTGGTAGTGCAGCCCGCGCACGACTCCGCGGGCCGAACGGGAGTGGTTATCCTGGACAAATACCGTAGGGATGCCCTGCTCCGCGTAGCGCTCATAGTGGTAGCTCTCGTAGAAAAAGCCGCGATTGTCGCCGTATACGGTGGGTTCGACGATCAACACACCGGGCAATGCCGTTTCAATGACCTGCATGGTTCTATACCCCTTTGGTGCGATGGCTAGTGCAATAGATGACGGGTAGTAATGTAAAGAATCTGGCCCGGCTTGTCAACGCAAGGGGGCACGCGTTTCGTTCCACTGTCCGGGGAGATGGGTAATCACAGAATACACAGAACACACGGAAAATGGGAGACCTAAAAAACTAAAAACATGAACGACACAAAAAAACTGTAGCCGCGGCATCGTGCCGCGTGGCTGCGGAATTGTGGAAACTGCACCCACAGGCTGGCAAGGACGCTGCGGACCTGAGCGGCCAAGCGGTCCGGGTTCCCATTTCGTGCATTTCGTATCTTGCACGGTTCATTTTTCCGTGTTTTCTTGTAATAGTCAAGATCAGGTTGCACACTTCGCCAAGGCGGTGATCCCACGCCCAGCACTGAAGGTGCCGGGCTACTGTAAGCAAAAGTGCACTCAAGTGCACTAAAAAGTCCTTAACCCGTTTGAACGGGTTTCTCCCCCCAACCCGCAGGTTGGGGCACGCAGCCTGGGACCTTCAGTCCCAGGTGGGACTGTGTATCATCCTCTTGACCAATACATTTTCCGTGTTTTCTGTGTATTCCGTGGTTCATCTTCCCTTGGTGGACAGGGCGTTCCACCACTTGCGCATGCCTCCGCTTCTTGGCATAATGTGGGCGTAACATGCTGGGGCCGATCCCAGGTCAAGCGGGTCGGCTGCGTGCAGATGAGAAAGGAAAGAACGATGAATCAAGCACTGGTAAGAGAACTGTTTGACCTGATCGACGTGATGCCCATCGTCGATGTGCACACGCACGTGAACTGGAAAACTGGCACAGCCGCCAATATCGGCGAACTGCTCAGTTATCACTATTATACCGAGTTGACCAACTCGGCGGATTTCCAAGGGGGCGAGTTCCCGTTCGACGACCCCAAGGAACTGACGCGAGTGATTATGCCCAAGCTGGACCTGATCCGCAATACCGTCCAGTATGATTGGCTGATGACCATCTCCGAGGAACTGCTCAATCTGGACCGCGCCGCCTGGTATCCCGAGAACTGGGACATGATCTATGACCATTCGGTAGACGTGATGTCCGCGCCCGACTGGCGCGAAGAAGTGATCGCCCAGTCCAACATCGTGCGCGTGTTCCTGACCAACCAGTATGATGATGACCTGGAGGGGATGGATCAGACCTTTTACACCCCCTGCTTGCGCACGGAGCCGCTCATCCTGTGGGTGCCCGACCCCAAAGAGCGCAAGAAGCTGGGGGATTTCCTGGGGCGGCCCATCCAGAAGATCGAGGATTTCACCGCTGCCGTCGACAAGATATTTGCCAAGTTTGTGGCCCACGGCATGGGCTATGCCGCCATGTCCATCCCCGCCGATTTCCGCACGGATCACGTGTCCGACGAGGACGCAGCGAACCTGATGGAAAAGATGATCGCAGGCAACTCCCTGGATGTCACGGACCTACGGGCCTGGCAGGCCTTTGCGATGAACTGCCTGGCGGACGCCTGCCGCAAGTACGGCAAGCCCTTCCACCTGATGATCGGTGTGGACCGCAACGTCTATGCCCAGGGCGTGCCCTCTGGCACCGACCTGTTCAATTCCGTGAATTCGATGCGGGGCTATGATTACCTGTTCAACACCTATTGGGACGTGCGCTTTCCCACGGCGGTGCTGTCGGATACCACCGGCCTGGAACTGACCGCCGCCGCCTGGATTCGCCACAACGTCTACCCCTCCGGCCACTGGTGGTATTCCAACCAGCCCACCGACATCGCCCGCGAGATTCGTCGTCGCCTGGATGTGGTGCCCCGCAACAAGTCCATCGGTTACTTCTCTGACGCGTACTATCTGGAGTTTATCATGCCCAAGTTCCGCATGTACAAATTCGAGCTGGCCCACGCACTGGTCGAGCGGATGGAACGCAGCCTGGTGCATCCCAACATGGCGCTCTTTACCATGGACGATGCGTTGGAAGTGGCCGAGGAATTGCTACTGGACAACCCCATCACCGTCCTGGGCATCGAGGGAATAGAGTTCTAGGGAGGAATTACATGGCCAAGAAACAACTGGGGCCGACGACCCATCTCTTTCCCATGCCCACCATGCTGGTGGCGGTCAAAACCGGCGAGGGCACGGCCAATATTCTGACGATTGCCTGGGGCGGGATCGTGGGCGGCGAGCCGCCCATGATGGCGCTGGACATTGGCGGCAGCCACTATTCCAGCGCCTTTATCGAGCAGGAGGGCAATTTCACCGTCAATATCCCCCGCAGCGATCAAGTGGTGGGCGCGGATTACTGCGGGATGGTCAGCGGGCGGCAGGACCCCGACAAGCCCGGCACGTGCGGCTGGACGATGGCTCCTTCGCGGCACATCTCCTCGCCAATCATCGCCGAGTGTCCGCTCAATTTCGAGTGCCGGGTGATCCGCAAGGTGGACACCGAGGATGGCGGCTTTTACCTGGTAGAGATCGTGGAAACTCACGTGGACGAGACCCTGCTGATGGGTGGCAAGGTCATCGACGCGCTGGCCCTGGACCCGCTGATTTTTACCCCGGATGGCTACTATCACAAGCTGGGGCCGCGCGTCGGACAGGGCTGGGACGCTGGCAACGCGCTCAAACGACACTGAAACCGACGAGAGGACGACTGGCATGGCGCTCTATGCAGGGCTGGATGTAGGCACGACCACGTTGAGCGTAGTAATCATGGATGTTACGGCGGGCCACTTGTTGGCCCGCCACACGGTTGCCCATACGGCGCAAAGCAGCTCCCCGGCTGACCGGGCGCGCGGGCGGGCCGAACTAGACCTGGACCTGCTGCGCGCCCAGATCATGGAGGCGCTGGCCGAGGCCGTGCGACAGGTCGGAGAGCGCGCCGCCGACCTGCGCGGGCTGGGCGTCACCGGCCAGATGCACGGCGTGGCGCTGTTGGGGCCGGGCGCTCGTCCGCTGGGGCCGGGTATCACCTGGCAGGACCATCGCGCGCTGGAAGAAATCCCCGGAGCAGGGGAGACCTATCTCCAGCGTTTCCTCCGGCTGGCTGGGGGGCCAGCCGCTTTCGAGCGAATGGGGTGTCTGCCAGCCGCCGGATACCTGGGGCCGACCCTGTTCTGGCTGCGCGAGCAAAGACAACTCCCCGCGAGTCCTGCGACGGCCTGTTTCATCCCCGATGCGGCTGTGGCCTTTCTCACCGGAGCCATCCCGCCAACGGACCCCACCGACGGCGGCAGCTCCGGCCTGATGGACATCGTGGACTGTCGCTGGGCGTGGGAGGTGATTGACCGGCTGGAGCTACCCAGGACGCTGTTCCCGGAGGTGCGGCTGCCCGGCGCGCAGGCCGGGACGCTGCTGGCGGAGGTGGCGACGCGTATGGGATTGCCTCAGGGAATGCCGGTGTATGTCGCCATCGGCGACAATCAGGCCAGCTTCTTGGGAAGCGTGCGCGAACCGGCGCGCAGCGTGGCCCTCAACGTGGGCACGGGCGCGCAAATTTCCGTGGTGATCGACCGCTTCCGGCGTTTGCCCGACCTGGACGCGCGCTATTTCCCCGGCGGGCGCTATCTGCTGGTGGGGGCGGGGCTGTTCGGCGGGCGCTCCTATGCCTATCTAGGGAGTCTCTTCCGCCAGGTATGCGGCGCGTTTAGTGGCGGCCCCTGCGAAGGGGAGCTATATGACCGCATGACCGAACTGGCGGCGGCTGTGCCGCCTGGCGCGGACGGGTTGCGCTGTCTGCCACTGTTCACCGGCTCGCGCAGCGACCCCAGTGTGCGCGGGTCGTTTACCGGCATTACGCCGCACAACCTGACCCCCGGCCACCTGGCACGCGCGCTGCTGGAGGGGATGGCCGAGATGTTCCACGGCATGTATGACCAGATGCGACCCGCAGTAGGGGAGCGGGAGCTGCTGGTGGGATCGGGCAATGGCATCCGGCGCAACGCCCTGTTTGCGCGCATTCTGGCGGAGCGCTTTGGCCTGCCGCTGGTCACGCCTGCCGAGCAGGAAGAAGCGGCGACAGGCGCGGCGCTGGTGGCGGCCGTGGGTGCAGGGGAGCTGGCGGATTTCGATGCCGCGTCGCGCTGCGTGCAGTACGCCTGAGCCGCTGCGTCTATCGACCTGGTTGTATCAGTAGTTGCGTTTTCCGCGGCGCATGACCCATCCAAGAGTTGGGCCGAGCCGTTGGCAAGGCACAAAGGGGCACTTTGCCAGAAAGCGACGGCTGTGGTAATGTTTTGGTTCCATAGGAACACTCAGGAGTAGAGGATGGCTCAAGCGCAAGTGCCCGATGTGGTCGTGCGACGACTACCACTATATCTGCGGACATTGACCTACATGGAAGACCGCGGTCAGGAGGTGGTTTCCTCCGCGGATTTGAGCAAATGGACCGGATTCAGTCCCGCCCAGATCAGGCGCGACCTGTCCTACTTTGGCGAGTTCGGTAAGCAGGGATTAGGCTACCAGGTGCGCTATTTGCGCGAGCAGTTGGAGAGCATTCTGCACGTCGATCAACAATGGCACCTGGTCCTGATTGGCGCAGGCGCGTTGGGTCACGCTCTGGTCAAGTATCAGACTTTTCAGCGATGGAACTACTATATTGAGGCTGTTTTCGACAACGACCCCAAGAAGATCGGGCAGCCCATTGACGGGCTGCCCATCCAGCCCATGTCCGAGCTGGCGCGCACGATTCGGGAGAAGCACATCGAGATCGCTATTATCGCTGTGCCTGCCGAGCACGCCCAGGAGGTGGGGGAACAGGTGGTGGCCGCCGGTGTGCGGGCCATCCTGAACTATGCCCCGATCAACCTCGCCTTGCCGCCGGAGGTGCACGTCTCGCACATTGATCCGGTGGTCAACCTCCAGAGCATCACCTATTATCTGTAGAACCAGATAGGCCGGAAACGAAAACACGCGGTGCGAACGCTCACATGCTGTGAGCGTTCGCACCGCGTGTTTGTTTTGCCATTAGTGGTGACCGGCTCAGGTCATCTCCAGGGCCCGCTTTAGCAGGGGCAGGTGCTCGATGCCGCGCCCGGCACCCAACGAGGTGCAATTGATGGGGTTCTCGGCGATATGGCAGGGCACACCCGTTTCCTCGGTCAGGTAACGGTCCAGGTTGCGCAACAACGCCCCACCACCGGCCATGACCATGCCGCGGTCGATGATGTCCGAGGCCAGTTCGGGCGGGGTCTTTTCCAAGACCGAGCGAACAGTAGTGGCGATGCTGGACAGCGGCTCGGCCATTGCGTCGGTAACCTCGGAGGAGGTGATCGTGATGGTGCGCGGCAGGCCCTGTACCTGGTCGCGGCCTCGCACTTCCATCTTCATTTCCTCGTCCAACGGCAAGGCGCTGCCGATGCCGATCTTGATCTGCTCTGCCGTCTGCTCGCCGATGATCAGGTTGTACTTGCGGCGCACATAGGTGGCGATCGCATCGTCGAGCTTGAGTCCGGCCACCCGGATAGAGCTAGAGACCACGATGCCGCACATGGAGATGACGGCGGCTTCACACGCCCCGCCGCCGATGTCTACAATCATATTACCGGTAGGGGTGCCGATGGGCATACCAGCCCCCAGGGCGGCGGCCAGCGGCTCGGGGATCAGGTAAGCGACGCGCGCCCCGGCCTGGATGGCTGCATCGCGTACGGCGCGGCTTTCCACACTGGTAACTCCGACGGGGACGCTAATCATCACTTCTGGGCGGCGCTCAAAGCGGTTACAAACTTTGGAGATAAAGTACCGCAGCATAGCTTCGGTAACAACATAGTCGGCGATGACGCCGTTCTGCATGGGCCGGGAAACCTCGATGGTTTCGGGTGTCCGTCCCAACATGGCACGTGCCTCGTCGCCGACTGCAAGGATCTTGTTATCAACCAGGGAAATGGCTACTACGGAGGGTTCTCTTAAGACGATCCCTTTGCCACGTACATAAACAAGGACGTTGACAGTTCCCAGGTCGATACCTATCTGCTTGCCGAACATCGGCCCTCCTAGTGCGGATCCGTAAAGGTGACGTTGTTCTATGATAGCATAAAGAGGGAGATTGGACAATTATCGATACTGTAGTGGCGCAACTCCCCATTCCACGGGTTCTTCGCAGTTAGCGGTGGGGCACAGGTGCGTCTCTTCCTCCGTCCGCGCGATGACACTGCCCAACTGCTGAAGCTTGACGTCAATATCCTGGTAGCCGCGATCAATATAGATCACATTATGGATGGTGGTAGAGCCTTCCGCCGCCAGGGCGGCCAGGGTGAGGGCTGCGCCTGACCGGATGTCCAGCGCCGAGACGCGAGTTCCTGTCAGTGGGGTCGGGCCGTGGACCATTGCCATACGCCCCGATCCGGAAACGTCGATGCGCGCGCCCATGTTGGCCAACTCGGCGGCATAGCGCAGCCGATCGTCGAACATGGTCTCATAGATGGAACTGTTGCCGTTGGCCTGAGTCATGGCGGTGGTAAAGGGCGCTTGCAGGTCGGTGGGAAAGCCGGGGTAGGGGTAGGTCTGAATGTCCGTGGGCAGGAGCACCTGGGGGGCGCGGACCTCGTAACACTCCCTGGTATCCAGCACCTCGGCGCCCGCGCTGCGCATTTTGTTGGTGAGCGCGCCCAGGTAGGGAGAGACGGCGCCATCCATACGCACCGTGCCGCCGGTGATCAGCGCGGCCAGGGCAAAGGTACCCGCTTCCATTCGGTCGGGCATAATCCGGTAGGCCGCGCCATGCAGACGGGGTGTGCCCTCGATCTGGATGGTGCTGGTACCGGCTCCATGCACGCGCGCGCCCATTGCACACAGGAAATTGGCCAGATCAATCACTTCCGGCTCGATCGACGCATTCTCGATGATGGTGGTGCCAGCCGCCAGACAGGCCGCCATCATCAGGTTTTCCGTGCCGGTGTGGCTGGGATAGTCCAGAATCAGGCGTTCCGCCTTGAGCCGGGGAGCCTGGAGGACATAATCGCCCTCGGTGATTTTCAGTTCGCTCCCCATCATCTGAAAGCCTTTCAGGTCTACGCTGACGGGGCGGGTTCCGATGGAGCACCCACCCGGATGGGGAGCCTGGGCCTGGCCGAAACGGGCCAACAGGGGGCCGACGACCAAAAAGCTGGCGCGCATCTTTTGCGCGAGTTCCCTGGCTAGAAATGCCTTGGAGATGCGAGTGGCCTTGATGCGCAGCACATTTGGCCCCTCAAAGCGCGCGGCAACGCCCAGATGGTGGAGCACCTTGACCATGTTGCGAATATCTTCGATATACGGGACATTCTCGAGCAAACACTCATCAGCAGTAAGCAGGGTAGCCGCCATGATCGGCAGCACCGCGTTCTTGGCACCTACAATCTCTACTTCGCCCTTGAGAGGGTGTTTTCCTTCTATGGTTAATGGCATTGTCTCATCCTCGCACAGAAATGATCTATACAGGTTGGTTCACATGCCTCAAGTGGATGATGAATAGAGCCATGCGGCGGTTGCTGGTATGGTCCAAGCCTTCCGTTCGGAACAATGGGCTGCTAGCCGCGCCGGGAGCGGCGTGACGCCTGGTGATGGGCCACCTGAAGCCGCGCGCGCGAGCGGCGCAGGGCCTGGGCGGCGGCGGCAAGTTCGGGCCGGTCGCGATACATGCGAATCAGCCTCTGCGCCCTGCGTCTGGCCGCTTCGGCGCGGGCTACGTCAATCTCCTCGGCCCGTTCCACGGTGTCTGCCAGCACGATCACCTGATCGTCTCGCACTTCGATAAAGCCCCCGCCGATGGCGAAATCTTCCTCGTTCTCCCCCAACCGGACGATGAGTTCGCCCGGTTCCAGGGCCGCCAGCAGGGGGGCATGATGGCATAGGACACTGATCTGCCCTTTGAGGGCCGGGGCAATGACCCGGTCCGCCATACCATCATACACTGCTTTATCGCCTGTGACAATGACGACGTGCAGTTGGGAGCGTTCCTGGATTTCAGTCTCGGCGCTATGGTCACTCATCTTACATCTTGCGGGCCGCAGTGATTACGTCGTCTATGGTACCCTGCATATAAAAGGCCTGCTCCGGGAAATGATCCACCTGACCATCCAGAATGGCCCTGAAGCCCCGCACCGTCTCGCTGATCGGCACATAGCGCCCCTCGCGGTTGGTGAACTGGGCTGCCACGAACATGGGCTGTGACAGGAACCGCTGCACCTTGCGCGCTCTGGACACGGTCAGTCGGTCTTCCGGGCTCAGTTCCTCCAGGCCGAGGATGGCGATGATGTCCTGCAAATCCCGGTAGCGTTGGAGCACTGCCTGCACGTCGCGGGCGGTGCGGTAATGTTCTTCGCCCACCACGGAGGGTTCCAGAATGCGGGAAGCCGACGCCAGCGGGTCCATCGCCGGGAAGATGCCCAGCTCTGCGATGGAGCGATCCAGGGAGACGGTGGCATCCAGGTGGGCGAACACGGTGGCTGGCGCTGGGTCGGTATAGTCATCTGCCGGAACATACACGGCCTGCACCGACGTGATCGAACCGCGCGCGGTGGAGGTGATGCGTTCTTCCAGGTCGCCCACCTCTGCGGCCAGCGTGGGCTGATAGCCCACGGCGGAGGGCATGCGCCCCAGCAAAGCGGATACTTCGGTGCCCGCCAGGACAAAGCGATAGATGTTGTCAATAAACAGCAAGACATCCATCCCCTCATCCCGAAAGCTCTCGGCGATGGTCAGGCCGGTGAGAGCGACGCGGGCGCGCACCCCCGGCGGCTCGTTCATCTGGCCGAGCACCAGGGCCGTCTTATCCAAGACGCCCGCTTCCTGCGTATCGTTCCACAGGTCGTTGCCTTCGCGGCTGCGCTCTCCCACGCCGGTAAAAACCGAGTAGCCGCCATGCTCATAGGCGATATTGCGGATCAGCTCGTAGATAATGACGGTTTTACCCACGCCTGCTCCGCCAAAGACGCCGATTTTGCCGCCCCGGGGGAAGGGAGCTACCAGGTCAATGGCTTTAAGGCCTGTCTCGAATACCTCTATTTCGGGGGACTGTTCGGCAAAAGAGGGGGGCTGCCGGTGAATGGGCCATATCTTGTCCGTCTCGATGGGGCCCAGGTCATCTATTGGCTCGCCCAGCACGTTCACCATGCGCCCCAGCACCGCCTCGCCCACGGGCACGGCAATCGGGCCGCCGCGCCCCACGGCGGACAGGCCGCGCCGCAACCCATCGGTTGGCCCCATCGCCACACAGCGCACCCAATGGTTGCGGAGTTGCTGTTGGACTTCGACGACCAGGTTGGGCCGCCCAGGGATGGCGATGTCGATGGCGTGGTACATCTGCGGCAGGTTTTCGGGCGGGAACTCGATGTCCACCACCGGCCCGATCACCTGTACGACGGTGCCCGTTGCTCGCTCTATCATGCGATGATTCCTAATCCTTATCCAGGGCAGAGGTTCCACCAAAGATATCATTGATCTCGGCGGTGATGGCCTGCTGCCGGGCCTTGTTATAGCTGATGGTGAGATTACCGATGATGTCGTTGGCGCTTTGGGTGGCGGCGTGCATCGCCACCATCCGAGAGGTGTTTTCCGCTGCCAGGGATTCGAGAAACGCCTGGAAAATCTGAAAGCGGATCAGGCGCGGCAAGAGCGCCTGTAATAACTCGGCGGGGTCCGGCTCATAGATGTACTCTCGCCTGGTCGGCGCCTCGCCGGGGCAGATGGGCAAAAGCTGGCGGATGGTGGGCTTGAGCCTGGCCCCTGACTGGAACTCGGTGTAGCAAATGACCGCCTCGTCGAATACGCGGTCGCGAAAGCCATCCAGCAGCACTCGCGCTACCGGCGTCAGGTCGGTAATGTCCACCTTGTCAGACAGGCTGCTGAATTCGGCGTGAATCTGATAGTCCTCTCGCAGCATCATCGTGCGGCCCATCTTGCCGATGGTGATCAGCTCTGCTTTCAGGTTGCGCGACTCGATGTATTGCGTAGCCAGCGAGACGACATTGTGGTCATAGGCGCCCGCCATGCCTCTGTCGCTGGTGATCAGCAGCATGCCGGTGCGGTTCACGTTAGAATACCCGCAAAACATGGGGTGCTCGTGTATGACGGATTCCGCCGCCGACGCCAGATGGTTGAGCACTTCCCACGATCTTTCGGCAAAGGCGCGTGTGCTGGCAACCCGCGTTTGCAGGCGATGGTTGCGCGCGGTGGATACCATCTCCATTGCGCGCGTCACCTTGGCGATGCTGCGCACGCTGCCGATATGTCCCTTGATCTCGCGCAAATTGGGCATGGGTGGCTATCCCAACGTCAGAAAGCGGCGTTTGAATTCGGTGATGGTTTCGTCGAGCGCCTGCTCTAGCTCCGGGGCAAGCTCGCGCCGGATGGCAATGGCATTTCTTACCCCCTGCCGCCTTTCGTGCAGGAACGTGAGGAACTGCTCTTCAAAGGTGGAGATGCGCTCTACGGGCACATCGTCCAGGTAACCGTGTGTGGCTGCGTAAAAGATGGCTACCTGATCCTCCACGGCGATGGGCTTGTGGGGCATCTGCTTCAGTGTCTCTCGCAGGCGAGTACCCCGCTCCAGGGCGGCCTGGGTAGCGCGATCCAGTTCCGTGCCAAACTGGGCAAAGGCGGCCAGTTCCCGGTACTGGGCCATTTCCAGGCGCAACTGGCCCGCCACGGCTTTCATGGCGCGCGATTGCGCTGCGCCCCCCACGCGCGAGACGGACAGGCCGGCGTTTACAGCGGGGCGGATGCCTGCGTGGAACGACTCTTCTTCCAGGAAAATCTGCCCGTCAGTGATCGAAATAACGTTGGTAGGGATATAGGCGGCCAGGTCGCCCATCTGCGTCTCGATGATGGGCAAGGCGGTCAGCGAGCCCCCATTGAGATCCTCTTTGAGCCGCCCGGCCCGCTCCAACAGGCGGGCATGCAGGTAAAAGATATCGCCGGGGTAAGCCTCGCGGCCAGGCGGTCGACGCAGCAACAGGGAGAGTTGCCGGTAAGCCCAGGCGTGCTTGGTCAGATCGTCGTAGATGATCAATGCGTCACGGCCATGCTCCATAAACTCTTCGGCCATGGCGCAACCGGCGTAAGGGGCGATATATTGTAGCGCTGCGGGGGCGCTGGCCTCGGCCACCACGACGATGGTGTACTCCATAGCGCCGTATCGCTGCAAGGTGTTTACCGTCTGGACCACGTTGGCTAGCCGCTGACCGATGGCTACATAAACGCAGAGCACGTCCTCTTTGCTCTGGTTCAGAATCGTGTCAATGGCCAGGGTCGTCTTGCCGGTCTGGCGGTCTCCGATGATCAACTCCCGCTGCCCGCGCCCAATGGGGACCAGCGCGTCAATGGCTTTGATGCCGGTTTGCAGGGGGACGTTAATCGGGGCGCGATCAATCACGCGGGCGGCCATCCGTTCGACGGGGCGGTACTGGTTGGTGCGAATGGGGCCTTGCTCGTCAATAGGCTGCCCCAGAGGGTTGACCACCCGGCCCACCAGTGCGTTTCCCACCGGCGTGGAGATCAGCCGCCCCAAGGCGCGCACGGTGCTCCCCTCGGCGATGCGGCGATGATTGCCCAGGATAATAGCCCCCACGTTCTCCTGCTCCAGGTTCAGCGCCATCCCCAAGGTTTCATTCTCGAATTCGAGCATCTCGCCCACCATGACGTCTGTCAGGCCGGAGATGCGAGCGATGCCATCCCCCACCTCGGTGACGGTCCCCATGGCCACCGGACGTAGCGTGAAGCGAAAGCTCCCGACCTGCTGGCGCAGGATGGTTGCCACATCATCCAGATTGAGTCGGTCGGGTGAGAATTCCATCAGATCGTGCCCTTGGGTTGGGTAAGCGTCAGATGGCTGGTGATCATGATACGGGATTGCGTGCGCAGGTGGTGGCGCAGGGTCTCCAACTGCCCCCGCACGCTGCCATCAATGACCTCATCGCCCACGCGCACCCATACGCCGCCGATGACGCTCGAGTTTACCTCTACCTCCAGTTCCAGCGGTTGATGGAACAGCCTTTCCAGCAGGTTTTGCAGGGTCTGATGCTCCTCCGTGGTCAGGGGAACAGCTACTCGCACGATGGCGCGCGAGGCAGCCTCCTGCACGCAGGGCGCGGTGGTGAATTCGGGAAGCTCGGTTGACGGCAGAGAGGGTTGCGTTAAGGATTCCATGAGATTAGATCGGCTCCCAATCGGGATGCTAATTTACTCCAGTTGGCTGGCCTCGGAAAGGAATTGCTGGATCATCTCGTGTTGTTTCTCCTCCTCCAGCTTTTCCTGCAAGATGCGCGAAGCGATACTGATGGCCAGGTCAATCACGCGCTGTTGCACGGCGAGCTGCCCTTCCTGTAGCTCGTGCTGGGCCTGCTGCTGGGCGCGGAGGATCGTGTCATGGGCCTCCTGACGCGCCTGGGTGAGAATTTCCTGTCGCTGTTGCTCCGCGGTGCGCGTGGCTCGCTCGATGACCTCGTGGGCTTCGCGTCTGGCCCGGTCCATCTCCTGTTCATATCGAGCTGTCGCATCTTGGACGAGCTTTTCCGCCTGTTCGGCGTCCTCTATCCCCTTTTTGATGCGCTGGGCGCGCTCTTCGAGCTTGCCCACTACCGGCTTGAACAGCAGGAAATAGAGCAAGACGGCGAGCAGAATAAAGTTGACAGCCTGGGAAATGAGCAGACCGACATCAATCCCCAACTGGTTCAATGCTGGACTCCCTTTCGGTACAGACGGACTTAGCCTACGAACTTGATGGCCAGCGCAACTACCAACGAGTAAATGGCAATGGCTTCGGTAAAGGCCAGGGCGACGATCAGGTTCGTGCTGATGCCCCGCTCTGCCTCCGGGTTACGCCCCAGGGCTTCCATTGCGGAGGATACCAGCCAGCCGATGCTTATCGCGGGGGCAATCCCACCCAGGGCAATGGTCAAACCGGCTACCAGGTCCCGGCTGATTTCCATGCGTTCAGACTCCTTTCGGTGATGAGGGTAGCGCCGTTTGTGGCGACGGGGCGGGGGCCGGATGCGCCTCTTCTGCGGTTTGCAGATGGTCGTGGGAGACCGTGGCGCGCCCCAAGAACGCCGTCGTCAGCGTGGCAAAGATAAAAGCCTGGATGAACCCCCCAAAGAGTTCCAGGATCATGAAGGGTATCGAAATGACAAATGGGGCCAGGTAGGCCATGACCAACAACAGCACCTCGCCGCCAAAGATGTTGCCGAACAGCCGGAAGGAGAAAGACAGGATCTTGGTCAGTTCCTCAAAAATCTCCAGCAGGCCGACGAACATATCCAGCAGGCCCCCCAGCAGGAGACCGATCTTTACCTGGCCCTCTTTGAACAAGGCCCGGAAGAACTCGACCACGCGTTCCAGGGGGACGAAATGGCCCATATACTTGCCGAAACCCCGGAAATAGATGCCGTACGCCTGGATGCTGACCACCGAGCAGGCGGCCAGGGCGATGGTGGTGTTCAAGTCAGTGGTGGCCCCTCGAAACAGGGGCACAAAGACGCGCTCCTCGCCCTCCATGCGCCAGATGCCCAGGCTGCCGACGCCGGGCAACAGGGAGAACCAGTTGGCCGTCAGAATAAACAAAAAGAAGGTAGCCACCAGGGGGAGAAAAGCCCTGGCACTCGGCCCCACCATGCTTTGCATAAAGTTGTGCAACATCTCCAGGATCGTCTCGACGATATTCTGGAGGGACAGGGCCGCCGGAGCGTCCACCAGCTTGCGGCGGACCGCCAGGGCCAGGACTACTAGCAAGAGGCCAGCGACCCAACTGCTCAGCAGAGTGTTGGTGATGTTCCATCCGCCGATATGCGCGACTGGCTCGGCTGCCAGTTCAATGCGGATTGTTGTGACCTTGAAAGGACTGACCACGTTCGCCACCACCAGGAGGGCGACGACGACAGCGATCAGCAGTCCTTTGCGTTGTCTGAACACTCGCGCTTGCCTTTCTCATCGAAAGTAGTTCGGCTGGCGTAAACGAGGCGCACGGTGCCGACAAGCCCTGCGATAAAGCCACCTAAAGCGAGTAACAGGGTCAGGAGCACTCGGGTTTGCAAGAGTTGGTCCAACCAGACTCCGAGGAGCAGACCGATCAGGACGGGCAGCGCGATCAGGGCCAGCGTCCTGAGAGCCATACCCAGAGTTCCGGCGGCCTGGCGCACAGTCAAGGCATGTTCCGAGTCGGCCGAAAGGAGTTTGGCCGAACGCTTTGCCAGGCGATAGATGGCTAACTGACCGGCCGCTGCCCCCGCGAGGAGGAACAGGATCGTTGCGACCGGGCTGATACCCAGCTTGCCATCCAACCAGCGGCCAACCCACAGGCCCAGGAGGACCAAGGCCGCGGCGATTAGCCCCATGGTTATCCCGAGTTCCGTGGCCACACCAATCAGGTGCCCCATGCGCTTCATGTTTTTCTCCCTGGACCAGTGGGGCCGATCCATCGAGTTATTGGGGCCAGGAGCGACGGCTCGGAAACCCTGAACACCTAACGAACAGTACCGAAGGCATGATATACCCACCCCATCCAGTTGTCAAGAAAGGACGGGTAAAACCTCACCTCCCGGTCCCCGCTCGACGGGCGGCGGGGACGCCGGGAATGAGATGGACATAGGTTCGGTGTCTGGGCAGGTCAGGCTTCGATAGCGCAGGCCATCTGCGCGCGAATAGCCAGGATGGGAGCCAGGGGCATGATCCCAAAGGCAAATGTTGCCAACACCGCCAGTTCGTTGCCCGGCGTGGAACCCGAAGAGGGTTTGCCCAGGATGCGGCTGAGCAGGGCATCGAAGGTGTTGCCCACCAGGTTGGCGATGGTCATCAACTGCACATGGCCGATAATGTCGCGCGCCGTGCGGTCGCCATATGTCTCGGTCAGCCCCCGCAGGAGGTCTTGATCAGGGTGGCCTTCGCTGATGGCATACTGCTGGGCAAAGAACAGCGCCGGAGCTTCGTCCACAGTGCCCTGGCCGATTTCGCCCCGCAGCAGTGACCCCACTTCGTCAGAGGTCAGACCCAGGCGCCTGGCCATCTCGCTGTGTACTCCGGCACAATACCGGCAGCCATTCGCGCCGGTGACCGTCAGCATCAGCTTTTCGGCAAAGGCGGGGGTAATGACCGGGTTCTGTCGGATGGATAGCAGCAGTTCGGGCTGCTCCCAAAAGACGCTGAAAGCGTCTACCAGTTCGCGAGCGTTTGAGTAGGTGCGCTTGCGGAAGGGGGGGCATTTGGCCTTGGCCCGCTTGTACGCCTCTGTGAGGTAATAGGCTGCTACTGCGCCTGCCGCCGCACTCAACAGCGCGAGGGCCGTTCGTTTCGCTTTCATCTTGTACTGGTCTCCTTGCAGGAAGGACTACGATGGAGATTTCAACTGGATTTTCGATTGCCATTGTAATGGCGCCTGACCTTTGTGTCAACGCAGGTTATTCGGAGGGTAACCGCGAAACAGCCGGGACACACGGGAGTAGGCTGCGGATACAGGCGCGGGGCGCGGTGGCCGCGTAAAGCGCACATAGAGGCACAGGCAAGTTCGCCCGTGCCTCTATGTCAGTGTGCGGATAGGAACAGCGGCGCTACAAGCGGCGCGTTACAGCCCGCGCTCCTTGAGTTGCTCCAGCGTGCGTTCGTATACCTCGAAATGCTCCCCTTCGGCCTCGTCGGGGTCCACATACTTGAGCCACATGGCGCTGTCCTTTTTGCGCCCGGCCAACTCGCGGCGGCTCCTTTGGATAGTCGGCTCCTCGCTGTGCCAGACGACCTCGCCATCTTGGAGCAGGATGTACTCGCCCGCGTACTGGGCGAACTTCTCAGGGTTATCGCGGTAGTACAGGGCTTGCTCGCAGGTGGTGCGCCGCCAGCTCACCGTGGTCTCGAACGGATCGGTGCTCTGGGTGTAGAACTTGCCCACCGGCGCGGTCACTTCCGACTGGAAATCGATCTCGTCCAGGTTCAGCGTGCCAAAGCCTCCCTCGGCGGCGGCCAACAGGGCGTTGCGGTCGCGCAGGAAAGGCTGGTTGGGCCAATCTCCCGCCGGATCGTGTCCCATGAGGTGGGTACCACAGGCGTCTGTGGTGATGATGTGATCGCCAGCCACCAGACAATTGGCGGCAAATGGCTCGCCGCCCCATTCCCGGCCCGCCTGACCGACGAGGCCATCGATAATGTTGAGAGCAGGGTTGAACAGCCGCCCCAGGTCGGCCAGCATGTAGGGCATGCGCACCAGGTGATGAAAGTACTGGCGCGGACGACCGGCAGGCTCCTGCGGGGTCAGGCCGAACAGGTTCTTCAGGCAGAGGGTGATACCCATGAAGGCGTGGTTCTTCATCTTTTGTACCGAGACAAAGGTGTCCACGTCGGCGGTCCGCTGGGGCAGCAGGTATTGGCGGAACATCTGTCCGCCTCCCGGCACCTTGTAGACCTTGTGGGGCGCGAGGTTGCCATCCACAAACTCGACGTCGAACTCGCGCAGGATGTCGAGCAGGGGAAAGTTGTCCCCCGGCTCGGGGTTGCTGCGGTCCTTCTTAAAGACGCTGATCTCCGAGCAGGTAATGTCGGCAGTGGTTTGCTCGCGCAGTAGGCGCAACGTAGCCCGCGCTACGCGATGGCTGACCAGTTCCTGCATCTGACCGGCGTGGTAGCGGATTTCGGCGGGTTCCCAGGCCTGATTGAACTTGATGCCAATGGTCTTGGCGGCCTTGAGTTTGGCCCACGTGTTCCCCAGGGGCAGCGTGGCCCGCAGGAGGGCCTGATAGACTTCTTCGTCCTCGGCCTGATGATCGCAATGGACGGCTCGTACTTGATAGTTAGATTTGCTGGACATACCGGCTTGACGCCTCCGTGAAATGTTGTACTGCGGTAGGGTGGTTATGCAAAGGGATGATCCTGGGTTTTTCGGTGCAACTAGGCGCCCTGGGCCTGCATGCGGGCCAGCGTGCGCTCGTACACCTCGAAATGCTCGCCTTCAGCCTCCTCCGGGTCCACGTACTTGAGCCATAAGGCATCCATCTTACGCTCGCCCGCCAGGACGCGGCGGCTGTGCTGCAACTCGCTATGCTTATCGTGCCACACGACCTGGCCATTCTGCAGGAGGATGTACTCGCCCGCATACTGGGAGAACTGGTCCCGGTGATCGCGGTAGTAGAGGGCCTGCTCGCACATGGAGCGGTGCCAGGCGGCCACCATCTCCGGCGAGTCGGTCTGATCGCTGTCAAAGGCGGCCAGCGGCGGGGTGACCTCGGACTGCAAGTCGATCTGCGACAGGTCGGCTGTGCCGAACCCGATCTCGTGGGCGATGCGCAGGGCGTTCCGGTCGCGACGGAAGGGCGGCGCGGGCCAGTCGCCCAGGGGATCATGGCCCATCAGGTACGCCCCGCAGGCATCCGTGGCGATGACGTGGTCTCCGGCAATGAGAGTATCGGTAATGCGCCCCTCGCCGCCCCATTCCCGACCCGACTGGCCCACCAGGGCGTCGAGGATGCCCAGCGTGGGCTGGATGATCTGGCCCAGGTCGGCCAGTACATAGGGCAGGCGCACCAGATGGTGGAAATAGGTTCGCGCGCGACCGGCAGGTGGCAACGGCGGCAGGCCGAACAGGTTCTTCAGGCAAAGGGTGACGCCCATAAAGTAGTGATTCTTCATCCGTTGTACTGACACGAACGCGTCCGTATCCACCGTGGCGGCAGGCAGCAGGTATTGCCGGAACATGGCGCCGCCGCCCGGCACCTGCGCGATCTTGAGCGGTTGCTGGTTGCCGTCGATGATGGGCACGTCGAACTCGCGCAGTACGGGGAGCAGCGTCATGGTCTCCTCAAAGGAGTGTTTGCCGTCACGTGCCATCGTGCTGATCTCGGTGCAGACGATCTCGGCGGTGGTATTCTCTCGCAGCAGGCGCAGGGTGGCCCGCGCGACACTGTAATCCACCAACTCTTGCAATCGGCCACCGATAAACACCAATCGGCCAGGCTCAAACGCCTGGTTGAATTTGATCGTAATGCGCCGGGCGCGCTTGAGCTTGCGCCAGGCCTCCGTCAAGGGCATGGTGGCCCGCTGGAGCGCCTCGTAGATCTGCTCGTCGTCGGCCCGATGGTCGCAATGCACAGCCCGCACCTGATACTGCGGCATTTTCCCTCCCAGTCCATAGATGGACACACATGGCTGCCATATTAATCCAAATCGCTGCTATTGCCAAGAACGAAACGCGGGCGATGGATGGCAAAATTGTCAGGCAAGGGAAGGGGATTTTTCATCTTGCGATCACGATTGGACGGTAGATTAGGGGCGCAAGGGATCGACGCACGGCGTTACGGGGGAGGGATCATGGCTGCGTTGACGATTATCGCGCTGTTCCTGTGTCTGGCATTACTGAGTTTGGGGAGCGGGTCGGGGACGCGGCTGCGCCATCCCTAATGGCGCGCCATCCCTGATGGCCGCCAGCGCCAGAGCACCGGTATGTTGTGTCAACAGGACGATTCCCCCGGTGGTTTTTGCTGCCTCCCAGGCGCTGTTTTGCGTGTGTCGCAAATGGTGTGGCGCACCAGGTTGCGGTAGACGCCCGCCAGGCAGCGGTGCGCGAGGCAGCAGACAACTTGCTAGCGTGTGTAAGCCCCAAGACGCTACTTTGTCCTGACTTGAGCGCAGCCCTCTCTTGCTGCCCGTGAGCCGTTCGGTGCGGGCGCCGACTTGTGCTATAATAGGCAAAGTATGTGGCGATATGCCATAGGCGCAAGTGGGTCTGTGGCTGACCTCGCCCGTGTCGGTTGCGTGTCCGCGCGTTGGTTGCCTATTCACAAAGGAGATTCATCGTGCCCCCAGAGATCATTCTAGCCTTTATTCTGGCGCTGATCGTCATCGCCATGTTCATGACGCTGGTCAGCCGCTACAAGCGCTGTCCGTCCAACAAGGTCCTGGTGATCTTTGGCAAGACGGGCAAAGGCGCGGCTCGCACCATCCACGGCGGGGCGGCCTTTGTCTGGCCCTTGCTGCAAGACTATGCCTACCTGGACCTGGAGCCGTTCGTCGTGCCCATCGAGTTGACCAACGCTCTCTCGCAGGAGAACA
>Ga0209347_1001177_pt1 | contig 46771 bp, 38 predicted proteins | sample AutmiccommuBRH23_FD_187382 | JGI IMG/M metagenome (GOLD analysis project Ga0209347, IMG submission 187382) | Deep subsurface microbial communities from Mt. Terri, Switzerland - Autotrophic microbial communities BRH/23 (SPAdes) (version 2) | ecosystem: Environmental > Aquatic > Deep subsurface >... | reverse complement strand
CGGCGGGTACGCCCGCCGCGATGTCGAAGTATACCAACAGCCCTCGGCCGGCGCGGTGTGGAGCACCATGAACGCGGGCGAGGTTGGCCTACATTGGAGGAAGCGGAGAAAAAAGGAGTCCCGATCGGGACTCCTTTGAGTGGGCGCTACAGGATTTGAACCTGTGGCCTCTTCCGTGTCAAGGAAGCGCTCTCCCCCTGAGCTAAGCGCCCGGCAAAGCCCGGACATGATACCGCCGCCCCCGCCGCCAGACAAGTCGCGACGGGGGCGCGACCCGGGGTCTAGTAGTAGACGTCCACCGCCATTCCCACCGGCAATTGTGGGTACAGCGCGTCGGTTGCCCAATAAGGCACACGCACACAGCCGTGGCTCGCCGGGTAGGGGGGTATCGAATACGAACCGTGAATGGCGATGCCGCCGACGAAGTACGAGGGCTTGTATAGGAGACCGAGAGAGCTTTCGCGCCAATACGGCAGCTTGCGCAGGATGTGGTAGTGGCCGGTGGGTGTACGGGTGGCCGAGGCTCCCGTGGCGACGGCAAGGATCTTCGTCACCTGATTGTTACTGACGAGCAACAGCACCTGCCGGGTGAGATCCACCTCCACGCGGTCGCCGGAGGCCGTGATCCGAGGCGTGGGAGTTACAGCCATCTCGAGGCGCTTCCACACATCGAGACCGGCTTCGCCGTCACGGTCGAGTCGCTCCACCTTCTGGAAGGCCCTCACGGCGTCCCGTAGGGCTTCGTCGAAGACGCCATCGACATTCCCCACCGCGTACTTCAAGGCGGCGAGACGCTGCTCCAAGATGAGGACGAATTCCCCGGTGGAGCCCCACTTGAGCGTCCCCTGCGGGACCAAAGAGACCGGCTCCGGGGGCGCCGCGAGGGGCACGAGGGGCTGATACAACGACCGATACATGAGACCGGCGGCCTGCGCCCGAGTAAGCGTACCGAGTGGATTGAACCAGCCGTCGCCCGATCCCTGCACCACACCCAGACGATACGCGTTCGCCACCGTGCCGCGGTGCGGGGCTGCGATGAGGTTCCGGTCGCGGAAGCCCGCGAGCCACGTGTCCACTTGGTCGGGTGCGAGAGGCAGCTCGATGCCGTCCTGCGGCGCCGCCTGGAAACGATACGCGAGCGAGCGCATGATGAGACTCGCCGCCTGCTGCCGGGTGATGCCTATGCCCGCCGAGAACGTGGTGGAACTCGTGCCGGAGAGCAGACCGGCCGCGTAGAGCGAGGCCACGGGCGCCTGATACCAATCGGTGTCCAACACGTCCTCGAAGGGCTCGAGAGTGGTGGCGGGCGGAGCGAGGGCCCGCGCGAGCATGGCGGCGAACTGGGCGCGTGTGACCGTGTCGTACGGCTTGAAGGTCCCGTCGGAGGCACCGTTGACAACACCCGCCTGACTCAGAGCCTCGACGGCCCCATAGAACCAGTCGGTCTCGCGCACGTCGGGAAACGTCTGCGCGTACGCCGGCGAGCCAAAACCCACCCCAAGAACCACGACGGCGCCCCACACCAACACCACTACCGCGCGCCCTACCCTGCGGATCACCGCAACCTCCCCGTATCGGAGTCACACCCACTTCGGCAATCGCTGTACCCGAGTTCTTCTACCCTGAGCCGAACATACCACACGCCGGCACGGCGCGCCCTGCGTCCGAACAAGAGGAGGCCCGCCTGAGCGAGCCCCCCACGTGTCGGTTCAGAAGAGGCGCCGACCGGAGTCGAACCGGTGTAGCGGGTTTTGCAGACCCGTGCCTAAACCACTCGGCCACGGCGCCCCGAAACATGCACAAATAGAAAAACGGGACTCGCGAGCCCCGTACCGCCACAGTGAGGTTGGAGCGGATGAAGGGATTCGAACCCTCGACCTTCTGCATGGCAAGCAGACGCTCTAGCCAACTGAGCTACATCCGCCCGCTCCATCCCACGGCCACTGCGGCCCACCGGGCACCCCCGGCGGTTGAGGATTATAGCCGAGCCCCCAGACAGATGCAAATGCCGCGACCACCTCACAGGGTTCCGTCGAGAGCGGCGTTCGCCAGTTCGTCGGCGCGGGCGTTCTGGTCCCGCGATACGTGTTTGATCTCCACCCTCTCGAAGCGCTGAATCAGGGAGCGGGCCTGAAGATAGAGTTCCTTCAGTTGCTCGTTCTTCACCTTGTATTCCTGGCGAAGCTGGCGCACGAGCAGTTCTGAATCGGAGAGGACACGAACCCGCGACACTCCGCGATCGAGCGCGGTCTCCAGGCCGGTGAGTAGCGCTTGGTACTCAGCCTGGTTGTTGGTGGCGGTGCCGATGCGGGCGCCGAGTTCCTCCAGCACGTTGCCGTCCTCGTCCTCCAGCACCACGCCGATAGCACCCGGGCCGGGATTCCCGCGCGAGGCGCCGTCAGTGTGCAGCAGGTACACCCGCTCCCCCGCGCGGTCGTCCACGAGTACTCCGAGCAGCCGTTCGCGTGCCTCACCCCCGGCTTCCTCCAGATCGAACAGCCGGGCGGTACCGTCGGGGTCCCCGACGTGCGAGACGGGTCGGGCTTTCCGCCAGGGGGAACGTCCCCGCACCGAGAAGTCTACGGTCACGTCGTCCCCGCTCAGCTTCGCCGCCAGGGTCTCGGTCCACCGGGCCAGCGCCCAGGTCTCGAGACGGTCGTGGGGGATCTGCAGCAACGCCAGACCCAGGGAGGCCGCCCGGTCCGCGTCGTGGTACTTCAGATCACCGGTCACGAAGGCGTCGGCCGCGCCGGCGGCCGCTTCCATGAGGCTCGATCCGCTGCCCGTGACCACTGCCACCGTATCGATCACCTGCTCGGGATCGCCTGCGTAACAGACCTCGGGCAAGTCGAAGATCTCCGCCGCGGTCTCGGCTAAGGAGACCAGGGAGATCTGCGCGCGGGTACGCCCCACCCGACCTTGGCCGCCTCCCATGAGGACATCGTCCACCGGGTAGATGTCGAACGCCGGTTCCTCGTATGGGTGCGCGTCGATGAGAGCCTGCACCACCAGGGGCACCAAGCGGGCCGGCACGACCGTCTCGAAGCGCACTTCGGGCACGCGCTCCGGCACACCTACGCTCCCAACTGCGGGCCGGGCACCGCGGCCCGGCACGAACGTGCCCTCTCCTCTCATCTCGAACGCGCAGCCCTCGTATGCTCCGATCCGCCCGGCGCCGGCCGCGAACACGGCCTTTGACACCCGCCCCAGAGCTTCCTCCGGCACGAAGCCCACCAGCTTCTTCACACCCGCAGCCATCCGGGTCAACGGCTGCAGGTCGGCGAGACCGAGTTCCCGGGCCACCAGGTCGTTGAGGCCGCCGGGGGCGGCATCGAGGTTCGTGTGACAGGCCAGGAGCGCCACGTCGGCAGCCACCAATTGGGTTACGAAGACCCCCACCCGGTCCCCGTCCGTGACACGCTTCAGCGGGGCGAAGATGAGGGGGTGGTGAGTGACGATGGCCTGATACTCGCCGGTGACCGCCTCCACCACCACGTCCTCGGTGAGATCGAGCGCTACCAAGACCTTCCGCACTTCGATACCGCGGCGGCCCACCAGGAGCCCCACGTTGTCCCAGGCCTCAGCCAGCGCCCGGGGGGCAAGCGCCTCGAGAGCCCTCTCGAGATCCTCAACGAGCATGGCATCTCCCCTTACTGGCTCCACCCCAGCCTAGCAGCAGTGAGGGGAGCGGGCAACAACACATTGGGCGGCGCCCGGTTGAAGTCCACACCAACGAGCCACGCGAAACGGGGCCAGGATCTTGTCCTCCAGTCCGCGTTCATACCCGCACCGTGCCACGACCTCGCAGCCCTTGACTCCCGATCCGGTTCCGCTCGAGAAGTACGGAGACACGTGATCCGGTATGCCGTTGTCGTCGCGCTCGTAGGTCTCCGGACTGAACGCCGACAACCCGCCTGCGATCGCATCCGCGTTGACGAACTCGGGCACTTCGAGAGCATCGCGCAGAACGTAGGGCGCAGATGTGGACTTGCCCGCCCCATTCGGACCGGCTACCACGATGACGCGAGGTTTCGTGGCGAATTCACTCATGGAAGTCAGGCGGAGTCAAGAACCAGACATACGCGGATCCTTCGGAGAACTCTGAGCAATGTCTTCCGCAGTCACACGTATCCATCGTGCGATTGACTCCCTGCGCTCCGCTTCGATGGGGAGCGCCGAAACGCGCTGCAAGAGGGTCTCACTGTCGACCAGTATTTCCATGAGCAACGTTGCAACGAAAACCCGGTCCTTCTCGCGACCAGCGACAAGCTTGCTGGCCGCAAGATCGTGGGCTTCCAAGCAGTATCCTGTGTTCCCCCTCGTCGCCTCATTGGATACCGCGACGGTCCGATGGTCCCAGCCCCTCGGCAGTGTTGCTGCTTCGATCGACACACCATGCACATAGAAGCCATGGGTCGTGTGGAATTGGGAGAGTTCGCCGAGTGCGCCATCGATCAAGTCGGTATTGTCGGGGCAGTTCTTGGCTTGAACGTCCACCTCGATCGATGCCCTGAGGCTATCGGGGGCGTTCGGATAACTTCCTAGGATGGCCTGCGAGCCAAATATCAGGAGTTCCGTGTCACCCGAGACATCACACGCGGCTCGAATCGCGTGCTCAAGCTGATCGCGCCTCATCGCCGCTCCTCGATCTTGGCCATCAAACGGTCGCGCTCGTCCGCGGTGAGCACCGCGAAGAAAGGAGAACTCTGCCGCAGTCTCACCGCACGAGAACTGGTCGAGACGAGCAGATCCCTCAACCGCTCGGGGGAATAGGTCTCCAGCAACTGCCTCCATTCAACGATGTCGCCGCCGGCGGTCCCCTGGCCCTCACGAAGAAGACGATCCAGGTGTTGCTCTGCCCGCTTGGTCAAGGAAGGATCGGATCGCATCAGCTCCGCGACCCCTTGAGCCATGAGCAGTGAACGTTCGTCGGCTTCGATGTGCGTCTGGGGTCTACGACGTTCTCCAGACCCACTGCTCGATTCAGTCCCCCACAAGAACAGGGCATCCGGTCCGGATGTTGGGGCATCGGCACGAGTGAACACGGCCACTTCGATGATCAGATTGAACTCCTTCTCAAGACGGATGAGTCGAGAACGCAACTCCTCCCGAATCCAGGAGATCGCACCGGTCTCTACCACCACTGTGACCTCCACAGGTTTCTTCGGGCTGCCGGGAAGCCGCTCCACCCACGCCGAGCGCAACTCCTGCAGGGCCAGGGCCGCTTGAAGACCCGAGATGAGATCATCGTAGTGTTGCTGTTCCTGAGCGAACAATTGACCGAGCACTTTGAAGGCGGGCTCGCTATCCCGCAGACCGTACTTCTGAGCACGACCGCTTCCAACGCGTTCGACGAAACCAGTTTCCTCCAGCCGCTGGAGGGCCTTGCGCGCTCCTGCTGGGGTGAGTCCCGCTAGTCTCGCGGCATCGGCAACGCCCAGGGCAGTGTCGACCTCATGCACGAGCACGCGGATGAGCCGCACATGGGCTTCGGAACCGAGGACGTCGTCCAGCGGGTAGCGAAGGGCGTTTCGTCGACCTGTGATGGGGCGCATGTGAGACACTTCCGTTTGTATTTCGCTACTTGCGTATCTAATTAGCAATTATTATATACCACGGTGCAGTTGTGCACAGATCTATTCTCCAGGCAGTGTGTCACGCACCTCTCGCAACCGAACTCCGGGACCACACGCCCGCTCTCGGGGAACTGGGTCAGCCGCTCGACCGCGTCGAAGAGTTCGACCGCCCACCGGGCGGCGGCGTCGGGATCGTCTTGGGCGATGTACCCGGCGATCTCGTCGACACGCTCCAGAGCCGGATCGGTCCAGACTACCTGCATTCATCGACCCTCTTGAGAATGCGGGCCTTGGCCTCCTCGCGGGGGACGCCCTTGCCGGCAGCCAACTGGGCCTCAGCGTGGGTGATGTCTTCGAGAAACGCCAATCTCTCCCGCATGGCCTCGAATTCGCGAACACAAGGACCACTGCCACACCCCGGCCACGCTGGGTCAGCACAAGGGGGCGACCCGTCTCATCACCTGTTTGACTGCGCTGCACAACGTCAGAAGGGCGAAGGACTGGTGCTGATGCCGCCGAAGTCGCGCAGCAGCCGACGCGCCATACCCTTGCCGGCGATGCAGGGGCTCTTTGGTGGCGACTGAGCCGGGTTGCTGCCAGGGTTGCTGCCAGCGGAGCACCGCGGCCCATACTAGACAAAGAGCAAGCCCCCGTTTGGGGGCTTTTCTATGGGCCCAGTAGGACTCGAACCTACGACCGGCCGATTATGAGTCGGCAGCTCTAACCAACTGAGCTATGGGCCCCGGTTGAAGCAGCCACATTGTACCCGACGGCGAACGGTCAGGCCCGCGTGAGCACGAACACGCCGTGTTCAGAGAGCAGGTTCGGCCAGAAGCGCACCGGGCGGCGCGGCCCCAGTGCCAAGCTGCGTACCACCCGACACCCTTGCTCTTGAGCGAAGACCCGGAAGTCCTTCAGACTGAGACTGCGGATGTTGGGCGTGTTGTACCACTCGTACGGCAGCGCTTTTGTCACCGGGGCCCGGCCCGCGAAGAGCAAATGAGAGCGTGCCCGCCAATTGGCGAAGTTGGGCAGGCTGACGATCACGTTCCGCCCCACCCGCAGGCACTCCTGGAGCACGAACTCCGTCTCCCGAGACTGCTGAAGGGTCTGGCCGATGATGACGTAGTCGAACATGCCGTCGGGGTAGTAGGAGAGCCCCTCGTTGATGTCGCCGTGGTAGACAGAGAGCCCCTTCCCCACCGCGTCATACACCTTCTCCTCCGAGATCTCCACACCTGTGCCCCGCACGTCTTTGCGGTCGACGAGCAACTTCAGGAGCACTCCTCGACCGCAGCCGAGATCCAGCACCCTCGAACCCGGCTCCACCACGTCCACCACGAACAGATGATCGAGTCGGTGCCCTGCAGGATCGCGCGCGATGATGCTAGCCGCCACGACGCGTCCCCTCACGATGGGCGGTGACCTCAAGGAAGTTGCGGATGATGTGAGTCTGCTGGTCGGTCTCCACCAGGAACGCGTCGTGGCCGAAGGTGGAGTGGATCTCCACGTAGGTGGTGTCGAGGCCGTTGCCTTTGAGCGCCCGCACGATCTCTTTCGATTGATAGGGCGGATAGAGCCAGTCGCTGCTGAAGGCGATCACGAGGAAGCGGGTGTCCGCCGGCACGTCGCGGAACGCCTCGACCAGGGTGCCGTGGCCGTTGGCCGGATCGAAGTAGTCGAGGGCCTTCGTGATGTACAGGTACGTGTTCGCGTCGAAGCGACGGATGAACACGTCCCCTTGGTAGCGCAGGTAGCTCTCCACTTCGAAATCGGTGGTGAAATCGTAACCGAGCACCTCCTTATCCCGCAAACGGCGGCCGAACTTGAGGTGCATGGACTCGTCGGAGAGGTAGGTGACGTGCCCGATCATGCGGGCCACCGAGAGCCCGGCGTCGGGATGGTCGTGCTCGTAGTAGTCGCCCCCCCGCCAGTTCGTGTCGCGCATGATGGCCTGCCGTCCCACCTCGTTGAACGCGATCTGCATGGGCGAGTGCCGGTGAGTGGAGGCGATCGGGATGACCGAGGCCACCATCTCCGGGTAGGTGGTGACCCACTCCAGAGCCTGCATCCCGCCCATGGAGCCGCCGGCGACGGCCAGGAGGCGCTCGATGCCCAGCGAACCCATCAGCAGCTTCTGAGCACGAACCATGTCGGGCACGGTCACGACGGGAAAGCGGAGGCCGTACGGCCGACCGGTGGCCGGATCGGTGCTGCCCGGGCCGCTGGAGCCGCGACAGCCGCCGATCACATTCGAGCAGACCATGAAGTACTTGTCGGTATCGAAGGCTCGACCGGGGCCCACCATCATATCCCACCAGCCGGGCTTGCTGTCGCCCTCGTGGTAGCCGGCGGCGTGAGCGTCACCGGACAGGGCGTGGAGGAGAAGGATGGCGTTCGAACGCTCGGCATTCAGCGAGCCGTAGGTCTCGTAGGCCACGGTGAGAGGAGAGAGCGTCAGCCCTGAATCCAGAGGCAGAGACTCGAACTCGGCGAACCGAGTCTCCGCCCAGCCCACCGAGCTGTCGAACGTCTGCCCGTCGATATGATAGTCGCTCACCCGGTCTCCTCCGCCTCAGGCGCCCCGATCCCACCGGAGCGCCCGACCGTCAGGTCCTCACAGGACGCGACGGTCTCACGGCTCAGAACCGCCGTCCGGGTCAGTGCTGCGATGAGGCCAGCGCCTGCTCCAAGTCGGCGATGATGTCGTCCACGTGCTCCAGACCCACGGAGAGCCGGATGTAGTCCGGAGTGACACCGGTCGATTCCTGCTGCTCGCCGGTCAACTGCTGGTGCGTCGTGCTCGCCGGATGGATCACGAGCGAACGGGCGTCACCGATGTTGGCCAGGTGGCTCAGCAGCTGAACCGACTCGATGAACCGCCGCCCTGCGTCCGCGCCACCCTTGATGCCGAAGCCCAGCAAGGCTCCGTAAAGTCCACGGTAATGATAGCGCTGTGCGAGCGAGAACGACGGATGGTCTTCCAACCCCGGGTAGTTGACCCACTTGACCAGGGGATGCTCCTGGAGGAAGCGCGCCACCGCGATCGCATTCTGACTGTGGCGCTCCATGCGGAGCGGTAGCGTCTCGAGACCTTGAAGGAACAGGAAGCTATTGAAGGGGCTGAGCGCGGCTCCGGTGTCGCGGAGTACCTGTACGCGGGCCTTGAGCGCGAAGGCGATGTTGCCCTGGCCGGGGTAGGCCGGGTCGCCCAGGTCGGGCACCGCGCCGAAGGCATCGGCGAAGACGAGGCCGTGATAGCTGGGATCAGGCTCAGAGAGGCCGGGGAAATTGCCGTTCTTCCAGTCGAACGTGCCTCCGTCGACGATCACGCCCCCGATGGACGTGCCGTGGCCGCCGATGAACTTGGTGGCCGAGTTCACGAGGATGTCGGCTCCGTGGTCGAGTGGACGGACCAAGAAGGCCGTGGGAGTGGTGTTGTCCACCAGGAGCGGCAGTCCCGCCTCGTGCGCGATGTCGGCGACAGCGGCTATGTCGAGCGTGTCCAGCCGAGGATTGCCGAGGGTCTCGCCGTAGACCGCCCGGGTGTTCGGCTTCAGAGCCCGGCGATAGTTCTCCGGGTCGGACGAATCGACGAAGTCCACCTCGATGCCCAGATTGCGCAGGGTGTAGTTGAAGAGGTTGTACGTGCCGCCGTAGAGGCTGGCTGAGGAGACGATGTGGTCGCCCGCGCCCAGGATGTTGAGGATAGCGGTAGTAATCGCCGCCTGACCGGAAGCCACACCCACAGCAGCCGAGCCGCCCTCCAGCGCCGCCACCCTGGCTTCGAACACCGACGTGGTGGGATTCATGATGCGCGTGTAGATGTTTCCCACATTGGACAACGCGAAGAGGCCTGCCGCGTGTTCCGTGTCGTCGAACACGTACGAGGTGGTCTGGTAGATCGGCACGGCCCGAGCTCCGGTGGCGGGGTCCACCCTCTGACCGGCGTGAACGGCCTGCGTCTCGAAGTGCGGAGTGGGCGCAGCGTCTGTGTCTGCCATGTGTCTCCTCCTCTGGGGCCGGCCGGAAGCCGAGCCTAAACTAATGAATGCTTATAGACTTTCTCAGGATTCTCGTAATCTACTACACGGACGGCCGTGCCGCAAGAGCGGAACCGGGGAGGAAGCTATCGCCCTCGCCCGCGCCGACACCCGGCGTGAGGGTTTCGCAACCGCGCGTCAGCCCCGGTACCGGTTCGTGATGGGCAGGCGGCGATCCTTCCCGAACGCCTTCAGGGTGATGCGCACACCGGGAGCCGCCTGCCGACGCTTGTACTCGTTCCGATCGATCATGCCGACGACTCGCTCCACCTCGGCCCGGTCGAGGCCGGCGGTCACCATCGCGGGCACGCTCCGATCGTGGACGACATACGCTTCGATGATCCGATCGAGGAGCTCGTAGGGGGGCAGGCTGTCCTGGTCGGTCTGGTCGGGCCGGAGTTCGGCTGACGGCGCGCGCTCGATAGTGGAAAGCGGGATGGGGCCGACTGCGGACGCATCCGCGCCCTCCGAGCGGACGGACGTGGAGTTGCGCCAGCGAGAGAGCTCGTATACAAGCGTCTTGGGTACGTCCTTGATGACGGCGAAGCCGCCCGCCATGTCCCCATAGAGTGTGGCGTAGCCCACCGCCATCTCACTCTTGTTGCCCGTGGTGAGCACCAGCCAGCCGAACTTGTTCGAAAGCGCCATCAGCAGGTTGCCGCGGATGCGGGCCTGGAGGTTCTCCTCGGTGACGTCCGCAGAACGATCCCCGAAGACCGGGGCGAGCGTCTCCAGATAGGGGGCAAAGATGCCCTCGATCGGCAATTCGAGGCACTCGATACCCAGATTGACGGCGAGCACGTGGGCGTCGGAGCGCGTGCCGTCGCTGGAGTAGCGCGAGGGCATGGTCACTCCGGTGACCGCCCCCGCACCGAGCGCGTCGACGGCGATGCAGGCGGTCAGCGCCGAATCGATGCCTCCGCTCAGGCCGATGACGACACCGTCGAAGCCGTTCTTGCGGACGTAGTCTCGCACGCCCAGACAGAGGGCGGCGTACACTTCGGCCTCCCGAGCCAGAAGTTCGACGATCCACCCAGCGCGCGGGTGTGCGGCCGGGGCGTCCGCTGAGGAGGCCTCCGGAGCCGCGGGCGCAATCGCGACTTCCGGAGCCGCGGGCGAAAAGGCGTTCTCCAGCGCCGCGGGCGCAATCGGGGCTTCAGCGCTCGCGGCGCCGCTCTCCAAGAGGACCGTCGAAAGCCGGTAGTCGGCACCGACGCTGCCGGCGCCCGGATGGCGGCCGGCAACCGCCGGATCCAGGTCGAGCACGATCAGTTCCTCCTCGAACTGACTCCCGCGGGCCAGCAGACTTCCGTCCGGCCCCGCCACTACGCTGTGCCCGTCGAAGACGAGTTCGTCCTGCCCTCCCACTCCGTTCACGTAGGCCACGAACGCCCCGGCGTCTTCGGCACGACGCCGCAACATGATCTCGCGCTCGGCACCCTTGCCCACGTGGTAGGGCGACATGCTGATGTTCACCACCAGACGCGCGCCCCCGTGCAGGGCGGCGTGCTCCGTGGGACCGCGGGGGTTCCAGATGTCCTCACATACGTTCACAGAGAAGCGCTCGCCGTTCAGTTCCAGAACCAGCACCGAGTCTCCCGGAGAGAAGTAGCGCTCCTCGTCGAAGACCGCGTAGTTGGGGAGGTGGATCTTCTCGTAGATCGCGGCCACCCGCCCCTCGTGGAGGACGGCGGCGGCATTCGCCACCGCGGGGCCCGTCCCGTCACCGGGCCGGCCCCGGGGCGCAGGCCGCATGGGCGCACCGACTACGGCCGTCAAGCCGCGACAGCCACGGGCCACTTCCTCCACAGCGGCCTCACACCGCTGGACGAAATGACCCCTCAAGAGGAGGTCCTCGGGTGGGTAGCCGGAGATGACCATCTCCGGGAAGGCCACCAGATCGGCACCGGCGGCTCGCGCCCGCTCGAGCCACTCGAGAACGAGGGCGACGTTGCCGGCAACGTCGCCCACCGTCGGGTTCATCTGGGCCAGCGCTACACGCACCGCGCTACTCCAGAGCGGCGGCCGGGCCGCCGGCCGCCCCCGAGCCGGTCCGGCGGAGAAGGGCCAGCACCTCGGCGGTCCTCTCCTCGAGCAAGGCCTGATCCGCCCGGGTCTCCAGGTTGACCCGCAGCACGGGCTCGGTGTTGGACGAGCGCACGTTCACCCGCCATTGGGCGAATTCCAGACTGACCCCGTCGATCTCGTCCACCGCCGGGTTTTCGGCGGCGTAGTGCTCCCGGAGGCTGCGGAGCGCACCGGCGGGATCGGCCAGCTCCAGGTTGATCTCGCCGCTCACAGGGTAGCGGGCCACCCGCTCGCCCACCAGGTCGGAGAGACTCCTGCCGGTGACGGACATCAGCTCGGCCACCTGCAGCCACGGCACCATGCCGCTATCCGCGTAAGAGAAGTCGGCGAAGTAGTGGTGTGCCGACATCTCGCCGCCGTAGGCGGCGTCCTCTCTCCTCATCCGCTCCTTGATGAAGGCGTGGCCGCTCTTGTTCATGACCGGCCGGCCGCCGGCGGCCTCCACCAGCTCCACCGTGTTCCAGATTAGCCGCGGATCGTGCACGATGGCGGCACCCGGGCGGCGGCGCAAGGCCTGCTCCGCCAGCAGACCCACCAGGTAGTAGCCCTCCACGAACTCTCCGCGCTCGTCGAAGAAGAAGCAGCGGTCGAAGTCGCCGTCCCAGGCCAAACCCAGGTCGGCCCCCTCGGCACGTACGGCTTCGGCGGTGACCGCCCGCTTCTCGGGCAGCAGGGGATTCGGCACACCCCGGGGAAAGGAGCCGTCGGGCTCGGCGAAGAGCGGGACGATCTCGAAGGGCAGATGCGGACGGAGCCGCTCGATGATGGGGCCCGCCATGCCGTCGCCACCGTTGGCCACGATGCGCAGGGGGCGGAGTTTCGAGCGGTCGACATACGTGAGCAGGTGGTCGATATAGGAGGGTGTGAGATCGACCGACTCCACCGAGCCGACGCGTTCGGCGGCTCCCACAGCGCCGTTTCCTGGCAGGCCGTCGCCCACGGGGCCGGCCTCGGCCAGCGCGGCAGCGACCATATCCCTGATCTCGAACAGTCCCGTGTCGCCCGAGATCGGGACGGCCTGCTCGCGCACGAACTTCATACCGTTGTAATCGGCCGGATTGTGACTGGCCGTCACCATGATGCCCCCGTCCAACCCCAGAGAGAAGGTGGCGAAGTAGACCTGCTCGGTGCCCACCACGCCGATGTCCACCACGTCGACCCCCGAGGCCGTCAGTCCGCCGATCAGGGCGTTCGCCAACGCCGCCCCACTCAGGCGCATGTCCCGCCCCACCGCCACCCGCCTCGGAGCCAGGAAGCGGGCGTAGGCCCGACCGATCAGGTCGGCCAGCTGTTCGTCGAGCTCGTCGGGCACTCGACCACGGAGATCGTAGGCCTTGAAACCGGCCAGACGCGGGTCTACGTCGCTCATTGATCCTCCTCTTCCAACATCCGCACCAGTTCCTTCACCTCTTCCGCCCGCTCGAGTGGCACCACAAGGGTCCGCCGCCCGGCACGTACCACCACCAGATTATCCACACCTACGAGGGCCACCAATTCGTCCGGGTCTTCCGCGAATACGACATTGCCCGTCGACTCCCAGCAGGCGATCCGGCCGGTCCCTCGGTTCCCCACACCGTCGTCCGCCAGGTACCCGCTGAGCGCTTCCCAGCCCCCGATGTCGCTCCACGAGAAGGTCGCCTCCGCCACCCGCGCTCCCGTGGTCTTCTCCATGATGCCGTAGTCCACCGAGATGGACGTGAGTCCCGCGAAGGCCGCCTCCAGAGCTCCCTCGTTCCACGACGATCCCTGTGTGCCCACCACCGGCTCGAGGGCGGCCAGGTGAGCCGGCAGGTGCTCCGCGAACCTCTCGAGGATGGCTGTGGTAGACCAGACGAACATGCCGCTGTTCCACAGGAAGTCTTTGGATCGCAAGAAAGCCTCGGCCGTCTCCCGATCTGGCTTTTCCCGGAAGCGGGCCAGGTCGTAGTGGGCCGACCCGCCGCTACGGCTCACCCGAGCTCCGCGCTGCAAGTAGCCATAGCCGGTGGCGGCGTACGTTGGTGGGATCCCGAGCGTGTACAGGACCGATGCTTCAGCGGCCGCGGCAGCGGCCGATTCCACGACGCGGACGAACTCCTCGACGGGCTCGATAAGGTGATCGGAGGTGAGGGTGATTACCACGCTCTCACCGTAGCGGGCGCGGGCCGCCAGGGCGGCGAGACACACCGCGGCCGCCGTATCCCGGCGCACAGGCTCCCCGATCACTTGTTCTGCAGACAGCTCCGGGAGCTGCTCACGCACCAGGGAGATGAGCTTCCGACCCGTGAGCACGAGCACCCGCTCGCTCGACGTGAGGCGCAGAGCACGATCGTAGCTGTGCTGAAGAAGCGAGCGCGTTCCGACGAGTCGGAGGAATTGCTTCGGCCGATTCTCGGTGCTCGCCGGCCAGAATCGCGTGCCCGCCCCTCCCGCCATGATCACCACGACTGGAGCGCCCTGGATTCGCGCGACCATCCCGTCTTCTCCCACCCCTGCATTCACCGGATGCTCACCCTCCCCATTCGAAATCCCAAGGACCCTAGTGTACAACTCCCGCGGGACCACGCCCGCTCCGCATGGCTCGCCGCAGGCCCTCGATCGCCCCCAGGCCTGCCACCGCGAAAAGGGCGAGCATGCTAAAGCCTCTCGTATACCCCCACCCCTGGTCGATGAACACCCCGAACAACCAGGGTCCGAACAGCGCTCCGGCGAACCCGAACGCATTCAAGTAGCCTCCCGCCAACCCCACGAGACGCCGCTCCACCAACAGCGGGATCAGTGCGAAGCTGGGAGCAAAAGCCAGCATGGTGAGCATCCCTATGAAGAAGACCACGAGGAACGTCGGAAATAGGCCGGGAAGCTGCGGCAGCGCGACGAGCGCCGCCGCCATGGCTACGAACACCCCGGCCAACAGGGGCAGGTATCCCACCCTCGTGACGAGGAAGGCCACGATCGGGGCACCCACGAGCTGGGCGGCGGCAAAACCGGCGGTGAGTGCGGCGGCCGTGCCGAGACCGGCGCCCAACTGGTCGTGGATGTATGCCGGAGTCCAGGTGAGCGTCCCCACCGCCACCGTGATCCCCGCCACGTTGATCAAGCCGAGCAAGGTGACCCGCCGAGAGCGGACCAAGAGCCACATGTCGGAGGCAAGCCCCGGCAGCGTGAGCCGCGCCGAGCCCGCCGGTGGGCCGGCGCGCACCCGGGAAGACGTGAAGGTGACGAAACCCGTTGCGGCGACGAGACCGGCTATCACCAGAAAGAAAGGGCGATGCCCGCCCTTCTCCACGATGCGGGCCAACACGAGGAACAGCAGCAGATAGCCTACACCCGAGGCCCCGCCATAGATCGACCAGGCCCGCCCCAGCCTGTCCAGAGGGACGCAGCGCACGAGAAGCACCCCTGCCGCGGGCAGCATGGTGCCGGCCCCTGCACCCTGGAGGCCACGAGCCACCGCGTACCAGGGATACGACGAGGAGAACGCGAACAGGAGTGCCCCAAGGACCATGCCCGTGAAGCCGACGGCCAGCACGCGGCCCGCACGGCGGGCGGCGATGCCCCCCGCGAGCACGTTGCCGGCCGCGTAGGCTACGAGGAAGGCCGACATGAGGAGCCCCACCCGCGCCGAGCTGAGGCCTTCCTCGGCCCGCAGATCCGGCGCGAGTACCGGGATCGCTCCTTGAAGGATGGAGGCGGCGAGAAAACCCAGCGCGAGCAGCACGCTGAATCGATCCGCGGAGCGGGGCCCGAGTTTCGTATCTCGTTCGATCATAGCCGGGCTACGTGGCGCCCCAACCGAGTCCGCCATCGCCCGCGAACCCGAGGCTCAGCCCTTGCCGAACCAGCGTTTGTGGGCCGTACGCAGGAACCGGGTGTCCCCTATCAGCCGACGGGCGAGCAGCAGCGAGCGCGCGTAAGCGGCCAGTGGATACACGAGGCGATCCGAGGAGTCGTTCACCACCACCCACAGTTCCTCCGCGGCCTCCTCCGGCCGCGTGCGCCGGGTGACCCTGCGTTCGAAATCGACCATCTTTCCGAGCGCGCCGCGGTAGACTTCCGGCGCCTCCTCCACCATCGCCCGACCGACCGCGGCCTTCTCGTAGATCGGGGTGTCGATGTACCCGGGTCGCACCACTTTCACCCGTATACCGAACGGCTTCAGTTCGTGCCACAAACCCTCGGAGAAACCCTCCAACGCGTGTTTGCTCGCGTTGTACACGCTGAAGAACGGGAAGACCATGCGGCCTCCGAGAGAGCTCACGTTGACGATGAGACCACTGCCGCGGTCGCGCATCGCCGGCACGAAGGCGAGGGCCAGTGCGATCTGCCCGAACGCGTTCACCTGGAAGACCCGCTGGATGTCCGCAGGCTCCGCCTCCTCGAGCGGGCCGAAGTGCAACATGCCCGCGTTGTTGATGAGCACATCCGGCGCACCGGAATCCGAGAGCACCGTCTTCGTGAGTTCTGCAATGGACGTAGGCTGCGAAAGATCGAGGGTGTACAGACGCACCCCCTCCGGGTGCCCGCTGGCGCCGCGTTCCTCCAAAGCTCGGACCGTTCCGGCCACCTCCCACCCTTCACCGGCGAATCGTGCCGCCGTCGCCCGGCCCAAGCCCGAAGACACCCCGGTGATCAACACGCTCGGCATGGTCTCTCCTCTATCATGGACGGGCCGCCGGGGATCGGCGGCCTCACACACCCTACCCACGACCGACCCCGGTTACGCGCCTGTCGGGGTTCCCATCGACCAGGGCTTCAGGCTACAATTACAAAGGAAACCAACGGAGGGCGAACATGCGCGTGGCCGTCGTGGGGTCAGGGATCGCGGGAATGGCGTCGGCCTGGCTCATTTCGCAAACGCATGACGTGGATCTGTTCGAGTCGGCGCCTGTCCTCGGAGGTCACACACACACGGTCGACATCTCCGTCGAGGGGCGCGATCTCTCGGTCGACACCGGCTTCATGGTCTTCAATGAACGCACCTATCCGAATCTCGTGGGCCTGTTACGCCACCTGGGCATCGAGTCACAGGAAAGCGACATGTCGTTCGGCGTGCACTGCGGGGAGCAAGAGCTCGAGTGGTCGAGCGCGCGCCTGGTGGGGCTTCTGGCGCAGCCGTCGAACATCCTTCGGGCGGAACTCTGGCGCATGGTGTACGACATGGTGCGTCTGAGCGCGTCCTCCGACCGGCTCCTGGCCGAGATCACCTCCGACGAACTCACCCTGGGCGGTCTCCTGGAGCGTGAAGGGTACAGCCGGGCCTTCATCGAGCTCTATCTCATACCCATGGTGTCGGCCATCTGGTCCACCCCTACGGGCGAGATGCTCAACTTCCCCGCCCGCACTTTCCTCCGCTTCGCCGACAACCACGGACTACTGCACATCACCGGCAAGCCCAGGTGGCGCACCGTGCCCGGAGGTGCCCGCCGCTACGTCCGCGCGCTCGCGAGCGAGATCTCCGGCAGCGTGAACACGGGCCTGGGCGCCACCTCTCTCAGCCGGTCCGGCAGGAGTCCGGAACTCACGCTCACAGACGGGTCGGTACGCACGTTCGACCGTGTCGTACTGGCATGCCACGCGCCGCAATCCTTGGCCCTCCTCGCGGACCCCAACCCGGCCGAGCGGGAGATACTCGGGGCCTTCGCCTACCAACCCAACGAAGCCGTGCTCCACACGGGCGAGTCTTTTCTCCCCACGCGGAAGCTCGCGAGGGCCTCCTGGAACTACCATGCCGGCAGCTGCGAACTCGAAGCGCGCGATCTGGCCGTGACCTACTACCTCAACCGCCTCCAGGGCCTCGCGGTGGACACTCCCGTGCTCTTGACCTTGAACCCCGACCACCCGGTGCGCGAAGACCTCGTGCTGCGGAAGATCCTATTCGAACACCCGGTCTTCGGTCGGGGCACGGTGCAGGCTCAAGACCGCCTTCCCGAGATCCAGGGAGAGCGGGACACCTGGTACTGCGGAGCATGGCAGCGCTACGGCTTCCATGAGGACGGGCTCCTGTCGGCCCTGCGGGTGGCCACGGATTTCGACGCACGCGCTCCCTGGACTCTGGACATCGCCCAATCGGCCGGGTCGGAACAGGCCGCCGCGCTTCAGGGCACGACCCGCGAGCGCACAGACCCGCACGTCTCCCCCACGCCCGGCGCGGAGCCGGCGTAGCCCCGTGCCCGGACTCCGACAACCGGCGCTCTACGTGGGGACAGTCGGCCACGAACGCACCCGGCCTATCCGCAACCGGTTCCGCTACGGTCTCTACTTCCTGTTCTTGGACATCGATCGCATCGCGGAGACCGCGGCCTCGGTCGGCCTCCTGTCCTACAACCGACCCGGGCCGATCTCCTTCCACGATAGAGATCACGGCCCCCGCGACGGCTCTCCGCTGCGCCCCTGGATCGAGGAGGTGCTCGCCACGGCTGACATCGACCTGGCACAGGGTCAGATACTGCTGCTGTCCTTCCCCCGCGTCCTGGGAGGCCGGTTCTACCCCGCCGCCTTCTGGTACTGCTTCCACCGCGACGGATCGCTGCGCGCCGTCTTGGCCGAAGTGAACAACACCTTTCGCCAACATCACAATTACCTCCTACACGAGGGAGGGCGCGCTCTATCCTGGGGCGGCACTCTGCACGCCACGAAGGTGTTCCACGTCTCGCCCTTCATCCCCATGGACGCCCGCTACGAGTTCGAGTTCTCGGAGCCCGACGAGCGCCTCTCGCTCCGTCTGCGGGACGTCGTCGAAGGCGAACTGCTCCTCGTTGCCGGGATCGCGCTCGAGCGCCGACCGTTGCGGTCCCCGCAACTCCTCGCCACCGTTCTCCGCCACGGACCCATGTCGAGCCGGGCCTGGGTGCTCATCCGCTGGCAGGCGATCAAGTTGCTGCGACGCGGGATCACCTACCTTCGCCGGCCGCCTCTCCCCCCTGAGGAGACGACCTAGTGGTGCGTCTCCGCGTGCTCGACCTGTTCCTCCGCCGGCTGCGCTACGGAGAGCTCGAGGTGGTGTGGCCGGATGGCCCGTCCACCTGGTATCGCGGAGAGCTGCCCGGTCCTTCGGCGGTCCTGGTGGTCCGCAACGCGGGGATGGCCGACAAGATCGCCCTCGGCGGTCCGATCGGCTTTGCCGAGGGTTATGTCGACGCACTTTGGGACACGCCGGATCTCGTGGCACTGCTCGACCTCTTCGCGGCCAATCTCGAGCCCGGAGCGCTCGCCCGCCGCAGAGTCCCGCTCGCCCCTCTGCAGCGACTCGCCCACCTCACCCGCGCCAACACACGCCGTGGCGCTCGGCGGAACATCATCCGCCACTACGATCTGGGCAACGACTTCTACCGCTTGTGGCTCGACCCAACCATGACGTACTCGTGCGCCCTCTTCCCCGACGCGGACGACCCCGTCGCAGACGACGTGCACGTCGAAGCCACGTCGGCCGCCGCCGAGGCTGCGGGCACGGGGGCGAGTCCGCCCACACCAGGGCCCACCGCGGCTCTTGAGGCGGCACAACGAGCCAAGTGGGACGCGCTCCTCGACGCCATCGCTCCCCGACCCGGCGAACGCCTGCTGGAGATCGGCAGCGGCTGGGGTGGATTCGCCATCCACGCGGCCCGCACCAGGGGGTGCGAAGTGGTGGGGGTCACGCTCTCGGACGAGCAGCTCGCCTATTCCGTGGCCGCCGCCCAAGAAGCCGGCGTGGAGGACGTGGTGCGATTCCGTCTGCAGGACTACCGAGACGTGACCGACATGTTCGATCACGTGGCGTCCATCGAGATGTTCGAGGCTGTGGGGGAACGCTATTGGCCCCTGTTCTTCACGACGGTCCGGAAGGTCATGAAGCCGGGTGGGAGAGCGGGGATCCAAGTGATCACCATCGACGCCGCCCGTTTCGAGACCTACCGCAGACGCCCGGACTTCACGCAGACGTACATATTTCCCGGAGGGATGTTGCCGAGCCGGGAAGCATTTGCTTACTCGGCCGGACAAGCGGCGCTCGTTACGGCCTCGCTGAGACAGATGGGATCCAGCTACGCGCGGACGCTCTCCTGCTGGCTCTCGAACTTCGAGGCCGCCCTCGACGACGTGCGCGCTCTCGGATTCGACGATCCCTTCATCCGGATGTGGCGCTACTATCTCGGTTACTGCATCACCGGTTTCAGGCGGGGCATGATCGATGTGGTACAGGTGACTCTCACCTGATCACCAACGACTGGGGCGACCCCAACGCCGGGCCGGCCGTCCGCCCTCACTTCCGGGCCGCAGCGATCCCTTGTCCCTGGTACACGCTCTCGGCCTCGGCGACGAGCCTGTGCATCAATTCGCCCACGGTCGGCTCGTCATCGATCCTCCAGACGCCCGCGCCTGAGAAGACCAGGCCCTGCTCGGCATCGCCCTCGCGGGACTGATCCAGACGATCGATGATGCAGAACGACTTGGAGCACTTCTTGAGACAGGTGCGCTTACAGCGCCCGTCGTAGACCTTGCGGCCGGCGGCCAAGTCGTCGAGGAATTGGTTACGTATCGCCCGGCCGGGCAATCCCACAGGCGAGTCCATGAGCACCACGTCGCCGGGGCCTGCCGCCTTGTAGGCGTCCTTGAACGAATCGGCCACGTCGCACTCCTTGGTCAGCACGAACCTGGTGGCCATCTGCACGCCGTCGGCGCCGAAGTCGCCCATCATCTCCGCGATGTCGTACCCGTCGGTGATCCCGCCCGCAGCGATCAGAGGCACGCTGCTCACCACCTGGCGTACCTTGGGAAAGAGCTCCCTGAGAGGCTCCTCCGTGCCCAGGTGGCCACCGGCCTCCGTGGCCTCAACGACGATCGCGGCAGCCCCGCTCTTCTCGGCCAGTCGGGCCAGTTGCGGCGAAGAGACGATCGACACCACCGGCACGTCGTGCTCTTGGCCCACCGCGAACACGTCGCGCGAGAACCCGGCGCCCGTGACTATCATGTCCACTCCGGCTTCTATGGAAGCGAGGACCGCGTCGGCGAAATCGCGGATGGCGAACATGATGTTTACCGCTATCACGCCCGTGGTGCGCTCCTTGGCCCGGCGTATGTCTGCCTTCAACTCGTCCAATGGCAACCCCGAGCCGCCGATCGTGCCGATACCGCCGCAGTCGGCCACGGCCGAGGCCAGCGACGAGCGGCTCACCCTCACCGACATGCCCCCTTGGATAATGGGCACCGGGGCCGTGAACCTGCCGATGGTGAGTTCCGGTAGTCGCACGTAGCCTCCCAAGAATTCGGGGTTCGCACCCTCATTGTACCTGCACGTGGCCGTTCCGGCACGGGACTCATGTCCCATGCGGTCCCCTACTTTACATCGGCCGCCGCCGGACAGCGAGGACAACGTTCTGCACCGCGAACAAGGAGGAGTTGAGGGGGATTTGGCTCCCCGGGCAGGACTCGAACCTGCAACACCCTGGTTAACAGCCAGGTGCTCTACCATTGAGCTACCGAGGAGCGCAACGGTCGGTAGTATAGCGGACCGCCTCGGCCTTGCAAACCTCATGAGAGGCTTCAGGGACCCTCCAGCGACGCTCCGCACGAAGGGCATTCGAGACGTCGGTGCAGGTCTCCGCCATGGCCCTCAGACCAATCTCCCTGGTCCTCCCCCCGCACCAATGCCGCGCCGCAGCAGAAACAATCGTCGCCGGCGGCCAGACCTATCAGGTAATCGGCCAAGCTCTCCGACTCCACGCTCCAGGTGGTCTGTCCCAACACCCCCGCGTCTCGTGCCGGGACGCGGGGCGTCCGCAGCGGGCCCGCCGGCTCTCTCTCCTCCGCCACCAGCCTCAACTGCCGACCGTAGGTGAGCGTACCACCATCGCCCCGGTCGGCCTGGTGGCAGGCCAGGTCCGACCGCCCCGCCCACCCGGCCGCTTTCATCACACCCTCCTCATGACGCCGGTGACCTTGCCCACGATACGAGGATCCCGCGTGACTATGGCTTCCATGGAGTCGTTCTCCGGCTGGAGGCGGACGAACCCCTTCTCTCGAAAGAAACGTTTGAGCGTTGCGTCTTCTCCCAACAGCGCCACCACGATGTCGCCGTTGTCCGCATCGTCCTGGTGACGGACCACGACCAGATCGCCGTCCAGGATGCCGGCATTCATCATGCTCGAGCCGCGCACCCGCAGCACGAAACACTCGTTCCCGGCCCCCAGGAACCCCGGCACCTGTAGGAGTTCTTCCACATTCTCCTCCGCCAGCAGCGGCTCACCCGCGGCGACCCGCCCGAGAAGCGGCAGCCATGTGAAGGGATCTGATGCCTTCGCCCCCCGGAGGGCACCACCCACCGGTATGCCGTCGCCTCCACGAACCACCTCCAAGGCGCGGCGACGCCCACTACCCCGCCGGATGTACCCCTTGTCCTCGAGCACACCCAGATGGTTCTGCACGGAAGCCGGGGACGAAAGGCCCGCGGCCGCCCCGATCTCTCTGACGGAGGGGGGGTACCCCTGCTCCAAGAGACTCTCCTGGATGATCCGAAGTATCTCCTGCTGCCTGCTCGTGAGATCCATCAGGGCTCGCTCCCGTGTGATGTGAACATTTGTTCGTTCCAGAGTATACCCCCCCTCGGACAGACCGCCAAGCCCGCCGCTGTCGTCCTGTTGACGCCCCCAGGAGCACGCTCTATACTCACCGATGCTTCGCCCCAAGCTCGTGTCCGAGTGGCGGAATTGGCAGACGCGCTAGGTTGAGGGCCTAGTGAGTGAATAACTCATGGGGGTTCAAGTCCCCCCTCGGACACCATCCCCCTCCCCCATCGGGATCTCTGCTCTTTTGCAGCATTGTTCGAGCCCCAACTTGGGTATGAGCGCTCCTGACAGGCATCACCATGAATGGGGAGCCGCCATGCCGGATACGATGCTCGCCCTCACCTACGATCGCGTCAGAGACCCCTGGGCCACGACCGTGGGCCTGCGGCTTCAAGACGTACCCCGCCCCATCCTCGACCCGACTCACGCGTTCCGCGACGGTGAGATGGCCCTCGTGAGGCCGTTCCTCACCGGCTTCTGCGGCTCCGACAGGGGCATCTGGCACCGACGCGCGTTCGGAGACATGATCGCCGCCTCGCTCGACGCTGAAGGCCGGGACATCCGCGTCATCGGCCACGAGTTACTCGGGGAGATCGTCGAGGTGGGGCAGGAGGCGACGCGGGATTTCGGGCTACTGCCGGGCGACATCGTCACCGCGGAGAGTCACGTCGTCGACGATACCTGCTATCAGTGTCGCGTTGGCGACAAGCATGTATGCGCGACCGCCCAGATCATCGGCATCTCCCTGGACGGCTGCTTCTCGGAGCTCGTCAAACTGCCGGCCAAGACGCTCTGGCGCACCGACCTCGCGCGCATACGCCCCGAGGTGGCTGTGCTCCAGGAACCCTTCGGCAACGCAGTGCACGCGTGCACCAAAGTGAACCTCCGCGGCCAGAGCGTGGCCATCATCGGTCTCGGTACGATCGGCCTTTTCGCCGTCGCGGTGGCGCGGGCTCTGGGAGCGCGCCAGGTGATCGGCGTGGAGCCGGTGGAAGCGAACCGCGAGATGGGCCTCGCGCTCGGCGCGGACGCCGTGATCCGGCCCACCCAACAGACGGCGCAAAGCTACATCCACGATGCGGCTATCACTGAGGAGATCCGCACTCTCACCGACGGAGTGGGTGTCGACGTAGCCATCGAGATGAGCGGGGCCTCAGCCGCTCTCAACACGGCCATAGCCGCGGCCCGCCGAGGCGGCCACGTGATCCTGTTCGGTATCCGGAGCGGAGACGCGGTGATCGAGCACATCGATAGAGTGATCGTCGACGGCATCAGTCTTCACAGTGTTGTAGGCCGGCGCATCTGGGAGACGTGGCACATCACGCGGAACCTGCTGGAATCCCCCGATCCACCTATCCAACAGAACGTGTTCGACGTGATACTCGGGGGGGCCCGCGAGTGTGTGGTGCCGGTTGGAGAGTTCTCGGTGGAGCGGTTCGGCCGGCTCATCGACACCCACCCCAAGATGATACTCGACTGGCGCCCCGGCACACGCTGACACCAGGACGGAGGCACCCTCATGAACGAAGCCGCCCAGAGGCTCTTCGCCAGCCAAGGTGAGGAGATCCGGCAGGCGGGCCTCTGGAAAGAGGAACGCGCGATCACCTCTTCTCAAGGCGCGACCATCACCGTCGGCTCGGGAAGTCAGAGCCGCGAGGTGCTCAACTTCTGTGCCAACAACTACCTCGGTCTCTCGGCGCATCCCGTGGTGCTGCAGGCGGCCCACGACGGGCTGGACGCCCGGGGCTACGGCATGTCCAGCGTACGCTTCATCTGCGGCACGCAGGACACCCACCGGCAACTCGAGGCTGAGCTGTCCCGTTTCTTCGGCTTCGAGGATACCCTGCTCTACGGCTCCTGCTATGACGCCAACGGGGGTCTGTTCGAGACCCTCCTCACCGACGAAGACGCCGTCATCAGCGACGCCCTCAACCACGCCTCCATCATCGACGGAGTGCGGCTCTGCAAGGCGCGCAGGTTACGCTATGCCTCCGGCGACACGAGCGAACTCGAAGACCGCCTGAAGGAGGCCGCGACCGCCCGCCTGCGTCTGATCGCCACCGACGGCGTCTTCAGCATGGATGGCACCCTGGCACCCCTTGCAGCGATCTGTGACCTGGCCGACCGCTACGACGCACTGGTGATGGTGGATGACTCGCACGCCTCGGGGTTCGTGGGCCCCACGGGCCGCGGCACCCCGGAGCGATGCGGGGTGATGGGCAGGGTCGACATTCTCACCAGCACCCTCGGGAAGGCTTTGGGCGGCGCCTCGGGTGGATTCACCGCTTCGAGCCGAGTGATCGTCGACCTTCTCCGCCAAAGATCCCGTCCCTACCTCTTCTCGAACGCCCTCGCGCCACCGATCGTGGCCGCCGGGCTGGCGGCCCTGAAGTTGCTGGACGAGACCTCGGTATTGCGGGAGCGTCTGCGGGAGAACACTCTCCGCTTCCGCGGGGGGTTGACGGCCGCGGGGTTCCGCCTCAAGCCGGGAGACCACCCCATCGTTCCGGTGATGATCGGCGACGCCCGCGTGGCGACGGCCTTCGCGGACGACCTGCTCGAGGAAGGTATCTACGTGGTGGGCTTCAGCTACCCCGTGGTGCCCAAAGGGGAGGCCCGCATCCGAGTGCAGCTGTCGGCTGTGCATGAAACGGAGCATGTGGACCGAGCCGTGGAGGCCTTCATCCGGGTCGCCACGCGACGCGGTCTCCTCTCCTGACGCAGACCTTCCCCTTTCGCGACGCCCGACCGACACGGTAGAGTTGCGGGAGTCATGCCCCACACCGCCGACGGAGGAACCATGTCACGAGGCAACGACGTGCTGAAGGCCGCCCCGGAGCCGACCGGGCTCCCGGTGGAGAAGACCTACCGTCACTGCGACCCGGCTTCCTTCGACTTCACCACGACCGCCGAGCTACCGCCCCTGGACACGGTGATCGGGCAGGAGCGCGCGGTGGGTGCGGTCGACTTCGGGATCACCATCACCAGTGAGGGCTACAACATCTACGCTTTGGGACCTCCCGGCACCGGCAAGGCCAGTACCATATCTCAGTTCCTGGAACGTGAAGCGGCGACCCTCCCCGTGCCCGATGATTGGGTGTACGTGAACAACTTCGCCCTGCCCCACCAGCCCTCCGCCATCCGGCTGCCCGCGGGGAAGGGCTGCGAGTTCCGGCGGGACATGGAGAAGCTGGTCGAGGACCTCCAGGCAACGATCACCACGGCCTTCGACGGCGAAGCCTACGACGCCCGCCGCCGGGAAGTGGCCCAAGGCGTGAGCGACCGCCAGGAGAAACGCATCGACGCTCTCCGCACCGCCGCCGAGAAGGACGACTTCGTCATGGTGCGCACTCCTGCGGGGCTCGCGTTCGCTCCTCGTACGTCCGAAGGCGAGACCATGTCTCGGGACGCGTACAACGAGCTCCCGGCGGACGAGCAGAAGACGATCGACCGCGGACTCGAGCGCCTGAACCAGGAGCTCCAGCAGGTCATGCGTGAGGTGCGCCAAGAGGAGAAGGCCGGACGAGAAGCGTTGCGCGATCTGGATCACCAGGTGACCACGTACGCCGCGAAACACCTGATCGACGACGTGCGCGAGAAGTGGGGCGACGTACCCGAGATAGGCACCTACCTCGCCGCGGTACTCGAGTCCGTGGTGGAGAACGCGGGCGACTTCAGAGTGTCCGACGACGAGACGCCGCCCACCTTCATGGGCATCCCCATCCCGGCGCGGCAGCGGGCGGAGGCGGCCTTCCGCAAGTACACGGTGAACGTGCTCGTGGACAACAGCGGGCGCACGGGGGCCCCGGTGGTACACGAGACCAACCCCAATCTGCACAACCTGGTGGGTCGCATCGAGCACCAGGCTCAATTCGGTGCGCTGTTCACCGACTTCGGCATGATCAAGCCGGGGTCGCTGCACGCAGCCAACGGCGGCTTCCTCATGTTGGAGGCGCGCGAACTGCTCCTCAAGCCCTACGCGTGGGACGCCCTCAAGCGCACGTTGAAGACCGGGATGATCCGCATCGAAGACGTCGCCCAGCAGATGGGTCTCGCCGCCACGGCCACCATCGAGCCGGAGTCCATCCCCCTGCGGGCGAAGATCGTCATCGTGGGCGAGTCCTACATCTACTACCTCCTCCACAGCATGGATCCCGACTTCCAGGAGCTCTTCAAGGTCAAGGCCGACTTCGACGTGGTGGAGGACCGCACGCCCGCGGCGGAGCAGCTCTACGCCCGGTTCATCGCACACATCTGCACTCAGGACGGCCTGCCGCACTTCACCCCGGACGGTGTGGCACTCGTGATCGAACACGCCTCCCGACTCGTGGAAGACCAGAACAAGCTCTCCACTCGGTTCATGACCGTGGTGGACATGGTGCGCGAGTCTGCCTTCTGGGCCTCACGACGACGCAAGACCAAGCGCACGGTCACCGCGGCGGACGTGAGGAAGGCGATCGACGAGCGCGTGTACCGCTCCTCTCGGTTGGAGGAGCGCATCCGGGAGATGACGGCCCAAGGCACCATCCTCGTCGACACTCGCGGGGAGGTCGTGGGCCAGATCAACGGCCTGGCCGTTTCCTCTCTCGGAGACCACGCCTTTGGTCATCCGAGCCGGATCACCGCCACCGCACGGCTTGGTAGCGGCGACGTTATGGACATCGAGCGCGAGGTCGACCTGGGTGGACCCATCCACTCGAAGGGCGTGATGATCCTGGCCGGATACCTCGGCGCGCGGTATGCCGCCGATCGGCCCCTCAGCCTCTCGGCCCGCCTGGTGTTCGAGCAGTCGTACTCCGGCGTGGATGGCGACAGCGCCTCTTCGGCAGAGCTATACGCACTGCTTTCGGCACTCTCGGGCCTGCCCATCAACCAGCGCTTCGCGGTCACCGGCTCCGTGAACCAGCGGGGTCAGGTGCAGGCCATCGGAGGCGTGAACGAGAAGATCGAGGGCTTCTTCGCCGTCTGCAAAGCGAAGGGCCTCACCGGAGACCAGGGCGTGTTGATCCCGTCGTCGAACGTCCGGAACCTCATGCTCGAACAGGACGTGAGGGATGCCATCGCGGACGGCCGATTCCACGTGTTCGCCGTCACCACCATCGACCAGGGCATCGAGATCCTCACCGGCGTGCAGGCCGGGCGCGCTCGGGCGGGGGTCTACCCGCCGGGGACGGTGAACCGGCTCGTATCCGACCGGCTCGCCACCCTCGCCGACGCGGCCCGCGAGCGGGGCGCGTCGAAGGAGGACTAGCAGGCTGCTGAAAAGTGACGCCGCGCCTTCAGAGTCCTAGGACCTCGCGGAACGCGCCTCGGCCAGCGCCGCGACGATCATGCGGGCCCGCTCGCGACTGTACGTCACGGTGTCGGGGATGCCGGACCCTCGGTAGGCGCCGCCGCCCAGGGCCAACCCGGGGAGCGCAGCCACCAGGGACTCGATACGTTCCACCCGGTCCATGTGACCCACCACATACTGCGGCATGGCTCGGTCCCAGCGGAAGGCCCGCGCCCAGAGGGGCGGCACACGCACTCCAAGGATGGCGGCCAGTTCCCTCTCGGCTCGTTGCACGAGTGCGGCTTCGTCGAGGGGCGTGCCGTCCTCGGCATCCGGACGCACGAAACACCGCATCAGAACGGTACCGGCCGGGGCACGGCCGAAGAACTTCGTGGTGACCCAGGTGAACGCCTTGATCTTCCGCCGCTCCGCCTTGGGGATCACCACCCCGAAACCGTCGGGTTCCCGGGGGAACTCGGACTCTCGATACGCGAGGGTGGCGGTCGCCGAGGTCACGTACGGTATCTCCTCGAGTTCGGCCGCGAGGTGCGGGGCCGTCTCGGCGAGCATCCGGGCGGTCTCGTAGGCGGGCGTGGCGACTATCACAGCGTCGGACTCCAACTCCACGCCGCCGGCCGTACGCACCAGCCAGCCTCCGTCGCGACGCTCCACCGCCGCCACGGCGTCTCCCGTCCGGAGGGTCGAACGGCCTACGCGCTCCGCCAGTTCGTCGATGACGCGCCCGAGACCCTCGTCGAGCGTCATGAACATCGTGAGGCGCCGCCGAGGGGTCCCGCCGTCGGCGGTGGCCTTCGCGGCCGACTCGCGCGCCGCGCGGGCCTTCCGCATGCGCTTCAACATGGACACGATCAGACTGCGGTCCTCACGCTCCATGTCGATGAAGCGCGGAAACGTGGCCTTGACGCTCATGGTCTCCGGATCGCCGCTGTGGATGCCGGCCACCAGGGGTTCACCCAGCTTCTCCAGGGTCTCGTTGCCAAGACGCCTCCGGATGAAATCCCCGAGTGTCTCGTCGGCTCCGTCAGTACGCCGCGGCAGAACGAGGTCGAGAGCCATGCGCATCTTGCCGGGCCACGAGAACAGGGTGGCGGTCACGAACGGGAGGACGCGTGTGGGCACGAGCAGGATGAGACCATCGGGAAGGGCGTGCATGCGGCCGCCCCACAGGATGAAGGTCTTGCGCCGCTCGTCGTTGGTGACGGAGAGACGCTCCCCGAGCCCCAGGTCGTCGATGAGTTGCATTCCGCCGGGCTTCTCGCTGACGAAGCAGTCGGGGCCGCCCTCCACGAGGCATCCATCCACGCGTTCGGTCACGACGCTGCCACCCACGCGGTCACGGGCTTCGAGCACCGTCACCTCGATCGGGAGACCCAAGCGCTCGGCTTCTTGCGTGACCTCCCACGCGGCCGCCATCCCACCAACACCGCCGCCCACCACCACGACTCGAGCCGGAGTCACGTTCAAACCCTCACCTCCAGCGACGGAAGAGAGCCCGCCGCATCCGTTCGTACCCCCGCCAGCGACCCACGAACGGCCTCGGCCAACGTCTCCATCAAGCCCGCCGTTCCTTGGACCGTGGCCGCGCGCTCCATGACAACCCCAGCCTCCGCCGCGATGCCCGCCAGTTCGATGTCCAGGTCGAACAGGGTCTCCAGATGCTCGCTCACGAAGCCCAACGGCATGACCACCACCCGATCCACTCCTTCCGAGGCCAACCTCCGCATCTCGCCTCCCGCATCCGGACCCAACCAGGCGCCGCCCCGCGCCGCACTCGCACTCTGGTAGGCCAGCAGCCAAGCAGGTGGGGGAGAGATCAACGGGACGACTCCGTCTATGGTCTCGCCCAGGCGCCGCTCATACTCCGGGTCGCCTGCTCCGTCGGCCAGCGGCAGGCTGTGGGCGGTGAACATCACCACGGGTCGGCTACCGGCCGCTCGATCCGCCAAACGCGCTTCGGCTTCCTGGATCCGGCCCGCCACCGCGCCGAGGTACGAGGGCGAGGTGTGCCAGGGATCGACCACTCGGGGCGGTCCCAACCGCCTGCGCTCGGGCTCCGGGAGTGCGGAGAAAGCCGAGGCAAGGTCGCTCAGATACCCTCCGGTGGCCCGCTCCGACTGGTGCGATGCGAGCACGACGGCTACCACCGCGCGATCCGCTGCCTCGGCGGCCAGTTCGAGGGCCGCGGCCACTCCCGGAACGATGTGCCGTGCGCCCACGAAGACGCGGAAGACCCGAGCGGTGCCCTCCACCGTCGAACTCCCGCTCTCCCCTGCGTTCAAGCGTTCCTCCAGCGACCGTGCCTGCTCCCGAGTGTTCTCCATCAGCGGGGAACGGCCGCCGATGCGGGAGTATCGCTCAACCGCCCGCGCCACCGCGTCGGCCGACGGCTCGCGCGGAGCCATGACCCGCCGCAGGAACGGCCCTACCTCGTCCAGAGACTCGGGCCCGCCGTACGCCAGGACCAGTACCGCCACCCGTTCCACGCCGGACGACCTACCGGGCGCTCAGACGGTGGACGGCCTCGATCATGATCTGGGCATGCTCCACGGGTGTCGTCGGCAGGATACCGTGACCGAGGTTGAAGATGTGGCCGGGACGCCCGGCCGCGGACCTCAGAACGTCGGCGACTCGCTCTTCGATCACCGCCGGCGGTGCGTAGAGGATCACCGGGTCCATATTGCCCTGCACGCCGACCTGAGGACCGAGAATGTCCCAGGCGTCGGACAGATCGATGCGCCAATCGACCCCGATGACGTCCCCGCCCGCATCCCGCATATCGGCGAGCAGAGTGGCCGTGTCGGTGCCGAAGTGTATGACGGGGACGACCCCCTTCACCGATTCGATCACTCGCCGGCTATACGGCTGGACGAACTCGCGGTAGTCGGCTGCGCTGAGTATCCCGACCCAGCTGTCGAACAACTGCACTACCTGGGCTCCGGCCTCGATCTGGAAGGCGAGATACGCGGCCACCACCTCGGTCATCTTGTCCATGAAACGGTGCCACACATCCGGTGCGCCGTACATCATCTGCTTCGTGAACACGTAGTTCCGCGAGCCGCCGCCTTCGATCACGTAGCTGGCCAGGGTGAACGGGGCGCCGGAGAACCCTATAAGCGGCACCCGTCCCTCGATCTCGCGCCGCACCATCTGGATGGCCTCCGCCAGGAAGGGCACATGCTTCTCCGGCTCGAGAGGGCGCAGCGCATCCACGTCGCCGGCCGAGCGCACGGGGTTGCCGATCACGGGACCCTCGCCCTTCGCAAACTCAAGATCGACGCCCATGCCGGGAAGCGGCAGAAGAATATCGGCGAAGATGATGGCGGCGTCCAAGTCGAAGCGCCGCAATGGCTGCACCGTCACTTCCGCGGCCAACTCCGGGGTGCGGCACATCTCGAGAAACGAGTGCTCCGCCCGTAGCGCACGGTACTCCTCGAGGTAGCGGCCGGCCTGTCGCATCATCCAGACAGGCGTGCAATCGACAGCTTCCCGGCGGCAGGCTCTCAAGAACCGGTAGTCGGGTGTCATCGGCATCCTTTCGTCTCGGGCCCGGCGGACACGTGACGGTCCTGAACCGAGGCGCGGGGATCTTCGTGCGGGCGGCATAGGATACCAGGAACGGTGACATCCGTACGCGGCCGTGGGTAGGCGCGCACGGGCGGGCCTCAGGCGATACCCACCCGGCCCTCGAGGAACTTCAGAGCATCGAGCACCTCGGGTTCCAGTTGTCCATCGCGCGGCGCCCTCGCCTGCTCCATCCCGTCCTCGAACTCCTGGCGCACCATCAGGATGTCGCTCAGCTTCGCTTCGAACGCAGCGACGACAGAGAGGTCGAAATGTCCGGGCGACTCCGCCCGGATGATGGGCAGAGCGTCGTCCACCGGATACGCCGGCTTGTAGACGCGCCGGCTGGTGAGGGCATCGAACACATCGGCCAGCGCGACGATGCGCCCGCCAAGAGGTATGTCGGTGCCAACCAGTCCGTACGGGTACCCAGTGCCGTCGAAACGCTCGTGATGCGTGAGGGCGATCGTCTCGGCGAGTCGCATGAGCGGTGACTCGGAATTCGCGAGGATACCTGCACCGATCACCGTGTGAGCCTTCATCTCCTCGAACTCCTCAGCCGTGAGACGCCCCGGCTTCAAGAGGATGGAATCCTTGATGCCGATCTTGCCCATGTCGTGCATGGGGCTGGCCATGAGGACCAGGTCGAGGAACTCGGGATCGCAGTCGAGACCTTGCGCGATCAGATGCGAGAAGAGCCCGATCCGGCGGATGTGATTCCCGGTCTCCTCGTCGCGGTACTCGGCCGCCGCCGCCAGACGGTAGATGCTCTCTCGATATGCCCGCTCCAGGGCCGTATTGGCCCCGCGCACCTCTTCGAGCGCTCCCTCCAGTTGTGCGGTCCGTTCGCGAACCAGGCGTTCCAGATCCTGACGGTACGCCCTGTTCTCCAATCGAAGCCGCCGATCTTGGAGCGCCATCGTGACAACCTGGACGAGTTCTCCCGGGTCCACGGGCTTCGCGATGTAGTTGACGGCGCCGTGCGTGAGGCAGTCCACCGCCGTTCGTACGTCGCTGTTGGCCGTGACCATCACCACGGAGACATCCAACCCCTCCGCGATCACCCAGTCCAGCAGCCACAAGCCGTCATGCCCGGGCATGCGGATGTCCACCAACGCCACGGCGTAGTCACCGCCGCGCAGGGCGGGCAGCGCATGATCCGCCGACTCGAATTCTTCCGCGGTGAATCCTCTCCCCACGACGGAACGGACGAGGTAGCGACGCACGCCCGGCTCGTCGTCCACCACCATGATCTTCTCCGGGCCGAAGGATACGGTCCCGAGGTCTGCCGGCGCGGAGTCAACGCCGACGCCCTCGCCCGCTCCAGCCACGGTCACACCCCCTCGTCTCGCTTCACGCCAGTAGTAACGCTACCACGAGGGTCATTCCCCGTGCAGGTGCAATTCACGCTTACCGGCGACAGCGCGAAGCGCGATCGGTCCGCCTCACTCAAGCTTCGGCCTGCCACGACCGACAACAGTGGGTAGTCCCGGACACGGAGGGGGGCACATGAACGTCCCGAGAAGGCGACCCGTCGGACGCCCCAAGATTCCAGGAGTTGCAGGGTATTCCCGGGATCGGGAACTCTGCGCGGTGTGGTAGTATCGGAGCCCGGAATGACTATTGATCTTGCCCACCCCGCCGTGTCTGTGGAGATGCTGAGTCGCCTTCTTGATCAGGTGACCTCAGCTCTGATGGCGGTCGACGCCACCGGGCGCGTCATCGTTGTCAACACTGAGGCTCAATCGACGCTCAACATGCCGGCCGCCGACTGCGTCGGTTCGAGGTTGGACGACGACTTGGAGCGAACGATCGAGTTCCGGGCCATTGCTCGAGTGCTCACCGCGTGCCTGGAATGCCCCCGCACGATCCGCCGGCAGACGATCACGGTGGGTACCGGTCGAGAAGCCCGCACGATCGGCTACGCCGTGGCGCCGCTGTTCGCCCAAGACGGGGCACCGGAGGGCGCGACCGTGGTCTTCACCGATCTCACGGAAATCCAGGCACGCAAGGAGAAGCAGACCGAGACCGAACGCTTTGCACAGGTGGGACGCGTCGCTTCGTGGATGGCTCACGAGGTCAAGAATCCCCTTGCCACTATCCAGATGTACGCCCAACTCTGCTCCCGCACCGCGGGCTTCGAACATCAGGAGCCCGTCCGCGTCATCAAAGAGCAGGTGACTTTGGCTCAGACACGCATCTCCGACATGCTCCGTTCGCTCTCCCTCCAGGCGACCGAAACACGGAAGTTGGCCGTCACGGATCTTGGGCCCGTGGTGCGTGACTACCTGGAGCGAGAAGCCCCCGGCCTGCCCCACATCACCATCCAGAGCGAGCTGTCCCCCGGTCCGCACAACGTGCCGATCGTGTCCGGCGATGCCCTCTCCATCATCGCCAATCTCATCACGAACGCGTCCGAAGCGATGGACTCCCCCGGTCCCCTGACGGTGCGGCTCCACTCGGAACACGGCACCACGAGTCTTGAGGTGGAGGACTCGGGCCCAGGCTTCCCGGACGAAGACCCTCAACGGCTCCTCCAACCCTTCTTCACCACCAAGAAGCGAGGGACAGGCTTGGGTCTCTGGGTGGTGCAGCGCATTGTCGACAGTGCACGTGGGAGACTCTCCCTGGGGAACAACGAGAGCGGCGGCGCCCGCGTCACCGTGGCCTTGCCTACCCTCGGTCTCCAGGATCTGGCTGGGAAGCGGGTGCTCGTGGTGGACGACGACCCGATTCTCCGCCGCGTTCTGTGCCGACAGCTCAGCCTCTTCGAGGCCGAGACCATGGAGGCATCGGGGGCCCTGGAGGCGGCCGACCTCTTGGATGCAGGAGACGTCGACGTCGTCGTGACCGACATCAACATGCCGCGTGGCGGGGGCTACACGCTGCTCGAGCGCGCGCCCGAGCGGATGCCTGTGCTCCTCATCTCGGGGGTGGTGGAGCCGGAGACCATCGCCCATCGCAGGGGCGTGGCCTTCCTCATAAAACCTTTTGCCGCCGAGGAGTTCGGGCTGGCGCTCTCGTATTTAATGTGGGAAGCATCGATCTGAACGTGGAAGCCAAGAGAGAGACAACGCTGGGGGGTTTGCAGTGAGCGACATCGAGGTGATCTTGGCGGACGACCACGCACTTTTCCGACAGGGCCTGGCACGCCTGCTCGAACTCGAACCGGACATCACGATCATGTCCCAGGTAGCGTCCGGACGAGAGGTCCTCGAGAAGCTGAAGAACCAGACGGTGGACGTGGTCATCATGGACATCACCATGCCGGATATGGACGGTGTCGAGGCGACTACCGTGATCTCCCAGCAGTACCCCGACGTGAAGGTGCTCGTGCTGAGCGCGCACGAGGACCGCGACAGCCTGTTTGCTGCGATCGATGCGGGAGCCAAGGGATACATCCTCAAGGACACAGAGCCGGAAGAACTCGCCCGTGCCATTCGAGTGGTCGCCGCCGGAGGATCCATCGTGAGCCCGTCGGTGACACCTCAACTCCTACAGGGCGTACGGGATATGGGCTACGACCCCTCTGAAGCCGAACGGCAACGACTCAACCTCTCCGACCGTGAGATCGAAATCCTCCGCCAGTTGGCCACGCCCAAGAGCCCGGCGCAGATCGGACGGGAACTCTTCATCTCCACCAAGACCGTCCAGAATCACATCTCGAATATCTATCGCAAGCTCGACGTCAACAGCCGCACCGAGGCCGTCATGACGGCCATGGAGTTCGGTCTCATCGCCAAGTGAATCTATCCAAGGGACGGTACAACTGTGAGCACACACAAGGTTGGGCGGACAGTCGGTTTCGGGTTCCTTGTGGTCCTGAGCCTCCTGCTTTCCACCGGGTGCGACTCGGGTGCCGTTACCGTGAGCGAAACGACGCCGGATCCCACTGCAACCATCTCGCTCGCCGGCTCCGGCACCGGCCAACCGCTGATCGAGTTGCTCGCTGAGGCCTACCATCAAGCAAACCCCGGCATCGTGTTCGAGTTCATGCCACAGATGCATTCGGGCGGCGGCGTTCGGGGAGCCTACGAGGGTATGTTCGACGTCGGGATCGTCTCCCGCGCCCTCAACGCCGAAGAAGAGGCATTGGGGCTACGGTACGTGGTCGTGAGCCTCGACGGTCTGACCATTGCCATTCATTCAGCCGCCATCGGCGTGGATGCGGTGACGACCGACGACGTACGGGGCATCTACTCCGGAAGAATCACGAACTGGGCCGAGCTCGGCGGCGTCGATGCCGACATCGTCGTGCTCGACCGCAACGAGGACGAATCTGCGAAGATCGTACTGCGCGAGTTCGTACTGGGTCCCAGCGATGGTTTTGCCATCACTCCGCGTGCCGCCAGCCTGAACCAGGAATCGGACATGGTGGACGGCTTGGTCAACACGCAGGCCACCGTCGGATACCTCTCGCTCGGCTACGCCCTGTCTGAGAACCTACCCATCCACCTCCTCACGCTCGATGGTGTGGAGCCCACCCCCGCCAACATACAGAACGGCAGGTACCAGATGGTCCGCGCACTGGGGGTGGTGGTGAAGCCCGAGGCCTCGCCTGCGACGGAAGCCTTTATTGAGTACCTCACCAGTGATGCGGCCCGTGCCGTCATGTCCGAGTTCTACGCGCCAGGGCCCAACTGAGCGACGCGATGCCGGCGCCTATCGAACCCCACCTCGATCACGGAGCGAACGCGGCCTCGAACGCGGTGCTTGGTGCCCGGGTTCGGAACTACTTCCGCGACCTCGCCATCCGCCGGAAGATCATCATCCCGTTCCTGCTCCTCCTCGGTGTCATCGCTTTGGTGGGCACGCCTTTGGCTTCGGACTTCGTGTCCGGCGTCATCGAACGGGAGGCCGGAGCGCAGCTCGTCTCCCGCATCGGGACCGTGCAGGAGTACTTCGAATTGTTGAAGAACGATCTCAGCGCCGACGCCCAGACGCTTGGACTCAGGCCGGATCTGTCTGAGGCCATCGCAGACGATAACACCTCCTACCTCGAGGGCGCCCTCGTAGCCGAGAAGAGCCGACACGCCCACGACTTCATCCTCGTGTTCCGCACCGAAGAGGAAGGCGAACGGCTCGTGGTCTCCGACACCAAGTGGGGCGACCCCTCCTATTTCGCGTCCCAAGACCTCGCGCGCTACGCGGCGCTCGAGGCCACCTACGTGCAGGTGGTCGATCTCTTCGACGCCCAGCCCGCCGGTCTTGCACCCGCTGATGCCTCCCCTTCCGCAGAGGAGGGAGCCGAAACCTCCGAGGGCCACAGGGTCGAGCCCTCCAGGTTCGCCCTCGTGGCTGCGGCCCCGATCAAGTCTTCCACCAAGACCATAGGCTACGTGGTGGTCGGCAACTACCTCAACCCCAAGTTCCTCTACAGTGCGGCCAAAGCGGCCGGCGGATTTCGGACGACCGCGGATATCGCTTACCCCCAATACATCATCTCCTTCTATGCGGTCACCCCGGACGGCCAGGGAACGGTGGTCGCTTCCAGCGGCGAGTACGCGCCTCGATCCGAAACCTATCTCACTCCCGACGATCGCGTTCTTGCCGTGGTCAAATCACCGTATCAAGCGTCGTCCTGCGACGCGTGCCATACGGCGGCCGCGGCGGCACAGGTGGGCGACCTCGACAAGCCGACGGTGAGCAAGATGACCATGGCGGAGGGCCGCTACATGGTGGTCCACAGCAAGCTCGTGTTGAGCGGTGTGCAGCAAGGGGTCTTCTCCATCCTCTCGGATATGCAGGATGTGGCAGGCGCCCAATCGACCGCGCGCAACAGTCTTCTCATCGGCACGCTGGTACTTCTCGCGCTCATCGTTGTAATCGGCCAACAGGTGAGCCGAGCCATCACCCGTCCCATCACGCAGCTCTCGGTCGCCGCGGGGGCCATCCTCGAGGGACGTCCCGGAGTAATCCCGCCGCTGGCCGGGAAGGACGAGATCGGCCAGCTCTCACGTAGCATCGCCACGATGACCAGCACCCTGCAGGAGAACGCCGGGACGATTCAAGCCCGACTCGAGGAGATGTCTCTCCTCTACGCATTCAGTTCCGCCGCGAACTCCACCCTCGACCTGCGGGAGATCCTCCAGACGCTGCTTCAGAGCACAGCACGCGTCCTCGGAGCGGACTCGGGTACCATCATGATGGTGAGCCGCTCAGGCGCGGAGCTGCAGATCATGGCCGCGATCGAGCATCACCACCTACTGCAATTGGACAAGAGGGTGCCCATCACCGACGGCGTTGCCGGATGGGTCGCCCAGCACCGCCGATCGCTGATCCTACCGCGCGACTTCGAGAACCACCCGGAGCTTGCCGACCACCGTCGCGGAGATATACAAGCCGCACTCTGTATCCCGGTGGAGAACAAAGACTCCGTGGTAGGAGTCTTGAACCTCAACAGTTCCGACCCCAACCACACCTTCACAGACCAGTCGGCGGCCCTGGTCACCGCCCTCGCCAACCAGGCGGCCGTTGCCATCGACAACGCCACCATGTTCCAGACTCTCACCGAGCTCCATGGCCGCGTCGTCAGGGCTCTCGGCGCGGCCATCGACGCGAAGGACCGCTACACTCAGGGTCATTCCACCGTCGTCGCCCATTACGGCGTGCAGCTCGCTGCCTGTATGGGCCTTTCGGAGGCCGAACTCGAGGACCTGGAGATCGCCGGCTACCTCCACGATCTCGGAAAGATCGGCATCCACGACGACATCCTGAACAAGGAAGGTCGTCTCTCCGCCGAAGAGCGGAACGTCATCCGTACGCATCCGGTCATCGGCGCCACCATCATCGAGCCGGTGGGCTTCCCCTGGGAGATCGTGGCTGCCGTTCGCCACCACCACGAATGGTGGAACGGGCAAGGGTATCCGGACGGCCTGCGAGGCACGCAGATACCGCTGGGTGCCCGTATCCTCTCAGTGGTGGACGCCTTCGAGGCAATGACGGCCACCCGGCCCTACAAACCGGCCATGAACTTCGAAGAAGCCTGGATGGAGATCTCCCGCATGGCGGGCACCCAGTTCGATCCGGACGTGGTGGAGAGCTTCCTCAGCATCTTGGACACGCTCACCGCTTCTCAGCCGCTGGCTCAACTCCGAGCCTGATAACGGCCGCGGGCGGCGCCGGAAGCACAAAAGGGGCGCCGACCCCGCGTTCCGGCCGGCGCCCCTCCTTCATCTCGGGGGTCCCACTCAGCTCAGAGCATCGCCTCCACGTTCACGGCGGCCACTTTGAGCTCCGGGATCTTGGCGATGGGATCGAGCACGGAATCGGTGAGTCGATTGGCCGGTGCCTCCACGTAGTGGAAAGGCATGAACACGAGCCCCGGAGACACACGATCCGTCACCCAGGCGACCGGCTCGATGGAGCCTCGTGCACTCCACACGCGCACTTTGGCGCCGTGCTCGACGCCAAGACGCGCGGCATCCTCGGGGTTGATCTCCAAGCGCCCCTCCGGTACCAGCCCGTTCAGGCCGGCGGCCTTCCGAGTCATGGTGCCGGTGTGGTAGTGCACCAATTCGCGCCCGGTGGTGAGCACGAACGGATACTCTGCGCTCACGTTCTCCGCCGGCGCGATGTACTCGAGGGCGGCAAAGAGGCCCTTCCCGCGCGAGAACTGCTGCGTGTGGAGTATGGGCGTACCGGGATGATCCTCGGCAGGGCACGGCCACTGGAGCCCGCACACGTCGGTCTGGTCGTACTCCACGTCGGGTATCACGCGGTCGAGGCGGCGGAAGTTGACGCCACCGTACTGCGGCGTCACTTCAGCGATCTCGTCCATGATCTCCTCAGCCGAGGCGTAGTTCCACCCGGCGCCCATCCGGTTGGCGATCAGCTGGACGATCTGCCAGTCCGGGAGGCTTTCGCCGGTAGGGTCCAGGGCCTTCCGCACGAGCTGAATACGCCGCTCCGTGTTCGTGAACGTACCGTCCTTCTCGAAGTTGCTGGCCGCCGGCAGCACGACGTCTGCGTATTGCGCCGTCTCGGTGAGGAAGATATCCTGCACCACCAGGAACTCGATCCCTTTCAGGGCCTCTTCCACGTGGTGCTGGTCGGGGTCCGAGAGAATGGGGTTCTCACCCATGATGTAGAGAGTGCGGATCTCACCCGTCCCGATCGCGTTCATGATCTCCACAACGGTCTTGCCCTTGACCCGGTCCGGGAGAGTGACCCCCCAGGCCGCCTCCATCTTCGCGACGAGTTCCGGATTGTCCACCTTCTGGTAGCCGGAGAACACGTCGGGCAAGCCACCCATGTCGCACGCGCCCTGAACGTTCGATTGACCGCGAAGGGGATTCACCCCGGTGCCCGGCCGCCCGATGTTGCCGGTGAGCATGGCCAGATTGGCGATCGACATCACGTTGTTCGTACCCGTGTGGTGCTGCGTGATGCCCATGGCGTACAGGATGTTCGCCTTGTCGGCGGTGGCGTAGAGTTCAGCGGCCTTCCTGATGTCCGCCGCCGGCACGCCGCAGATCTCCGAGGCCTGCTCCACCGTCATGCTGTTCAGCGACTCCCGAAACGCCTCGTAGTTCTCCGTGCGTTCCGAGATGAACGCGGTGTCTTCCCAGCCCATGTCGACCACGTGGCGCATCATGCCCTTCAACAGAGCCACGTTCGTACCCGGCCGCAGGCGTAGATGTAGGTGGGCCTTCCGCGCCAGATCGATCTTCCGAGGGTCGGCCACGATCATGGTCTTGCCTTCGCGCAGAGCCTTGATCAACTCAAGCGCGAGCACCGGGTGCGCCTCGGTGGTGTTGGAACCGACCACGAAGATGACATCGGCTTCGTGCAGGTCACTGATGGAGTTGGTCATCGCTCCACTGCCAAACGATGTCGCCAAACCGGCGACGGTGGAGCTGTGTCATAAGCGGGCACAGTGGTCGAGGTTGTTGGTGCCGAGTACCCCTCTCACGAACTTCTGGAGGACGTAGTTCTCTTCGTTGGTGCACTTGGCCGATGCCAGAGCCGCGAAAGCCGCTCCCCCACTCTCGGCCTTGACGCGCTTGAAGTTCTGTTCGATACGGTCGAGGGCCACATCCCACGATGCCGGCACCAGATCACCGGTCTCGTCGCGCACGAGCGGCGTGGTGAGCCGCTCCGGGGAGTTCTGGAAGTCCATGCCGAAACGGCCTTTGACGCAGAGATTGCCGTTGTTGACACCGCTGCCCACCTCGGCCGTCACCCGCACCAGCTTGCCCCGGTTCGTGTGCACGATGATCTCGCACCCCACGCCGCAGTACGGGCAGATCGTGCGGGTCTTATCCGTCTGCCAGTGGCGAGCCGCATAGCGGCTCCGCTTGTGGCTGAGCGCACCCACCGGACAGGTGCTGATGCACTGTCCGCAGGATACGCAGCCCACCTCTTCGAGCGGCAGATTGTAGGGGGTGTCGATGATCGTGTCGTAGCCGCGGTTCGTGAAGCCCCAACAGCCGATCCCCATCACGTCGCGGCAGATGCGCACGCAGCGGCCGCACAGGATACAGCGATTCGGGTTGCGGGCCACGTTCGGATGATCGTCACGCGTCTCGAACTCCAGGGGATGCCAACCCCAAGGGCTCATATTGACTTCGTACTCGTAGGCGTAGTCTTGCAGACGGCAATCGCCTGCGGCCTCGCACACGGGGCAGTCAAGTGGGTGATTGCTGAGCAGAAGCTCGATCACGAACTTGCGCAGGCGGCGGATCTTGTCCGTATGGGTCTCGACGACCATTCCGGCGCCCACCTTGGTGGCGCATGCCGGCACCGGTCCGCGCGCCCCCTCCACCTCCACCAGACACAGACGGCAGGCGCCATACGGCTCCAGCCGATCGTCATGGCAGAGAGTGGGGATATCCACACCCGCGCTTCGGGCGACTTCCAGAACTGTCTGGCCAGGAGCGGCCTTCACTTCCTGGCCATTGATGGTCAGGGTGAGGGTCTTCTCCCCGGCTTCGCGTGCGACAGCCATCTACTGCCTCCTCACCGCGTCGAACCTACACTTCTCGTAGCACGCCCCGCACCGGATACAGATTTCATCGTCGATGAAGTGGGGCTCCTTCTTCTCGCCGGTGATCGCGTCCACCGGGCAGGCCCGAGCGCACGCCCGACAGCCCGTACAGGCATCCACGTCGATGGAGTACGTCGTCAGTGCCGGGCAGGCGCCCGCCCGGCACTTACCTTCATGGATGTGCTCCTCGAACTCCTCCCGGAAATACTTCAGCGAGGTGAGCACCGGGTTCGGCGCCGTGCCGCCCAGGGCACACAGTGAGCCGGCTTTGATGTCGTCGGCCAGAGTCTCGAGCAGTTCGATGTCCTCCGGCACCCCCTTACCCTCGCAGATACGCGTGAGGATCTCCAGCATACGCATGGTGCCGACCCGGCACGGTACACACTTGCCGCAGCTCTCGGCCTGGGTGAACTTCAGGAAGTAGCGGGCGGTGTCGACGATGCAGTTGTCGGCATCCAGCACCACCATTCCACCGGAACCCACGATGGCCCCGGTCTTGTTGAGTTCCTCGTAGTCCACCCGCGTGTCGAGGAGTGACTCCGGCAGACAACCGCCCGACGGGCCGCCCATCTGAACGGCCTTGAACGGTTTGTCGTTCAGGATGCCGCCGGCGATGCTGTAGATCACGTCCCGCAGAGTAAGGCCCATGGGCACTTCGGCCAAACCCGAGCGCTTCACCTTGCCGGTGACCGCAAAGACCTTCGTCCCTTTGGATTTTTCGAACCCGCGCTCGGCAAACGCCTGGGCGCCATTCGTGATGATCCAGGAGACGCAGGCGAGAGTCTCCACGTTGTTGATATTTGTGGGGCGCGCCCAGAGACCCGACTGTGCCGGGAACGGCGGGCGGAGCCGGGGCATACCGCGCTTGCCCTCGATCGACTGCATGAGGGCGGTCTCCTCGCCACAGACAAAGGCGCCCGCCCCTTCCTTGATCTTCAGATGGAAGGAGAAATCGCTGCCCATGATGTTGTCGCCGATAAGCCCCCGCTCCTCCGCCTGCTTGAGAGCGATCTTGAGACGCTTGATGGCCAGCGGATACTCGGCCCGCACGTACACATACCCTTCGGAGGCACCGATGCTGTAGCCGCCGATCGCCATGCCTTCGAACACGGAGTGCGGGTCTCCCTCGAGCACAGAACGGTCCATGAACGCGCCCGGGTCGCCCTCGTCGCCGTTGCAGATGAAGTACTTCTGCCCGTCGGAAGAAGCGGCTTCGGCCGCAAACTTCCACTTCAGACCGGTGGGGAAGCCGGCGCCGCCGCGCCCCCTCAGACCCGAGGCGAGGATCTCCTCGTGCACCTGGGTCGGAGTCATCTCGGTGAGCACCCGGTACAATCCCAGGTAGCCGCCCACGTCGAGGTAGTCGTCGATCACCTCAGGGTCGATGGCGCCGCAGTTCCGCAACACAAGACGATCCTGGTGCTGATAGAACTCGTTGTGCGAGGTGGGCTCGTCGTCCGAAAGCACGATCCACTTGTGCACGGGCTCACCGCCCACGATGTGTTCCTCGATGATCTTCTCCACCATCTTCGGAGTCACCGTGCCGTACGTGACCTTCGAGACCACTCCGTTCTTGCGCGTGACAACATCCACAAGCACGTCCATGGCACACATCCCGCGGCACCCTGTCCCGGTGATCGAGACGCACGAACCGGCGCAGGTATCTTCGCGAGGCTTCACCACTGCGTACACTCCGGTGGCCGCCAAGCCGTCCTGGAAGGCCGCGAACACCTCGTCGCCGCCCGCCGCGATCCCGCCGGTGCCAAGGCAGATGCCTACCTCCACGTCCGGCTGCAGAAGTCGGGCGTGGGCCGGAACGGGCTTCTTCAAATCCGAAAGCACCGCCATCTAGCCCACCTCCTCTTCGTCGTCGGCGGGGGTCACGGCAGCGTCTCCTGCTCCGTTGTGGCCTTCCTCGGAGGCCCGGAAGTCTTTCACGGCCTTGACCGCCTTCTCGGGGGTCAGCTTCCCATACGTGCGGTCGTTGATCATCATGACCGGCGCCATCCCACAGGCTCCGAGACAGGCGACATTCTCGATGGTGAACATCATGTCCGGTGTGTTCTCGCCATCGCCGATGCCCAGGTTGCGCTCGATCTCCTGCGACACCAAGGACGCGCCGGATACGTGACAGGCCGTGCCGTGGCACACCCGAACCACATTGCGCGCACGCGGCACCAACCGGAACTGGGCGTAGAACGTAGCTACGCCGAACACCTGACTGAGCGGCTCTCCGAGCGCCCCGGCGATGCGGAACATCGCCGCCTCGGGCACGTACCCGTACTCCGCCTGGGTGCCTTGAAGCAAGGGGATCAACGCCCCCTTCTGACCTCGGTACTTTTCGAGCAACTCCTCCAAAGGAGCCGCGTCGAACCCCCCGGCCTCCACGGCTGCTACCGCGCCCTGGCCGCTGTTCATGGGCTGACCTCCAAAGTACTCTCGCGTGTGTGGTTCCGCCTCATGCCCTGGTTGGCGTGCGTGTCTATTTCAGTTCCGCGTCGGAGATAGAGTAGAGCGACTCGTTCGACAGGGCCTTGATCAGTCGCACGGTGCGCATCATCTCCATATCGAGCACGTCCACGATCGCCGACGTCATGCCCGACGCGGCCAACATGGCCGCGAACACGTTGTTGATCGGTCCCCGCAACTCATCGGGCGCACCGTTCGAGATGTTGGAGAGTCCGCAGGTGGTCTTCACCATCGGATCGAACATCTCGGGCAGCATCTTCAGCACGTCCTGTACGGCCACCGCGTGCATCTGCCCCACATCCACGCCCACGGGGAGGATGATCGGGTCGATGTAGATCTTCTCGTTCGGGATGCCCATCTCGTTGGCCGAGCAGACCAGTTCGTACGCAAGGGCCACCCGCTCGTTCGCGTCGATCGGGATGGCTGCTCCCATCGTGAGGCCGATGATCTCGCAGTCGTACTTGGCGGCGAGCGGCAGGATGTTCTCCATCTTGTCGGGCTGCGCCGAGAACGAGTTCACTATGGGCTTGGGTAGGTTGAGTTCTCCACACTTCACTATGCCGGCTTCCATGGCCACGTGATTCGTGGTGTCCAGGCAGAAAGGTAGGTGGGTGACCTCAGCCACGGTCTCCACAACGAACTCCATCATCTTATCCCCATCCTTGCGGGCAGGGCCTAGGTTGATGTCGATGACGTCGGCGCCGGCCTCCACCAGCCTGCGCGCGAGTTCCTGGATCGGACCCTTGTCCCGCTCCTTCATCGCGTTGCCGATCCGGGTTGTCATGACGTTGATGTTCTCGGCGATAACTAGCACGTATCCTCCCTTAGCTCTCCGATTCCCCCGGTGCTCACGCGACGAAGACCCTCCTCCGCGCGGTACGAACTCCGGACAAAAGGCGCGGCCTCGACCACGAGACCCAGCGCCTCCCCAAACCGCCGGTATTCCACGAAGACCTCCGGCGGCACGTATTCCACTACGGGCAGATGCTCTCGGCTCGGGCGCAAGTACTGACCGATGGTGACCACCGCCACCCCAGCCGCCACCGCCTCGCCGAGGAAGGCCCGCACCTCTTCCTCTTCCTCGCCAAGACCGACCATGATGCCGGTCTTCACCACGCTGTCCCCTCTTCGGGCCGCGTGGGCCAATACGTCGAGTGATCTCCGGTAGTCCGCCTGCGGGCGCACCCGCGGGTACAGCCGCGGAACGGTCTCCACGTTGTGGTTGAAGACGTCGGGCGCGGAGTCCAATACCACATCCACGTGCGCCGTCTCACCACCCATATCCGGAATCAGAACCTCAACCGTCGCTCCGGGCACGCGGCTCTGCACAGCCGCTACGGTGGCGGCGAAGTGACCCGCCCCGCCGTCGGGCAGGTCGTCGCGAGTGACCGAGGTGATCACCACGTGACTCAGGCTCATGGTCGCCGCTGCGTCGGCCACGCCCTCAGGCTCACCGGGATCCAACGGACCGGGGTGACCGCCGGGCACGCTGCAGAAACGGCAATCGCGAGTGCAGGTGTTGCCCATGATCAAGAAGGTGGCTGTACCTCGCTCGAAACACTCTCCCTTGTTGGGACATTTCGCGCTCTCGCACACCGTGTGCAGGTGGCGCGTGCGCAGGATGCCCTCCACCTCATGCACGGCGGCAGCCCTGGGCAGCGGCTTCTTGAGCCACTCCGGCTTGCGGCCGGGGCCCTCGGGCCCCGGCGCCGTGTTCGTGTGAGTCTCCGTGCTCATATCGTTGTCGCCTGGGGCGGCGCCTCCGTCCTCCGCAGGCCGTTCAGCCGGCCACGTGCACGGATTCGCCGTGGACGTCGTGAGCCGCTTCCATCAGCGCTTCCCCGATCGTGGGGTGCGCGTGGATGGTGTCGCCGATCTGCCGTATCGTAAGCCCGTTCTTGATCGCCACGGCGATCTCATGGATGAGGTCGGTAACGTGCGGACCCATCATGTTGGCGCCGAGGACCTTGTCGGTCTCGCGATCCGCGATCAATTGGATGTAGCCCTGGGCTTCGCCGATCGCGAGAGCCTTGCCGGCGGCGCCCAGACGGAAGGTGCCTGTGATCGGCTCGAAGCCCTCATCACGGGCCTGGTCTTCATTCAAACCGATACTGGCGATCTCGGGCAGTGTGTAGATGCAGCTCGGCACCACCTTGAGTTCTCGCTCTTGGTTCCCGCCGAGGCAGTTCTCCACCGCCACGAGACCCTCGTAGGAGGCTACGTGCGCGAGGAGGATGCCGCCGTTCACATCGCCGATGGCGTAGATGTCCGGCACGTTCGTCTCGAGTTTCTCGTTCACCACCACGTAGCCGCGGGTGTCCGTCTCCACGCCCACCGTCTCCAAGCCGATGCCTGCGGTATTGGGCTGGCGGCCGATCGACACCAGCATCTTCTCGGCGGTGATCTGCGAGCCGCCCTCGATGTTGGCGGTGATGTGGTCTTCGCCGTACTCGGCGATGCCGTCCACCTTCGTCTTCAAAAGGACTTCGATGCCCTTCTTCTTGAAGATGCCCTGGAACTGCTTCGCGAGACGCTTGTCCTCCAGCGGCAGCATCTGCGGCATCATCTCGACGATCGTGATCTTGGTGCCGAGCTCGGAGAAGACACTCGCGAACTCGCAGCCGATAACGCCGGCTCCTATGATCAGCAGACTTTCAGGGATCTTGGTGAGTTCGAGAGCGCTGGTGGACGTCAGTACCGTGGGTTGCTCGAAGTCGAAGAAGGGCAGCCGAGCCGGCTCCGAGCCGGTGGCGATGATGATCTTGTCCGCCTCCAGCTTCACTAGTCCCTCTGCCGTGTTCACCTCCACGGCGCCCGGGCCGGTGATTCGGCCGTCCCCCTGCACCAGCTTCACCTTGTTCTTCTTGAACAGGCCATGGATGCCGTCGCGCAGTAACTTCGAGATCTCGCTCTTGCGCTCCATCATGCGCGCGAAGTCCGGCACGATCTCGCCTGCGACTCCGAAGCCGAACTCAGCGCCCGAACGGGCCTTGTGCAGGGCCTCGACGCTTCCGAGCAGGGCCTTAGTGGGGATACACCCCCGATTCAAGCAGGTCCCTCCCAGGAGGTCCTTCTCCACGACGGTCACATCGGCGCCCCGCTGGGCCGCCCTGATGCCGGCCACGTAGCCGCCGGGGCCGCCACCGATGATCACGATCCTCGTCGCTTCCGCCACTGTCGCTCTCCCTCCCGCCGCTATCGGACAGGGGCGCGGCCCGCGGCCGCAATTCAAGACG
>Ga0209347_1001176_pt1 | contig 46778 bp, 39 predicted proteins | sample AutmiccommuBRH23_FD_187382 | JGI IMG/M metagenome (GOLD analysis project Ga0209347, IMG submission 187382) | Deep subsurface microbial communities from Mt. Terri, Switzerland - Autotrophic microbial communities BRH/23 (SPAdes) (version 2) | ecosystem: Environmental > Aquatic > Deep subsurface >... | reverse complement strand
CCAAAAGAGATCCTTGACAAGATTGCCGCGGCAGGCATCGTTGGCATGGGGGGAGCCACGTTCCCTACCCACGTGAAACTGACCCCTCCTCCCGGTAAAAAAGCAGAAGTGCTGATCATCAACGCGGTGGAGTGCGAGCCCTATCTCACCTCCGATCATCAGCTGATGATGGAGAAAACCGATGAGATCATGGTGGGTATCACCATTGTAATGAAAGCGTTGAACGTGCAGAAAGCCATTATCGGCATAGAAAACAATAAGAGAGATGCCATTGAGCAATTCACACGGAAGGCAAAAGCATATCCCGGCATTGCGGTACAGGCGCTGAAGGTGCATTATCCGCAGGGAGGTGAAAAGCAGTTGATCGACGCCCTGACCCGACGACAGGTACCCAGCGGCGCGCTGCCTATCTCCGTGGGTGCGGTAGTACAAAACGTGGGCTCAACCTTTGCCGTATACGAAGCAGTACAAAAAAACAAACCACTGGTGGAGCGTGTAGTCACCGTCACCGGGAAAGATGTGAAGCAACCTGGCAACATCCTTGCACGTGTGGGTATCCCGTTGAGCAACCTGATTGATGTGGCCGGGGGAGTGCCGGAGAGCACCGGGAAGGTAATCAGCGGAGGCCCTATGATGGGAAAAGCATTGGCAAGCATAGACATCCCCGTCACGAAAGGTACCTCCGGAATACTGATTGTTCCCACGTTGGAGGCGAAACGCAAGGTGATGAAAGACTGTATCCGTTGTGGCAAATGTGTGAATGTGTGCCCTATGGGGCTGAATCCGACACTGTTGATGAACCTCACAGATTATGAGGTATGGGACAGAGCCGAAAAAAACAGCATCACCGATTGTATTGAATGCGGATCGTGCAGTTATACCTGCCCCGCCGACAGGCCGTTGCTCGATTATATCCGGATGGGAAAAGGGAAGGTGACGGGCATCATCAGGGCAAGGAAAAACTAACGCAAAGGGAATAAAAGATTATGGAAAACAAACTGATTGTCTCGCCATCACCTCATGTGCACAGCGGAGACACAATTCAAAAAAACATGTATGCTGTCCTCATCGCGCTGATACCGGCGTTCCTGATGGCTTTGTACGTGTTCCGTCTCGATGCGCTGATCACCACAGCCCTGTCGGTACTTTTTTGCGTGGGCTTTGAATATCTTATTGTCAGATTTCTTCTGAAGAAAGAACCTACCGTACTGGACGGCTCCGCCATCATCACCGGGGTGTTGCTGGCCTTCAACGTGCCCACCGGCCTGCCTGTATGGATACTAGCACTGGGAAGTCTTTTCGCTATAGGTGTGGTGAAGCTTACATTTGGGGGACTGGGGAACAACATCTTCAACCCCGCCATCGCAGGGCGTATCTTCCTGTTGATCTCTTTCCCGGCACAGATGACCACCTGGGCTGCTCCGGAAACAGCGCTGTCAGCTACCACCGATGCTGTCAGTTCTGCAACAGTGCTGGGGCTATTAAAGATCTCTCCTGAGACGATGCCGGCACTGAAAAATATGTTTTTGGGTGTAGAGCCGGGATCACTGGGAGAGATGAGCGTGGTGGCGCTGCTCCTCGGTTTGATCTATCTGCTATGGAAGAGGGTGATCACATGGCATATCCCCATCTCTATCCTCGCTACGGTTGCTCTTTTCACCGGCATACTCTACCTCGTTAATCCTGTGCCGCTATACAACCCGCTGATTCATCTCTTTTCGGGGGGGCTGATGCTGGGAGCCATCTTTATGGCTACTGACTACGTAACATCACCTCTGACCAGGAGAGGCATGCTTATCTACGGAGCAGCTATCGGTTTTATCACAGTGGCGATACGTCTCTGGGGGGCTTATCCCGAGGGGGTCTCGTTTGCCATCCTGCTGATGAACGCCTTTACACCACTGATAAATAATTATACAACACCAAAACGATTCGGGGAGGTAGTGCAACATGGCTAAATTACAATCATCATTCAAAAATATGTTCCTTTCGCTCTCGGTCATCTGCCTCACGGTGGCCGTGTTGCTGGCGCAGGTGAACAAAATGACAGCGAAACCCATTGCTGATGCCAGGGCGATGAAACTACAAAACGCCATCAGGGAGGTGGTGCCGCCGTTTGACAACGATCCTGTGGCGGAAGCTTACCTGATGGCCGACGGTATGGGTGACTCACTGCTTGTCTATCCGGCGAAAAGGGGTGATGAGCTGGTAGGTTTCGCACTCAACAGTTTCTCCAACAACGGATTCAGCGGAACCATCCGGATCATGGTCGGTTTTGACATGGAGCATAAAATAGTGAACTACGCCGTGCTGCAACATGCAGAAACACCCGGTCTGGGATCGAAGATGACAGAATGGTTCAGGGATAGCTCCAAACCGGAACAATCGGTTGTGGGAAGAGATCTCTCAAAAGGTGCACTCGCTGTCTCGAAGGACGGAGGGGAAGTGGATGCCATCACAGCATCGACCATCACATCGAGGGCATTTATGGAAGCGGTGAACAGAGCCTACACAGCCTACAGCAACAGCTGGGAAGATGCGTACACGGGTGCGACCGTCTCCACGGATAATGAAAAACAGAAACCGACAGTGGAAGGAGGAGACAACGATGAATAAGAATATACAAGTAGTTGTAAACGGGATTATTAAAGAGAATCCTATTTTTGTGCTGCTATTGGGGATGTGCCCCACCCTGGCGACAACCAGCTCAGCCATCAACGGGATGAGCATGGGACTGGCAACGATGTTTGTGCTGATCAGCTCCAACGCTGTGATCTCACTGCTGAAGAACCTGATCCCCGACATGGTACGCATCCCCGCATTCATCGTAGTCATTGCCACCTTCGTCACCATCATTGAGATGATGATGAACGCCTACGTACCGGCGCTGGCCGACAGCCTGGGCATCTTCATCCCACTCATCGTGGTCAACTGCATCGTGCTGGGGCGTGCCGAATCGTTCGCCTCGAAGAACAACGTCATATCTTCCATTTTCGATGGTGTGGGCATCGGCCTGGGGTTCACCCTCGCGCTCACGCTGCTGGGTGCTTCGCGTGAGTTGCTCGGCACAGGGAAAATATTCTCTGTGACTATCTATCCCGAGCAATATGGATCGTTACTCTTCGTGCTGGCACCCGGAGCATTCATCGTACTGGGATACCTGATTGGTATATTCAATAAGTTACAGCATAAAGCAGGATAAATAGAACAATCGAATAGTATGGAATATATTGGAATTATTATTGTTGCCATTTTCGTAAACAACATTGTTTACTCGCAGTTTTTAGGAATTTGTCCCTTTTTGGGTGTCTCAAGAAAGGTAGATACTGCCATCGGCATGAGCGCCGCGGTGACATTCGTGCTCACCATTGCCACCCTGGTGACTTTCCTTCTCTACAAAGGGCTGCTGGAACCTTTCGGTTTGCAGTATCTGCAAACAATCTCATTTATTCTTGTGATTGCTGCACTGGTGCAGATGGTTGAGATCATCCTGAAGAAGATCTCCCCGTCGCTCTATCAGGCGCTGGGCGTTTTCCTTCCGCTTATCACCACCAACTGCGCGATCCTTGGTGTGGCTCTGCTGGTGATTCAGAAAGATTTCAATCTGCTCGAGTCGGTTGTCTATGCTGTGGCCACATCCATTGGTTTCGGACTGGCGCTGATCATTTTTTCCGGGGTGCGCGAACAGCTGTCGCTTACGAAAGTGCCTAAAGCAATGCAGGGAATGCCCATTGCCCTTATCACGGCCGGCATTATCGCCATGGCATTCATGGGCTTCTCCGGAATCGACCAGGTGTTTAAATAAGCGGTAAGCGGTAAGCTATAAGCTGTTAGCGATAAGCTATAAGCTATAAGCTGTTAGCTGTTAGCGATAAGCTGTTAGCGGTAAGCGGTAAGCTGTTAGCGATAAGCGGTCAATCGTAATGAAACAGATGGTTCAGGATGCTATTTTATCTCTTTTTGTAATTAATTATCTGATCAGGCATGACAGGGGTTAAACCATTACGTTAAAAGAGGGTCATACTGTTAAAATAAAGAAGTTACACCCTTTAAAAATTACGAATATGAAAGCTTTAAAAAACCCCTTATTCCTCACGATAATCGCACTGCTGTTGTCGTCTTGCTATACTTCCAGGAGCGCATATTCTCAAGGTCAGTATTACAACGACTATGATTCAGATTATGGTTATTATGATGACAATAATTACAACAATAACAACAGCGGCATAAGCTTCAATGTCTTCTACAATGAATTGAGACCTCACGGAAGATGGATCAACGACCGCAATTACGGCCGTGTCTGGGTTCCCAATGTGGGGAGCAATTTCCACCCCTATGCCACCAACGGCTACTGGGCGATGACCGATTACGGAAATACATGGGTATCGGACTACTCATGGGGATGGGCTCCCTTCCATTACGGCAGATGGTTCCATGACGACTACTACGGATGGGCATGGATACCCGGTTACGAATGGGCACCGGCATGGGTATCATGGAGAAGCGGCGGCGGTTATTACGGCTGGGCTCCCATGGGACCGAGAGTAAATGTCAATATCCACGTGAATGTACCTTCAATATTCTGGACATTCCTGCCTAACAGGTATATGTATCACCGCAACATGCACAGATACTACAACAGATACAGCCCGAACATTTACAACCGTACAACGATCATCAACAATACTTACGTATACAACGACAACCGCTACTACAGTGGGCCGAGTGCAAATGACTATCATCGAGAAACAGGCAGAAAGGCCACTGTCCGCAGACTCGAAAGCACAAACAACCGCTCAGGCAGATCAACCAGAGTAAACAACAATGCGGTAAGTGTCTATCGTCCTGAAGTATCAAGGGAACGAAGCGCTAACACTAGAGCAACAGTCAATGAGAGAGCTGCCACAAGAAGCAGTAGCAATAACAGAGCTGCCACTACCAGAAGCATCAGTAGTGACAATGCCACCAGCAGGCAAAGAGCCACAACAGCACGACCTGCCAATAGTGAATCACGCTCAACCGGAAGTGCCGTTGGACGTTCGGCAACCACCAGAGAGCAAAACGTAAGCAGAAATGCATCACAGGCTGCCACGAACAGCAACCGTAACGCTGCGGTAAGATCACAAAACGCCACAGGCAACAGCACGAGGAGTGCCACAGTAAACCCGCAGAAAAGTGCGACCAGAAGTGCCACGGTCACCCCACAAAGAAGTGCGACCAGAAGTGCCACGGTAACACCGCAAAGAAGTGCGACCAGAAGTGCCACGGTAACACCGCAAAGAAGTGCGACCAGAAGTGCCACCGTCACACCGCAAAGAAGTGCCTCAAGCAGCAGAAGCGCCACGGTTAGATCGAAAAGTACTTCAGGCAGTAGCAGAAGCAGCGCCGCTACCTCGAGGAGTAGCAAAACAGAAAACGCCAGATCTGAAAGGTCATCCGGACGCAGATAATTAATTTAAGGTGTATATATTGAAAAGATCGCCCATGATTGGGTGATCTTTTTCATTATTGTTTATCAATCCAGCGTTTCGTAAGATCGCCATAAGCATCAATCCGGCGATCGCGGAAGAAAGGCCACCAGCGACGCACGTCCTCCGTCCGTTTTTTATCGATACTGATGACATGCTCCGTCTCTTCCTCACCTGACGCGCGGTAGAGCAGTTCACCCTGCGGACCGCAGACAAAACTGTTTCCCCAGAACAGAATACCCTTCGTCTGTCCCGACGGATCGGCCTCGAAGCCTGTACGGTTCACAGAAACAACAGGAATACCGTTTGCTACAGCATGACCGCGTTGCAGGGTAACCCATGCATCCAGCTGACGCTGCTTCTCCTCATCCCTGTCGGACGACTCCCATCCAATGGCAGTAGGGTAAATCAGTATCTCGGCACCGGCAAGTGCCATCAGTCGTGCCGCTTCGGGGTACCACTGATCCCAACAGACCAGCAGGCCCAGCTTACCCAGAGATGTATCAATGGGATGGAATCCCAGATCACCGGGGGTGAAGTAAAATTTCTCGTAGTAAGCCGGATCATCGGGTATATGCATCTTCCGGTACTTGCCGGCGATGGTTCCGTCTTTTTCTATCACGACGGCTGTATTGTGATAGAGACCGGGAGCACGTCTCTCAAAAAGGGAGAGGACAATCACAACGTTCAGCTCTTCTGCCAGCTCCCCAAAAGTATGCGTTGAAGGACCGGGAATGGTTTCTGACTGATCAAAAACAGCAGTCTCTTCCGTCTGGCAGAAATAGAGACCGTTATGTAGCTCCTGCATCACAATCAGCTCAGCACCCTGTGCGGCCACTCGTCTGATCTTAGACTGCAGCCGGGATACATTCTCCTCCCTGTCGGCGCTGTTGGCTTGTTGAATGATTCCTATCTTCATATAATCAATTTAGAATTTCTGCTTACCGCTTATGGCTTATAGCTTACCGCTTATAGCTTACAACTTACAGCTTATAGCTTAATGCTTACAACTTACAGCTTACAGCTTATTGCTTATAGCTTATTGCTTATAGCTTATTGCTTATAGCTTATTGCTTATAGCTTACAGCTTACTACAATACACCCTCCGGAAACTGCATGGTAACGCAGTGCAACGAGCCGTGCTGTTTAATCAGAGGTCTGCAATCGACACCTGCAATTTCCCGGTCTGGAAAAGCTTTTTGCAACTGTTTACTGGCAATTTCATCCTTCTCTGTACCATAAAATGGAACCAGCACCGCCCCGTTGATAATCAAAAAATTGGCGTAGGTGGCAGGCAGGCGGCAATCATTGTCATACACTGCATCAGCCATTGGCAGGGCTATTAGTGAGTAAGGTGCTCCCTCCTCAGTAACAAATGCGCTTAGTTCCTTTTCCATCGCTTTCAACTCACTGTAATGCTCATCTTCTGCATCATCACATTGCACGTAAGCAATTGTTTTCTCGTCACAGAAACGAGCGAGCGTGTCGATATGACTGTCAGTATCATCTCCCGCCAGATAACCATGATTGAGCCAGAGTACTCTGGTCACGCCCAATATTTCTTTCAATGTGGCTTCAATCTCCTGCTGATCCATTGGCTGATTGCGATTAGGTGCCAGAAGAGATTCAGAGGTGGTGAGGATGGTACCTCGTCCGTCAGACTCGATCGCTCCTCCCTCCAGGATGAAATTGTGCCTGTTCAGATAATCAACGCCGGATTGAAAAACACCCTCTTTGAACAGGTTGCCGGTAATACGGTTATCGAAATTAGCGGCGAACTTCAATCCCCACGCGTTGAACCCGAAATCCACCAGGGTTGGTTGATTGTCTATAAAGAGGGAGATAGCTCCGTGATCGCGTGCCCATGTATCATTGCTGGGTATCGACACAGAGATGAGGTTCTTCTGTTCCTCCATCGAGAAGTATTTTGTTACATCCTCTTTTTCAGGAGCGACGATAAGCAGCTTCTCCCTTCTGAGTATCTCTTTTGAAAAGGAGATATAGCACTGGATCACCTCTTCCAGTATATCAACCCAATCACTCTCTCGATGCGGCCAGGTTATCTGCACACCGCTTTGCGGATACCACTCAGCAGGAAAAATAATCCCCGGCATAGGCTACCCTTCCATATTACCGCGGATAATCCCCCGGCTGGACGAACGAATAAAATTAAGGATCAACTCCCGGTCTTCCGTAACAGGCAGTTCCTGTTCAATACGTTCCACCGCCTGCGAGATATTATATCCTGACATGTAGAGATAACGGTACACCTCCTGAATGGAGTTGATACGTTCACGGCTAAAGCCTCTGCGCTTGAGCCCTACAATATTCAGACCCACGTAGGTGATTGGCTCACGCCCCACCATCACAAAGGGAGGGATATCCTTGGAGATCCTTGATCCTCCCTGAATCATCACATGGGCACCTATTCTTGAAAACTGGTGCGCCAGTGAGCCGCCACTGATAATTGCATAGTCATCAATCTCTATTTCACCCGCCAGTTGCGTGGTGTTGCCCAAAATGACATGGTTATTCAGTACGCAATCGTGTGCCACATGGCTGTAGGCCATAATTAGGCAGTCATCACCCACTTTGGTAAATCCTTTCGAGGCGGTGCCTCTGTTCACCGTAGCACATTCACGTATGATGGTATTATCACCTATAATCGCTGTTGTATCTTCACCCTGGAACTTCAAATCCTGTGGAATACCTGCAACCGTAGCATGAGGGAAAATGATGCAGTTCTTCCCGATTCGGGCTCCTTTGAGGATAGATGCCTGTGTCATCACGCGCGTACCGTCGCCAATTTCTGTATTGCTGTCGATATATGCAAATGGTTCTACAATCACATTCTCGCCGAGCATGGCTTCAGGATGCACAAAAGCCATAGATGAAACACTGTTCATATCGTTTGATCGATTTAAGAAGTTATTTATTCTTTATAATCTGCGCCGTAAAATCAGCTTCAGAGACCACTTTATCTCCAATGAATGCCAATCCTCGCATGGTGGCGATGCCTCTGCGCATTTCGCTGGTAAGCTCCACCCTGAAAATGATGGTATCTCCAGGCACCACCTTGTGTCTGAATTTCACGTTATCTATCCTCAGGAAATAGGTTGAGTATCTTTCCGGTTCATCCAGTTTGGCAAGGACGAACAGACCACCTGTTTGTGCCATTGCCTCCACCTGCAGCACACCCGGCATCACCGGTTCCTGTGGAAAATGTCCGGTAAAATAGGGTTCATTCGTTGTAATATTCTTTACACCCACGATAAAATTATCTGTCAACTGAATAATCTTATCCACCATAAGGAAAGGATAGCGGTGAGGTAGCAATTCACGGATACGTATGTTATCCATCACCGGCTCCATTTTCATATCATAAATAGGTGGTTGCACCTCATTTAATTTGATATCCTTGCGAATAAGCCTTGCTAGTCTGTTGTTAATATTATGACCGGGACGCGTGGCAATAAGCCGTCCTTTGATCGGTTTACCGATGAGCGCCATATCGCCAATGATATCGAGCAGCTTATGCCGTGCAGGTTCATTGGGAAACGTCAGCTTGCGGTGGTTCAGGTAACCCAGCTCGTCGGCACTATGGTGAGGCACATTCAGCTCATCTGCGATATCATCCAGCTCTTTCTGGGACAATTTTCTTTCGTAGATGACGATGGCATTATCCAGATTGCCTCCTTTAATCAGTCCGGCTTGACGCAATTGTTGTATCTCACGGACAAAGACAAAAGTACGCGCAGGCGCAATCTCAGTCTCAAAATCGGTCATGGTGTCCATGGAGGCCGACTGATTGGGTATATATTGTGAATCGAATTCAATGAATGAGTTGATACAGAAAGAATCATCAGGTAACAACGTCAGCTTTGAGCCTGTTTCAGGATCAGTTACCTCTATTTTATTACGCACAATATAGAAGTCCTTATCCTTCCCCTGCTCTTCTATACCTACTCCGCGGATAGCTTTCACATATTCTGCTGCGCTACCGTCGAGAATGGGAAACTCTGATGAGTTGACTTCAATCAGGCAATTATCGATCCCAAGTGCATATAACGCTGAAAAACCATGTTCAATGGTGCTGACGGTTATCTCTCCTTTTCCTAAAACAGTGCCTCGCTGTGTATTGATTACATATTCGGCCAACGCATCTATCACAGGCTGACCCTCCAGATCGACTCTTTTCACCTTAATGCCGTGATCTACCGGAGCAGGGTTGAATGTGACCACTATATCGAGCCCGGAATGAAGTCCTGTACCACTTAAGGTGAAGCTGTTTAGTAATGTTCTCTGTTTCACAATGTCTTTGTATTGATTACTCATCTCTCAATTATTTGTGCAAATATACAACCAAAAGCACAAAAATCCTTCATTTTTGTGAAATGATTGCTGTTAATGCTCCTGGAAACGATTGATTAGCCGTTGGTAGTGAGCCTTTGCTTCAGTTCAGCAAGCTCTTTCTCCAACCTGTTCAGCTGCCGGTACATATCGGGAAGCTTGGGTAAGATGATGCTCGTTTTAAAGAAACTTTTCACAGGGTAAGCGGGTGATCCAATCACTGCTGATCCCTCTTTGGTATTGCTGATAATGCCCGACTGGGCACCTATCTGACTGTTTTTCCCGATGGTAATATGTCCTCCGATCCCCACCTGGCCACCCAGCACACAGTTCTCCTCAATTTTGGTGGAACCGGCAATACCCACCTGTGCAGCCATGGCTGTATTGTCTCCTATTTCACAATTATGGGCAATCTGAATCAGATTATCTAGTTTCACCCCCCGGTGAATCACCGTGGAACCCATCACAGCACGGTCAATGGTTGTGTTAGCACCAATCTCCACATCATCTTCGATAAGCACGTTGCCCATTTGGGGTATCTTGTGATAGACACCGTTCTCGTTGCTGTAGCCGAAGCCATCGGCTCCTATAACAGCTCCTGAATGCACTATACAGTTATCACCAATAATACAGCCCTGATAAATCTTCACTCCGGGATTGAGAACAGTGTTCTTCCCTATTTTCACGTTTTCTCCGACGTATGTCTGCGGATAAATCTTGCTGTTGTCACCAATCTCTGCATGCTCACCGATATAGGCGAAAGAACCAACATATACGTTCTCTCCCAGGGATGCCGAAGGAGAGACAAAACTCATCTCTTCAATACCGTTTTTCTGGGGTCTGTTTTTATTTACCATCTCCATCAGCGATGCCAGCGCGGCATATGCATCCGGAACTTTGATAAGCGTTGCTTTGATTGGTTTGTCCTGCACGAAATCGTTATTTACAAGAACAATATCGGCTTTGGTACCATAAATGTAAGTGGTGTACTTGGGATTACCGAGAAATGTGATTGTCCCGGGGCGACCTTCTTCAATCTTTGAAAAACTGGAGACAGTAACTTCAGGACTACCGATTATTTCTCCTTTTAAGAAATCGGCTATTTGCTTTGCAGTAAAGATCATCTATTGTGAATTTTTCGCAGAGGCCCTTTAAACTCTTTAAAATAAGACTACTAAGATTGTCTCATTTAAAAACCTGTTTATTATACGCGACGAATGAGATGTAAACAGCCTCCAAATTATCAATTTGAGTGCAAATTAACAACTTATTTTTTATCCTGTCATATATATAATCATAATATAGTTTAAAGGAACGGTGAGTTAATTTGTGAGATTAAAAATATTATACTAATTTTGCGTCACTTTTTCGGGATGTAGCTCAGCACGGTTTAGAGTACTCGTCTGGGGGGCGAGTGGTCGCTGGTTCGAATCCAGTCATCCCGACTCATTGAGAATAAAGCACTTGTGATTGATTTCGCAGGTGCTTTTTTCTGTAATCAACCCGTTTGAAGTCACAGGAACAAACAAAAGCCGCCCTATCTCTAAAATAAAGCGGCTTAATGAACTGTTCTCTGTGCTGGAATTATCCGATCTTAAACGTCGAGAAGTCGGTATTCATCATACTTCCTGTTTCCAGCAGTGTCTGATGGAAGGCGAAACAGGAATAGAGATCCTGCGGGAAGTGACCCTTCACTCCACGATTGATATATTCATGCAGCAATGGACGATAGTCGGGATGTGCACATTTCTCAATGATCTCTATGGCACGGTTCCTCGGTCCTTTTCCTCTCAGATCGGCTACACCATATTCAGAAACCACAATCTTCACTGAGTGTTCAGTATGGTCTTCGTGAGTAACCTTCGGTACGATACAGCTGATGGCACCGTTCTTCGCAGTGGAGGGAGTAAGGAAAACAGAGAGGTATGAGTTACGCGTGAAATCACCCGACCCGCCAATACCGTTCATCATCCTGGTACCGTTCACGTGTGTAGAGTTCACACTCCCGAAGATATCCACCTCTATGGCTGTATTCAGGGCTATAATACCCAGGCGTCGTGCGATACCGGGGTTATTGGAGATCTCGGAGGGGCGCAGCACAAGCTTGTTTTTAAAGAAGTCAAGATCGTTGTAAAACTTGTTTAGCACCTCGTTGCTCACTGTAAGTGAACATCCGCTGGCAAACGAGATATTGCCTTGCTGCATCATATCAATCACGGCGTCCTGGATCACCTCCGTGAACACCTCGAAACGGGGAATATGGGGATTGCTACCCATAGATGCCAGCACCGCGTTGGCAATATTTCCCACGCCCGACTGGATAGGTAGAAAATGGGTCGGGATGCGTCCGGCTTTCATTTCCGAGACGAAGAAGTCAGCCACATTGTGCCCGATCCGGGCGGTCACATCGTCGAGGGGTGCAAAACCACCTCCTTCACTCTCACTGTCTGTTTCAACCACAAATATTTTAGCGGGGTTCACCTTCACATATTCCAGGCCCACCCTGTGCTGTACTTCGAAAATGGGTATCTCGCGACGCTTGGGAGGATTCTGTAGCTCATACAGGTCGTGAAGACCCCTCACTTTTACTGGTACTTTTTTATTCAGCTCCACAATCACGATATCTGCCATTCTGCAGATGGTGGGCGTAATACCAACACCTGTGGTGGGTACAATCTCACCACTCTCGGTTATATCACACGCCTCCACTATGGCAATATTTATTTTGCCGAGAAAGCCGTAACGTATCTCCTGCGCCAACTGAGAGAGATGAAGGTCGAAAAAGTCAAACTCTCCCTCGTTGAGTGCTAACCGCATATCCTTGTTGGTTTGGTAGGGTGTACGAAATTTTATCGCCTTGGCCCGGGTGAGCGCACCATCGATGGAATCACCGGTGGAAGCACCCGTCAGTATGCCAATCTTAAACGGATTACCTTTGGCATGCTCTGCCTCTGCCCTTTTGGCAATCTCAACCGGCACCACTTTCGGGCATCCGGCATGGGTAAAACCGCTGAAGCCTACGTTGTCGTCATTATTCACAAGTGCGGCAGCCTCTTCAGCGCTAATAAATTTTAAAGCCATATAAATTGTTAATTTTTTTTATGTGTGTGCGATGATTGATAATTGCACTATTCAATACTTGCGTTGGATAATTTCTCCGTAAATCAGGCCCTTCTTCAGCTCCTCCATACCACCCTCGCCCAACAAATCAGCGACAAGAGGATGCAGTGTGGAACGCTTTTGAACGGCTGAGACCTTTTTATTAAAAACATCGGAGGAGTCAGTATCTTGTGCAAATGAGGAATCTGCATCGAATACAAAAATGGAGTCTTTCAATGATGATTCTTTCTTGAAGTCGGTCACCAGATCCATCGAGGATTGGAATTTTGTATGTACATCTGTTCCGGAATAGGCAGCCGGGACAGCAGGTGGTGGTGTGGTTTTTTCCTTGTTCATCCTGTTTCTCTGACGCTCCATTTTCTGAAAAAAAGTCTCATCAATCTCTTCCTGAACAGGTGTCGAATTACCGGCGCTCACTTTTTTCTGCATATTTTTCTTCTTCCTGGAATCATTAAAAAATCCCAATATCATGAAAAATACCAGAAGGATAAAATAAATGATATCTCCAAACTCCATAATTTGATTAATTTTGTGACATGACAAAAATAATGATTTTTCGTGAATTAACGGCAATTTGGCGATACAATAATTTCGGGAGTAACTTCGCAGTCACTCCCGAACATTTAACCAAAACCTTAACTATGAAAAAATTTTATTTTTCCGTTGCAAATATAGGACAAGAAAGATAAAAAAACAACTTTTCTGTCTGATAAATGGGTATTTTAACTTTTTCATGCAGAATGGATCAATCACAGTAGGCAAAAAGAAAAGATGAACAGATATAATTCCAAAGAGAAAAAACTTTTTATAGAGACGTACGGATGTCAGATGAATGTGGCTGACACCGAAGTGGTGGCATCCATCATGGAGATGGATGGCTACAGTCTTACAGAGAGTGACAAAGAAGCAGATGCTATCTTCGTCAATACCTGCTCCATCAGGGAGAATGCAGAGCAGAAAGTGCTTCAGCGCCTGGATTACTTTAACTCCCTGAAGAGAAAACGTAAAGGAGACCTTATCATAGGAGTACTGGGGTGCATGGCTGAGCGGGTAAAGGCTGACCTGATCGACAACCACAATGTGGATGTGGTGGTGGGTCCCGATGCCTACCTTGATCTACCCAACCTGGTGGGGGCTGCTGAACGGGGTGAGAAAGCGATGAACATTGAACTCTCCAGAACAGAGACCTACAAAGATGTGATCCCGCTCAAGATGGAGGGTAGCAATATTTCAGGGTATATCTCCATCATGCGTGGATGTGACAAGTTCTGTACCTACTGCATCGTACCATTCACCCGCGGACGTGAACGCAGCCGTGAGCCGGAAAGTATCCTGAACGAGCTACGCAATATGCGGGAGAAAGGCTTCAGGGAGGCTATCCTCCTGGGACAGAATGTGAACTCATACAGCTATAGGGATGGAGCGATACAGATTGATTTTCATCAACTGCTGGCGATGGTGGCAGAGGAAGCCCCCGAAATGCGTATACGTTTCACCACCTCCCATCCCTGGGACATGAACGATCATACACTTGAGACGATCGCTAAATACAGGAATCTCTGCAATTACATCCATCTCCCGGTGCAGTCAGGCAGCTCACGTATGATGAAGCTGATGAACAGAAGATATGACAGGGCGTGGTATATGGAAAGGATTGCGGCCATCAAACAGATCATCCCCGGTTGCGGTCTCTCAACAGATATCATGTGCGGTTTTCATTCTGAAACGGAAGAGGATCATCAGGAAACGCTTTCATTGATGCGTGAAGTGGGGTTCGACTCGGCATTCATGTTCAAATATTCGGAGCGCCCGGGGACCTATGCGGCAAAGAAGCTGGAAGATGATGTGCCGGAAGAGATCAAGAACAGACGACTGCAGGAGATCATTCATCTCCAGCAGGAGCTGTCGCACAAAAGTAATGAAAGAGACCTGGGCAACGTGTTCGAGGTACTGGTGGAAGGGTTCTCGAAACGATCCAGAGAGCAACTATTCGGTCGCACCGACCAGAACAAGGTGCTTATCTTCGACAAAAAGAACCATCGTATAGGTGATTTCGTGAAGGCCAGGGTAACCGGTTTTACTTCCGCCACCCTATTGGGTGAATCATTGCCAGCTGAATAACCTCAGGCTAATCACAGGTAATTCCTAAACAATTTCGCCAATAAAACGTTTAATTTATTGCAAGAGCCCTTAACCGGATGAAAATGCAGGGCTTCACATAAACAAGAATTATCCGGATTAAGAAAAACTACTAACTTTTAAACGCAAAAAATTATGAATTCAGAAGCAAAATTATTATTGGGATTAGGTATCGGAGTAGCACTCGGCGCAGCAGTAGGTTACATCATGGGTACTGACAGAAAAGAAGAGTGGTTGGAACAGGCCAACGAGTTCGCCGATAAAGTAAAATCAAACGTGAAATCGGCTGTATACAAAGGAAAAAGTGAAGTACATGATCTAAAGGAAGATATTGATGACATTGCTGAGATAGCGAAGAAAGAGCTGGCAAAGCAATAACGCAAACGCTAACCAACCGAAAACGATGGAAGACAAAAAAGTAAGTACGGTGTTCGAGGAGATGAGGGATGATGTAACCAACTTCATCACAAGCACGCTTGAACTCGGAAAACTGGAAGCGTATGAAAAGATGAGCTTAGGTTCATCGGCAATTACTTACGGGTTAATCGTCGCCGGCGTTTCCCTTTTTGCAATGCTGTTCATTTTTTTGACACTCGGGCTTTATTTGGGTGAACTTCTTCAGAGCAGCTGGGCCGGCTTCGGTATTGTGTCAGCATTTGCCCTGTTCCTAGTGCTGATAATGCTGCTTGTAAGGAAGCCATTTAAGAAGAAAGTGACCAACATGGTTGTCCACTTTTTGATGGAGAATGACGATAAGGATGGAAAAATAAGCAGCAAATGAGCAGATATAAATTAACACCGATGGAAGAATTACGTTTAGAGAAAAAACGATTGAGTGAGGAACGTGCCATTGCCAGCCGGCGCCTTTCATACCAATTGCAGTATCTGAACGATAATTGGGGGTCGATGCTCACCAAAGGGCTCACCTCATCGGTCAAATCAAAATTTGCCGAAACGATGGATAATTTCTCCAGCGCTTCTTCCTACTCGGTAACACCATTCGTAACAAGAAAAACAAACCCATGGCTGAACTTCGCTATGTCTAATCTGCCACTGCTCAGTTCTGTGACATGGAAATTAACGAAACCAGCCCTCATCGCCTTTGCGGTGAAGAAAGCCACATCGGTTATATTCGGCAGAAGAAAGAGAAGTATTAAATAGTAGATCTGTGGACGGTACTAATACCGTCCACTTTTGCTATCTTGGCGCAAAGCTGATTCACCTCCTCGGCACTATGCACGTGCACATTAAACACACCTTCGAAAATACCATCTTTGGAAGAGACATTCACACTCTGAATATTCACTACCACATCCTCAGCCAGTTTGGCTAAAATACCTCCCAGTATACCCACACGGTCGATCCCTGTGAAAACAATGGATGCCAGAAAGGAGTATTGCCGGTAGTCACCCCAGGCAACAGCGATGATCCGGTCACCAAAATTTGATTTCAGCTTCAGCCCTGTCTGACAGGAACGTTTATGCACTTCAACCTCCTCTTTCTCTGTCACATAACCGAACACGTCATCACCCGGCAGCGGGCTACAGCATGGATAAACGATAAAATTCTTCCGGAAATTGGTTTCTGTAAGCGGGTAAATCTCTTTCCTGTCTACTTTAATCTTTACCGGTTCAGCAGGAACAACGAAAGAGTCTGTCTCCTCCTCCCCGGCTTTTTTCTGATCGGAGGGTGACTTTATTATTGCACTCATTGCCTGCTTCACATACCGCACAAACAAATTATCCTGCTTCTGCGGTTCAGCAGCCTTCAACTTAAAGAAAGCTTCCTTGTCTGCCGGCAACTGCACTTCGTTGTTACCAATCAGAAAGTAGAGATCTTCCTTATTTTCGGCTTTGTACGAATGGAGTATTTTATTGAACAGGGTGTTATCAATCGGGTCGTTGTCAAACAAGAGATCAAGCATATTCTTCCCTTTCTCTGCAATACGCCGTCGCTGACGTCGTATCGATGCCTCTATCTTGGTTCTCGCTTTGGCAGTGGTGACAAAATTGATCCACTCCGGTTGTGGATAAACCGACTGTGAGGTGAGAATCTCTATCTGATCACCGCTGTGCAGCTTCTGGCTGAGCGGAGCCAGTGTGTGATTCACCTTTGCACCCAGGCAGTGGTCTCCAATCCGGGTGTGGATAGAATAGGCGAAATCGAGTGCCGTAGCACCCTGCGGCAGTGTACGTATATCCCCTTTGGGGGTAAACACAAATATCTCCGAAGAGAAAAGGTTCATCTTCACCGTATCCAGGAAATCGATGGCGTTAGGATTCGGGTTGGAGAGTATCTCCTGGATCGTCTTCAGCCACTTATCCAGTTCATTGTCTTCCTCAACCCTGTTCTCCTTGTATTTCCAGTGCGCAGCAAATCCCTTTTCGGCAATATCATCCATACGACGACTGCGTATCTGTATCTCAATCCATTTACCGTCTGGCCCCATCACTGTAAGGTGCAGCGCCTGGTAACCGTTGGCTTTGGGATGGCTCACCCAGTCGCGTATACGATCGGGACGAAGCTTATAGATGTCGGTGATGGCCGAATAGATGTCCCAGCACTGCTTCTTCTCATCCATCCCGGGATATACCTCGAAAATAATACGTACGGCAAAAAGATCGTACACCTCACTGAACTCAATACCTTTCGTCTGCATCTTGTTCCAGATGGAATAGACCGACTTTACGCGTGCCCGCATCTCATACTCGATATTCATCTTATCGAGTGCTTTGACTACCGGCACGGCAAAATGTTCGTAAATCTTGTTTCTTTCCGGGGCGGTCTCTTCAATTTTGCTGGAGAGATCGGTGAATACCTCCGGATGTTCATATTTGAAACAGAGCTCTTCCAGCTCTGTCTTAATGGCAAACAGACCAAGTCGATGTGCCAGCGGTGCGTAAATGTACAACGTCTCACCTGTAATCTTGAACTGCTTGGTAGAACTCATGGAAGAGAGGGTACGCATGTTGTGCAACCTGTCGGCAATCTTGATCAGGATCACCCTGATATCATCCGACATGGTGAGCAGCAGCTTGCGGAAATTCTCCGCCTGTGCCGACACATTCTCACCGAACATACCGCTTGATATCTTCGTCAACCCATCCACAATCACCGCTATCTTATCGCCAAACAGCGCACGGATATCTTCAGTCGAATATTCGGTATCTTCTACCACATCGTGCAGCAACGATGCTGAAATAGAGGTTGATCCCAGCCCCATCTCTTTAGAGACAATACGGGCTACAGAAAGCGGATGCATGATGTAGGGCTCACCCGAACGACGACGCGCCCCTTTGTGTGCTTCCTTCGCCATATTGAAAGCCCTGGTGATGATATCCACTTTCCGCCGGTGATTGGAGCTCAGGTAGTCATTCAGAAGACCTTGAAACTCCTCTTCAATCATTTGATCTTCAGCAATCAATTTCTCTTCGTCGTTCATATACCTTAAAACCCTGTTTATATTCGTCTGTTTATATCTAACGAAAATACGAATAAATCCAGAGAAAAAATCAAAATGAGATTAATTTTTACATTGAAGAGCTACTTTTGAACAAAAACATACTATCTTTGTTTCATCAATCAACAGGGGTGCCCCATGCAACGGGCTGAGATCATACCCAAATCACCTGATCCGGATAATGCCGGCGGAGGGAAAAGGATGCAGCTCACCTAAGGGTGACTCATCAGGTATACATCTTATATTAAATCCCCTTTTTTATTTCACTAACCATTGATGGACAAAGCCATTGGCATTGTTCATCCTCAAAAATTACGTAAATGAAAAAGGTTCTTTTATGGCTGACGATCACGTTGGCATTCGGTTATCAGATAAACGCGCAGGGTGCGCAGCGTAGACAAGGTACACAAAGCAGGCAAGGTCCTCAAAGCAGAGAAGGTACACAAGTAACGCAGAGAGACAGTCTGGGATTTATTCAGCTCGAAGAGGTGATAGTCTCCGGTACGCGGGCAGGACTCCAAACGCCGGTAACTTACACCAATATCACCTCTTCAGAAATTAAAAAACAAAATGCAGGACGGAATATCCCGTCTATTCTTCAAACCACTCCATCCCTGGTATCATTTACGGAGGATGGTCTGGGTGTGGGTAACACCTATTTCAGAATACGTGGTACAGATGCCACACGCATCAATGTCACCCTCAACGGGATGCCACTGAACAACCCCGAGAGCCAGGAGGTCTACTGGGTCAATCTGCCCGACCTCTCCAACTCGCTACAGAGCATCCAGATTCAGCGCGGTGTGGGTACCTCCACCAACGGCTCCGGTGCTTTTGGTGCCAGCATCTCCCTGAAGAGTGCCGGAGCCAGGTCAGAGGCCTATGGTGAGGCATCAACAGTGGTAGGCAGCTACGGCACTTTCTCCTCAAGCATTGCCGCCGGTACGGGGATCCTGCAAAACGGATTCTCTTTCGATGCCCGCTTCTCGCGGGTGCTGGGCAACGGGTATGTGCGCAACGGTACTGTGGACCACACCAACCTCTATGCAATACTGTCACACTACAGCGATAAACAGCTGCTTAGATTGAGCTACCTGAAAGGTATTCAGCATACAGGCATCACCTGGGAAGGGGTGTCGGAAGAGCAGATGCAGGATGAAGAGTACGGGCGTCGCTACAACCCGGCAGGTGAGTATTATGATGACGCAGGCAACCGTCTTTATTACGGAAACGAGACCGATAACTATTACTCCGATATCCTCCAGCTTACGTTCACCAGGGAACTGACAGGTTATCTCTCCCTCAACGCGGGCATCAGCTACAACCATGGATACGGTTACTATGAAAACTACCGTTATAACCGGAAGTACAGCGACTTCGGACTTGAGCCACAGACCATTGATGAAGAGACCTACAGCCGGACCGATTTCATTCGACGCAAGTTGATGGAGAATGATTTCTATGTGGCCAACATCGGCTTCGATTATACCAGGGATGCGCTAAAACTCACCGTTGGAGGGTTATACAGCTTTTACGACGGTGATCATTTCGGCAATCTTCCCTGGATAAAACATACACAAAACATACCGGCGGACTATGAATGGTACCGCAACGTGGGTGAAAAGTCGGAAGTGAGCCTCTTCACCAAAGCAGATTACCAGCTGAATGAGAAGCTCTCCCTTTTCGGTGATCTGCAGTACCGTCATGTGGGTTACCGTTTCAGCGGCATGGACGATGACCTGATGGATCTGACGGGCAATTTTAACTACAACTTCTTCAACCCCAAGGCAGGCCTGTTCTATAAGCTAAACGAAAAAAACAGTCTCTATGCCTCCGCGGCTGTGGGACAGCGGGAGCCACTACGTGCCGATCTGAAGGATGGGATCAAAGGGGGAGCGGTGAACCCCATACGGCCGGAGAGAATGATCGATTACGAGCTGGGGTACCGTTACAGCAACAACGGCACACAACTGGGTGCCAATATCTATTATATGGATTACCACAACCAGATGGTGCAGACGGGTAAGCTGACTGATATCGGCTACAAGCTGATGGAGAACGTGAAAGAGAGCTACCGTGCAGGTATTGAACTGGAAGCATCGGTACCTTTATGGGAGGAGAAGGTACGGTTAGATGCCAATGCTACCTTTAGCCGGAACAGGATCAGCAATTACACCGCCTGGTTCGATCAGTACGACAACCAGGAGAACTATGCATGGGTGGGACAAATTTCAGAAGAGTACGGCTCTACAAATATCTCCTATTCGCCAGATGTTATCAGTGCTGTGGGTCTTACCTGGCAGCCTGCCAAAGCCTTCTATCTGAACATGTTGGGTAAATATGTGAGTAAGCAGTTTATGGACAACACCTCCGATGATGCCAAATCGATCGATGCCTATTTCGTGAGTAACCTCTCTGCCGGCTACACCTTTCAGAAGACACCGGTGGGAGAGATCAACCTGCAGCTTTTCGTGAACAACCTCTTCAACAGAGAGTATGTGGCGAACGGATGGGCTGCCACCGATACCTTTGCCGACGGCAGCAGCATCAACTGGATCGGCTATTACCCCCAGGCCACGCGCAACATCATGGCTCGGCTCACTATTTCGTTTTAAATCAATAATGATCCAGCAATTTATTTCTCATTGGCATCTTCTCTTCGACCCACTCCCGGTTTTCTCGCTATTTGATTTGAAACTCGCTGCGCTCAGACAACAAATCAAATCACGCTCGCTGCACCGGGTGGGTACCCCGAAGAGAAGCTGATATTTCGAAATAAATTGCTTTTCCATAATCAAACAGAACTGATATGCAAACCATCGAAATCATCGGTGCGGTCATCGGCCTTCTTTATCTCTTCCTGGAGTACAGGGCCAGCAAGTGGCTCTGGCCTGTGGGTGTGCTGATGCCTGTTTTATATGTATGGATCTTCTTTCAAAGCAAGTTCTATGCCGATATGGGTATCAACGTCTACTATTTCTTCGCCAGCATCTACGGCTGGATCAGATGGAACAGAGATAAAAATGAGGGGACAGGATTGCCCATCACCCATACACCGAAACGGTTTATCCTTCCCCTGACGGTGATCGGCCTGGCACTCTTTGGCGGAATTCTCCTTATCCTTACACGTTATACCGATAGCGTAGTGGCCCCGGGCGACAGCCTCACCACCGCCCTGAGCATCCTGGGCATGTGGATGCTGGCACAGAAGTATGTGGAGCAGTGGTGGTTGTGGTTCGTGGTGAACCTTATCTCCTGCGGGTTATATGTGTGGAAAGGACTCTACCCAACTGCTGCCCTGTTTGCCATCTACTCGGTTATCTCTGTTTTTGGTTATTACAAATGGATAAGGTTGATGAAACAGAACCCCTCCGGTGCAATGAATTGACAATTCTTACCTATTTCTTTTTCTTAGGGATATGGATCGCCTCTCCCAACACATCGGCGAATGCTTCCAGCAGTGCTTCTGAATAGGTGGGATGTCCGTAGATGGTCTTCACCACCTCATCCACCGTGATCTCCATCTCCATGATCAGCGATGCCTGCGTGATGATCTCGGCAGCCGAGGGACCAATGATATGGACCCCGAGCACTTCACCATAACGGTTGTCGGCAATCACCTTGACGAACCCTACAGCATCACCCGAAGCCAGTGCACGTCCGTTGACGGCGAAGCTGAATCGTCCGATACGGATATCCTCATATTTCTCGCGTGCCTGCTCTTCGGTAAGTCCCACCTGTGCCACCTCGGGAGAGGTGTAGACCACGGAGGGTGCGGAGAGCAGCTTCACTTCGCGTTTATTTCCTTTCACGGCATTCTCTGCAGCCACCTCACCCATGCGGAAGGCTACGTGGGCGAGCATCTTGATGCCGTTCACATCTCCCGGTGCATAGATCCCCGGCACGCTGGTCTCCATGAAGGCGTTCACTTTGATCTTCCCTCTTTCCGTTTCGAGCTTCACCTCGCCTATACCATCCAGATCAGGCACACGACCGATAGAGATCAACGCTTTGTCGGCGATCACCGACTCTTTACCGTCGATCTTTATCTCCAGCTTGTCATCTTTCTCCACGATCTCGGTGATACGGGCATCGGTGATCACCTTCATTCCCTTCTTCTGAATGATTCTGTTCAGCTCGGCAGAGACCTCCTGATCGAGCGTAGGCACGATACGGTCCATCATCTCAATGATGATCACCTCCGAACCCAGTCCCGCGAACGACTGTCCCATCTCTGTACCGATCACGCCGCCGCCGATCACAGCCAGCGTCCCCGGCACCTCCTTGATGGCCAGCAGATCATCGCTGGTAAGCACTTTCTCACTCTCAATACCGGGGATATTGATCCTTGATGCTTTCGATCCGCCGGCAAGGATGATCTTATCGGCTTTGATGATTTGTGAATCATTCACCACCACATCCTTGTTCTTGTTGATCTTCCCCAGCCCCTGGTAGATGTCCACCCCATTGCTTTTAAGCAGCGTCACCACACCACTGGTCAGCTTCTTCACCACGCTGTTCTTGTACTCCTGCACCTTCTCCATATCCACTTTGATCATGGAGCTGTCAATGATGATCCCTCGCGATGCTGCAGCATGAATATGTTCGATGATCTCGGCATTCTTCAGGTAGGTCTTGGTAGGGATGCAACCGACGTTGAGACAGGTGCCGCCAAAGGTACCCTTCTCCACGATGGCCACCCTGGCACCCAGCTGCGCCGCCTTGATGGCAGCCACGTAGCCGGCAGGACCGCCACCGATGACCACCACCTGGTAGTTGTCTTCCATGCGGATCATCTTTTTATCCTCATCACTCTCCTTCTCTCCTGTATCTTCAATCTCCTCGGGCATAAGCGTGTCTGCCGATTCATTCTCCGCGCCAATGTAACCGATCACTTCGGCAATAGGCACTGTATCACCGTCGGGGTGCACAATCTTCAGCAGGACACCCGATGCTTCCGCCTCTATCTCCATACTGGTTTTATCGGTCATGATCTCGAGGATGATCTCACCTTCCGTGACAGCATCACCCTCTTTCTTCAACCATTTTACAATTTGCCCTTCGGTCATGTCGATACCGGCTTTGGGCATGATTATTTCAAAAGCCATATTATACTATTTTTCTGTTTAAATCAATAACGTGATCGGATCCTCCATCAACGCCTTCAGATCAGTCATGAACTTAGCGGCTGCCAGCCCGTCGATGATGCGGTGGTCACTGGTAAGGTTTATCTTCATGATGGGACGGATCACCATCTCACCGTTGAGAGGCACGACCCTCTCTTGCGTGGATGAGACACTCAGTATGGCGGCGTTGGGCTGATTGATGATGGCGGTAAACTCGTCCACGCCATACATCCCCAGGTTGCTGATGGAAAAGGTACTGCCTGCCTGTTCGTCCGGCAGCAGCTTCTTCGAGAAGGTACGCTCCGTGAGGTCCTTCAGCGCCACCACGAACTCGCTCAGGCTCATCTTGTCGGCATTCTTCACCACCGGTACTAGCAGCCCTTCATCCATCCCCACAGCCATGCCAAGGTTTACATAATTGTGAAAGGTGATCTCAGTACCCTCTTTGTTGAGGCTCGCGTTGATATACTTGTGCTGCATCAGCGTCTTCACCACGGTCATTGAGATAAGATCGGTCACCGTCAGCTTCTTGCCTGTCTTCTCTTTGATTGGCTCAATCAGTCGCTTCCGCAGTGCCAGCATCTCGGTCATATCCACCTCCCATGTCTGAACAAAGGAGGGAATGCCGAAATAGCTCTGCATCATCCGTTTGGAGATGATCTTACGCATCTGCGTCATCGGCACGGTCTCGGTCTCACCCATTATCTCCGCCTGTGGTGCAGGCTGTCCCTTTTCGGGTTTTTGTGTAGCCTGCTCCTCCGTGACTGGCATCGCTTTGGGCGGTGCCGTGGCTTCTGCGAAGTCATCACGTGTGAGCCTTGCTTTCAGCTCCGGATCGGAGATCAGCTTCAGCACATCCTCTTTCATTATTTTGTTACGATGGCCAGTTCCTTTTAATCCTTTGAGCTCTATATTGTGTGCTTCGGCAATACGAAGGGCAAGAGGAGAGATATGCGTTTTCTCTTCATAGTTGAAGCCGGCGATATCCTCCTTGTGGATGCGTCCCTTGTAACCTGTACCGGTCACATTCACCAGCTTAACCCCCAGACGTTTCGCCAGCGCTCTTGCAGCCGGTGTCGCCCTCAGTTTCTTGTTTTCCATTCAATCCGTTTTTATCGGTTATTGACTAACTTGAGAATGTATTTCTTGATGCGCTCAACACTGGGGATCATGGCTGCTTCGAGTGTCTGGTTATAAGGGATAGGTACATCCTCACCGGCAAGACGCAGAATGCGTCCGTCAAGGTAATCAAAAGCATCACTCTCGGCGATCATGGCTGCCACCTCGCCGATAAACCCGCTTGTTTTGTGGGCATCGTTGACCAGCAGCACCTTTCCGGTTTTCTTCACCGATTCGAGCACGGTATCTTTATCGAGTGGCGAGAGCGTGCGCAGGTCTACGACCTCCACATCCACACCTTCTGCTTCCTCCACCTCTTTGGCAGCCTGCATCACTCTCTCGAGCATGCGACCGTAAGTGATAACCGAAACATCTTTGCCCTCTTTCTTGATATCCGCTTTACCCAGAGGTAATACAAACTCAGGATCGAGAGGCACCTCCCCCTTCATATTATACTGTGCCTTGTATTCCAGGAAGATCACGGGGTTGTTTTCCCTGATGGCCGCCTTCAACAACCCTTTCACATCGGCAGGCGTACCGGGAGCCACCACCTTCAACCCGGGGATATGGGTGAACCAGGATTCAAGTGACTGTGAATGCTGCGCTGCTGATCCTACCCCCCCACCGGCGGCACAACGAAAGACGACAGGGATCTGTCCTTTTCCACCATACATATATCTGGTCTTGGCTGCCTGATTCACGATGTTATCCATCATATATACAACAAAGTCCATAAACGTGACATCCACGATGGGACGCATACCGGTCATGGCTGCTCCTATGGCAGCACCGGAGATGGCATTCTCAGAAATAGGGGTATCGCGTACGCGCTCCTTCCCGAACTCGTCGAGCATTCCTACCGATGTGCCAAAGTCCCCACCGAAAATACCCACATCTTCTCCCATGAGGAAGACGTTCTCATCACGACGCATCTCTTCCGACATCGCCAGGATGATGGCGTCACGAACGGACATATTTTTACTCTCTTTTTCCATTTATTTATTGTGCTGTTGTTGTTTTAATCTGCGAAAATATCTTCGAATGCCGACTCCAGGGTAGGCTCGGGACTGCTCAGGGCGAACTTCACCGACTCCTCCACCGCTTCCATTGAAGAGGCTTCAACATCGCTGATCTCTTTCTCTGTCGCTATTTTATTCTCTAAAAGATAATCCCTGAAACGTGCTATGGGGTCTTTCTTCTTCCACTCATCTACCTCTGTCTTGGTGCGGTACTTCCCCGGATCGGAGGTGGAATGACCTAACCAGCGGTAGGTGATCGACTCTACCAGGACGGGACCATTGCCATCACGTACATATTGCACAATCTCCTCGAACTTGTTGTAGACAGCCATCAGATCGTTGCCATCTTCAATAAAATGCCCCGGAACACCGTATGCAGAGGCACGCTGATAGTTATAATCAATATTGATCACATCCTTGATAGGTGTGCTGATACCATACATGTTGTTGATGGAATAAAAAATTACCGGCAACTTCCAAACGGAAGCCATGTTCAGTGTCTCGTGAAAGGTACCCTCGTTGACCGCTCCGTCACCGAAAAAGCAAATGACGATCTTCCCTGTGTTTTTCATCTTCTGGGTGAGCGCTGCCCCGATAGCCATCCCCATGCCGCCGCCCACGATACCGTTGGCACCGAGGTTACCGTTGTCAAGGTCGGCAATATGCATCGATCCGCCTTTTCCCTTACAGGTGCCGGTAGCTTTACCCATGATCTCCGCCATCATCCCGTTGAGGTCGATCTCCAGCGCGATGCTCTGACCGTGACCGCGGTGATTGGAGGTGATCAGGTCGAACCCCTGTTTGATGGCAGCAACCGCTCCCACATTAGCTGCTTCCTCTCCAATAGAGAAATGTGTCATTCCGGGTATCTTGCCTTTTTTCACCAGTCTGTTCACCTTGCTGTCGAAATTTCGGATATCAAGCATCAACCGATGCATATGCAGCATCTTTTCCTTTGTTACTTCAGTTTTTTTTGATTTTGTTTTCGCCATATCAGCTTCCTTTATATATTTTCTTTTTGCAGTTCTTACATAATTAGAATGAATCTACATAACAACACTTTTTCAATCCTATTGTTTGAATTAGCTTCTATTTTATGTTTTATTAAATATTAACCAGCGCATACCCCCTCTCACCATTGACCGGGAAGCCGGGATCAACAGAGAAAAAGAAAAGAAGAAAACAAAAGTAGAAATTATTTGCGACATTTTTGTCGTAATTGAAAATTAAACGCTATCTTTGTCATAATAAAAGCTAAAATATGTTCTCGAAAGCGTGTGAATACGGCATAAGAGCGGTACTCTACATTGCCTCTCAATCAATGCAGGAGCGAAGGGTGAAAATAGGAGATATCGTGCAAAACACCGGTTCACCTGAAGCATTCACCGGCAAGATCCTGGGGCTGTTGTCAAGGAACAAACTGGTGGATTCCTATACAGGTCCCAATGGCGGGTTCGAAATAAACAGGGATAAGCTGAAGCTTATCACCATTGCACAGATTGTGAGAGCCGTCGATGGGGATACTTTCTTTGAAGGGTGTGCACTGGGCCTGGCTCAGTGTGATGCAAGCAATCCCTGTCCAATGCATCACTCAGTGATCAGGATAAGGGAAAATATGTTTCACGTGCTGCAAAGTACCACTGTTTTTGATCTGGTAAACAATAACAAAAATGCAGCACTTATTTTAAAGCGGTAGCATAAACCTATTATTTGGCGTTTATGTCATACATTCAATATCCACCCATATTTACGACATTTTTGTCTTAAATAAATATTTCAAGTAAAATGAATCAAACAAGACGAGAAGCAACGAACAATTATTACCTGTCACAACCTGTAATTTTTCTTTGGATAGGCTTTGTAGGGGCCATCAGTTTTATGGAAGCATGGTTAAAGTTCAGGGCACCCGGTGTCACCCTGCCCATAGGGTTAAGCATCGGAAGCCTCGTTTTTAATGCGTTGAACAAGGTAGAGTGGATTTTCACCCTGCTCATTGCCCTGGACCTGTTGTTACTGTCGAAAAACAGAAAGAGGTTGATTCCCGCTCTTTTTTCTGTTGTTCTCGTCATCCTCATTATTCAGACCTTCTGGCTACTGCCTGCACTGGATGCACGTATTGCACTTTACGTTGAAGGTGCGGAAGTACAGCGGTCTCCCCTTCACATATACTATATAGGAGTAGAATTAATCAAAGTAGCCACACTTCTTTTTGCAGGAATTCGGATTTTAACAGATAAGAAAAAAGCAGTTTTTCACCAATAAATTGAATTCATCATGACACAGAAAAAATTATGGATTGCACTGACTTTCGTGATTGTTGTCTCCTTCTCCGTGCTACTCTATTATGGAAATCAGATTTATCAGAAGGCACCACCGGTACCTGCACAGGTCACCGATGAGACGGGAAAAGCATTGTTCAGCGGTAACGACATCAAAGATGGTCAGAACATCTGGCAGAGTATCGGCGGGCAGGAGGTAGGCACCGTCTGGGGCCATGGCGCCTATATTGCACCCGACTGGACAGCCGACTATCTTCACCGTGAGGCACAATTTCTCCTGGGAAAATGGTCGCATGAGGAGGCAGGAAAACCATTTGATCAACTCTCCGCGCAGGAGAAAGCCTCCATGGAGAGCAGGCTGCAGCAGTATCTCCGGGAGAACAACTACGATGAAACCACGGGAATACTGGTGATAGGCAGCGAAAGGTATGAAGCGTTTGAACATATCAGAGGTCATTACCGGAGTCTCTTTATGGATGACCCGGCGCTGGACGAGCTGCGTGCGAACTATGCCATCGCCAGGAACAGCATCAAGACGGAGGAACGGCTCGACAAGATGGCGCAGTTCTTCTTCTGGGCATCATGGGCCTGCGTCACGAACCGTCCGGGAGAGGAGATCAGCTACACCCATAACTGGCCACCCGATGAGCAGATAGGCAATGTGCCTACAAGCGATCTGATCCTATGGACCGGTTTCAGCATCATCATGCTGCTGATCGGCATCGGCATCCTGATCTTCGTGCAGGCACGCACACAACAGGAGGAGACCCTGTTACCGGTGGAGGACCCGTTGATGCACCAGACCATCACCCCATCGATGTGGGCAGTGAAGAAATATTTCTGGGTGGTGAACCTGCTTATCCTGGCACAGGTGCTACTGGGTGTCATCACCGCTCATTACGGCGTGGAGGGCGATGGCTTCTACGGCATCGATATCGCCCGCTTTATCCCCTACTCCATCACCCGCACCTGGCATGTGCAGCTGGCCATCTTCTGGATAGCCACGGCATGGCTCGCCACCGGACTCTATATCGCCCCCTCCCTTAACGGCCGGGATCCTAAATACCAGAGAGTGGGGGTAAACATCCTGTTCATAGCACTGCTTATCGTGGTGGGGGGATCCCTCATAGGGCAGTGGTTTGGTGTGATGCAGCGCATGAATCTGGTCAATAACTTCTGGTTCGGTCACCAGGGTTATGAGTATGTCGACCTGGGCCGTTTCTGGCAGATACTGCTGCTGGTGGGGCTCTTCCTCTGGCTGGCACTGATGGTTCGTCCCATCTTGCCGGTGATCCGGAAAAAAACCTCTGAGAAAGGACTGCTTATTCTCTTTCTTATCTCCTGTGCCGCCATCGCCCTCTTCTATGGTGCGGGACTGATGTGGGGCCGCACCACCAACCTGGCTGTGGCTGAGTACTGGCGCTGGTGGGTGGTACACCTCTGGGTGGAAGGTTTCTTTGAAGTCTTTGCCACCGTCGTCGCTGCCTTCCTCTTCACCCGCATGGGGCTGCTACGAATCAAATCGGCCACCAACAACGTATTGTTTGCCACGGTGATCTTTCTCACCGGCGGTATCCTGGGTACCTTCCATCACCTCTACTTCACCGGCACACCCACAGGTGTGATGGCTCTAGGAGCAACTTTCAGCGCCCTCGAGGTGGTGCCGCTGGTGCTGATAGGGTTTGAAGCCTACCACAACTACCGGATCAGCAAAGCTACCGAGTGGCTGAAGGATTACAAGTGGCCCATCTACTTCCTTCTTTCGGTCGCCTTCTGGAACTTCCTCGGCGCGGGCATCTTCGGCTTTATCATCAACCCGCCCATCGCCCTCTATTATATGCAGGGACTCAACACCACGCCCGTGCATGGTCACGCCGCCCTCTTCGGCGTTTACGGCATGCTGGGTATCGGTCTGATCCTCTTCGTGTTGCGGAGCATGTACCGTAATCAGAAATGGAACAACAAGCTGATCTCCTTCACCTTCTGGTCGCTCAACCTGGGCCTGCTGCTGATGGTCGTTTTAAGTCTGTTGCCGGTAGGTCTGATGCAGACCGTCGCCAGCGTGAACGAAGGGATGTGGTACGCCCGCTCTGCCGAGTTTATGCAGCAGCCGCTGGTAAGCTTCTTCAAATGGCTTCGTATCGTGGGTGACACCATCTTCGCAGTGGGCACCCTCACCCTCTTCTGGTTCGTTTATCAGCTGACCATCAAGAGAAAAAGATAATACACCGGGAGAGGCTGTCACTCCGGTCGTTACCGGAAGAAGAAGCAGCACTCCCATAAATTTAGAGATTATGCATATAGACAATCAAAGTAACATCGGGAAAATCGTAGCGGAGAACTATAAGGCTGCTTCCGTTTTCAAACAATATGGCATCGATTTTTGCTGCAACGGCAACCGCACCATTGAGAGTGCCTGTCAGAAGAAGCAGATCGACCCTGAACAGCTCTTGACAGAGCTGCAGCAGGCGGTCGCTCAAAAGGGGACGGGGGAGATCGATTTCAAGTCGTTCCCGCTCGATCTGCTGGCCGACTACATCGAAAAGACCCATCACCGCTATGTGGAGCAGAAGATCGCGGAGATTATACCCTACCTGAATAGAATTGTGGAGGTGCATGGTGACAATCACCCCGAGCTGCTGGTGGTGGGACAGCTCTTTCAGCAGTCGGCAGGTGATCTCACCGTTCACATGAAGAAAGAGGAGCTGATGCTCTTTCCCCACATTCGTCGGATGGTACAGTCACAATTGACAGGCAGCACGGAGACGGAGACAGCGGCAGGATCGGCAGCCGACTATGTTGCTCAAATGGAGCAGGATCATGAGGCCGAGGGTGAACGGTTCCGCACCATCAGTGAGCTGACAGACAACTACAATCCGCCGGCCGATGCCTGCAACACCTACAGGGTGACATTCAGCCTGTTGCGTGAGTTTGAGGAGGATCTCCACCGTCATATCCATCTGGAAAACAATATCCTTTTCCCTAAAGCCATTGAGCTCGAACGGGTACTGAACAACTGACCCGGGTAAAGGGGTGGCAGTCAAACAGCCTCTTTTTATCAGTGCTCACAAATCAGGGAGTGACAGACACCGGGTCATCACACCATGCAAAGAGGCGGTAGACACACCGCCTCTTTTTTACATGCAACAAAAACGATCGTAACGCATACTGCAATGCTTCTTCTTTTGTACCTTTGTCCGATCAAACAATGAAGCAATGAATGCAACGCACAGTGCAACAGCAGTGATTATCGCCAACGGGCGCTTTCCGCAACATCCCATCCCGCTCTCCATGATTGAGAAAGCAACCTACATTGTCTGCACCGACGGGGCGGCCAATGATTTTATCGCCGGCGGCGGGAGGCCTGATGCCATCGTAGGCGACTGTGACTCCATCTCGGAAGAGAACAGGAAGCGTTATGCGCACATCATCCACCCGAGTGATGATCAGGAGACCAATGATCTCAACAAGTCGGTGCTGTTCTGCGTGGAGCAAGGAAAAAAAGAGATTGTCATCGTCGGCGGTACCGGCAAACGGGAAGACCACACGCTGGGCAACATCTCCCTTCTCGCGGAGCATATGGAGAGGGTAAAGGTGACGATGGTGACCAACTATGGCATCTTCACCCCCATTCATAGATCAACAACATTTATGAGCTTCAGGGGTCAGCCGGTCTCACTCTTCTGCATCGACCGCAAAGAGGTCACCACGCGGAACCTGAAATACCCGCTTCACAACCAGCTGTTATCCAACTGGTGGCAGGGCACACTGAATGAATCGCTGGGCGACAGCTTCAGCGTGGAGACATCGGGACGGGTGATTGTTTTTCAGGTCTACAATTAATTCGCTACCCCAGCTCACGCAGGACCTCAAGCGATTTCAGCGGGGGAAAATCATAGATGTGCAACCGGTAGTACTCCAGCAGGTAGTCCACGATTGTATTACGGTTCTGCCTCGACAACCTGAAGAGATGCATGTTGCCGTAATGCATGCGGTGCAGATGAGAGAGAAAAGCACTCTGCTCCCGGCTCAGGTAATGCGCATGCAAAGGCATTCTCCCCACGTACTCGCCGTTCAGCAGATCGAACCAGCTGTTCTTCCCCACTAAATCCACATTGGGATAAACACCCAGGTAGCGGGTCAGCCCAAGCATAAAGGCCAGATGGAAGTTAGCCAGACCCTTTTCTGCCGCCTCCAGTGTCTCCACAGAGTTCTTCAGAAAGTCGAAGATCAGATCATTATGGTCCGACTCACGCAACACCCTCGAGAGAAACTCCGAAAGGAAAAAGGCGAGTGAGATCTTCGTCATATGGGTGTTAACCTCATACAGCGGGAACTGTCTCTCGGCATCCTTCAGCCGCTGCACATCACGCAGGGGCATATGCTCCACCTCCAGTGACAATACCGACAGGGGAAAGAAGAGTGATGTTTTGATCTTCGACCGCCGTCCATGCGTTCGGGGCAAAAGATAGGAGACCCTTCCGAAATCACGAGTGAAGAGGTGCGTGATGGAATAGATATCATTGTACTGAGAGGTGCCTAGCACTATGCCTTCTGTTTTATGCAGCATGGGAGAAATGAAAAATGAATCATGAAAAATTAAAAGGGACAAGCTATCGCTGATTAAGAGCTGAAAACAATATCCGAAACCGCTGTCCTTACAATGCTTTCACCTTAAGAGCTGACAGCTAACAGCTTATTGCTTATTGCTTATTGCTTATTGCTAACAGCTTATTACTTACAGCTTAAAGCTTAAAGCTTATTGCTTATTGCTTACAGCTTATTGCTTATTACTTATAGCTTATTACTTACAGCTTAAAGCTTATAGCTTATAGCTTATAGCTTATAGCTTATCCCTTATAGCTTATCCCTTACACAAATATAGGAAATTTCATCAAAATGACAAAGCAAAAAAAACGCTCCGGATTATCCCGAAGCGCTCTATATCTATCTCTCTGCAGACCATCAATACAATTTTTTCTTGATACGTGCTGCTTTCCCGCGTAGTTTCCGCAAGTAGTAGAGTTTTGTTCTGCGTACTTTACCCTGGCTGTTCATCGTGATCTCTTCAATGAAAGGTGAGTTCATCGGGAAAATACGTTCCACCCCGATATTATCGGACATTTTTCTGACAGTAAAACGTTTTGCGTCTCCATGTCCTGAAATCTTGATCACCACACCGCGATACTGCTGTACACGCTCTTTGGTTCCCTCCACAATGCGATATGCAACCGTAATGGTATCACCGCTCCTGAATGCAGGAAATTCTTTCTTTTCTCTAGCAAAAGACTCTTCTGCTATTTTAATTAAATCCATCTTGTATAAAGCTTTATGTTAATAATTAACCTTGTTCAAACGCAATATAACGGAAAATGACCGGCAGAGATTGCGCAAAGCGGATGCAAAGGTAGCAATTATTCTATAAAATACCATGCAAATAATTATTTAATCTTTATTTTTCGTGCCACCCTTGACGCTGAAAAGAAAAAATCGTATTTTTGGGCTGATTTAAATGATCTCAGGTCATCCTGCCTTTATAAACAGTTACATTCTAATGAAGATAAAAACAATATGGATTGCCTGCATGGCAATATCTCTACTTTCGTGTAAACAACAATATCAGATCACGGAGATGAGCGGAACCCTCGTGGAGATGAATGCAACCTACGATGACCCTCCGCATCATAAGATGCAGTCACTGGTGCAATCCTACAAGAGCCAGCTCGACGAGAAGATGAACGAGATTATCGGTCACTCGGCACACTATATGGATTACAGACGTCCTGAGAGCCTGCTGACCAACCTCACGTCGGACGTGATGAAAGCGTATGGTGATGAGCACCTGCCCGATGGTGCCGATGCAGGCGTGATGAACGTGCACGGACACCGTGCCACCATGCCCCGGGGGGCCATCACTGTGGGTCATCTTTTTGAGATCTATTCTTTCGATAACACCGTCATCTTCCTTGAGTTGAAGGGGAGTGACCTGAAAGCGATGTTCGATGCCTACGCCCGTATCGGTGGTGCGGGAATCTCATCCAATGTGAAACTTGTTGCCGAAGGAGGAAAAGTTAAGAGCGTCACCCTCGATGACAGACCCATCGACGAGGATGCAATCTATCACATCGTCACGCTCGATTACCTTGCTGATGGCAACGACAATATGACATCCTTCAGGAATGCCGTGTCGAGCGTCAACACAGGTGTCACCCTTCGTGATGTGATGATTGATTATGTGAAAGAGCAAACACGGCAGGGGAACGAGATTGAATCGGTGCTCGATGGTCGTATTACCGTAATAAAATAATCAGATGAAATCAACCTGGCTTATACTGACCCTATTCCTGTCGATCACTTTTTCTCTGTGCGCTCAAAAGGAGATCGTCATCCTGCATACAAACGATACGCACAGTCGTATTGAGTCCCTGCCTGCAACAGACAGGTATGCTGCCGGCAAAGGAGGCGTGGAGCGCCGTATCACCTACATTGAACAGGTAAGAGAAGAGAAAAGGAATCTCCTCCTGTTCGATGCCGGCGATTTCCTGCAGGGCACCCCCTACTTCAATCTTTTCAAAGGTCAGGTAGAGGTAGAGGCGATGAACATGATGGGGTACGATGCGGTTACATTGGGTAATCATGAGTTTGATTATGGGCTGGAGGTGCTCGAGAAGGTGGTGCGTGCGGCAACGTTCCCCATTGTTTCAAGCAACTACGATTTTTCTCAAACAGCCCTCTCGGGACTGATTGAGCCTTATCTCATCCTTAAGAGAGAGGGTCTGACGATTGGGATCATCGGCATCGGCATTCAGCCGGGAGGGCTGGTCTCGTCGGAGAATTACAAGGGGATGAAGTACCTCGATCCTGTTCAGACAGCCAACAGGCTGGCGGCACAACTGCGCATGCAACATCAATGTGATATTATTATCTGTCTCTCTCACCTCGGTTACAACCCCGATACGAGACTAGCCGAATCAACACGAAATATTGACCTTATCATTGGCGGGCACAGCCATACATTTATGGAAGAGCCTGATATACGTAAGAATCTGGATGATAAAGATGTAATGATCTACCAAACAGCTGGTAGGGGTGTCTACGTGGGAAGAATAGAGGTGAAGCTGGAGAAGATAAAAAGATAACAAGGAGAAGTGATAATGAAGAAAATTCTGTTCCTCTGTGCATTTGGTCTATATACGGTGCTAGCATCGGCTCAAGTGGCTACGGCCCTCTTCGAGAAGGCTGATAAAGAGAAGATGAGCCACTGGGTAGACTCCGTTTATACAACGATGACACCCGACGAGAGAGTAGGTCAGCTTTTTATGCCTATCGTGAAACCCAGCAGCGGATGGAAAAAAAGGATAGCCGGATATATCGGGCAACAGAAAGTGGGAGGATTGTTATATTCCAAAGGGACACTCGCCCAACAGGCAGATGTGACGAACTATGCACAAAGCATCTCCCGTGTGCCGCTTATGATCGCACTGGATGGTGAGTGGGGTCTCTCCATGCGTCTCTCCGACGCGCCCAAATATCCCCGCAACCTGATTATCGGAGCCATACAGGATGAGGAGACGCTGAGGCTTTACGGCAAGGAGGTAGCACGCCAGTGCAAGGAGATGGGCATTCACATCAATTTCGCTCCATCCATCGACGTGCATACCAACCCGCAGAATCCGATTATAGGCACCCGCTCTTATGGGGAGAATCCGCAAAAAGTGGCGAACCAGGGTATCGCCTATGCCCGGGGACTGGAGGAAAACGGCGTGATGGCAGTAGCGAAACATTTCCCCGGCCATGGCGACACTTCGGCAGATTCGCACAAGACACTGCCCACCATCACCCATAACAACGACCGGTTGCAAGAGGTGGAGCTCTATCCTTTCCGGCAATACATCAAAGCAGGATTATCGGGCATGATGATCGGACATCTGGATGTGCCGGCATTAAACACAAAAGGTATGCCTGCCTCGCTCTCACCGGAGATAGGGATTGGACTGCTGAAAGAGGAGATGGGCTTCACCGGGCTCACTTTCACCGACGGGATGGCGATGAAAGGTGTCTCCGATCAGCCGGACGCGAGCGTGAGAGCGCTGTTGGCAGGTAATGACGTACTGTTGGGCGTCGTGAACCAGGGGAACGAATTCCTGGCGGTGAAGAAAGCGGTGGAAAAAGGAACGATCACATCAGCACTCCTCGAAGAGAAAGTAAGGAAAATTCTCTCCTACAAGTATCTCCTCGGCGTACACAGGTTCACACCCATCAACCTGGCCACTGTCCACAGCCGCGTGAACAGTCCTTCTGCAGAGTGGACACAGAGGAAAATTTACGACCAGGCGGTCACGCTTGTCAAGAATGACCCGGCGCTGATTCCATTAAAAGGACTGGATAAAATAAAAATTGCATCTGTTGCCATTGGGGCTCCTGCATCCAACCTGTTTCAGCAATATTTGAAGAAATATGGAGATGTATCCGCCTTCAGCGTGGAATCAGCGGCAGCCGTTGCAGCTGTCAAAGAGCTGGAGAAGCACGATCTGGTCATCATCTCCCTGCACAGAGATGATGCTGTGGATGATGCAAGCCTGCAACAGCTGGTGAAGGATAAGAAAGCCATCCTGGTGTTGTTCACCTCACCCTACCGGTTGAGTAATTTCCAACAGACCGCCGACAACGCAGCAGCCGTTGTCGTGGCTTACGATGCCACCGCGTTTGCACAGATGAGCGTGGCCCAGGCCATTTTCGGAGGCATCGCGATGAGCGGTAAGCTGCCGGTCTCGTCCGGTCTGTTTAAGGAAGGTAGCGGTCTCCCCACCCAAAAAGTACGATTGAGTTATTCCCTGCCGGAGGAGGTGGGCATCTCTTCAGAGCGGTTCCATAATATTGAAAGTATTGCCATGGAAGGGATCAGGCAGAGAGCCTATCCCGGTTGTCAGATACTGGTTGCGAAAGATGGGGTGGTGATCTATGAAAGAGAGTTCGGTAAATTTGATTATGGTCAGAGCGCTGAGGTGACCGGCAAAACGGTCTATGACCTGGCCTCTGTAACCAAAGCTTCCGCGACGCTGCCGGCAGTGATGAAACTGTATGACGAGAAAAAAATGCGTCTCCAGGATCCAATCAGTAAGTTCGTCTCTGAAACAAAAGGCAGCGATAAAGCCAATGCCAATATCCGCTCCCTGCTTTTTCATGAATCGGGCATCACCTCTTTCATCCCCTATTACACCACCGCCATCGACAAGAACAGTTTTTCCGGTGCGCTCTTCGGTCGCCGGTCAGCAACTTACCATGTCCGCTATGCCGGAGCGTGGGCCCGTACCGATTACAGGTTCCTGCCCGACCTTATATCTACCCTTCCATCCGACACGTTTCATCTTCCCGTAGCGAAAGCGCTCTATGCCAGTGATGAGATGCACGATGCACTACTTAAAGATATCATAGACACACCACTCCGTACAAGAGGCAGGTATCTCTACAGCTGTCTTAACTTCATGTTGCTGAAGGAAGCGGTGGAATCTGTTTCGGGAGATGATCTCGACACATATGTAAAGCAGCAGTTCTATCATAAACTGGGTGCCTCAACCACCACGTTTCAACCGCTGAGATATATACCACTGGAGAAGATTCCTGCCACAGAGAATGATCCCTTCTTCCGCAAACAACATGTGCGGGGATACGTGCATGATGAAGGGGCGGCCCTCTTCGGCGGGATATCGGGCAACGCCGGCCTCTTTTCCAATGCCGGCGATCTGGCCAAGCTGTACCAGATGTGGCTCAACGGGGGCGAGTATGGTGGTGAACGCTTTCTTAGCGAAGAGACGGTAAAGCTTTTCACCACCATGAAGAGCAACAACAGCCGTCGTGGTCTGGGGTTCGATAAACCCGATCTGCGAAACAGCAAATCAAGCCCTGCCAGTCCCGGCACACCCATAGAGGTTTACGGCCACACCGGCTATACCGGCACCAGCTTCTGGATTGACCCTGTGAATGGTATGATCTATATCTTTCTCTCTAACAGGGTTAACCCGTCGCGTGCCCCCAACAGGTTCTCCTCATTGAGTATACGTGAACGTATTCAGGAGGAGTTGTATCATGCCCTGAGTGAAAACAGAGAGTAATAAGCCAACCTATTTGAATTGTAAACAATGCAAAAGATCATTAAAAGCAGCAATCTATCTGCTGATGTAGAGAAAACGATCAGGAATATCCACTACGACAAACTGTTCATACTCACCGATGAGCATACGCATGAGCTGTGTCTGCCGCTGCTGAGGGAGCTGCCACAGCTTCGCGGGGCGCAGCAGATCATGATCCCCGCCGATGACACCAACAAGACCATAGTGAATCTGAGCAAGGTCTGGCGACAGCTTACGGAGAACAGAGCCACACGCCATTCACTGCTGGTGAACGTGGGAGGGGGCATGGTCACCGACCTGGGTGGATTCGCCGCCGCCACCTTTAAGAGAGGCATCAGATACATCAACATACCCACCACACTGCTGGGTGCTGTTGATGCGGCCGTGGGCGGTAAAACAGGTATCAATTTCGAGGGATACAAGAATGAGATCGGTGCTTTCTACCCTTCCGAGTTCGTGATCATCTCATCCGACTTTTTCCACACGCTCAATCAGAGAGCTATCCTCTCGGGCTATGCCGAGATGATCAAGCATGCGCTCATCCATTCGGCTGCCGACCTGGAGAAACTGATTCAATTCCCTCTTGAGGCGATCGACTACGGCAGGCTGAACGAGATGGTGTTCCGCTCTGTGGGTATCAAGCAGCGTATTGTGGAGAAAGACCCCTATGAGAAAGATATACGCAAGGCACTGAACCTGGGGCACACCACTGCCCACGCTTTTGAGAGCTTTGCCATTGAGACAGGCAATCCTGTTCCGCACGGTTACGCGGTGGCATGGGGACTGATCGTGGAGCTTTACCTGTCGCACCGTCTTTGTAACTTCCCCAAAGAGAAACTACAAAAAACGATCCGTTTCATCCAGGAGAACTACGGCGCTTTCCCCATCACCTGCGATCATTACGAGACACTGTATGCTATCGCCGGTCATGATAAAAAGAACCAGGGTGACACAATCAACTTCACCCTGTTGTCGGAGATAGGGAATGTACGTATCGATCAGACAGCAGAGAAAGCGCTCTTTTTTGAAGCGTTGGATTTTTACAGAGATTCGGTTGGATTGTGAAAAACAGAGGAGCGGAATAGCGTAGTATTGCGGTAAGCAGAGCTTCGGGATTGTGCGGATCATGAGAAGCAATATGAGAAACAGAGGAGCGGCATGAGGGAATTATCCGCAAATCTCTTTCACAAAGCGCTCCTCAGCCTGATCTGCCCAGGCCTTGAAATTGTTATCAGGCGAATAATCGGGGATAAATTCAATCAGCCTGTCCAGATCAAATTTTCTCCCGGTGATTCCGGCACCTGAGAGAGCGGCATCATAAGCATTAAATTCCTGCTCCACATGCACGGGGATCATCAGTATTGGCTTTTGGTAGTACAACGCTTCACAGAGAGACTCAAACCCGGCAGTGGTGGCATAGGCCATACTGCCGGCCATGCTATCCAGAAAACGATCATCACTGAGCCTGTAGAGGATGAAATTGTCATCGATCCGGGTCACCTCAGCAGCATCATTTTTATCCCAGAAAAAACGCAACGGAATAGCGGGGTGCTTCTTATGCCACTCTGAAATCTCCTTAAAATAGCCGGCATTCAACATGTAACCATGGATATAATCGCCGTTGGCTGGCTGCACCTCAAACACCTCAGGCCGCAACAGCGGAGGAACGGTGATTATCTGCCTCGATTCCGACCCGGGCATATCCCTGAAAGAGAGTGCCAGGATCTTTGAAGCACGGTTAGAGGTGACCCTGGAGAGCATGCAAAGGAAATAATACTTGACATCCTGCTCGGCACTGGTTCTGTAGTTCGGGTTGATCAACACATACTGATGTGCAATGCAGATCATTTTTATTCCCATCTTTTTATCGAACTTGTAAAAACCGTATGCCATGCCGGTGATCATCTCGTAGAAATTGATCACCTTGTCGGGCCGATGCTCCTCAATTTTCTGCTTCACCAGCAGGATACTCTTCCTGAAAATGTAAGGACGAAAAATATTGATGGCAATACTGAAAAGTATATTGGGACGTTTCTGCTTGTAGAACGAGGTGAAGTTGGGACTGTTGAATTCTGATATGGGAGCATTAATCTTATTCCGGAAGAACAGAGGTATCTGCCTGGAATCGCTTTTACCAACGAGCACGGCCACCACCTCATGTCCCTGTTTACGAAGGATAGAAGCCAGTGATAACGCCTGTGTGTAGTGCCCTCTACCCTCACCCTGAACGGTAAATAAAAATCTCACGCGTGCAATTTTATATGAATTGAGTCACAAAATTACAAAAATATATATACTTCATACCATTTACAGGGTTAACGAAAGTAAACAAGAAGCGTACTCTTTTTACCTGTCAAACGCAAGCGCTTTGCCGTACAGATTCTCAGTAATGACTCCGTTATCGTAAGCCAGCTTGCCGTTCACGAATGTTTGTTTCACGGAGCAGCCGAACGTTTCACCTTCAAAGGGAGACCAACCACACTTATAAAGTATGTTCTCCGCGGAGACGGTATAGGGAGCGGCGGGATCAACCAGCACGAGATCAGCATAATAGCCCTCACGTATATATCCTCTCTCTTTTATCTGAAACAGACGTGATGGTGCATGACACATCTTCTCCACAACGAGCTCTTTCGTCCAGAGACCCCTGCCTGCCAACTCCAGCATCACCTGCAGTGAATGCTGCACGAGCGGTCCGCCCGAGGCTGCCTGTAGTGATCCTCCCTCTTTCTCACTCATCAGATGAGGTGCATGGTCGGTGGCAACCACATCGAGCTTACCTTCTTTCAGCGCTTCACGCAGCGCCTCCCTCTCCTCCACGCCCTTGACTGCCGGGTTCCATTTAATCAGTGCACCGAGACGATCGTAATCAACATCAGAGAACCATAAATGGTGTACGCAGACCTCCGCGGTGATTCTCTTCTCCTCCGGCGGAGCATCACTGAACAGACTCATCTCGCGGGCTGTGGAGAGATGCAGCACATGCAGGCGCGAGCCATACCTGTCGGCCAGCTCAACAGCGTGGGATGATGAACGATAACATGCCTCGGCACTTCTTATCAGCGGATGGCAGGGTATAGGGATCATCTCACCGAACCTCTTCCTGTAGAACGCTGCGTTCTCCCTGATAATCTCCTCCTTCTCGCAGTGCGTGGCAATAAGCATATCCACTTCCGCGAAAATCTGCTGCAACGCTTTCTCATTATCCACAAGCATATTTCCTGTGGAGGCACCCATGAATATTTTCACGCCACACACCTGCTTGCTGTCCACCTTTTTCAGCTCCCCCAGATTGTCGTTGGTGGCACCCAGGTAAAATGCATAGTTCGCCACAGATTTCTCCGAGGCCATCTCCATCTTACGTGAGAGAGCATCGTTGGTAATGGTCTGGGGATTGGTATTGGGCATCTCCATATAAGAGGTGACACCTCCGGCAACGGCAGCCCTGCTCTCGGAAGCAATATCACCCTTATGTGTTAATCCCGGATCACGAAAATGAACCTGATCATCAATCACTCCCGGGAGCAGATAGAGCCCCCGTGCATCGATCACCTCACGGCAGCCTTTCAGCAGCTGCTCGGGCAGATCCTCTTTAAAGATACGGGAGATGCGTTCTCCTTCCAATAGAACAGATCCTGTAAAGGTTATCCCCTCGTTGATGATCGTAGCTTTGTGGATAAGTATCATGTTGCTTGTTTGATAAGTTTAGGGCGAGGTTTGATTTTTCCTATCTCTTTCCTCCATCGCAGGTAAATGACTCCGAAGAAAGCTTCACCGAAGATGCCGGAGCTCATTTTCGAGGTGCCGAGCTTTCTATTCACGAAAATCACCGACACCTCTTTGATCCTGAATCCCAGCACCTTGGCCGTATATTTCATCTCAATCTGGAAAGCATAACCCTTGAACATTACCTCATCCAGATTAATGGTTTCCAGCACTCTGCGCCTGTAGCATACGAACCCCGCGGTGGTATCCTTCACATTGAGGCTGGTAACAAAAAGCACATATTTAGAAGCAAAATAGGACATCAGCACACGCCCCATTGGCCAGTTCACCACGTTCACACCGGTGGAATAGCGAGATCCTACCGAGAGATCATAACCCTCTTCACTGCAGGCTGCATACAACCGGGGAAGATCATCAGGATTGTGGGAGAAATCGGCATCCATCTCGAAAATATAATCGTAGGTACGTGCCAGAGCCCATTTGAACCCGTGGATGTAAGCAGTCCCAAGTCCCATCTTCCCTTTTCTCTCTTCGATGAACAGACGGCCGGTAAACTCCTCCGTTTTCAGCCGGTGGACGATGGCAGCCGTACCGTCGGGAGATCCGTCATCAATAACCAGAATATGGAACTCTTTCTCCAGGGTAAAAACCGTCCGGATAATATTCTCGATATTCTCTTTCTCGTTATAGCTGGGGATAATTACAATGCTGTCTGACATAGAGATGAATTTTGATTCAAAAGTACTGTTTTTCGCCTACAAACAAAAAAGATTCCCAAATATTTTGCCTTTTAAATAAAATGTCCTATCTTTGCATCCCCATTAAGGGAAAAAATATCGCGGAGTGGAGCAGTTGGTAGCTCGTTGGGCTCATAACCCAAAGGTCGTAAGTTCGAGTCTTGCCTCCGCAACTAAAAAAGGAAAGTTTAAACGCTTTCCTTTTTTTTATGGATGCCCCTGTAACCCACTGCCGGAGCAAGGAGCCCGCCGCTGGAGAGTAATGATCTTCTTGTTTCGCTCATCGTATACTGCTGTTACCCCGAAAGTGAAATTATTGTGCAATAACCCTCCATATTTACAAATTAACACTTTAAATGAGCGGCTATGAAGAATTTTTCCTTTATTTGCAGATCGAACTTCAAAACCCAAGGGAGATGAGAAGAATAGCACTACTGCTTATCGCACTTGTTATATGCACATTCACATCATTCAGCTTTTCTCAGCAATCGGGACAAGCCTCCTATTATTCCCATCGGTTTCATGGCAGAAGAATGTCGAGTGGCAGGCCCTACCATAAAGACAGTCTCACTTGTGCCCACCGGACACTCCCTTTTGGCACGTTGCTGGAGGTGAGGAATAAGAGAAACAACAGGTCCGTCGTTGTGAAAGTGACTGACAGAGGGCCCTACATCAGGAGCAGGATCATTGACCTCTCTTACGCGGCAGCGAAAGAACTGGATATCCTGCATCAGGGAGTAGCTCAGGTAGAGATCAAAGAGTGGGTGTTCAGACCTTTCGTTCCCATGCTCCTGCCATTCAACCGCTACGGACTATTGATCCCCGTCAAATCGACCGGGGAGGTGCTGAACAACCTGAAGGTGGAGAAGGAAAAAGTGCTGAAATAAACATCTCCGTTTATCTCAGCACTTGTAATCATCTCACCCCACGAGGGTTACTTCTTTTCGTTCGAGAATGAGTAGGGAAAGTCGGATTGTTTGGTCCCTCTCTTTTTATCCGGTGTTTCAGACATGGAGAGATCAATCTTCGCACCTTTCATCAGCTCCTGATGGGAGAAATAGTTCTTTGTATGCGTTTTCCCGTTAAACTTGATATCGGAGACATATCTTCTCTTGCTTGCATTATTGGGAGCGTTTATCTCAACCTTCCTGCCATTGTCGAGGTGAATGGTCATCTTGTTGAACAGAGGTGAGCCAATCACATACTCATCGCTGCCCGGGCAAACAGGGTAGAACCCGAGTGCTGAGAAGACATACCATGCCGATGTCTGCCCGTTGTCCTCATCACCGCAGTAGCCATCGGGTTGATAATTATAGAGCCTGTCCATCACTTCACGTGCCCAATACTGCGTCTTCCACGGCTCTCCCGCATAATTATAAAGATAGATCATATGCTGAATAGGCTGATTACCATGCGCATACTGACCCATATTCATGATCTGCATCTCTCGTATCTCATGGATGACTCCCCCGTAGTAGCTGTCATCGAAAATGGGAGGCATGATAAATACCGAGTCGAGCATACCGGTAAAAGCCTTCTTGCCGCCCATCAGATCAATCAGCCCCTGCGGGTCGTGGAAAACCGACCAGGTGTAATGCCAGCTGTTACCCTCAGTAAATGCATCACCCCACTTGGTGGGACTGAAAGGCGACTGGAAGGAGCCATCCTTATTACGTCCGCGCATCAGCTTGTGCTCCTTCGAATAGAGGTTACGGTAGTTCTGACTGCGTTTGGCAAAGAGGTCAATCTCAGCCTGAGGACGATTCAGCTCTTTGGCCATTTTATAAATGGTCCAGTCGGCATAGGCATACTCAAGCGTCCTTGCCGCGTTCTCATTAATTTTCACATCATAGGGCACATACCCCAGCGTGTTGTAGTACTCATGACCGAGACGACCGGTAGAAGAGACCCTCGGATGTACGTTTTCCGTACCATGAAGCATCGCCTCATAAAGCGTTTCAATATCGTAACCCCTCAGCCCTTTCAGATAAGCATCTGCCACTATCGACGCCGAGTTGTTACCGATCATGATGCCTCTATGGCCGGGACTGGCCCACTCGGGGAGAAAGCCGCTCTCCTTATAGGTGTTCACCAATCCTTCCTGGATCTCTTCGTTCACCGACGGATACACAAGGTTCAGCAAAGGGAACAGGGCGCGGAAGGTATCCCAGAATCCCGTATCGGTGTACATGAACCCTGGAAGCACCTGCCCGTTGTAGGGACTGTAGTGCACCACCTTCCCCTGCGCATCTATCTCGTGGAATTTCCTCGGGAACAGTGTGGAGCGGTAGAGTGTGGAGTAGAAGGTACGTTTCTGGTCGAGGTTGCCTCCCTCTATCTCTATTCTTCCCAGCACCTCGTTCCAGCTGTCGCGGCCATCCTTCTTCACCTGTTCAAAATCCTTGCCTGTCACCTCCTTCAGGTTCTCCCATGCCTGATCATAGCTGATAAAGGAGGAGGCTACACGTGCTATCACCTTCTCACCCCTCTTTGTTGAGAAGCCGATAAATGCGCCGGAGTGATTTGTCTCTGATTTTGTTTCATTCTCCACGATCGCTCCATCTTTCACCACATGATTCACTTCAAATGGTTTATCAAAAACAACCACGAAATAATTCTTGAAGTTCCGGGGAACGCCGCCGCTGTTACGCGTGGTGTAGCCAATAATAGCGTTTTTTCCGGGGATGATCTCAACAGCTGAGCCTTTGTCGAAAGCATCAACCAGCACATAGGCTTTTTCTGATTCGGGGAACGTAAAGCGGAAGATCGCAGCACGTTCCGTAGGTGTCACCTCGGTGGTCACATCATAGTCGGCAAGATAAGCACTATAATAATAGGGTTTCGCTATCTCTGCCTTCCTTGAGAACCAGCTGGCACGTTTCTCCTGGTCAAACTCCATCCTGTCCACCATCGGCATGAGGGAGAACTGTCCGTAATCGTTCATCCAGGGGCTGGGCTGATGCGTCTGCTTAAAACCGTTGATCTTATTGTCGGTATAGGCATACTGCCAGCCATTGCCAATCTTCCGCGTTTGCGGTGTCCAGAAATTCATTCCCCAGGGTAGCGCTATGGCCGGGTAAGTGTTGCCGTTGGAGAGGGCGAACTCTGATTGTGTTCCCATCAGGATATTCACATAATCCACAGGATCATTATAGGTCTGTGCCGACACCTTACCCACGGTGGCCACCGACATCAGCAAGATCATCGTGGCGGCAAATCTGTTTATTCTCTTCATTGTCTCTTTTATTATAAGCTATTAATTAGATTCATCTTTCCTTTTGCATCGAGCGCCACAATCAGCTCTCCGAACAGGGTGTTTGCCCATGCAAACCAGCTCCTTGAGAAATTTGCCGGGTCATCCTTATGGAATGTCTCATGCATAAAGCCTGTGTTGGCGTCGGTGTCACGCAGCATGCGCAGGCAGTGTTTGATCTCTTCATCGCTGCTGCTTGTCTGTGCACGCATGATGATGCTCATGGGCCATACCATGTCATAGCCGACGTGCGGGCCACCTATGCCCTCGCCAGCATTCCCCTTGAAGAAGTAAGGGTTATCTTCACTCAGCACCAGCTTCCTGGTGTTCTGATACACCTTATCGTTCAGATCCACTGTTCCCAGGTAGGGCATGGCCAGCAGGCTCGGCACATTGGCATCATCCATAAAATAGGCATTGCCATGGCCATCAACCTCAAAAGCATAGACCTTCCCATATTTGGGATGTTGCACCACGGCATACTTCTGCAGGGCGTCACTCACCTCTCCGGCAAGCGTCTTGCTCTCAGCTGCCAGCGATCTGTCGTTCGTCACTTTCTCCGCGATCTCGGCCACCTGCTGCAGGGAGGTGACGGCAAAGAAGTTGGAAGGAACCAGGAAGCCGAAGGTGCTGGCGTCGTCCGAAGGACGGAATGAGGAGACGATCAACCCTACCGGGTTCACAGGGTTTCCATAACCCTTGTTGTTGAGGGTGTCGAGCTGGCGCTCTGTTTTCCGCTGGAACTGATAAGGTCCGGGACCCTCTTTCCGCTGTTGCTCCCTGAAGGTTTTGATCACCAGGTTCATCGCCTTCGTCCAGTCGCCATCAAACACCGATGTGTCGCCTGTCCTC